>SMVA01435617.1_pt1 | contig 55201 bp, 49 predicted proteins | sample 2456451 | NCBI WGS metagenome assembly SMVA01 (sample SAMN11095933, study PRJNA526329) | marine sediment metagenome | biome: Marine sediment; feature: Surficial sediment; material: Deep marine sediment; isolation source: Hadal surficial sediment | place: Pacific Ocean | collected 2014-05 | depth...
AGTAGAGACAGTCTATGGAATGGGCTATCGCTGGCTGTCCGAGTAAGTATCCCCCGGCGAAGCCGGGGGCCTTTAGTTTGTGAGCCGCTCAAAGCGGCTTAACGGGACTGCTGCGCGAAGTTCCATCCTTAGCGCATATCGCCCGCTGGGCGGGCTCCTACAATTCTTATTAGCATTTGTAGGAGCCCGCCCAGCGGGCGATTGACTTTCGCTCCATACGCTTGACCTCCATACTACCTGTTCGTCATTCAGTTTCTCCCTGGTGCAAAATATTGCGGCTATGTTTTGAACTTACTTTGCGATTTCCGGAATTGTCAATCCTGGGCTGCCTCCCCGGCAGAGCCGGGGGGTCTCCCGTTGGTACTAGTGGTCCAGCTGAATGAACCTGCGTCGTCAGCTTCTCCTGGTCAGTGTTGTGACACTGATCCTGCCCTGGGCCGGCTGTCAGTTCATTCGTGAAACCGAATCCGCGTTGCGGGAAGGCCAGCAACAGATGCTCGCGAGTACCGCCCGGGCTATTGCCGATTCGTTGTCACAGTTTTCCGACGAAATGCTGGCCGGCAATAGCGTGCGTCAATTCGCAGAGGATCAGTTATACGGTCACCCGCTGACCGGCGCACCGTTGGTCGATGGTTATCTCGATGACTGGACGATACCCGATAATGCCGCCGTCTCTTTGCCCGGAACGGATGGCGTTATTCGTTATGTCGTCGGTATTTACGGCCGGCATTTGTTTCTTCACGTCGACGCACGTGACAAGACGACAATCTTTGCGGGCGGGGAGAATCCAGCAGGTGAGCGCCAATATTCGGATCATGTAGCACTCATCAGTGTGGATGATTCCGGAGAACAAACGATTTTTCGCTTTCGTGCCGAAGCACCGGGACAGATCGTCGCAACCCGTCAGGTCGATGATCAGATGTTTGACGAAACACGCGTTGTGGCGCACTGGCAGGATACGCCTGCAGGCTACCGCCTCGAGGCGCGTATTCCGCGTAGCCTCATCGGCACACGCCTTGGAATCGCCGTCATCAATACGAGTGACCCAAAAAGCCCTGGCGTGCGCAGCGCGACCTATAGCGGTGCCATACCAGGATCGTTGGTCAGCATATCGCCGGTTTTGCAGAGTGTCGCTCGTGGATACGTACAGCAACCCGGCCTGCGCCTGATGATTGCCAACCGGACCGGCTGGCGGCTCGCACTGGCAGGCGAACTATCCAGTTCACTCGTTGGCGAAAACGCGCGCAAAGCGAGCTCAGGCTGGCTGCGCCTTGCATACAATATGCTGCTCGAACCCGGTACTGAGGCGGCCCTCGCCGAGCCAGACCCCAGCGGTCGTGAGCAACAAAGTTACGTCAGCGACGCCCTGAAGGGAAAGCCTGCCAGTCGCTGGTTTCGCAGCGCGGATACCGGCCGTGCCGTAATTTCAATCGCCCATCCAATCTGGTCCGGCACGGTCCAGACCGGCGCCCTCATTCTGCAGCAAAACACCGATGCGATACTGAGCCTGACCAACCAGACGCTGACACGCCTGATCACGCTGACATTGATCTCGACGATTGGCGTCGCCGCAGCATTGCTGGGCTACGCCAGCTGGCTGTCTTCACGCATCCGGCACCTCAGTAATGCAGCTGAGCGCGCACTCGATGACAAACAGGTACGCACGGCTTTACCCAGCGCACTTGCCGGTGACGAGGTCGGCGATCTGTCGCGCAGCTTTTCAAGCGTCCTGCAGCAACTTGGCGATTACAACGACTACCTGCGAACGCTTGCTGCAAAACTCTCTCACGAACTAAGAACGCCGTTAACCATCGTAAGCTCCTCGCTCGAAAACCTGGAACATGAAGCACTCTCGACCGAGGCGCTCAAATACACGGCGCGCGCCCGCGAAGGTGCTGATCGGTTGCGCGGCATACTGACCGCCATGAGTGAGGCAAGCCGCACCGAGCAACTGATCGAAAATGTCGAGCCTGAAGAGTTCGACATCGGCACTGTTCTCGAATCAACGGTTGCTGCCTATGACGATGCATGGGCCGAGCGACAATTTATCCTGCGCAACAACTCAACCGAATCAACAGTTCGGGGTTCGCCGGAACTGATTATCCAGATGCTCGACAAACTGGCTGACAATGCGGTCGAGTTTTCCGCAACCGGGGATGTAATTACAATCTCTCTGGACTCGGAAGCAGAACATGTCGTTATTGGTGTCACCAATCCAGGTCCCCCGCTGCCCGAAAACATGCGCACGCAGCTGTTTCACTCGATGGTTTCGGTGCGTAGCGACGATTCCGGCAATCACCTTGGTCTCGGTTTGTATATCGCACGCCTGATTGCGGAGGGTCACGGCGGATCAGTCAGTGCCAGGAATACTGATGACGGGGTATCATTTGTGATCAGACTACCGACTGCAACAAACCAATCCGAGAAACACAGGCGCAATACGAATGTCTAACGAGGGCTATCACGAACCAATTAACGAACTGACCGATGCCACACGCGACATGCACCGGGCGATTACGTCATTAATGGAAGAACTCGAGGCTGTTGACTGGTACAACCAGCGCGTCGATGCCTGCAAGGACAAGGAGCTTGCGGCCATTCTTGCGCATAACCGCGACGAGGAAAAAGAGCACGCGGCAATGGTTCTGGAGTGGATTCGGCGCACGGACCCGGCGTTCGACAAAGAACTCAAAGACTTCCTGTTTACCGACAAACCGATCACTCACGAATAGTCGGGGGTCGACCTGGCCCGCCGGAGAAGGCCGTTCTGCCCTGCTTTGTTCTGCCCGCTAAATACCCCGTGACAGATCGAGGGAAGCATCGAGCACTGAATTGTCTTCCTTGTACTGCTCCCACCACTTGACCATTTCACCGACCTTTTCCGGGTACTCGCTGCTTAGATCGTTCGTCTCCGCAGGATCTTCCGCAAGGTTGAACAACTCCCACTCACCATTGGCGAATGGTGGCGGCATCCAGAGGATTTTCCAGTTCCCGTCGAAATAGGCCTTGAGGCCGAAAAGCTCGTAGCCGACCTGTGCAGCACCGGCATATGGCGTTTTTGCTTCGTCAGAGAAAAAATCCAACAAGGACTGACCCTGCATCGGACGCACCACCCGGCCCTCGAACTCGCCAGGATGAGAAACATCGGCGATATCGAGAATCGTTGGCATGATGTCGCGAATATGGACAAATTCACTCGACATCGAACCTGCATTGCTCATGGTGCCCGGTAGCTTGACGATAAATGGCGACCTGATTCCGCCCTCGCTCGTAAATCCCTTGAACATCCGACCTGGGGACATACTTGCCTGCGCCCAACCTGGTCCCATTTCGATGTAGGAATTGACCAGGCCACGATTCTCCAGACTATTATCGAACGAGCTTAAGAATTCCTCCGTTTGACCGGGGTATGCCATCGGCAGCGCTCCGTTGGCACCGTTGTCCGAAAAAAACAGGATCATTGTGTTGTCGTATTCGCCTGTCTCTTTCAGGTAGTCGAAAACTCTCAGGATTTGCTCATCCATGTAGTCCAGCATTGCGGCGTATACCTCCATATCGCGTGCTGCGATCTCTCGCTCGTCTTGCGGCATTTCGGACCAGGCATTCACAGAAGGCATACGCGGATAGGCCACGGCGGCGGCTGGAACGATACCAAGGTCCTTGAGCGCCTGGAGTCGCTTCTGACGCAGGTCGTCCCAACCCGAATCGTATGTCCCGCGGTACTTGTCAATGTATTCCTTTGGCGCATGCAGTGGATCGTGCACTGCCGTGTAGGAAAGGTAGGCAAAAAACGGGCTGTCATCACCACGATCGTCCTCAATAAATTTCAACATGGTGTCGGTGTAGTACTTTGTTGAATAGAAGTCGTCCGGTAGCGATTCCACAGGTTCGCCGTTGCGCATGTAAACCATTGTTTGTGGCGGCGACACCGGCCTGCGGTCATTCCAATGGCTGCCTCCGCCGGGCATGAGCGCAAACGTCTCCTCAAAACCCCGGGCATGCGGCCGCGTTTCCGGTTCATCGCCGAGGTGCCATTTACCCGCCATATACGTGCGGTAGCCGCCCGCCCGCAACAATTCTGGCAGGGCGGCAACCTCGAAATTCAGATATCCGGCGTATCCCGGGTAGTCCTCCATTTCCGGCGTCTTGAACTCTCCCATTGTGCCGATACCGGCCAGGTGGTTGTCCACCCCGGAGAGCAGCACTGATCGTGTCGGCGAGCAGCTGGGCAATACATGGAAGTTGGACAGACGCAGCGACTCGTTAGCGAGTCTATCCAGCGTGGGTGTGTCTATCTCGCCGCCGAAAGCGCCAATATCCGAGTAACCCATGTCATCGGCAACAATGAGCAGGATATTGGGTCTCTTATCTGGTTTTCCAACTTGAGCCTGTTCCTGTGACTTTTCGCAGCCAGTGGAAAATTGCAAAACCGCCAGAACGAGCCCTACAGCAGGAATACTCTTCATCATGCCCCTCGCCAATCAGGTTTGCTTTTTTTAATTAAATGATCGGACTACGTCATCATCAGGTCAGAAGTGTAAGCTCGACGCCAACCTCACGCATAGCCCGCAATTAACAATACCGGTCACGCATGACTAACGCAATTAGGGTGCCTGAAATACTGCAGGCGGCCACAAGCAACACCGAAGACAGGTGTTGTTCAACCATCCGTACCAACTCTTACAGTTAGAAAATGTTCTTTTTCACCGGGATAACACCCGTACTCGAAAACGGCACTGGCTTGACGAACGGAATATCGATGCTGAGGCTGCCCTGCAACTCATATTTAACATGATCAGGCATGCCGCCGCGCAACAGCGAGGTCAGTTGTGTTGCCGAGTCAAGAACGTTTACGTTAACACTAAGTACGAAATGATCGTCACCGCGGGCCGGCACGGTGAAGTTTCCCCTCGTTTCTCCTTGCGCGAAGCTCTTGTCGTCAAATAACAGTCGGTACCTGACGGCTTTGACCGGCAGCGGAAAACCGTTCGGATTGCTCACGTCAAAGCCAAGAAGAAAAGTCTGCTGATTAAAACTCACTTTGCTCAGCTCGACACTCTTCAGCTGCACAGTTGGCGCGGCAATCATCGTTTCGGTGCTCGCGCAGGCTGACAAGAACAGTGCCGCAATAAGACCGACAGAAATTTGTAACTGTGTGCTGTTTTTCATCACATACTCCCTGATATCGTCTCGCCCCGATCGTTCAACGCAGTTTACCGCCCAACTCACCCCAACGCGCACCGATTAACAACCAGTCCTCATCATCGGTCTGCAATTCCAGCTCAAAGTTATACGCATCGGCACTGATCCCCAACGCGCTGTTGTTGGTGCCGGCCATGCCCACCGTTAATCTGAGTGTCGCTGCAGTATCGCCCGATAATACGATCTCGTCGATAGTGGTCAACAAGGCAAGCGATTGCTGACGCAGGAAATAGACGCGCAACATTTGACCGACGCGCTCGTAGTCATTGCCACGCGAGTCCGCATAATTTTCGGAAATCAAGGCGAGCATGCCACGGCGATTTCTCTCTTCAGCCGCCACTTCGGCCGCATTGACCCACGCATGCAAGGCTTCCTCAGGGCCGCCATCGGGCCCGCTGCAACCCGCGAGGACTGCGCAAACCAGGCTGAGTTTCAGGATGTATTTCATGAATAACTCTTCAATACCGAATGCCCGTAGCGATCAACCCGCCCCGGTTGCATAGCATTTGCCAGCGTCCGGTGTTAGAACACACTATGAGTGGTCGAACGGCACATTTTCTGTGACACGGTTCGCATTATGGCTGACCCCGGGAACGCTGTCCGGTCGCACAATTCTTCTACTGAAATGATGATCACGCATTAAACCGGCAACGAACGGACAGGGCTATGTCAGTAAAACTCTTGAGCGAAAAAGCGGACGCGACGATAACCGATGACGACCAGAGTCGCATCGATGCGGTGCTGGCGTTCTGGTTCAGGGAAAAATCCCTCAGCGCACCGCAAATCGATAGTCGTATGGATACCTGGTTCGGTGAAGATGCTGTTTTTGACGAAGAAATTGCCCGGGAATTTTCGGATGATGTGGAGCTTGCCTCGGACGGCAAGCTCACACACTGGGCGCATGAACCAAGAGGCCGTCTTGCCCTGATTATTTTACTCGATCAGTTTCGTCGCAATATATACCGCAACAAGCCGGAGGCTTTCGCCAATGACAAGGACGCCCTCAAGCTATGTGTCGAGGGCGCCATGGAAAAAAAGGACAAGGGTCTGACGCCTATCCAGCGAGTCTTTTTTTACATGCCCTTGCAGCATGCCGAGTCGCGTAAAGTTCAGGAAAAATCCTGCACGATATTTAACAAGCTCGCGGAGGCGGTTTCACCGACCTACAAAGAAACATTCGAGACGATTGCCCAGTTCGCGGAGCTGCATTCCGACATCGTACAAAAGTTCGGTCGGTTTCCTCACCGCAATACGATGTTGCAACGTAAGAATACGGCCGAAGAAGATGAGTATCTTGCCGGCGACATACCAACCTTTGGTCAGACGGAATCCTGAGATAAAATTCGTCAGTCAGTGGACAGAAACCGTTTCGACAAGCGGTTGAAACGAACCGTCAACAAGACAGCTGCAACAGATAATCCCAGCACAAAACCTGCCCAGATATACGCCGGTGGCGACCGGAGCGTAATCGCAGCCAGGTACGCCAGTGGAAATCCCAGCGCCCAGTATGCAAAGGTATTGATAATCATCGGCATGCGTGTGTCTTTGTAACCCCGCAGCGCACCGGCGGCGCCAATTTGTACACCATCGGCGATCTGGAAAATCGCCGCCATCAGCAACAGGCTGATCGCGATCGCCTGTACCGATGGATCGCTGGTATACATGCGTACCACTGCATCCCTGAATAACAGCAGGAACGATGCGGAAAAGGTCATGAAAACCACGCACATCCAGATGCCAACAGCACCAGCGGTACGCGCGCCGGCCAGCTGACCGGCGCCAATCGAATGCCCGGTTCGAATGGTTATTGCCGCACTCAATGCCAGCGGAATCATGAACATCGTCGACGCGAAGTTTAGTGCTATCTGATGCGCCGCCGTGATTTCTGCGCCACGGGTGCCAACGAGGATGGACACGGCCGAAAACAAACCGGCTTCGGCAGTAATTGTAACGGCGATAGGCGCACCCAGACTCAGAATTTCTTTCAACACGGGCAAGCGGACCGGGCCTAAGTGATCAAAAATTTTAAATGGTTTGTAAATCGGGTGCACATAAACATAGATGCCCATCACAAACACCATGAGCCACATCGTGATTGCGCTCGCGATGCCGGCGCCGATTGCACCAAAAGCCGGGAAGCCGAAATGACCATACATGAGTGCATAGTTGAGAAAAACATTGCACACCAGCGCCAGCAGTGATGTGTACATGATCGGTCGCGTATAGCCAATACCCTCCGTGGTAAAGCGGAAAGCGAGGAATGCACAGATTGCGGGTGCGCCAAACATTATCGCTTTTGTATAACCGACCGTCGTCGCGCGAAATCCGACATCAATGCCAATGAACGCAAGCAACGGTTCGACAATAAACTGCGCCAGCGTAAAAATGCTCATGCCCAGCACAGCAGCAAGCCAGAGCCCCTGCCGGGTGTATCGCCCGATCAGTTCCTGGTTACCAGCACCATAGTGGCGCGCGACGATGGGCGAGATTGCCATCATCAATCCCAGCATGACGGTAAAACCCAGGAACCAGATACTGCCACCAACGGCAACTGCCGCCAACGATTCGGCGCCGAGGCGCCCCGCCATAACCGCATCGGCAAATTGCATGCCGGCAATCGACAGATTGTTGACGATCAGCGGCCCGGCAAGACGCAACAGCGCCTTCGACTCGTGCAGCCAGTTGTTTATGGAAGCGGACACTGTTATTCGCTCTTTTCCGGTTTCCGGGATTCAATTCGAAAATGTAGTGGTTACGATACTGTCCGGCAATAGTGTAAGGTTGCCGCACGCAGGCAGTATCACATGTACGGAGACAGGTATGTTGCATGACGGGCGAGCGAAGCGGGTAGCAATAGTCGGCGGATTGAGAATCCCTTTCTGTCGTGCACATTCGATATACACGGACTGTTCAAACCAGGACATGATGACGGCGACCCTGACAGCGCTCGTCAATAAGTACGACCTGAAGGGCCAGACACTCGGTGACGTTGCACTCGGCGCGGTCATCAAGCATTCCAAAGACTGGAATCTTGCCAGGGAGTGCGCAATCGGTGCCGGATTGTCCTTACGCACGCCCGGCGTCGATATGCAGCGCGCCTGTGGCACCAGCATCGAGGCCTGCATCAACATCGCGAACAAGATTGCACTCGGTCAGATTGACGTCGGAATTGCCGGCGGCACCGATTCGATCAGCGATGCACCTATTGTCTATTCTGATAAGTTCCGCTCAATACTTCTGGCGAGCGCCCGCGGCAGATCAATAGGCCAGAAACTTTTGCCCTGGCTTTCGCTCAGGCCCGGACATCTCAAACCTCAGCTGCCCGGCGTCATCGAACCACGAACCGGTTTGTCCATGGGGCAGAGTGCCGAAATTACAGCCAAGGAATTTGAGGTCTCCCGTGAACACCAGGATCAGCTTGCCCTTGCCAGCCACATGAAAGCTGCCGCAGCCTATGACAACGGCTTTTATGATGACCTGGTCGTGCCATTTCAGGACGTGGAGGAAGACAACAATATTCGCCGCGATACGACTTTCGAAAAACTGCAGGCGCTGAAACCTTCGTTCGACAAGAGCGACACCGGCACAATGACTGCCGGCAACAGCACACCACTGACGGATGGCGCCGCTGCAGTGTTACTGACTTCCGAGGAATGGGCGAAACAGAAAAACCTGCCAGTCATCGCTTACCTGACCCACTGCAAAGTTGCTGCGGTTAATTTTGTCGGCGTCGAGGGCCTGCTGATGGCTCCGGCGTATGCCGTGTCCGATATGCTCAAGGAAGCTGACCTGCAACTCCAGGATTTCGATTTTTACGAGATACACGAAGCCTTTGCCTCGCAGGTCATCGCAACACTGAAGGCATGGCAATCGGAGCAGTTTTGCCGCGATCGCCTTGGCAGGAATCAGCCAATGGGTCCGATTGAGCTTGCCAAACTGAACGTCAAAGGCGGCAGTCTCGCCATTGGTCATCCTTTCGCTGCGACCGGCGCCAGAATTGTTGCGACGATGGCCAAGATGCTGCATGAAAAAGGCAGTGGCCGTGGACTGATATCTATCTGCGCCGCTGGTGGCATGGGCGTGACTGCAATCATGGAAGCCGCTTAATCAGTCAAACGCTATCGAAGCATCGGATGTTCGATAGCCCGTCACACAAGAGCAAATCGATTGCGCGGGGGAATGCATGGGTGAGCTGAGCCAGATTTTAGCGACGATCAACGCCGTTCTGTGGAACGAGACGTGGATTTATATTATTGCCGCTACCGGCGTGCTGTTTACGATCTGGAGTGGCTTCTCGCAATTCCGCGCGCTAACGCACGGCCCCAAAGTAATCCGTGGCGTTTACGATGACCCCGATGATCCGGGCGCGATCAACCATTTCCAGGCGCTCTCTGCGGCGTTGTCGGGCACGGTGGGACTTGGCAATATCGGCGGTGTGGCGCTCGCCATCACCCTGGGTGGTCCGGGCGCAATTTTCTGGATGTGGATCGTTGGTTTTCTGGGCATGTCCATCAAACTGACGGAAGTCACCTTGTCCATGCTTTATCGCAACACTGACGATCCCGATAATCCTCACGGCGGTCCCATGTGGGTCGCGGGTAGCGCACTGAAAAAAATGCGGCCAGGTCTCGGCTGGATCGGAACCGGGCTGGCTGTGCTTTATTCGTTTACTGTCATGGTGTCCTCCGGCACCGGGGGCAACATGTTCCAGGCGTGGAACGTCGCAGATATTACCAACGAGTATTTCAACGTACCCGGCTGGATCAGCGGCGCCATTCTCACCGCTATCGTCGCTGCGGTCCTGCTCGGCGGCATCAAGAGGATCGGTAAGGTTGCCGGAACACTCGTACCCAGCATGGTCCTTATTTATATCGTCGCCGGGTTTTATGTGCTGTTTGCCAATTTCGAACAGATACCCGCAATGCTGGGACTAATCATTACCTCCGCTTTCGCGCCGACTGAGGCGACCGGCGCATTTATCGGCGGCACTGTTGCGTCGGCTTTTCTTTTTGGCATGAAGCGCGCGATTTTTTCGAATGAAGCCGGTCAGGGCTCATCAGCAATTGCACACGCTGCAGTGAAGACGGATGAGCCGGCGCGAGAAGGCCTGGTTGGTGGTTTGGAACCGTTCATTGACACGATTGTCGTGTGCACATTTACAGCGCTTATCATTTTGTCCACAGGCATCTGGAATCGCGCACCCGATGTGACCTTCGACAGTCCTGTGCTCGCAACGCAGACTGCAGCCGGCTGGGCCTGGCCGGATACTCCGCTCGAGGCAGGCGACTGGCAGGATCAGGAGCCGCTTCTCATGATTGTAAGCGCCGGCGAAAATACTGCGACCGGGCAAAACCTGCATCGCGTAACCGGCGCCGTCTCCGCAGAGGGCAATAATTTTGTTGCACAATGGCAGCCTTACGAGGGGCCGGGCGAACCACAAATAGTCGGTGGCGGTTTTTACCAGGATCATGTCGGCGCTACGCTAACGGCCAAGGCTTTCGACGCCGTCAGGCCGGGGCTCGGCAAGTGGTTGATTACGATTGCCTCGTGGCTGTTCGCCATCTCCACGATCATTGCCTGGGGTTACTACGGCGAACAGGGCGCTGTCTATATGTGGGGTGACAAGAGCGTGTTGCCGTACCGATTGATTTATTGCTCGCTCACTTTCATAGCAACCCTGGGGCACATAAAAACCAGCGCAGATCTCGACAACATGACGGGTATCGGCCTTGGCGTCATTATTTACGCTAACCTGCCTATTCTCTGGATCTTCGGTTACCAGGCGATGCGTTCATACAAAGACTACATACGGCGTCTCAAGGCCGGGCAAATGGGACCTGACCACCCGCCGCCACATCTTGATGACCTGATTTCCGGCAGGGACGTGCAACGCTGAACAACGCGCGGCAGGATGCCGCTCCTGCGATTATTTATTGCGCCTGGCGCGTTTGTGTAAATTGTCCAGCGCCTTGTCCAGTTGATCTTTCGCCTGCCTGGTCACACCACCTTTCTTGTACTCATCGACAACAAATGACTCAACGCGGCTAACCAACGCATCAATGTCCCCGGGCAACAACTGTTCATTATCGATTTCCGGCCCATACACTCGCTCAGCAGCACCGAATAAATTAATCCAGCGCTCACTCCTGCGTCCCACTCTTAACAGGTCATAAAATTCTGTCGCTTGTTCGTCACCACCCTTGACCAGGCTTATGATGCCGGCGATCAGCGAAACTGGCACGAGTATGAAATCACGCAGACCATCGACGACCAGTTTGACCTGCAGAACCGCAATATCGCGAACCAGCGTCCACCGATCTGTCGGTATACCTCTCGATTGCGAATCGTTTTGCATTAGCAGATGCTCCTCCTGTTGCAGCGTAATGATACGGCATTACTGGCGCCCGTCCGGACGACTTGAAGCCCGTTGAAAAATCCACGGATGGCTTTTTCAACGAACTATTAGTACTGTGCGTCAAACACTTACGCCACCTGACGGTATGCCACCCTTCGAATCAGCGCCACAGTACGAACACGGAATTCCCGACTCGCTCGGGGTTCTTCTCGTTAATTTGGGCACACCGGATGCAGCCACACCTGCTGCCGTGCGCCGCTATCTCAGCCAATTCCTGTCCGACCCCCGTGTGATCGAGGTTCCGCCGTTGATCTGGTGGCCGATATTACACGGCTATATCCTAAGAACCCGACCGGCAAAATCAGCGAAGGCCTATCAAAAGATCTGGACAGATCGAGGCTCACCGCTGCTGCTGCACTCTATGGATATTGCACAGAGCGTGCAGAAAAAACTTAACGCGAGGCTTGCGGGTGCAGTCAACGTCGAACTCGGGATGGTATACGGCAAGCCGACAATCGAATCAGCGCTACAGAAAATGCATGATCAGTGCGTCCGGCGCATTGTTGTCTTACCGCTTTACCCGCAGTATTCCGGAACGATCACCGCTTCTGTTTTCGACAACGTGACACGTACGATGTCGCAACGGCGCTGGATACCTGAACTGCGTTTCATCAATCACTATCACGATGCCGCAGGCTACATCTCGGCATTGGCGGCAAGTATTCGTGATTACTGGGACATAAACGGTCGCGGTGACCAGTTGCTGATGTCGTTTCACGGCGTGCCAAAGCGAACACTGATTCATGGCGATCCCTATCATTGCCAGTGCCAGAAAACAGCACGACTGATCGCCGCAGCACTTGAACTTGACGAGGACGACTGGCAAATCAGTTTCCAGTCGCGCGTCGGACGTGAGGAGTGGTTGCGCCCCTATACGGATGACACGCTTAAGAACCTGGGTCGCAATAAAGTCGCCAGGGTCGATGTTGTGTGCCCAGGCTTCGCCGCCGACTGCCTCGAAACGCTCGAAGAAATCGCCATGCAAAACGCCGGGCTGTTCACGCGATCTGGCGGTGGTGAACTACGTTACGTTCCGGCGTTGAATGCGCGCGATGATCATGTCGCATTTTTGAGCCGACTCATCGAAAAAAATATCTCCGGCTGGCCAGAGGCATCTTCCGACTGGAGCCTGTCTGAATCCACACGCAAAATGGAGAAAAGCCTGCAGCGTGCGCGCGAGATGGGCGCGGAGAATTAGTCATGCTGGGTCGATTCCTTGAATTCAGCATACCAACCAGCGATATCATCGACTCGCTGGGGTTCTATCGATTGCTCGGCTTTCACGAACTCGAAATCGGTGACGTCCTGCCGCACAAATACGCGGTCGTCAGCGATGGCGAACTATGCATTGGTCTGCATGATCGTTCCCTGGATACTCATGCCCTTACCTTCGTACACCAGGAACTGGCGCATGCGGCGCGCTCGATGTCCGACCACGGCTTCGATTTCGAATATCTGCAGCTTGGCGAGGATGCGTTTAACGAACTTGGCTTTACAGACGTCGACGGCAATATGATCTCCATGATCGAAGCCAGGACATTCTCGCCACCGGACGAGGACACGAACAATTCGCTTTGTGGACGCTGGTTTGAAATCACTTTGCCGACCAGGGACGCACTGCGTGCCGGGCGCTTCTGGGCACCGCTGGCCCCCGAACTCCTGCGGTTACGGGAAGAACCGACGACTCATATGCGCTTCAACGCGGCAGGCATGTCGCTGGGACTCAGCGAAAGCATTGCTCTCGAGGGTCCATCACTGAGTTTTCGCTGTGACGACAAAGAGGCCGTCTGGATAGCGATTGCCAAACATGGCTTCACGCACCACGAGTTTCCCGGTTTCGAGGGCGCTTTCATGGCGCTGCAGGCACCCGAGGGCACGATGCTGTATCTGTTCGACGAAGATTTTCTTGGTGAATTGTACGAAGTGGATGAATCCGGCGAAATACCCAATTTGCCTGATTTTTCGAAATGAGCGAGGCTGACGGCTGCAAATTGATCTTTAGTGCAATCAAAGAAAAGTGAGTGCGGGCTTTTTGCTTACGACAATGCCCGGATGATGCTGAGCGCACGATTCAGGTATGAACCGCCAAACAGATTCAGATGGTTCAGGACGTGGTAAAGCTGGTACAACAATATTCGCTGCTCACTGCCGGCCGCCAGCGACCACGCCTCCTCGTAAGCGTCGTAAAATGGCACGCCAAAACCACCAAACAATTTGGTCATCGCAATATCGGACTCCCGATCTCCGTAATAGACGGCCGGGTCAAAAATAACCGGCGCGCCATCTGCTGCCGCCCAGTTACCACCCCACAAATCGCCATGCAGAAGTGATGCTTCCGGCCAGTAGCCAGCGAAAAACTGACCGAGGTTTTTGCAAAGCGCTGCACCCTCAATCTGCAGGTCGCCGGTAAATCCATTTTCGGCAGCCAGCTCAAGTTGAAAGCCGAGGCGATCTTCAACCATGAATTCCAACCAATCATCATTCCAGAGATTGCGTTGCGGCGTCGAACCAATTGTATTGTCCCTGTGCCAGCCGAAGCGCTCAGCACAATATCGATGTTGTTTCGCGAGCTGCTGCCCCAGCAGTTTTTCGGTGGCGCCCTCCGCCAACTCGAAATCAATCCACTCCAGCGCCAGTATGCATTCGGTTGCTGAACTGACACAGCCAAGCACCCTGGGCACACGAACAGCGTCGGCCTTTTGCAGTTCACGCAGGCCATCGGCTTCTGCCTGGAACATTTGCAATGATTCGGCCGGGCCGGTTTTCAGGAACACGGAATTTTCTTCGGCCTTTATTCGCCACGCCGCACTAATGTCACCGCCGCCGACGGGACGCGGCATATCATGCAACGACACCTTGATGTCGTTGTCACGAAGGACACTAAACAATGACTGCCATTCGGGCATAGCGGATCGTTCCGCGGCGTCTTTATATCAAGTCTGACACTCGCTCGGCCTGGCGCCGCAATGCCATGCCAATGCCTGCTTCATCGTACAGCGCATTGATGGCACCGAGATCGGGTGCAACCGGTTTTAAGCCTGTCGCCGGACGCTCATACGGAGCGTCACAGGCAATACCGGTAAGTCTGCGCGCAAGCATCGCATCATCCCTGTGCGTATTGAGCTTTGCGCCCAGTGTTTTTGCGCCGCGCACATTTACCTCGTGCACGGCGTCCAGATTTTCGTAAATTTTCTCCAGCGAGCCGAAATGCTGCAACAGCGCGGTGGCGGTTTTCTTACCGACTCCACGTACACCCGGAATATTATCGACGCTGTCGCCCGCCAGGGCAAGAAAATCGGCTATTTGCTCCGGCCAGACGCTGAAGTGCTCGGGAATCTGCGCGTACTTTATCTTGCCCTTGCCTGAAAAATCCCAAAAGACGTCTTCCCTGGTGACCAGTTGTGCAAGATCTTTATCGCGGGTGACAATCGTTGATGGCAACCCGTTTTTTCGACCTTCACTAACCAGCGTCCCAATCAGGTCATCTGCTTCATAGCTGGGCAGCGAACACTCCATCAAGCCAAGCGCCCGGGTGAAGCGCCGGCATTGTTCGAACTGGCGTTTCAGTTCCGGTGGTGCCGGCTCGCGATTGGCTTTGTATTCCGGATAAATCTCGGTACGAAACGACTTGCTGAGGCTGCTGTCGAACAACACCGCAATATGCTGCGGCCTGACCTGTTCCATGAAATCGCCCAGAAAACGACAGAATCCGTACAACGCATTGATCGGGTTGCCCTCGTCATCGACCATATCGTCCGGCATCGAGAAATGTGCCCGGAAAACGTAAACGCTGGCATCGATTAAGTATTGCATTGGCTTTCTTTCAAACTCAAATACTAAAGATCAATCTGCACCTGCCTGTTATTTGCTACAACCAATGTGGGCAGATTGCGGCTCGTCAAATATGCTTTCGCCATCCGACAAATGATCCCTCAACCGCGCATGTAACGGGCTGGATCGTGGGATATGCGCAAGCAGGTACTGCATCTGATCAGCCAGAACACGACGGCCTTTCAGGTAAATATATTCGGCGTAAGTAGGCGTAAACGGCACGGCAATCAGTTGCATTGCTGCCTGCTCTGGCGTCCTGCCGCCCTTGTGGTTGTTACAGCGCCGGCACGCGGTGGCGACATTGTTCCACGCATCCGTGCCACCGTGTGAAAGAGGCGTGATGTGATCACGGGTCAGGTCGCGGGTCGGGAAGCGGGTCGCGCAATAAAGGCAAAGATTTGCGTCGCGCTTAAACAGCGTGCGGTTATTCAGTGGCGGAATATAGCGGTCCCTGGTGAATGCCAGCCCGCGGCTGGTGCCCTGAGTGGCGATGATGGAATTAACCTCGATTCGGCTGCGTTGGCCATCGATCGCGTTGAAACCACCGAATACTGTGTACAGTCGCGTGCCGCAGGCATAGGCAACCTGCTCTGTGTGGTAAAGACGCACCGCTTCGCGGTAGTCAATCCACTCGAGCGGCATACCTGCCACATCGGTCCTCAGGACCTGTTGTGCAATAGTCGCAGCGGCTCCGTACAGCATTCAAAACCCCTCACCTGTTACTGGTCCCATAATGCAGGACAATCGGCGAAAATCAAATCCGTGGACGGTTCCGCCAACCCCCATCCTATGTCATTATTCGCCATCGCGTGATACGAAAACGAATAACTCCCTGGCCGCCAACTCCAACACCCTTAATATATAAGGAAATCTACTGATTTCCAGACGGCGGCACACGGACTACTTTAGGCGAAAGATTGACTGACGGAGACTAACAATGCCGCTCACAGTTGGCGTGCTAAAAGAAACTCTTGAGGGCGAAACACGAGTTGCCCTGACTCCCGAGATAACCGGCAAGCTGCAAAAGCTGGGTGTCTCTGTCGTTATGGAGAGTGGCGCCGGCGAGGGCGCGCAAATTCCTGACGGAAAATACGAGGGCGTCGAAATGACCGATGCCGACAGCGTACTTAAGAAATGCGGCCTCCTTTTCACGGTTCAACCTGCTGCTAAGGAAGCCGTGGAAAAAATGGCAGATGGTTCGGTCGTCAGCGGCATGATGTATGGCCATATCAACAAGGACCTCGTCCGGTCTTTGCTAAGTAAAAAGCAAACCGGTTTTGCAATGGAACTCGTGCCACGTATCTCGCGCGCTCAAAGCATGGATGTTCTGTCCTCACAGGCAGCTGCATCCGGTTACCAGGCGGCATTGATTGCGGCCACCACGCTCAACAAATTCTTTCCGATGCTGACCACCGCTGCCGGCACAATTCGCCCGGCCAAGGTGCTGGTTATCGGCGCTGGCGTTGCCGGTCTGCAGGCAATCGCGACAGCGAAACGCCTCGGTGCAATCGTCAAAGGATACGATGTTCGCGGCGCTACCAAGGAACAGGTCGAGTCACTTGGCGCCAAGTTTGTCGACACCGGTGTCTCGGCCGAAGGCGAAGGCGGTTATGCCAGGGAACTCACCGACGAGGAAAAGGCACAGCAAAAAGCAGCGCTCGACAAGGAAATCGCAGCCTCCGACGTCGTCATCAGTACAGCCGCAATTCCCGGCCGGCCCGCACCGCGGATTATTTCTGCTGCCGCTGTCGAAGCCATGAATCCCGGCGCAGTCATTGTCGATCTTGCCGCCGAAACCGGCGGCAATTGTGAATTGACGAAAGCAGGTGAAACAGTTATTGCGCACGGCGTAAAAATCGTCGGGCCGGCTAATCTGCCCGCCTCTCTCGGCCGACATGCCAGCGACATGTACGCCCGCAATCTTTTCAACTTTATCAAACCCGCAATCAGTGAAGAAGGTGAGCTAAACATCGATTGGGAGGATGAGGTATATGCCAAAACAGCGCTGACGCACGATGGCGAGATCAAACATGAGCCAACGCGTGACGCAATCGAGGGGGGATCTGCCTGATGATTGATGGATTCGTAGCACTTTATATCTTCATGCTGGCAGCGTTCGTCGGTCATGAGGTCATTGGTCGTGTGCCGGCAATTCTGCATACACCGCTTATGTCCGGCTCGAACTTCGTGCATGGCATCGTCCTGGTAGGTGCCATGGTGGCGCTCGGACGGGCAGAAACGACGCTGGAACTCAGTATTGGCTTTATCGGTGTACTGCTCGGCGCTGGCAACGCAGTCGGTGGCTACGTGGTCACCGAGCGCATGCTTGAGATGTTCAAGAGCAGCAAGGACAAGAAAAAGGAGCAAGACTCATGAGCGAGTTTATCTCCATGCGCACGATCATCGAGATCTGCTATTTCATTGCCGCAATACTGTTCATCTTCGGGCTGAAACGCATGAGTTCGCCGGTTACGGCACGCGGCGGTGTCGTTTGGGCCGGCGCTGGCATGGTCGTGGCGACGGTGGTGACGTTCCTCTATCCGGGCATGGGCAATTACCCGTTGATGATGGTCGCCATATTCATCGGTGGCGTTATCGCCTGGATCAGCGGCAAGAAAGTGGCCATGACCGACATGCCACAGATGATTGCGCTGTATAACGGCATGGGTGGCGGTTCGGCTGCAGCAATTTCGGCGGTTGAACTATACAGCGGCGCGGATCACGGCATGGTCTTTGGCACCCTGGCAGTACTCGGCGGCATGATCGGGGCAGTGTCATTCAGTGGCAGCCTGATCGCGTTCGCGAAGCTGCAGGGGTTAATGAAGAGCACCTTTCGCTTCCGCGGGCAACAGATTTTCAACATGTTGTTGCTGGTCGGCACAGCCGCAACGGCAGGATACATTGTCCTGCAACACGGCGACGTCAACACAGTGACGATATTCTTTTTGCTGGCGCTGTTACTCGGCGTCACGATGACCTTGCCAATCGGCGGCGCCGATATGCCGGTCGTTATCTCTCTTTACAACGCGTTGACCGGACTTGCTGTCGCGTTTGAAGGTTTCGTTTTGCAAAACGCGGCGATGATCATCGCCGGGACGGTGGTTGGTGCGGCGGGTTCTTTGCTTACCCAGCTCATGGCCAGGGCAATGAATCGTTCGCTTGCCAATGTGCTGTTCTCAGGCTTCGGGGACAAACCGGTGGCAGCGAGCGGCGAGGGAGTCAGCGGCAGCATGAAGCCCATCGATGCGGCTGATGTTGCCGTCATGATGGCCTTCGCGGACAAAGTACTGATCGTGCCTGGTTACGGCATGGCCGTGGCACAGGCCCAACACAAGGTCTGGGAACTGGCGCAGCTGTTGCGCGACCGTGGTGTGGACGTCAAATTTGCGATCCACCCGGTTGCAGGAAGAATGCCGGGTCATATGAATGTCCTGCTTGCCGAAGCCGGCGTGCCATACGACATTATCTATGATCAGGATGAAATCAATCCGGAGTTTCCAACCGCAGACGTCGCATTAATCATCGGCGCGAACGACGTGGTCAACCCGGTTGCCCGTACTGACCCGTCCAGCCCAATCTACGGAATGCCGATTCTCGATGCCGATTACGCCAAGAATGTTGTGGTCATCAAGCGCGGCCAGGGCGCAGGTTTCTCCGGAATCGAGAACGCGCTGTTCTTCCTCGACCAGACCAGGATGCTATACGGTGACGGTAAGGCGATGGCAGGCGAGCTAATCAGCGAGATAAAGAATTTGTAAAGACCGAAAATTGCGCACTCGAAAATCGTAGCTAACCCGCCTTATCCGGAAGCCAAAAACTGTAGCAAAGGGTCGTAGGAGCCCGCCGTACGATAGAAACGATTCCTGAATCCTGGAGATTCACACTCTATCGGCACGGGCGACAAACAATTCGGGGCATGTTGAAAACATGCCCCGAATTGTTTGCAAAACATCAACCCACTACACCCGCTCAAAATTATTTCTCTTGCCGGTGGCGCTAAAGATCAATCCTCACCCGTCATCCGGGCACATAATTATAAATGCAGGAGGATTGGGGCCGGGCTCCTACAAAAAAACCTAACCTGGCGGCCGGTCACTCGACCTTGGCCGATGCTGCTGCTGACGCTGTCGCAAGCGATCCCTGACTTTCTGTCTCTGATCCGGCGTCATGTTGTGAAAACGATCACGCAACTGCTGACGTCGGTCCGGGCTCAAATGACGGAAGCGCCTGAAGTTCTCGCGGATACGATCCTTGTCCCGTGCCGGCAGATTTTGAAATTGCTGGTAGCGATCACGAATGGTGCTGCGTTGATCATCACTGAGACTTCTCCAGGACTGGAATCGATCCTGTGCCGCAGCACGATCTTCTGAGTCCATTTGCGACCAGCGACGCACACCCTGGGAAAGACGCGCACGCCGCTCAGGCGACAGTGTGCTCCACGTGTCCGCGTACGGTTGCAGGACTTCCCGCTGTGCCTCGGTGAGACTATCCCAGGTGGCTGCATCATCCTGCGCAACTGCCACAGTGCCATGCAGCAACAACAACGCGGCAATTACCGTAGGAACAAATAATCGTGCGAATTTAGCTTTCATCGTTACTCTCCGCCGATTCTTTTCCTTCCGGTGCGGGATCGGTCCGCGTGTCATCGGCAACAACCTGCTCACGAACTTCTTCGGCAAACAGCATCCAGTCCGCGTCCGATTCCTCCCAAAGTCCCAGGTATTCAATAAACTCAACATCCGGTAATTCCGTATCGGCCGCCAACAGGGCGCCGCTGCAGCCAAGCAATACCCAAAGTACTGCGACCTTGAGTTTGCTGTCTGACTGCCCGGCCTCAGCCAACATGGCCACCCGGCTGTAGCGTTTCATCCATTTCTTCATCAAGTTCGATCCAGCTGTAGAACTCCAGATCTTCCAGCATTTCGAAACTGTCCTCTGTGAGCAAAATCTCGATATCCGCACTCGCACTCAAGGGTGTCAGCTCATCAGTTGGCGGATTGCCAGTCCACATCACCACCGCGACTACCGCAGCCGCAGCGACTCCGGCAGCAGGCGCCCACTGGGTCCATGTCCGTCCGCCAGCGGCAATTTCTGCCAATGCAGCCTGCCGGCCTCGATTCAGTCGCGAGCGTGTTTCGCCATCGAGGTTTGCAACACTTTGATCAAAGTGCCGTTTTGCTCGTTCGGCGAATGTGCCCTGCGCTCCGTCGTCTTTGCGCTCATTCATTGCCAGTGTTCTCCCAGGGTTTCGCGCAGTGAATGCACTGCCCGAGAATAATGTGTTTTGACGCTACCCTCGCTACACCCCATAGCGACAGCGGTGCCCGCGACGTTGAGTCCTTCGAACGTGCGCATCATGAATGCCTCTCGCTGCCGGCCCGGCAAGGCTGCAAGTGCTGTGCCGAGACTGTCCATGGCCTGCTCGGACTGCAGCTGCTCATCCGGTGTGCGACCGGCCGGATCCGGCGCTGCTGCAACCACATCGTAATCTTCGTCATCCTTGCTACCGCGACCGAACCACACCATGACGCGATTGCGTACGGCAGCACGCCGATGCCAGTCACGCACGCCATTTTGCAAAATCCGGTAAAACAGTGGCGTCCATTCCGCCGTGGTTCGCTCAGCGTACTTTCTTGCCAGCTTTATCATCGCGTCCTGAACCAGGTCGAGTGCCTCGTCGCGATCACGCACACCGATCTCGGCGATGCGCAATGCCCGCCCTTCAACCTCGGCGAAAAAGCGATTGAGCTCCTGTTCGCGTTGCAGCGTACTGACTCCTGTGTGGTCCCTGGCAGGCTTTTTCAACAATCGGCTACCACGGCAAGATACCGCAAAACCGGCAACGCAAGCGTTCATTCGATAGCCATCCTGATGACATTTCCCATAAGATCCATCTCGGTTCATACTTTCATCTTGACTCCCTTCCGGGAATCATGACTATTTAACGTTCCGGGCAAGAAGCGGTTGACAGCGGCCGGACGAAAATCATCCTCATTATGTAACACAGGAGCAGCCGCCCAGAACCAGCGGTTGCGATGTAAGTGTTTGTATTTATTATATTAGTCTCCATATTTTGCTTCGAGCGACAGACCGTTGAGTAGCGGACCCATCCTTCGCGTGGCCATCAATGCCCCGCTGTCGCGTCTGTTCGACTACCTGCCCCCGGCATCCGGTCTGCCGGAACCCGGCAGTCGTGTCCGGGTGCCTTTTGGCAGGCAGGTGCAAACCGGCATGGTCATGGAGATTGCGGCGAAGAGCGAACTACCGGTAGCAAGGCTGAAGCACGCACTGCAGGCAATTGATGAGACGTCGCTGCTGAATGCAGCCGACCGCTGGTTGATTCAATTCACCAGCAATTACTATCACCACCCGATCGGCGAGGTCGTTGCCGCCGCGTTACCGACGTTGCTGCGACAGGGCGCTCCACTGCTCAGTGTTGTGCGCATGATTTCGATAACACCCGCTGGTGCTGATAGCGATGTCGATGCGATCCGGAAACGCGCGCCGCGCCAGGGGGAGCTATTGCTGCTGCTGCAGGATGCCGAACGCATGCGCTTCACGGAGCTCGACCAGTCGATGCCGGGCTGGCGGCGGGTTTGCAAAAGCCTTGTAGAAAAAGCTTTGCTCGAAGAATTCACAGTGCTCGATGACAGCAATACTGCAGAGCGGCTTGCCAATGTTGAACAGGTCAGCGGCCCGGCACTTAATGCGGATCAGAAAGCCGCATTGCAAGCCATTCGCGATCAGGACGGATTTCAGGTCAGCTTGCTCGACGGCGTGACCGGAAGCGGTAAGACAGAGGTCTATTTGCACCTGATCCAGGACCAGATCAGTGCCGGTAAGCAAGTACTCGTAATCGTCCCGGAGATCGGCCTTACGCCACAACTCGTCAGTCGTTTTCAAAAACGCCTGGGGCTGGAGCCGGTGCTGATGCACTCTGCGCTGACGGACACTGCAAGACTTGTCGCCTGGCGCGCGGCACGTAACGGCAGCGCGCAGTTAATTGTCGGCACTCGTTCTGCCATCTTTGCGTCCCTCAAAGAACCCGGCCTCATTATCGTCGACGAAGAACACGACAGCTCGCTGAAACAACAGGAAGGATTGCGTTACTCGGCAAGAGACCTGGCGATCGTCCGTGGCAAGTACCTGGGCATTCCGGTCATTCTCGGTTCGGCGACGCCCTCGCTCGAATCATTGCAACGCTGCAAGGAAGATGCGTATCAGCACCTGCTATTGCCCTCGCGCGCCGGCAAGGCGGTACCACCGCTCTTGCGTCTCGTCGATCTGAACCGGCACCCGGCCGAGGATGGTTTGAGCGAACCGGTGATCGCCGCGATCAGCAGGAATATCGACGACGGTGGGCAGGTACTGGTGTTTCTGAATCGACGTGGTTTTGCACCAACGCTCATCTGTTCCGGCTGCGGCCAGGTGGCGGAATGTAATCGCTGTGATGCACGCATGACCGTGCATGCCAACAGCAACCGGTTGCTGTGTCACCACTGCGGGGCGGCGCGCGCGATCGATGTCTCATGCCACGATTGCGGTGCCGCGTACCGACCGCTCGGCCAGGGCACGGAGCGACTCGAGGTTTCCTTACGCAGCAGGTTTCCACAACAGACAATCACCCGCATAGACAGCGACACCACGCGTCTGAAGGGCACGATGAGCAAGGCGCTCGCAATGGCGACCTCGGGAGAGACCAGGATCCTGGTCGGCACACAAATGCTCTCGAAAGGTCACCATTTTCCGAACCTTACGCTAGTCGTCGTCATCAACGCTGACCAGGGCCTGTTCAGCACCGATTTTCGCGGCGCCGAGAGACTGGCGCAAAGCCTGGTCCAGGTATCCGGACGCGCCGGCAGGGAAAAGCGTCAGGGTGAGGTAATCATCCAGACCGGGTTCCCGGAGCACCCGTTCTGGAATGCGCTCATGGGCGGCGGTTACGAAAAAGTTTCACGCGATGCCCTTGAGGAGCGTGCCAGTGCCGCCTGGCCGCCGTTTGGCTGGCTGGCCCTGATTCGCGCCGCCGCGCCGCGCCGCGAGGACGCCCGTGCGTTTCTCGACATGGCGCGTGGCATCGCGGAGAGCATGCAGATTGCTCAAGTCCGGATTCTTGGGCCAGTGAGCGCGCCAATGGAACGCAAGGCGGGCCGCTTCCGGGCGCAACTTCTGTTGCAAAGCAATCAGCGGCAAAAATTGCATGCCATGCTGCGACACCTGCGAACTTCTCTCGAGGGCAATTCGGCTTCGCGAAAGGTAAGATGGTCAATCGACGTCGATCCTATTGAGCTTTTTTAAGGTAAGGAATCGCAGCCCAATTTGCCTGTTTTTTCCAACATAAGCGAATCTGGTCGGTGCAAATTGATCTTTAGTGCAATAATTGTCACCCCGCACCGCCCACATGCACAATAATTGAAATTTCAGGCTGACTGGCCACAACTTTCGACGAACCTGATCCACCAGGACCCATCCCATTGAAAACCAGCATTGCACAACTTGTAACACAGGCCGTCACTAGCCTGTCGGACCTGGCTGACGCGCCGGAGATCGCCTCCATCAACACGACACTCGAGCGCACTCGAGACGCGCGTCATGGCGAGTTCGCCACCAACATCGCAATGCGCCTCGCAAAATCTCTGGGCAGGAATCCACGCGATATCGCCGCAGAAATTATCGACAATCTGCCAGAAAGCGAACTGGTCGACAAAGTTGAGATTGCCGGTCCGGGTTTCATTAATTTTTACGTCAGCGCAGCTGCGCTGCATAGTGAACTTGGCGATATTCTCAAGAACGGGAGTTGTTACGGTCGCCAGGCAATTCGCACCACGCCAAAAATATTACTGGAGTTTGTTTCTGCAAATCCAACAGGGCCATTGCATGTTGGCCACGGACGTCACGCCTCTTATGGCGCAACGCTGGGCAACCTGCTCGAAGCTGCGGGATTTGCGGTTGACCGTGAGTATTACGTCAACGATGCCGGACGCCAGATGGATATTCTCGGTGTCAGCGTATGGTTGCGAATGCTGGAACAGGCAGGCGAAGATATTCCCTTCCCGGATGCCGGCTACAAAGGCGATTACATTCGTGATCTGGCGGCCGCGATTGATGGCAATGATATTGAGACTGTCGGCGCAACCGATCTGTTGTCCGGTCTGCCGGAAGACGGCCCCGCTGGAGATAAGGAAGCGTTTATCAGTGCACTGATCGAAAAGGCGGAGCAGCTGCTCGGCGATGAGGGATTTGCAGCGATTCGCCAGCAGGCGCTTGAATCGATCCGTGCCGAGATGGAAGAGGATCTGGCGGCATTTGGCGTCACCTTCGACCGCTGGTTTTCAGAGCAGAGTCTGACCGACGACAAGCTGATCGACGCGGCGCTCGCTGTATTGCAAGAACGCAATATGCTGTATGAGAAAGATGGCGCCACCTGGTTTCGTGCAGCAGATTTCGGTGACGAAAAAGATCGCGTCGTCGTGCGCGAAAATGGCAAGAAAACTTACTTCGCATCCGACATCGCCTACCACTACGGTAAACGCCAGCGTGGTTATGATCTTCTTATCGATGTGCTGGGTTCGGATCACCACGGTTACAAAGCGCGGGTACAGGCCAGCCTGGAGGCCATGGGCTATGCCGGCGACAGCCTGGAAGTTGACTTCATTCAGTTTGTCACCTTGTATCGCGGCGGTGAAAAGATGCAAATGTCGACTCGCTCGGGCGAGTTCGTAACCCTGCGAGAATTGCGCACTGAAGTTGGCAATGACGCCGCAAGATTTTTCTACGTCATGCGCTCCAACGATCAACACCTGGATTTTGATCTCGAGCTCGCCAAAAATCGCTCCAGCGATAATCCGGTTTATTACATTCAGTATGCACATGCGCGTGTTGCCAGCGTATTCCGGCAGCTGGAGGAAAGATCACTGCAATACGACGAAGCCGCTGGAATTGAAAACTTCGCTCTCCTGACAGAAAGCCATGAAAAATCGCTGATGACCTCTCTGAGTCGTTATGGAGAAATTATCGAGTTGGCTGCAAGCAATCGAGCGCCGCAACACCTGGTACATTATCTGCGTGATCTTGCCAATGAATTTCACACTTATTACAACGCGCACGTTTTCATTACAGATGATGCCGGCTTGCGCAATGCCAGGCTCGCATTGATCCACGCGACGCGCACGATAATCGCCAGCGGCCTCAAAATTCTGGGCGTCACGGCGCCGGACAGGATGTAACTCCTCCCATGGCCAGGCGGAAAAGAAAACCAGTACGCAAGCGCAAAGCCCGGCGCAGCACACAACAGGAAGACTATCCTGGCTGGATGTGGATGATGTTCGGCCTCGCCATCGGACTGTCTGTTGCGTTCGCAATCTTCATGAAAGATCGCAATGAAAATGATCCGCGGCAAACCGCGAGCCGCCAGCCCGCCAGCATGGCCGGCACAATCGAGCAGTCAGTTCAGTCAGCCGATCCGGCCCCCGTAGCGACAGCTCCCGAGGAGCCAGTCGAGCGTCGCTTTGACTTCTATGAGATGTTGCCAAATTTTGAGGTGATCATTCCAGAACAGGAAAAGAATGTCAGACTGGAAACGCACCAGGAAGCAGTCGTGCAGCCGGGAGTCTACGTGCTGCAAGCAGGCTCGTTCAGGGAATTCTCCGATGCAGACAGGCGGCGGGCACAGCTTGCGTTGCAGGGCATTGAGTCGCGCATACAGCGAGTGACGATTGACGACAAGACCTATCATCGCGTGCGCATTGGCCCAACCGATGATCTTGACGAACTCAACAGGCTACGCAACCGCCTGAAGCAGGCGAAGATAGATGTTCTGAGAATTCGCATCGGTGACTGATAGCGTCAGGCAATCCGTCGCTCTCCTTATCTTCTTTTACATAGCGGGTTGCGCTACGCAAGCAGAACTCAATTTACCGCGCGCGACGGCAGAGGCACCGCCTGAGCCGATCGACGCAAAATCACCACCGGCCCCGCAGCCCAAGCCAGAACCTGACAGCAACCTGCAAGCCGTGAGAATCAGCATTGCTGCGGTCGGTGACATGATGCTGGGCACCGACTTCCCGGAAAATCACTTGCCGGATGACGATGGCGTCAGTTTTCTCAGCGCCGTGACACCGATGCTCTCTGGGGCAGACATTACTTTCGGCAATCTCGAAGGCGTGCTGCTCGATGGAGGCGATGCCGCCAAGAAATGCAGCAACCCGAATGCCTGCTACCTGTTTCGCTCGCCCTCGCGCTACGTGGCTCACTACAAGGCAGCCGGATTCGACGTGCTGAGTCTGGCGAACAACCATGCTCGCGACTTCGGTGAAGAAGGCCGTCTCGCCAGCATGGCAGCACTGGCCGCGGCCGGCATCTACCATACCGGGCTTGAAGGCGATTTCGTCGAAATGACGGTTAATGACTTAAAGGTTGCTGTGCTTGCATTTGCAGTCACGAAAAACTCGAACATGCTGCTCGACTACGAGCTCTCGGAGAAGAAAGTTGCGGCACACGCTGCACGCAACGATATCGTAATCGTTTCGTTTCACGGCGGCGCCGAAGGTCAGGATGTCACTCACCTGCCATTCGCCGAAGAGGAATACCTCGGTGAACCACGTGGTGATGTTGTCAGGTTCGCCAGGATGGTGGTCGACGCAGGTGCTGATCTTGTGTTGGGTCATGGCCCACATGTCGTAAGGGCCGTCGAACTTTATGAAGGTCGTTTGATTGCCTACAGCCTTGGCAACTTCGCCACTTACTACGGCATCAGCGTTGCCGGTATCAAAGGCATAGCGCCGATACTGGTCGTGACACTCGATGGCGAAGGAAAATTCATCGACGGCCAAATTCACTCGACTATTCAACTACGTCCCGCCGGACCGTCTATTGATCACCGGGACCGGGCGCTGAACATGATTCGCAATCTCAGCAACGACGATTTCGGCACGCCGGGAATTCAGTTCAATGCAGATGGCAGTATTGTGCCAGCTGCACGTGATTTGCTGCTCCCACACTGATTTATAAATCTCACCGGAGGAAACAATGATCTCTCTGCCACTAATCGGACCTGATCAGGATTTTGCAATCTGGGCGGTGTTGATCGCACTGGCCGGCTTCGGATTCTGGTGCGAACGTTTCCCCTGGGGCAGGAAGTACTCCGGCGTAATGTTGCTGATTACCCTGGCTATTGTGCTGGCCAACCTGCGCATTATTCCGACCGCGGCGCCGGCCTATGATGTCGTGTGGGACTACCTCGTCCCCGTCGCCATTGTGTTATTGCTGTTACAGGCAGATCTCAAACGCATCGTTCGTGAATCCGGCCCCACGCTGATCGCCTTTATCATCGGTAGTGCTGCGGTTGTTGCCGGCACGATTGTGGCCGTCGCGATGTTCGATCTTGGGCCGAATGAGGCTGAGCTTGCGGGTATATTCACCGGCACTTATATCGGCGGCAGCCTTAACTTCGCTGCCGTTGCCAATGCCACCGGCATGCAGGATAGCAGCCTGCTGACAGCAGCAATTGCCGCCGATAACGTCGTCACCAACCTGCATTTTCTGCTGATAATTTTCATCCCGAGTGTCGCATGGATGGCCCGCAAATACCCGACACATCACATGGACAATGCAGTGCAGGTTGACCCGGACGCAACGAGCCCCCACCACATCGCCGACCTCGATGTCGCGGGGCTGCTTGGTTCACTGGCGCTGGCGTTCCTGCTGGCCGCGATCGGCAGCGTGCTCGCGGATCTGGCCGGGAAACCGCAGTTCTCGATTCTGGCCATAACGGCGCTTACTTTGCTGGTCGCAACATTTTTACCCAAACAGGTCGGAAAACTTTCCGGGCACACAGAAGCGGGCAATGTCCTCATGTTCATTTTTCTCGCGAGTGTCGGTGCCAGCGCGGACATCTGGGAGCTGATCGAAATCGCACCAGTATTTTTTGCCTTCGCCACCGTCATCATCGTCATCCACCTCGTCATTCTGTTTGCTGTCGGCAAAGTGATGAAACTCGACCTCGCGGAGCTCGCAATGGCCTCAGCGGTTTGCATCGGTGGCCCGGCAAGTGCGGCTGCGCTGGCATCGGCCAAAGGCTGGCGCGATCTGCTAATTCCGGGTGTACTGGCTGGTTCATTTGGCTACGCCATTGGCAGTTTTATCGGTGTTGCAGTAGCGCAATGGCTGATGTAGAAAGCGAGCTCCTGCCATCCGTATTCCTGTAGTATCCGGGGTCACTACAAGCCCAATAACAATCAAAAAGAGCTTACTCATGCAGGAATTTGTAGATTCTCTGAACGCCATCATCTGGAGCAACTGGCTCATCACGCTCGCACTTGGCGCCGGCTTATTTTTCTCTGTACTGACTCGTTTTGTACAGGTTCGCCTGTTTCGCGAGATGATCCACTTACTATTTTCCAGTAAAGCGTCAGACAAGGGTATTTCATCGTTTCAGGCGCTGGCTGTGTCCCTGTCAGGCCGGGTCGGCATCGGCAATATTGCCGGCGTTGCGGCAGCAATCGGCTTCGGCGGTCCCGGGGCGGTCTTCTGGATGTGGGTCGTTGCTTTTCTTGGCGCCTCGACCGCTTACGTCGAATCCGCGCTGGGACAAATCTACAAGGAAGAAGATGAGGGTGAGTATCGCGGTGGCCCTGCTTTCTATATCGAGAAAGCGATGGGGCAAAGGTGGTACGCGTGGATCTTCGCCGTAGTGACGATCATCGCCACGGGCCTCTTGTTACCAGGCGTGCAGGCGAACGGCATCACCAGCGCGGCTGAGGTTGCTCTTGGTACCGGCACACTGGTAGCAACGCCCTTCGGTGAGCTTGGCATGACAAGAATAATCACCGCCATTGGCGTGGTGATGGCGTTCGGCTTCATCATTTTCGGCGGCGTCAAGAGAATCGCCAGCGTTACCCAGATCGTCGTGCCGTTTATGGGGCTGGCCTACATCCTTGCTGCATTTGTCGTCATCGTCATGAACATCAGCGAACTGCCGGGAGTGATTAGCCTGATCTTTAGTGACGCCTTCACACCGATGGCCGGCGTTGGCGCGGCGATCGGCTGGGGTGTGAAAAGAGGCGTTTATTCCAACGAGGCGGGACAGGGCACCGGTCCGCATGCAGCCGCTGCTGCTGAGGTTCAGCATCCGGCCCAGCAGGGCCTGGTGCAGGCATTTTCGGTTTACGTCGATACGTTATTTGTCTGCTCAGCCACTGCATTCATCATCCTGATTACCGGCGCCTATAACGTACACGGCGGTGAGACCGGGTTCCTGATACAGAATTTGCCGGCACTGACACAAGCCAATAGCCCCGCGTTTACCCAGTTTGCGGTCGAGAGCGTGATGCCCGGAGTCGGCAAGCCTTTCGTCGCAGTCGCCTTGTTCTTTTTCGCGTTTACAACGCTGCTTGCCTATTACTACATCGCTGAAACTAATGTTGCCTACCTGCGAAGATTTTTCCGCTTTCCGGGAGAGTTGCTGTTTCTCAAGGTCGCCATGATGGCATCCGTTTTCTATGGCGCCCTAAAGTCAGCGAATCTTGCCTGGGGTCTGGGTGACATCGGCGTAGGCTTGATGGCCTGGCTAAACATCGTTGCTATTCTTATTTTGTTCTTCATGGGCAGACCAGCACTGAAGGCGCTGCAGGACTACGAAAAACAAAGGAAGGCCGGCGTCGAAATATATACCTTCGATCCGCAGGCCCTCGGCATCAAGAAAGCGGATTTCTGGGAAAAGAAAATCCGTCCGTAAAGCGGGAGACCCGCCGGTTGGGCCGGGGAGACAGCCCAGGTTTGAAAATTCCGGAAATCGCAAAGTAAGTTCAAAGCGTAGCCGCGGAATTTTTCACCAGGGAGAAACTATGAGACGAACAGATAGTTTGGAGGTCAAGCGTGTGGAGCGAAATTCAATCGCCCGCTGGGCGGGCTCCTACCATTCTTATTAGCACCTGTAGGAGCCCGCCCAGCGGGCGATATGCGAAGCGGATGGAACTTCGTACAGCGGCAGTTGCAGGATTTTATTCAGCATCAGGACGATGAAGATCAATGAGTCGATTGGCTGAATCTGATATAAATCTGGTCCCCTTCAGGGAACGCAAGGGAGCGCGCAGCGATCCCGTCATGCCGCTTCGAGCGGCTCGCAAAATAAGGCCCCTGGCAAAGCCTGGGGATACTTACTTTTTTCTTTAATACGAACTTCAATAGGGGATCGAATATGAAACACAAACTGTTTCTGGCAGTACTCTGTGTCGCAAGTATTTGCTTCTCAGATACGATTGTTGCACAGGAAGAGACGACGACCGCGCAAAAAGCGATCCTGGTCACTGGCGCAAGCACCGGCATCGGCCGGCATATTGCGGAGACGCTGGCAGCCGAGGGACATTTCGTCTACGCGGGCGCCAGGAAGCAAAAAGACCTGGATGCTTTGAGTGCGATTGAGAACATTCAGGGAATTAAGCTTGATGTCACCGTTCAGGAAGAAATAGACGCGGCGGTTGCAACGATATCGAGCGCAGGACGGGGCCTGTATGGCCTGATCAACAACGCGGGAGTCGCTGTAATTGGCCCGATGATTGAGGTGGACGAGGAAGACATGCAGTTTCAAATGGATGTCAATTTATTCGGCCCCTACCGGGTAACCAAAGCCTTCGCACCCCTGATCATCGAAAGCAAGGGCCGCATTACAACCACCGGCTCGATTTCCGGCATTCTGTCCGGCCGCTTTGCCGGCCCCTACAGCATGAGCAAACACGCCATCGAAGCTTTCACAGATTCACTGGCCAGGGAAATGGAAAAGTTTGGTGTGCAGGTCAGCGTGGTGGAGCCGGGCGACTACAACTCAGTAATATTCGATACGCTGTTAAAACGCATGGAACGCCGTGGTCAGACACAGGATGAGTCTTTGTATCAGGAGGAGTTCGAAAAGTTGCTCCAAGGAGCGTCTGACAGACCCAAAGACAAGGAGCCTAACGAAGTGTCAGCTGCATTTTTGCATGCGTTGTTCGATCCCGATCCCAAGCGACGGTACATGGTCGTGCCGAATGAAAATCAGGCTGAAATCACCATTAAGAAAGCGATAGAAGAAATGGTGCAGTTAAATGAGAAGCAGCTTTACAGTTACGACCGTGAGGCACTGATTGCGCTGCTGGATGAGGCACTGGCGAATGCTCAGAAATAGGCAAGGCGGTGATTATTACAGCACCTGCTAATTGTTGGCAGGAGCTTTGTTTATGGACCAGTCGTAGTCGTCAAATTTCACTTTATAGTCGGTCGACTCTCGCAGCTCGGCTAGTAACGGCTCCGGGGCGAGCGTGAGAATGTAGTCAATAACGCCACGATCCGATGACAGGCCACGGCGCCGTAACTCGTTGATGAAATCCTTTTTGTAGAGCTTGAAAATATCAGAAAGGACAATTCGCTGATTTTTATGATCGATGAATACATTTCTGGGCTCACTGACAAAATGCACAGCTGACTGTTGCAGGAACGGTTCCAGCTCATCGCCCGTCGGTAATGTCGGTCGCAGAACCGGGCAACTCTCGCTGGCACAATTCAAGACGAAGTGGATGCGGGGATCTTTGAATCGCGCGCGAATTTTTTTCTTTTCTACTGTATACAGACTGTATTGTTTCTCACCGAACAAAAACCGCTGCCGATAGAAGAAGCCATATCCTTTGACCAGTTCCAGAGGCGCCTTGATGTCGGTCACACTCTCGAGCGGCCAGCGCAGAAGAATAGCCCTGATTACATACGCGTTATAAGCATACATCCAGTAGGCAAGCCGATCATTGCGTGTCTGAAATCGATCCGGTGAATTTTCCGGGCTAAACGCGCTAACGGCGGCAAGATAAGAGTCGATTTTTGCAACGTCACGGTCAGTTGCCTGCCACCTGTCATAGTCAACATGTCCGTCAGTGTCGACATAAGCGCGTAGCAGTTGCTCAAAAATGTCGTGCGAAAACGAATCATCCGGAAAATCGCTCGGCACTGTTGCGTTTACCGTGATCAGCTTCGCTGCGACAACTGTTGATGCAAACCCAAGCGTCGCGGCGGCAACCAATGCTATGAGCACAACCTGGATAACGCGGGGCGAAGAATGTATAAGCTGCATAATTGGTCTCGATGCGCTGACTCAAATACAGACCGCGTCATGAGACGAATTATTACCATTCGCAGACGGAGCACGGAAAAAGGCGCCCTTCTTCCGTCCCAATCGTGATCGCGGCAAGATGCCGCTCTACAATCGATTAATCATCCTTGGCAGCCGTTGCGCGAAAATCAACGCCCAGCGAGCGCAGTTTTCTATACAAGTGTGTGCGCTCCATGCCGACGCGTTGTGCCAGCTTGCCCACTTTGCCATCGCACAGTACCAGTTGTTGTTGCAGGTAAGCGCGTTCGAACTGTTCCCGCGCTTCACGCAGCGGCAGCGCCAGTAAATCCTGTTTTACCAGCGGTTGCGCCGCATCAAACGCTGCATTGATCTCGCTTTCTACATCAGCGAGCGTGATTTCTTCATCCTCTCCCGTAAGCAGTAATCGACGTACCAGGTTTTTGAGTTCCCGCACATTGTCCGGCCATGGATAATTTCTCAAGCGATTTTGTGCCGCAACATTGAATCGCCGGAAAGTAAGTCCCTCGGAGTCGACCAACTTGTCGACGTAGTAGTTCAGGAATTCGGGCACGTCTTCTGCATAGTCACGCAAGGGCGGCACATGCAGGCTGAGTGTATTGAGGTTGGCAATCAATTCACGGCGCAACTTGCCACGCTCGATGGCCTGCTCATAATCTGCGTTCACTGTGGCGAGGACCCGCGCCTGCAACTTCACCGGTTCGTGACCACCTGAACGTGTGAATTCTCCTTGCTCAAGCACACTTAGAATCAGTTTCTGCGCCTGATCACACAAGTCGGTGAGTTCGTCGATCACCAAGGTACCGTTTCCTGCGCGCTCAAAATAACCCGCATGCACATCACCACCTGACTCGCTGCCCAGCAATTGCGTTTCTGCATTGGAGTCGGTCAACGACGCTGACAACAGACTGACCAGCGGCCCATCGGCACGCGAACTCATGCCGTGGATGTAGCGAGCGAAAGCGCCCCGACCGGTCCCTGGCTCGCCGCTTAATAATACTGAGGAGGCCTGAATCGCATATTTCTGCACTTTATCGCGCAGGTGCTGCATCAACGGACTACGGCCAACCGGCGTAAGGAGAGACGGCAACAAACTACGTGTCGCCCCTGCCGGTTTAGCGGATGAATCGATCGCCCGCTCCACCGTGCGCAGCAATTTGGCGAGCGACAACGGTTTCTCCACGAAGTCGAATGCTCCGAGCCGCGTGGCTTCAACCGCCGTGTCGACGGTGCCGTGACCCGACATCATTACCACCGGGCAGTCCATATCACCCGGCTCTGACCACTCCCGTAACAAACTGATGCCATCCGTATCCGGCATCCAGATGTCAAGCAGGACCAGATCGAACTTGCCAACGTCACGAGCAGCACGGGCCTCGGATGCGTTACCCGCAACCGTGACCTGATAACCCTCGTCCGAGAGAATTTCGTCAATCAATACCCGGATATCAGCTTCGTCATCTACTACCAACACATGTGACGTGCTCATGCTCTTTCCCTCCGTTGCTCTGGATTACCCAGTCGTTTTGCAATCATTTTTTCACGTGCCACTTCATCTACCGGCAACTGAATTCGAATCACAGCACCACCCTCTTGTCTGTTACGTGCGTCAATTGTACCGAGGTGTTCCTCGACCAGTTTCTTGACAATCGCAAGTCCAAGCCCGGTTCCCTTGGGCTTGTTGGTTACGTACGGATCAAATACTTCATTGATGGAACTGGTCTCGAACCCGGGACCATTATCAGCGACGACTATTTCGACGACTTCTATATCGTGAACTTCGGCGACGCTGACGCTGACTTCAATGCGACCGTCCGAGGAGTTTTCAAGCGCCTCGATGGCATTGCGAATCAGGTTGTGCAGCATCTGTCTGATACGACCTGCGTCAGCCTCGATAAAAGGTAAATCTGAGTCTGTCTTGAGAATAATCTGCAACCCGCTTTCCTGCGCCCGGTACAAATCCACTACTTCGTGAACCAGTTTGTCGATGCTGAATGCATGCAGGTCGATATCCGGTGCACGCGCATAGTCACTGAAAGCGTTGACCATCTCTTTCATCGCTTCAACCTGTTGCACGATCGTGTGCGTCGCACGATCCAGTACCTGTCCATCTTCCGCGGACATCGTGTGCAGGTACTTGCGCCGTACCCGCTCTGCGGATAACTGGATCGGCGTGAGCGGATTCTTGATCTCGTGCGCCAGGCGGCGAGCGACTTCGCCCCAGGCCGAATCGCGTTGTGCCTGCAGCGTTGCTGTTATGTCGTCGAAGACCACCACGAAACCGGCCGCATGATCGTCATCACCCGGCAACGTAGTGCAGGCGCAGCTCAGCACGCGCCGTCCGACTTCACCGCTCAGGACCATCTGTTCGCGCCAGTCAGTCTGTTTGGCCTTGTGATGCACACCTGCGATGTCGACAAATTGTTGCAACAACGGGTGACCTTCAGCGACATCCGACAGGCGTTCGCCAATACGGTTTTCGAGGTCCACGTCGAGAATTGCACCTGCCGCCTGGTTGGCCGTGCGAATGGTCAGGTCTGATTCGAGCGATACGACACCGGTAGACAGCCGGGCCAGTATGACCTCGAGGTTGGCACGTTCTGCCTCGACCAATGCTTCGTTGATGCTCGCCTCGCGCCGTGCGGCCGCCAGGCGTTGTGTCATGTCGTTAAACGAGTTGATCAGGAAACCGATTTCATCGCCCGATGGCGTCGGTAGCTGGGTGTCGAAATCGCCCTGCGCCACGGCGCGGGTGCCGGCAACCAGATCCTGAATAGGTTTGACCAGTCGGCGTGACAACAGGAACGCGCCATAAATTGAGGCCAGCAAGGACACCAGCAGTACCACAGTCAATGTCAGCGATAAATTTCGTTTCAGCGGTTCACGCAGATAGATGGCGCGCTTATAATCGCTATAGGATGAATCCACTCTGTTTGCCATCGCTCCGATCCGCTCCGGCACCGGAAAGTGCGCCTGAACGACACCGCCAAATTGACGGCGGTTGCGGTTACCGAAGCGCACGGCAGTACGGACCTCATAGTTGCCGCGCTGCAGCGGATCGAGGCTGACGAATGGTCGGTTCTGCCCAACCTGCAACAATACCTCGTCAGCCAGTGGCCTGGGCAGGCTGCCGGCCGATCGATCGGAACTGGTGGCCAGAATTCGGCGGTTGCGCCCATAAACCGATATTTCGCTAGCGCCACTTTCCCGCCTGAGCATGCTCAGCTCAAATATCAGCTGCCGCGCATCCGTTTTTTCAAGTTGCGCGGCGATCTCAATCGTCGACGCAAGGTTATCGCGCATCTGCATCTCAAGAGCAGCCCGACTCAATTCCAGTGCGTCATCGAGACCGGCTTCGACTTCAACGTTGAACCAGGAATCGATACCACTGTTGATGAACTGTATGGAGAAATAAAACACGACCAGCAACGGCAAAACGGCAAGGCCTACGAACATCCCAACCATACGCGCTTTCAGTCTCGCTCCCGGTACATGGTTGCGATAGTCACGCAGCAGGCGCACCAGGCTGCCAACCGAAAGCACGAACAGCGCCAGGATACCGGCGATGTTGATCAGCAGAATAATGATGTGCAGCGACTCAAATTCTTCTGAGTTCTGCGATGTTCGACTGAGCAAAAAAAGCGCAACCAAGGCCATCCCGACGCCGATCACGCCGAGCGCTACAGTGATGCCCCTTCTTATCTTTCGAGCGTCCATTCGAACCACTTGCTCTCAAGTTGCCACTGGCTGCGCCAGAAAAAGATTATTCGCAATACCGCCGGGTATTGGCGGATGCTCAACGCGGCCCGCAGCCGTATACGATATTTACTGTTCGGATTGATCAGTGCCTCATCAATGACCGGCAATCCCTGGATGCGCCCGAGGTTGTTCAGAGCCGAATAAAGGGTTGCAAAAGAATCCTGATCGCCGCTGTTCAGGTTGCGGACAATATAGCGCTGGCTTAACGGCCGGTATTCGAGTTCGTAGGTAATGGTGAGCTGGGCTTCCACTTCGTCCAGCCAGAAACCCCGCACCCTGATTACTTCAAGGTTTAGCTCGATAGTCAACGCCACACCACTGTTTAGCGCATCCAGAGCGTCCTGACTCAGGATGAGCTGTAGCCTGGCCTCAAGTTCAAACACACCGTCGTGCAGGCTGGTACTCGCGGAACGGACGTCGAAGAAACCCCGCCGCGGCATCTCGTCCTGAGCGCGACCCACAACCGGCGCCAGTGTCGCCGCCGCAACCACCAATAATACCGCTGCTAATCCAATTGTCCGCAAGAGCTTCATAATATTGTCAGGGCATTTTCTCGAGGCATGCAAAATAAAAACCGTCCAGCCCCTGTGTTCCGGGCAATACCTGGAAACCACAGGTCTTCTCACGCATTAAATCGCGGATGTTGTTATTGTGCAACGCCCTGTCCTCTCGCGCATCATCGTGTGCGGCCAGAAAGCCACCAACGAGCGCATCATTTTCCTCAGCCAATACCGAGCAGGTGACGTACAAGAGCCGTCCTGAGGGCCTTAGAACCGCCCAGAGGGCATCGAGCATCGCTCTTTGCAAGACCGCAAGTTTCGCAATATCTGTCTCGCGGCGCAGCAACTTTATGTCAGGATGCCGGCGGATCACGCCACTCGCCGAGCACGGCGCGTCCAGCAATATCCGCTCGAACGGCTCCCCGTCCCACCAGTCTTTAGTATTTGATGCATCGCCGGCCATCACGGTTGCAGCAAGCTGCAGCCGTGCCAGGTTTTGTTCCACACTCTGAAGTCTGCTCGGATCCTTATCAATAGCTGTCAGAGCGGCGTCCGGGGCCATAAGTTCCAGTAAATGACCGGTTTTTCCGCCCGGAGCCGCACAGGCGTCCAGAATTCTCTGGCCCCCGCCAGCCAGCAACCAGGGTGCAGCAAGCTGTGCTGCCGCGTCCTGCACCGAGACCTGGCCGTCGCTGAATCCCGGCAGCTCCTCAACCGGCAACGGCTGAGCGAGTCGAACCGCCTGATCGACTCCCTGCAATTCATGGCCTTCAGGAACAAATTCCCTGATGTAGTGCGCGGCTGTCATGTGCCGATGATTAACCCGCAACCACATCGGTGCGCGGTCGTTGTTGGCCGCGAGAATCTGCTGCCAGTGTTCCGGCCAGTCCGCCTGTAGTCTGCGGATCAGCCAGGCCGGGTGATTGAAGCGGGATTCGTCATCGGCCGGCTGCTGATTCTGCATGTCCTGGCGCAGGTAGTTGCGCAGGACTGCGTTGATCAAACCTTTGTACTTCGGTCGCCGCAGGAACTTCGCAGCCTCAACCGTTGTCGACACAGCAGCATGATCTGGCACGCGTGTGTCACTGAGCTGAAACAGGCCAACGGCAAGTAATGATTCGATGACGCTGTCGCGTGACTGCAGCGGTCGATCAACCAGCTGGCGCAGCTGCGCCCGCAAGCGCCAGTGATAACGCAAAGTTCCATAACAAAGCATTCGTACCAGCGAGCGATCAGCCGGGCTGATGCCTGCGCCTGTTTCGGCAAGAACCGCGTCCAGTGACCGACCGTCGGTGACCACTGCATCAATCGCTTTGGCAGCTTCTGCGCGCAGCCTCGCACCAGATTGCAACTCACTCACCTGCGGTTACTCCAGCGCAACCTCACAGCCAGCCCAACTGCTTACCTGGCAACTCTGTTTGCGCGGCAAACTCTGCACTGCGAATACGTCGTCCCCCCGGTCGCTGAATTTCCTTGAGGCGCAGGCCACCGTCACCGCAAGCGACGTCTATGCCTTTTTTTCCAGCCGCCAGAATGCGACCCGCCGGACCTTCAGCAGCGTCGCGTAACTCGGCTTTCCAGCACTTTATGCGGGCACCACCGAGGTCAAAATAAGCACCGGGAACCGGGTTATAAGCCCTTATTTTTCTTAGTATATTCTGTGCAGAGTCGCTCCAGTTAATCGCTGCATCCGCCGTCCTGATCTTGCCGGCATAGGTTGCCACACTGTCATCCTGAGGCACGCTGGCAAGTGTTCCATTAAGAATTTCAGGCAGCTTTTCAACGAGTAATTCGCCACCAAGCAATGCCAGTCGATCGTGCAACTCACCGGCTGTTTCACCGGCGCCGATCAGCGTCACGCCTGTCGCAAAAACCGGGCCGCTATCCAGACCTGCTTCCATTTGCATCAGGCTGATACCGGTTTCGCTGTCACCTTCGAGAATCGCCTGCTGAACCGGTGCCGCACCCCGCCAGCGCGGCAATAGCGAAGCGTGCACGTTGATGCAACCATGACGGGGAATATCGAGAATGGCTTGTGGCAAAATCAAACCATAGGCCGCAACAACAATCAGGTCCGGCTGCATGGCGGCAATCTTGGCCGCAATCTCAGGCTCTTTGAGCGTCTCCGGTTGCCACAGCGGAATTTTTTCCTCGAGCGCAAATTTCTTGACCGGACTGGCGGCAAGCTTTTTGCCGCGACCGGCAGGTCGGTCGGGCTGCGTCAATACTGCCGCTGGTACGAAACCGGCATTAACCAGCGCACGCAATGATACCAGCGCAAAATCCGGTGTACCGGCGAACAACAGTTTTGCGGCGTTCATTAAGCTTTATCGGGTTCGTGATCTGTTGATCAAAGTACGACAGCCGATTCCTGAATCCTGACTCGGCGGTCTTTTTCCAGCCGCTTGCGAATACGCTGGCGCTTGGCTTCCGATAAATAATCGATAAATAGGCGTCCATCGAGATGATCGATCTCGTGTTGTACACAGACCGCAAGAAGACCCTCGAAATCTGCCTCTATCGCCTCACCGTCGCGATCCAGGTACCTGACGCGAACACGCTCGGCGCGCTCCACCTCCTCGAAATAACCGGGCACAGACAAACATCCCTCTTCAGAGACCTCCAGACCATCCTGCGCGACTATTTCCGGGTTAATGAGCACGTAGGGGTCATCCTTTTCGGCGGATACATCGGCGACCAGCAGCCGCCGGTGTACATCGACCTGGGTAGCCGCAAGCCCAATGCCGGGCGCGTCATACATAGTCTCGAACATATCCTCGATAAGGCGCCGCAAAGCGTCGTCCACAGCCGCCACCGGCACGGCTTTCTTGCGCAGCCGGGGATCGGGATATTCGAGTATTTTCAGTTTTGCCATATTTGCTGAACGTCAAACTCGTGTGAATTACTAATAATTAGACCTAATTTTTTGACTTTGTTGAATAACATAGCGGACAATGCCGCCTGATATCCGCGCTGGCGCAGCCTGTTTTGGGCCGAAATTGTGACGTGTTTGGCAGCTAGATTGCGCTCGACACGACATATTATAGCAACGCTTGCCAACGGGCAGGCACAGACTACTAGGATGGAGCAACCGTCGATTATGTCTCCTGACACAAAAAGCCTTAAAAACGGTCTCCATGTGACCGTTATCGCACTGGCACTCTCTATGGCCGGCTGCTCTCTTAATCCGTTTGGCAAAGATGATACCGAGGCACCGCCTCCGGCTGGCAGAACCTCAACGGTTCCCAGCGGCTCATCTTCCATGGATCCGGTGGCGCGAACTGCTCCGACCAGCCAAAGCAGGCCGGCCATGCAGCAAATCAGCCAACCTGTGCCGCTGGCCTCAGGGGCGCCTGACGAGTACGTCGTGCAATTGGGCGATACGCTTTGGGATATCGCCGCAACGTTCCTCAGGGACCCGTGGTATTGGCCCGAAGTCTGGTATGTCAACCCGCAGGTTGAAAATCCACACCTTATTTATCCGGGCGATGTGCTCGCGCTGGTAATGATCGACGGTCAGCAACGAATTACGAATGTGCGCGCATCGGCTTACCGGCTTTCGCCGCAAGCACGAATAACGCCGCTCACCGAGTCAATTACCAGCATTCCGTACGAACAGATAGATGCTTTCCTGTCGAAGGGCATGGTCCTTGAGAAGGATCAGATCGGAAAACTACCCTACATCCTCGCGACTCGCGGCGACCATTTGATGGCGTCTGCCGGCAACGACATTTACATCCGCGGTGGTGAACCGGTAGCAACTGGCACGCGCTATAGCATCGTCCATATCGGCGATGAACTCAGGGACCCCGATGACAATAAATTGATCGGCTACCAGGGCATTTATGTCGGTGAAGGTGCGCTGTCACGTGGCGGTGATCCGGCAACCGTTTCCCTGACTGACACCAATCGCGAGGCACTTGAGGGTGATCGCCTGGTTCCCGAGACGGTGGACATTCCGTTGAATTTCTTTCCGAAAGCACCGGATATTCAAGTCGAAGGCCAGATTATTTCGGTTGTCGATGGCGTATCCCTGATCGGCCAGTACCAGGTTGTTGTACTGAATCGCGGCGCACGGCATGGCCTTGCACCGGGAGACGTATTGTCGGTTTACCAGGCTGGCGAAACCGTCCGTGATCGCTACGCCGGTCACTCGTTTGGCAGCTTTGGCGTCAGCGAGAAAGTCACTCTCCCGGACGAGATGGCGGGTACGATCATGATCTTCAAAGTCTATGACCGAATTGGTTACGGGCTGGTCATGATGGCAACGAGCGACATTCACGTTCTCGACGCCGTACGCAACCCTACCTAACAGCCTGTCGGACGAAAACAATTAAAAGGGCCGGCGCCAACGGTGCGCCGGCTTTTTTTGCGCACAATAACTGCGGCCCTTTGCCAGATATGTTGTCCCGCTGGCCACGCATAACTACTACACTGGAAATCTGGCAGACTTCCCGGGTATTTGTGGGTGGCAACAAACGAAAACGACCTGGCGTGGCTCAGCGAGCCGGAGCACCACATTATCGTGGCGGAGTCAGATGACTTTCCGCAGCTGCTGCGGCAGATCCCGGACCCGCCCGCACAGCTGTATGTCGTTGGCAATATTGATGCGCTGCATTTACCGGCGCTGGCTATTGTTGGCAGCCGCAATCCAACCCGCGGCGGCCGGCATAATGCCTACGAATTCGCCAGGCATCTTGGCGGATCGGGTTTTTGTATTGTCAGCGGCCTCGCACAGGGTATCGATGCCGCGGCGCACGAAGGCGCTCTTGACGCCGATGCAATGACAGTGGCTTTTCTCGGGCACGGCATTGACCGAATCTACCCTGCCGAAAATCGTGACCTGGCACACCGTATAGCGGCCAGTGGCGCGCTTTGCTCCGAATATCCACTGGGGAGTCCGCCACGCAAGGAGCATTTCCCACGGCGCAACCGGCTGATCAGCGGACTGTGTCTTGGCACCCTGGTGGTCGAGGCGGCAAAACGCAGCGGCTCGCTTATCAGTGCGCGACTTGCGGCGGAACAAGGGCGCGAGATATTCGCCATTCCAGGCTCAATACATAATCCAATGTCACGCGGTTGCCATCAACTCATTCGGCAGGGCGCGAAACTGGTCGAAAGTGCGGATGATATCGTTAGCGAACTCGGCCCCATGGTCGGCCATCTTATGCAAAATGCGATCCAGGATGTGGCGGAAACCGGCAATGACAAACACCACGATGCTGACTATGAAACACTGCTGCAGACATTAAGTTATGACCCGGCGAGTGCCGATGAGCTCGCTGAACAATCCGGATTGACGATTGATCAGGTTTCCTCCATGCTTCTGATACTGGAGCTTGAGAAAAAGATTGAAGTTCAAGCCGGCGGCCGGTACTCAAGACGGCCAGCGTAGTAAACAGACAGCAGTAACTGCATATCAGTAACCGGACAACCAGGAGACGCTCCAGGCATGAAAGAGAATGTACTCGACGTTTTGATGTACCTGTTTGAAACCTACATCGACGCTGAGGAAGAACCTGAGCCGGATCAACACGAGCTGCGCGACGAGCTTTCCCGTGCGGGTTTTGGCGATGGCGAAATCGATCGTGCGCTTGACTGGTTAGACGGACTGACCGACAACCAGGGCAAGCTCGTCCACACTTCCCACGCCAGCCACGGCATTCGTATCTACGATGAGAGCGAAATGCAGCGGCTGGATGCCGGCTGCCGCGGCTTCATAACCTATCTCGAGCAGATCGGCATTCTCTCGCCACCGCAGCGCGAATTACTGGTTGATCGACTGCTCGCGCTGGAAAGCGCGGATATCGATGTCGAGCAGATAAAATGGGTGGTATTGATGGTTTTATTCAGCCAGCCGGGCCAGGAAGTGGCGTACGCTCGTATGGAAGACCTCGTTTTTGACGAGGGTGAGATCGCAATTCACTGACAGTTTTATTGTGCTGCGGCGCGTCGTTATGGCGACATTAATACGACAAATCTTGACACCCGGCTCTTAAAGCTGTAATTCAACCGCGGCATCGTCCGCGGTTTTGCTCATTTTCGTGCAACGAAAGGAATAGTCAGCTCGAATGGCCAAGAATCTTGTCATCGTCGAATCCCCTGCCAAGGCGACCACCATTAGCAAGTATCTCGGCAAGGACTTTGATGTCCTCGCCTCGTACGGCCATGTGCGTGATCTTGTACCCAAGGAAGGTGCGGTCGATCCCGAGAATGGCTTTGCCATGAAGTACAAGATTATTGAGCGCAATGAGAAACACGTCAAAGCGATCATGAAGGCGTTGAAGAAAGCCGACGCCCTGTACCTCGCGACTGACCCCGACAGGGAAGGCGAAGCCATCGCCTGGCACCTGACAGAATTGCTGCACGAAAAGAATGCCCTCGATAACAAGAAAGTACACCGGGTCATTTTTCATGAGATCACGAAGAATGCGGTGCAGGCGGCTATTGACGATCCGCGTGAGGTGTCAGGTGATCTGGTCAGCGCCCAGCAAGCACGCCGCGCACTGGATTACCTGGTCGGCTTCAACCTGTCACCGCTGCTGTGGAAGAAAGTCCAGCGCGGTTTGTCGGCAGGTCGTGTACAAAGCCCTGCGCTGAGAATGATCGTCGAACGCGAACTTGAGATCGAAGCTTTCAAAGCACGCGAATACTGGACCATCGAGGCTGGCGTCAGCAAAGACGGGCAACCCTTCATCGCAAGGCTGGTTCGTTACAAGGGCGAGAAAGTCGAACAATTCAGTTTCGAGAATGAAACTGCTGCCCGGGAAGTTGAGACAACGCTGCTGGACGCGGCAAACGGCAAGCTGACAACTGTCGGCGTCAAGAAGAAACAGCGCCGTCGCCATCCTGCGGCTCCGTTTACGACTTCGACGCTGCAACAGGAAGCCTCGCGCAAACTGGGCTTCAATACACAATGGACTATGCGTGTAGCGCAACGCCTCTATGAAGGCCTCAAACTGCCGGATGAAGGCAACGTCGGCCTCATCAGTTATATGCGTACCGACTCGGTGACACTTGCCACTGTTGCTGTCGATGAAATTCGGGAAGTTATTGAAGAACGTTACGGCAAGAAAAATGTGCCGGCGGATCCGTGCACCTATAAAACCAAGTCGAAGAATGCGCAGGAAGCGCATGAAGCCATTCGACCAACATCGGTTGCGCGCACGCCAGAATCGCTGAAGGGCAAGCTAGATGACGACCAGTTCAGGCTTTACTCCCTGATCTGGAAACGCACCATGGCCTGCCAGATGGTGCCGGCAATTTTCGATACAGTGGCACTCGAGTTCGTCCCGGGACTTGCCACAGACACTCCGGATGCGGGCAACGATCACCGCATGCGCGCGAATGGTTCTGTCCTGGTCGAGGCTGGCTTCATGGCCGTCTATCAGGAAGGCAAAGACGAAGAAACTGACGATGATAACGATCGCCTGCTACCCGACATCAAGGAAGGCGATGTCATAAACCTTGACGAACTGCGCCCGGAGCAACATTTCACGGAGCCACCGCCGCGATTCACGGAAGCAAGCCTGGTCAAGACACTGGAGGAATACGGCATTGGCCGACCTTCAACCTACGCCAACATCATCGCTACACTGAAAAATCGTGAATATGTCGAGATGGACGGCAAGCGTTTTTTGCCGACCGACATTGCCAGGATCGTCATCGGTTTCCTAACCGAACATTTCAAGCAGTACGTCGACTATGACTTTACCGCCCGCCTTGAGGATGATCTCGATGAGATCTCACTGGGTAAAATGGACATGGTGCCTTTGCTTGAACAGTTCTGGAAGCCGTTTCACAAGCTTGTAACGGACAAAGAGGAAAGCGTATCGCGCGAGCAGGTCGCCCAGTCACGCGAGATCGGCACGGATCCCAAAAGTGGCAAGCCTATTACCGTACGCATGGGTCGTTATGGTCCGTTCGTGCAGATTGGCACCAAGGACGACGAAGAAAAACCAAAATTTGCCGGACTACGCCCTGACCAGAAAATGAACGACATCGACCTCGAGACCGCACTCGAGCTCTTCAAGCTGCCGCGCAAGCTTGGTGAGACAGCGGATGGCCTGCCCGTCTCTGCCAGCGTCGGGCGATTTGGTCCGTATGTTCGTTATGGCGACAAATACGTTTCCATGAAAGAGGATGATCCGTATACGGTCGAATTGCCGCGCGCACTGGAACTCATCGCCGAAAAAATCAAGACTGATGCCGAACGCATCATCCAGGATTTCGAAGCGGAGGGCATCCAGGTGCTGAATGGTCGTTATGGTCCTTACATAACTGACAAGACAAAAAATGCACGCGTGCCAAAAGACCGTGAGCCCAAGTCATTGACGCTTGAGGAATGCATAGAGTTGCTCGCTACTGCACCCGTGCGTGGACGGCGTGGCAAGAAAAAAACGGCCAAGAAGAAGGTCGAGAAAAAAGCCGCTAAGAAAAAGGCGAAGAAGAAAGCCAAGAAAAATAAGACCAAGAAAGTCGCCAGGAAGAAAACTACGGCGAAGCCGGCCGACGGCGACGATTCTTAGGAAACGGGGACGGTTTAACGAATGGCCGCCTCCCAGCCCATTCAGCGCGCAGCCCGCATTCTGCGCGATGGCGGTGTGATAGCGTATCCCACCGAGGGCGTATTTGGCCTTGGCTGCCTGCCCGACGACTTCGCGGCAGTCAGCAGAATCCTGCAAATTAAGGAGCGCGATCCGGCAATGGGTCTCGCGCTGATTGCAGCGCATCTGGAACAACTGGATCCATGGATACGGCTTCCGGAAAACAGCGACTCTTTGGCCTCCAGCGACGACAAGCCGGTAACCTGGATAGTTCCGGCGACCAACGATGTGCCTGCATGGATTCGCGGAGATCATGACGGAGTAGCGGTTCGTTTGACCACCCATCCCGTCGCGCGCGCATTGTGTGACGCTGCAGACTCAGCACTTGTCTCCACCAGCGCCAATGTTGCAGGGCACCCACCAGCTCGCAATGCTTTCGTACTTCGCCGTCGCTTCGGTGCTCTTGTAGACTATATCGTTCCAGGAGAATGTGGCCCTGCGTTGGGCCCGTCTGAAATTCGTGATTTGCTCACCGGGAAAACATTGAGGCCTGCATGACCGAAACCAATATTCAGGCAGTGGAGGAATATCTTCGCTCGCTTCAACAGCGCATAACCGCCGCACTCGAAGAGGTCGAGGGCACGCAAAAGTTTCAGTGTGACCGCTGGGATAGACCGGCGGGCGGCGGTGGCGAAAGCCGTGTGTTGGTCGGCGGCTCTGTATTCGAGCAAGCCGGGGTCGGTTTCTCACATGTATTCGGCAAGGAGATGCCACCGTCCGCGACGAAAAGCCGCCCGGAACTTGCCGGGCAAAGTTTTCAGGCGATGGGTGTGTCACTCGTATTGCACCCTAACAACCCCTACGTGCCAACCACACATGCCAACTTTCGATTTTTTTCGACAGACGCGAAAGGTGGCGATGCCGTATGGTGGTTTGGCGGGGGATTCGATCTCACTCCGTACTACCCGTTCTATGAAGACGTAATTCACTGGCATAAAAAGGCCAGCGAAGCGTGCGCGCCATTTGGCGATGATATTTACGATAAATACAAAACCTGGTGTGACGATTATTTCTTTTTACCGCATCGCGACGAGACCCGCGGTGTCGGCGGGCTCTTTTTCGATGACCTGAACGAATACGGTTTCGACAAATCGTTCGCGTTTACCAAAGCGCTTGGCGATCAGTTTCTGCCTGCTTACCTGCCGATCGTTGCGGCCCGGAAAAACCACAGGTTCGGTGAACGCCAGCGGGAATTCCAATTATATCGGCGCGGCCGCTACGTGGAGTTCAACCTGATCTATGACCGTGGTACATTATTCGGCCTGCAATCAGGTGGACGTACCGAATCTATCTTGATGTCATTGCCGCCGCGTGTGCGCTGGGAGTATGACTGGCAGCCCGACCCTGGCTCGGCCGAGGCGGACCTGTACGAAAATTATTTGCGTCCGCGGGACTGGTTAAAAGAATAAGGGGCGCAATGTATGACTGGATTAACGCTGGGGCAGATCGCATCAATTGCGGAAATAATCGGCGCGTTCACGATCGTTTCGGGTCTTGTGTTTGGCTGGATTCAGATTCGCGTCTATCGAACGCAACAGCGTGACAGAATCGCGACTAACCTGATGCAGACTTTTTACAACCCCGATCTCGCCAGGGCGGTCTCTCTTTTGCACCGGCTACCGGACGGAATCTCCGGCAGTGATCTGCGTGACATGGGCAATGAATATGAACAGGCTGCAGTCATTGTCAGCACTTCTTTCGAGACCATGGGGTTGCTGGTCTACAAGAAAATAGCCAAGTTCGATCTGGTGATGGAACTTGCCGGCGGGATGATTGTGAACATGCACAGAAAACTGTCTGCCTGGTTGGAATACATCCGGGTCGAGCAAAATCAACCATCCTGGGCGGAGTGGTTCGAGTGGATCGCGCAGATGGCTGATAAGCGCAAAACAGAGTTGCAGCCAGCACACAAACGCCTGATGGGCTGGAAACCGTAATTCGGGCACGGTTTCGCCGTAGAGGTTGTGCGCTTGATTATGTGAATCCAGCCTCAACAGTTGGGTGATCCAAGGAGCCCGCCCAGCGGACGATCGGGCAGATACGTGCGTCTGGCTTCAATCGCCCGCTGTCACGCTAGAGGCATCGCTGCAGCTTCCGGTAAGTTATATCTATCCATACGGGCTCCTACAAAGATTTCTTTTTTTAGCAATATGGTAATATCCTTGTAAATCCGGGATTTACATCGGTTTCTTTATTTAGAATCAACGTAGTGCGTGCTGAGAGGACGTGCTGCGTGACGGTATCTCTGTGACGCTATTCAGGCTGACAATTCTGTGCACGATATTGCTTGCCGGCAGCGCGTCTGCCGACAATGAATCACGCCTGCGCGAAGGTGGCTCTCCTGCCGCTATCCGGCTTGCCGGTGCACAGGACGCGGGCAACGTCAGCAAAGTCTACATTGTACAATTACGAACCCCCTCGGCTGCGGAGTTTCACGCAGCATCTGCGCTACGTGTCCCCGGTGCCGGCAAGCCATCTCCAGGCCGGCTGGCCTCTGTCGCCACATTCGATAAAAACAGTGCGGCCGTGCAAAGCCATGTCGAGAGGCTGGTACGTGAACAAGCCGGTGTCATTGCGAAAGCCGGCCCCGACATTGAGCAGATTTACAGTTATCAATATGCGCTCAACGGGTTCGCTGCGAAAATGTCGCCGCAACAAGCAAATAAAGTCGAGCATATGCCCGAAGTGCTGCGTATTTGGGAAGACGAAGTCAGACCGCTTACAACCAACTTCAGCGCAGATTTTCTTGACTTGTTTGCCGCCGATGTTGGCTTGCGTGGTGCACCCGGACTCGATGGCGACGGCGTTATTATCGGCGTCATCGACAGCGGCATCGCACCGGAGCATCCGGCAATACAGGATACGCGCGAAGCCGATCGACCGCGTGCCTGCCGCAGTACCTGGGCGGAGGTCTCTTTGCTTGGCAGATGGTTATGTGGGCGCTTCGACAAGATGGAGGATATAGAGGTATTCGACGCTCCCCCCGACAATTGGAACGGTATCTGTCAGACCGGCCCGCAATTCACAGATGAGAATTGCAACAACAAATTGATCGGTGCACGCTTCATTGTGGCCGGTGCGAATGCAACCGGACCCATAGATGTCGACGAAATTTTCTCTCCACGAGATGTTGATGGCCACGGCACACACACAGCGACCACTGCAGCCGGTAACCGGGTCAAAGCATCCATCTTCGGTACATTCTTCGGCAGAGTTGAAGGAATGGCGCCGATGGCGCGCATTGCAGTGTACAAAGCCTGCTGGTTGCGACCTGGTGCAACGCGGGCAAGCTGCAACACATCGGACCTCGCCAACGCGATTGATCTTGCGGTTGCGGACGGCGTGCACATCATTAATTACTCCGTCGGCAGTTCGCTGTTCACCGTCACTGCGCCGGATGACATAGCGCTCCTGGCTGCTGCAAAAGCGGGTATTTTGACCGTGGTTGCAGGTGGCAACGAAGGTCCGAACTTCGACACCATCACATCACCAGCCGGCAATCCCGCTGTCATTACTGCTGCTGCATCCAGTCGTGACGGCGAGCACTCCCTGGAAGCCATGAAAGTGAATTCGCCGGCTTCTATCGCCGCCAAATATGCCGTGAAGGAAGCGGCTTTTACACCAGCGTTGAGCGAACGGGACCCGATCGAGGGGCAGCTTGTCCTGGTCGACGACGATGACAACACCCTGCCGGATGGCACCGTTGGCAACGCATTCGACGGCTGCCAGTCGCTGGTCAACAGCAGCGAATTGTCCGGCAACATCGCCTTCATCCAACGCGGTGGTTGTGATTTTGACGTGAAAGTATCCAACGCTGACGATGCTGGTGCCATCGCCGTCGTAGTCTTCAATATCAGTGGTACGCCGATCGTAATGATCGGCGTCGCCGGCTCGTCCGATATCCCGGCGCTGATGGTTGGTGCCGCCGATGGCAACCTGATACTGGATGAAATTAACGCCAGTCAGGTTATCGATGTGGTACTCGACAAGAGTTTTTTCCTCACGGAGAGCGACACCGGCAACAACATGGGTTCGTTTTCGTCCCGCGGCCCCGGGCCGGTCCCTGATATTTTCAAACCGGATATCACAGCACCCGGTATTAACATTCTGGCCGGCAGCACACCGGATGCAATCAATTCGGTATCCGGAGAGTTTTTCGCCTTTTTATCGGGTACATCGATGGCCGCGCCACATATCTCCGGAGTTGCTGCACTGCTAAAGCAGGGTCATCCGGACTGGAGTCCCGCTGCCATCAAATCCGCGTTAATGACCACTGCTCATCAGGACATTACTTTGTCCGATGGAACGACGCCGGCGATTCCGTTTGATTTCGGTAGTGGTCACATAGTCCCGAACAAAGCGAATGACCCGGGTCTCGTCTATGACATCACGAATGATGACTACGACGCGTTCTCCTGCGGCGTCGCGTCACCCGATGTTAGTCAGGCACGATGTGATGAGCTGCTGGCGAGCGGCTTCTCTCTGCAACCGGCAGATCTCAATCAACCGTCTATCTCTGTATCCAGGCTGACCAGCACACGCACGATTACCCGCCGCGTAACCAACGTCACCAACACTGCCGAAACTTACACCGCGCAGATTGTCCTGCCATCCGGCATTGATGTGCAGGTAACGCCCTCCAGCCTGACTGTTGGCGCGGGACAAACAGCGCAGTACGACGTCACGCTCACCTACCAGAGCGGACCACTGGATATCTATCGCTTTGGCAGCCTGACCTGGGTCAGCGACGATCATTCGGTACGCAGCGTACTTTCCGTGCAACCGTTATCAGTCTCGGCCCCCGGCGAGGTCATTTCTTTTGGTGGCAGTGGCAGCGTCACCTTCCCCGTAGAGTTCGGTTATACCGGTAGCTATTCGCCGGGTGTGCACGGTTTACGCGCGCCGCTGATACTCGACGGATTCGTTGATCAGGATCCGAACAAGAACTTTACTTTCCGTACGACGAATGGCGTGACCGCACATCTTATTGACGTACCTGCAGACCAGGCATTCCTGCGTTTCGCCACCTTCGATGCGTTAACCGACGGCGACGACGATCTCGACATGTTTGTTTATTACTGCCCGGACGGCGTCAACTGCTCCAAGATCGGGCAAAGCGGCGGGGCGACCTCGCGCGAGCAGGTGGATATCCTGCTACCCGGAGCAGGCACCTACGCAGTATTCATTCACGGCTTTGAGACAGATAATGTCTCTGGTGGACCAGGCTCCTTCTACACCTTGCTTAGCTGGGCGTTCGGCCTCATTGATGACCAGGGCAACATGACCGCAACCGGCCCGACCTTCGTCACTGCCGGCACGACCCAGGATGTTACTGTCAACTGGACTGGCCTGGCCCCGGATACGATTTACCTGGGCGGCATTTCGCACAATACGCCGGATGGCCTGGTCTCTATTACAGTGATTAATATCGGCAATTGAGACTCAATGCTGGCGTGCTAATTAAGGTCCGCGACAAGTCGTAGGAGCGGCGTCCCGCCGCGAATATGATAGTTTCTTGTAGCCTCGGCGCAGTGCTCGACTACAACACCCTCTTTCGCTGTATATTGCCACATCAAATTACGCTGTCTGATACCACAGGAAACGCACTATGGAGTGGGGATCCATCCTGGGCCTGGTCGCCATCACTCTGGCAGTGATTGGCTTGTTCATCTACTTCGGTGCAAAACTTTCCAGAGCCGTGCAAAAGCACGCCCCGCAGAGCAACTATGCGCAGAGCATTACGCTGACCGGAACGGCACTTTTCGCCTGCGTAGTCGGGTTCTGGGTCATTTGTGCTATCGCCCGCGACCTCAGGCCGGAAAGCCCGTTGGGCGCCTTCCTCGGCAAAGCGGAGGGCGTGATAGCAGTGATGGTAATGTCGGTCTTCTTCCTGGCGTTCGCCGCAGCAATTCTGGAAAAACTCGGCTACCCACTCATAAAAAAAGATTAGGATGGCATGAACATTTCATGAGTGGGCGGAACTGTCTGTGAAGCAGATGAATACTGCCTGTCACTGCTTTCTATTCTTCGCTGAACAGCCAAACCATGCCCTGGCGAAACGCTGCCGGCGGCGCAGACATATGACTGTGTCCGTCCAGATTCACTGTTTTGAGTTGCCAGGGTTTATCGCTTCTCTGTGACCAGTACCTGATCCATTCCAGGCTCGGTTCCCGATACCGTGCATCGTTCAACGTGCCGTCACCGACAAACAACCGGGACTGCTCGTGATCCGGCTCAGGGTCTGCATGTTTTTGCAGGTAGAACGGCAGGTTTCGGTGCAGCGCCGGATTGCTTGCGATATGCCCCCAAAACAGGTTTGGTTTCGTCAAAGCCGTATACAAAACAAACTGTCCACCAATCGACTGACCAAATATCACACGCCGATTGGTGTTAGCGTGATAAATATCTTCAATCATCGGCAGTAATTCATCGCCCAGGAAACTTTGAAACTTACTCGCGCCACCCCAATAATCACGCTCAGCGGTCACCGCAGTGTAATCCGTGCTGCGTAAATTACCTTCGTCGAACGCATCGCTCCCGTAAGAAATGCCGACGATAATCGATTCCGGAATCTCCTCACCAAAGTTTAGGTACCTGTAATAAGCCGCAAAAAGAGGGAACAGCCCGCCGCCATCAAGAACATAGATCGCCGGATAGGTTTTATCTGCGTCTGCGTCATACCCGGCTGGAAGCATCACATAGAGGTGATAAGCGCGCCCAACTGCTGCAGATTCGATGTGGTGATAACGGCTGTCGCCGAGTCCCTGCATGAACTGAACGTCCACAGCAGCAAAGACAGGTGAGCCATGACTAAAACAGAGCAATGCAAGCAAGATAGATTTTTTCATCATAATTTCTTTGTCGCGATTGGTGGCGAATGGTTCCGTCCGGCGCCGGTAGATTACAGCGATTGTCCCGCCTATACTTTGGCGAACCAAACGAGACCTTAATCAGAGAGCAATTTTATGCTTGACCCCAAGCGTCTTTCCGGCGTTCTGTGCCCTGTTGTTACACCTTTCAACGAAGACCTGAGTGCTGATGCCGGGCGACTCGTTAACCAGTGCAAATGGCTGTTGTCGCAAAATGTTGGGCTCGCTGTATTCGGCACCAACAGCGAAGCCAACTCGCTATCTGTGGAAGAAAAAATCCACCTGCTCGACGAGCTGGTTGCGGGCGGTATTGACGTAAACCGCATGATGCCGGGAACCGGTTGTTGTGCGATACCGGATACAGTGAGGCTGACAAAACACGCTGTTGATCTGGGCTGTGCCGGTACGCTTATGTTGCCGCCGTTCTATTACAAGGGCGTGAGTGACGACGGTTTGTTTGCCAGTTATTCGGAAGTGATTGAACGCGTCGGAAGCTCAGCTCTGCGAATTTATCTTTACCATATACCGCCAGTTGCTCAGATTGGCCTTTCTGTCGACCTGATTGAACGACTGATCTGTGCCTACCCGAAAACCGTCGTTGGTATTAAAGACAGCTCCGGTGACTGGTCCAATACCAGTGCCATGCTGGAGCGCCAGTGGGATGATTTTCGTATTTTCGCCGGCAGTGAAGGGTTTCTGTTGCAGAACATGCAAAGCGGTGGCTCCGGTTGCATTTCGGCGACGGCCAATATCAATCCTGCAGCGATCGATCGTTTGTATCAGGAATGGCAGTCGCCGGAAGCTGAAGTTTTGCAACAATCATTGAACAAGATCCGCGATACGGCGTTAGCTTACCCAATGATTCCTGGGCTCAAGGCGACGGTCGCGCACTTCACCGATGATGCGCAGTGGCGCACGGTTAGGCCACCGCTTGTCTCTTTACCAGTCGAGCAAGGCAGAAAGTTGATTGCAGCGCTGCAACAACTGGGATTCAATATGCCCGGCCTTTAAAAAGGCCAGTGACGATTTAATTAATCCAGCCTTTTTCTTTCGCGCCCTTCGCATACCACACGAGGAAAACGGATATCACTATTATCATTGCCGGCATGATCATGCTGCCCGGTCCATAAACTTCGATCGAATTTGCGATGAAGAATGAATGATACATTTGCACTACGACGCCGGCCAGCGAGGCAACCAGTACCGGAAACGCCCAGGTCTGTCGTAACAGCAATAGTACGCAACCGAGCGCACCACCGTTCACTGCAATTGCGAACGCAGAAGTTGCCCACACCGGCGCATTTTCCAGCAGCATACGTTCCGCTTCCGGCAGTGCGTTCAGTGCTTCCCGGGTCATCGTTACCTGGATGACGTAAGCCATGACGCCGAGCAAATTCCACACCAGTGCAGCACCGCTGACGATGTAAAACGAGGTTGGTAGCTTGCCGGATGATTCCTCAGACATATCGCTCCCCTTTTGATTGCTTATCGTTATTGGGACAGGTGAAGAATACCATTTAAATATAATCGTTTTATTTCAATGGGTTATCGATGACATGATCAGCTGATGTCGACCGTGGCGATTGCGGCAAGATGCCGATCCTGCGATATTGCCAATAGTACGCAGGAGCGGCAGCCTAAACTATTAGGCCTGGCCTTGGTGTCAAGATGTGTGCAAGGGCGAAGACGCCGCGATTGTCAGATCTTACGCGCTTTCTTGTTAGCAAACGCTTTGCATGGCTTATACCGAAAGCACGTCATAACATGATCATTTACCATGCCCGTAGCCTGCATATGCGCATACATAATGGTGCTGCCAACAAATTTGAAGCCACGCTTTTTCAGGTCCTTGCTCATTGCATCCGATTCAGGCGATGTTGCAGGTATGTCTGAGTCCTTGCGAAATTTATTCTGAATCGGTTTGCCACCGACAAATTGCCAGATGTAGTTGGCAAAACCGTCGAATTCTTCCTGCACCTTAAGAAACGCCTTCGCATTGGTCACAGCAGAATTAACTTTGAGCTTATTTCTAACGATGCCCGGATCCTGCAATATTTTGTCGATGCGTTTTTGCGTGAAACGTGCAACTTTATTGGCATCGAAGTCGGAAAAATTTTTCCTATAACCTTCGCGCTTATTGAGGATGGTTGACCAACTCAAGCCAGCTTGTGCGCCTTCGAGCAGCAGAAACTCGAACTGCGTTTGGTCGTCCCAGGCAGGTACGCCCCACTCTTTATCGTGGTACTCGATGTAATTCAGGCTGGTTTCGCCGGCCCATGCGCAGCGTCTTACTTTTTTGGTCATTGTTGTTCGGCTTTTTGAAACGGGTATTGATATTAGCAACGGTGGCTGCGGGGCGCACGGGGTGATTCTTTGCAGAAATGCTTGTTTTGCATTGGGGGAGCGTACTAATCAGCATACTCGGTATTTTCAACTGAGCAGCATCGCCCGTGCCAGCAGGCAGAAAATCCCGAGAAATCAGTCAATCTTAATGATGGTACGGGCGATTAGTGTCGACATTTGTGGCGCTCCCGGGCACAAAAAAGGCCCGCATTTCTACGGGCCCTCTTCTTTAACTCAAACAAAAACGGGAATATTAGTTGGACTTGGATCCACCGCATTTGCCTTCGCCACATTTTCCTTCGGCTTCTTCCTTGTCGCCAGCTTCTTTGTCGCCACCACAAGAGCCTTCTGCTTCCTTGTCGCCGCCACAGGAACCTTCAGCTTCCTTGTCACCAGCTTCTTTGTCGCCGCCGCAAGAGCCTTCTGCTTCCTTGTCACCGCCACAGGAACCTTCAGCTTCCTTGTCACCAGCTTCTTTGTCGCCGCCGCAAGAACCTTCTGCTTCCTTGTCACCGCCACAGGAACCTTCTGCTTCCTTGTCACCGCCACAGGAACCTTCTGCTTCC
>SMVA01004559.1_pt1 | contig 55091 bp, 45 predicted proteins | sample 2456451 | NCBI WGS metagenome assembly SMVA01 (sample SAMN11095933, study PRJNA526329) | marine sediment metagenome | biome: Marine sediment; feature: Surficial sediment; material: Deep marine sediment; isolation source: Hadal surficial sediment | place: Pacific Ocean | collected 2014-05 | depth...
CCATCCGCCTGAAGCACATCGCAGTCGACCCAGAGCGTTCGCTCGCCCAACGCGCTCAGATCTGTCACAGCGCGCAGACTCCGGCCGATCAGGCGCTGGATTTCGAGGGTGCGGCCCGAGGAGCGCCCGCGCGTAACCTCGCGATCGACGCGTCGATCGGTCGAACCGGGCAGCAGGGAATACTCGGCGGTGAGCCAACCTCGTCCGGTCCCGCGCAGAAATCGCGGTACCGAGTCCTCTTCGCTGACGGTGCAGAGGATCACGGTCCGCCCCACTTCACAGAGCACAGAGGCCAGGGGATTTTCGGTGAAGTCGGGAACGAGACGCACGGGACGCAGATCGTTCGGCGATCGGCCATCGCTTCTCAAGGTTTCCTCCGCTGATTTGGGGTCGAAGACGCCGTCCGATGTTCAGCGACTGCCGACGCCTCGTCGGGCATCGTAGCGCCGGCCGAACTCGAGCGCGGCTCGAACCAGTGCCGCCACGATCCGATCCCGCTCTTTGGAACCGCGCAGCGCTTGCTCATCGAGGCGATTGGTCAGAAATCCGATCTCGACCAACACGGCGGGCATCTGGACGCCCTCCAAAACCACGAAGTGAGCTTGCTTCACGCCGCGCGCCACCTGCGGGTCGCCCGCGAGTTCCAGCTGCGCGAGGCGCGCGAACTCGTTCGACCTCTCCATGTGTTCATTCGTGATCAGGTCCCCAATGATCGCGACCAGCGGATCGTCGCTGCGCCGGGCCGGTGCGTCTTCGACGCGAAACGCCTGGTTTTCGCGGCGCGCGACCTGCCCCGCATGATCATCGCTCGCAGAGAGCGAGAGAAAGAAAGTCTCGATACCCCTGACCTTGGTATCGTGAGTTGCATTCGCGTGAATCGAAATGAACAGGTCCGCGCGCGCATCGTTCGCGATCGAGGTTCGCTCCTCGAGCGGAACAAAGGTGTCATCACGACGCGTCAGAACAACCTGCAGCCCATTTTCAACAAAGCGTCCCGCCAGCCGATGCGCGATGTCGAGCACGAGCTCCTTTTCGAGCAGGCCCCCCGCGCCGCGGGCGCCCAAGTCGTCGCCACCGTGACCGGCGTCGATCACGACGGTATCGAATCGATCGGGCCCACTGGATTCGGCCGAACGAGCGAGCGAGGGAGTGAGCGCTCCAACCCACAAAGCCAACCCAACAGCGAATCGCTTCCGTCCAAGCTTCAAAGTCCCCCCCCTACGGCCACCTTACCACGGAGTTCGACGCTGCGCGTGCGCCGCGATCCGCCCAGCGACCGACGCTGAAAGCGGCCCGCGGAACCGATCCTCATCGCTTCGCGCGGCGCTTTCGCCGCGCGGGGGGCCGTCGGTGAAAATCGATGAGTTCTCCGAGATCGCGAATTTTGAACCGGTTCTCGGCAATCTCGAGCAGATCGATCAGCACGCGCGCGGTGGCCTCTGCGTCACCGAGGGCTCGGTGTCGCGCACGATTGGAGACGCCGAAGTGGGCACACACATGATCCAGGTTGTAGCGGCCGAGTTCGGGGATCAACCTACGCGCAAGCTTTCGAGTACACAGTACCACTCCGCAATAGGGGGGAAGCCCAGACAGATCGAGGGCGCGGGTGACGAACCGGTGATCGAAGGACGCATTGTGGGCGACAAACGGAGCCGTGGGTGTCCGATCGAGCCAGCGAGCAAACGACTGCAGCGCAGGCCGCATCGTGGGCGCTTCTGCGACCATCGCGTCGCAGATACCGGTCAGTGTGACGATCGCGCGCGGCAGCTTCCCGGGCGGCCTCACCAGGGTCTCGAAACGGTCGACGATCCGCAGCCCCGAAACCCGGACCGCCCCGATCTCGAGAATCGACGCACCAACGACATCGAGGCCGGTCGTCTCGAGATCGACCACGACGAAATCCGCGCTGGCGATCCGCTGACCGGCCACCTCGAATTCGGCGCCCGATCGAAGGTCGCCCCGGCTCAACCGAGCGGGGAGCGATTGCGGCGGCCGGTCCAACGCGAGGCCCACGATGTGGCGGGCGAGCGCTGGATCCATTTCGGTTTCGACCGCGAGCAACTGCTGGGCGAGTTCGACGAGCCCCACGGGCTTTCCGCTGTCGCGGAACCGATTCAGGGAACGCTGCATCCATTCGGGCGTGGAGGGTGTCATGGGTTTGGAACCGCAGAGGAATGGGCACCGCGTATTGGGGCCGCAAGGTTACCACCAGGAGCGCCGGGCCGCTTCGTGACAGCGCGTGTTGGCTTTCGTATCGTGGCCACCCAGTGACGCGGAGCCTCCTACTCACACTGCTTGCGTTCGCGCTGTTCGGATCGAGCATGCCCGAGCAGGCGATCGCCGAACCCGCGGTCGCGCGGCCGACCATTCCGAAGCACTCCGCGTCGCAAAGCAGCGGAACGGTCTTTTTCGCCAAAGTCGCGGCGACCGGCTCGGTCGTCGCGATCGGTACGGCCCACACCCTGAAGATCCCCGACATCGCCAGGGCCGGCCGGGTCGAGTTTCGCCTCGGCGGGTCCTGGGATCTGATATCGACCTCGACGCGCCTTCTCGTACCGCCGGGTATTCCGTTCCACGCGCCCGGGGGAACCGTGGCCGGAGACTTCTTCGTTTACGCGTTGGACTCCGCTCCCAACGGGGTCCGCATCCTCGAAATCGAGACCGGTCCCAACCTCGCCGGCCTGACGAAGGGCGTCGCCGTCCAGATCCTCGGAATTCCCGCGCAGGGCGGTGACAACGAAGTCGTCTTGAACGGGGAGATCCTGGAAGCCTCTCCAGATCAAATCCAGCTGAATCTCGAAGCGCCCTTTGATCTTCGCGGTTGGGGCGGCGCACCGGTGATCGCAGTCGCGTCGGGACGCGTGATCGGCATCGTGCAGGGGAGCGTTTCGGGAGCTTCGATTCCGCGGCTCACGGTGGGGCCGATCACGGCCGTGCAAAACGCGCTCGGCGGGCTCCGCGCAGCAGCGACCGGCCAGGCTTTTGCCAAATTCGCCGACACTGTTTCGGTGCAAAGAGGCGAGAGCGCGCGAACCCAAAGCCAGTCTCTCATCCTTTCAGCGCCCATCCAGACGAACATCCACCTGGAGATCGAATTTCCGGCCGACGGCGCCGTGGTCTCGGACACTGCGTGCGGCACCTTCGTGGCCGGCCGCGCCATGGCGTTGGGTGATCGCTCGAAGCGCTTCGATGTCGCGCTCGTGCTGGACACTTCGGGTTCGACCAACAAAATGACGGGAGCCGACATCAACGGCAACGGCGTGATCGGAGCGCCGCGGCTCGGCCGAATCTCTTCGCTCTTCGGCGGCCCGCGCGATGATGGGGACTCCATTCTGGCGGCTGAGGTCGCCACCGCACGTCAGATCTTGCGGGACCTCGACCCTCGAACGACCCGGGTTGCGGTCATCACGTTCGCCGGCGACATACCAGGAAGTGAGACCGGCCCGCCCGCGGTGACCCGACAGCCGCTGACGAGCGAATACGCTCGAATCGAACACAGCCTCAACTTCATCCTGCGCACGGAGCCGCACGGCCAGACCCACATCTCCGGCGCTGTCGACCACGCCACGACGGAGTTGATGGGACTTTTCGGATCGCGTTCGGAAAAACACGCCGACTCCGAAAAGCTGGTTTTCTTCTTTACGGATGGCCAGCCCACACTGCCGTACGGCGAACTCGCGCTGTCTGACAACGTCCGAGCCGTGCGTCGAGCGGCGAGGCTGGCGAAAAAAGCCGGAATCCGCATTCACTCTTTTGCGATTGGCCCGGAGGCGTTGGCGGGCCCCATCGCGAGCGTAGAACTCGCCGACATGACGGGAGGCTCGTTCATTCCGGTCCGCCACCCGGGCGAACTCTCGGCAGTCGTGGATGCGTTGAACTTCGCCAACCTCGAAGACGTGGTGCTTCGAAACGAAACGACGCGAAAGGAAGCCAACCCGTTCCGGGTGACCGCAGACGGAAGTTGGGGCGGTTTCGTGAAGATGGTGCCCGGCTCCAACACGATCGCGATTTCGGCGCGTTCAACGGATGGCATCGAGGCCATCGAAGTCGTCCACCTCATCCACGAGCCCGCCGCCCAGCCCCTGCCGGTTCCCACAGATCTCGGGGTTCGACACAACCGATTGCTCGAGGATTGCTTGCGCGACCTCAAACAGCTTCGTGTCGCCGCGGAGCGGGAACAGGGTGAGAAGGTGCGCAAGGAGCTGCTGCTCGAAATCGGGCGCGAGCGCGCCAAGGCCCGAAAACGAGCCGCTGAGCAACGCAAGCAGCTCGAACTCCAGGTCGACGAATTCAACTAGCTGCGCGTTGGCCTTCGGCCAAAGCTTTTGCGTCGTCGCGCAACCCCATTCAGGGGCCGCGCTCACAGCCCTCCCCACCGGGGCAACCATCCCCGCAAACGAGTTCAACCAAGCGCACGACGCTGACAGAGCTGTGTTGTTTCGGGGCGGTAGGTGAGTGGGAAGGCGGATTTGAGTCGGTGATTATTGCTGAGCGAGCCACTGCTCATCGACGTTGTAGTTGCGGTCTTCACTGAAGACCTTGAGCGGAGCCCAGTCCGGCATTTCGGACATGCGCGGCATCCCGGATGTCATCGCTCCAGTCGGATCGATCACCCAGGGGTCGTTCGGATCCTCGAACCAGAATGTCACCATGTGGTGCTGTTTGTCGCTGCGGCGATAGACGATCGCCCGAAAGACTTCCTCTTCGCCAAATCCCAGGTCGCGCAGCAGGTGGTAGACGAGGAGTTCGAGGCCGTCGCAATCGTCGCCGTTGGTTCGAAAGGTCTCTTCGAGCGTCGCCCAATGGTCGATCGGCCCGTCCTCGATGTAGTGCTGCTGGGCCTGCTGCTGAATCCAGGCCGCTAATTCGCGAGCCAGGGCGCGCTTGCTCTGCTGGCGGAAGTCGGCGTACTTGGAGCGAAGATCGGCGGGGCGGTCGGGCACGGCCGCCGAATCCGCTCCGGATGCGACCGCCGGAGTCGGAGACTCGGAACCCGGCACGCGCTGCTCGGCGCGCTCCCGGGCCTGCCAGACTTCGATCTTGTGCCCCCAGGCATCATCGACGGGCGGTTGGGCAAAATACCAATACGCGAGCGGGCCGCTCAAAGCCCCAGAGCAGCCCCAGCCGAACATCACAGCGAGCCCGAACGCCACTGTGACGCCCAACCGACGCACCGTGAGACCCAACCGTGGGGCCGTGGAACCCAATCGATGTGTTGATTTCCCCATTGGGGATTACATCGGCGGATGAGTGCGCTTTATTAACTCTAAGTGCTTGATTTATATAGTTAAAAATCATCTCTGAGAGTTTGGCTGCGGCTTCCGAAGGATGCACACGGAACTGCGTGCCCGGGGAACCGCAGGTAGCGCGCAGCAAGCCGCACACGCGAGGCCAAGGGTGTTTGCGGTCGGTGAACGGGGCCGCTGCCCGGCTTCAGGCCGGGATTCCGCAGGAGCGCGTGAAGGAGAAGAGAATGACCATGAAGAGGATGATCGAGGGGATGCCGAACGCGATGTAGAGCTTGGCGACCAGATCGTTCTTCCGTTTCGGTTCTTGATCCATCGTCCTTCCTCTTCAGTCCGCGCGGCCGCTCGAAGGCGCGCCAATCTAGCCGGCTTCGACTACCCCGTCGACCACTGCTCGCCGAGTAGGTGGTTGCCTCGCCAGGCCTTCCAATCGGATCGCACCTCACGCGATCCCAAATTCGGGTCGCGTGACGTCGCAAGCGAATCCACGGTATTCGCCCGCTAGACTGCGACAGGGGTAGGGGTGAACCTCCGACGCACGCTTCCGATCATCGCGCTCGTCTACGTGATCGAGGGCTTCCCGATGGGAGTCCACGAGCTGTGGCCCATCTATCTGCGCGGGCACGGCGCTTCGCTCACCCAGATCGGGCTGCTCTCCGCACTCGGTTCCGCGTGGACACTGAAGGTGCTCTGGTCGCCGCTCGTCGATCGACTCGGGGAGCCGCGTCAATGGATAGCGGGGTCGATGGCGGTGATGGCCGCCGCATTGATCGGCATCTCGCAAAGCGACCCCCACTCCGTCTCGACATCGCTCTGGATCGCGTTTTGGATCTACTGCCTCGCTTCTGCGACCCAGGACGTTGCGATCGACGGGTATTCGATCGGCATCACGGAACGCGGCAAAGAAGGCCCCGTCAACTCGATGAAAGCGACGGCTTACCGCGGAGGAATGGTCGTCGCGACCGCCCTGCTCTTTCTGCCGCGTTGGATCGGGTGGCCGGGAACATTCGCCGTCGCGGCGTTGATCAGTGCGTGCATGGCGGTCGCGGTCTTCGCAGCACCGCGCATCGCGGCTCCGGCCCGCGAACGACAGGAACTCTGGCCGGCTTTGAAGCGTTGGTTCGGCGAGAGCCACAGCGTGGCGGCCATCGTATTCATCATGCTCTATCGAATTGGTGATCTCGCGATGGGCCCGATGCTCAGCACGTTCTGGGTGGACCGTGGTTTCTCGTTCGAAGAAATCGGATTCGTCTCGAAGGGTCTCGGAATCGGTGCCTTCGTACTCGGCGCCATTCTGGGTGGTTGGGGGGTCTACCGCATGGGGATCACCTGGGGGCTTTGGGTCTTCGGCGCCCTCGCGCTCGTTTCGAACCTCGGTTACTCGACCGCCGCCGCGTTTCCCGAATTCGGCCGCGTTGGCGTCTACGCGGCGGCGCTCACCGAGTCACTCTGCAGCGGGTTGGTGTCCGCGGCGTTTCTCTCCTACCTGATGCGCATCTGCCAACGCGAGCACGCGGCCGTTCAGTACGCACTGCTCACCGCCGCCTATCGACTGCCGGGCATTCCGGCCGCGAGCTTGTCCGGTTTCTTGACCGAGCGACTCGATTACGCGGCCTATTTTGCGTTGACTGCCGCGATGGCCCTGCCCGCGTTTGCGTTCTTGCCGCGTGCCGCCAGCCGCATCGACGCGCGGCCGCTAGACGATCCGAGTCGTTGAAATCGCTACTCGGACAACCCTGACTTCTTGTGCCAGTCCTCGGGAACACCCGCCAGATTGGCCTCGACGATCAGGTCGCGAAGCTCTCGCTCCGCGCGCGCGACACCTTCTCGCTTCCGCTGGACCGCCTTCTTGAGTCCGTAGTTGGCCGGGGAGTTGTCACTGGGGGTGGCCTGCATGCCCGGCGCCGCGATCTTCCAGTTGCTCGCCTTCCCCACCACTTCCGAGAGCTCGTCGAGGGACTCATCGAGTTCTGCCCGCGCGACCACCACCCCGGCTTCTGCTTCTGCAAACCGGCCGCTCCACTCCCCGCGAGTCAGACCCCCGTGCTGTCCCGATTCCACCGGCAGCGCAGACGGTAGGGTGAGCAGCTGATCGAGCGTCACACTCCTGGGCGGAGGTTCGACTTCCACATCCTCGGCTGCAGCAGCCACGAAGGGCGCGATCAGCCACAACAGGCCGAGCACACCGATCCCGCTTTTCCGAGTTCGAGTAAATTTCCAGCACCACTTCATGATTCGAATTCCCTGGAATCCGGTAGACGCACTGCGCTCCAGCGGCATTCAACATAGCGAAGTACGATCAAAGCCCGTTCGGGGCACCCGCTCCAGCGCGATCGCCAGTCACGCCCGACAACCCCCGCCACAAACTGAAAATCGAGGTCGAACCAGCAGAAATCGGGGTCAAGCCGCGGCCTGAAACGCCGATACGGACAGCGGGATCCCGACTTCAGATTGGGTACTCCATCCATCTTGGAGGGTGACGGGCGATGGATCGTGAGAAACTATATCGGCTCCTGCGTCTCGGAATCGAGAAGGGAGCTTCGGATATCCACTTCCAGGTGGGATATCTACCCTTGTATCGATTCAACGGAGATCTTGTCGAGCTCCGCTACAAGATTCTGACCGAGAAGGATACGGAAGCGATCGCGCGGATCCTTGCCGAATCCGACGATAAGAAATTCGATGATTTCAACGAGCTCGATCTCGCGTTCGAACTACCGAGCGAGGGCCGCTTCCGCGTCAATATCTCGCGCCAACGGCGCTTTTGCAACATCGTCCTGCGGGTCATCCCGTTGCAAATCCGCACCTTCGAGGAACTGAATCTCCCGAGTTCGTTACGCGATATAGCGCGATTGCAGCGGGGCTATGTGCTCGTCACCGGCTCCACCGGAATGGGCAAGTCGACCACGCTTGCCACGATGATCGAAGAGATCAACCACACCCGGAAGGCAAAGATCGTCACGATCGAGGACCCGATCGAATTCGTCTTCACGCACGACAAGAGCATCATCACCCAGCGAGAAGTCGGTACCGATACGACATCGTTTCCCGACGCGCTGCGGGCCGCACTACGCCAGGATCCCGACTGCATCATGGTCGGTGAGATGCGTGACCAGGTCACCGTAGACACCTCGCTCAAGGCGGCCGAGACCGGACACCTCGTACTCTCGTCGATTCACACCAGCGATGTGCAGTCCACGATCAATCGGCTGGTTTCATTTTTTCCCGCAGAAGAGCAGCTCCAGGTGCGGGCGCGCCTCGCTGACAACCTCGCGGCGATCGTCTCCCTGCGGCTGCTACCCACCAAAAAGCAGAATTCGCGCGTGCCGGCCGTCGAAGTCATGCGTAGCACCCGAAGCATCCAGGAGTGCATCAAGGACCCCGCCAAGACGAGCGAGATCGTGGAATACATCGCGCGCGGACGCGGTGAGATGATGCAGACCTTCGATCAACACCTTCTCGACCTTCTGCGCGCAAACAAGATCTCGGTCGAAACCGCGTTGATCGCTGCATCGAACCCGACCGACTTCAGGACCAAGCTGGCCCTCGAAGGAGGTGACCCCGACGCGGTCGAGGACGAGGCCGAGGCGAAAATAGAGGGCCCGTTCGAAATTGACCCGGATTCGCGTTTCTAGGCGCAGGGGAATGCTTTGAGCGCCGCGACCCCTGTTGAGCAGAGCGCGTCCCACAAGCAACGGCTTGCGGCCGACCTACGGGCGAGTGCGTCCAGGATGGCCGAGCGAGCGGATGGCGGCGTGGCGATGATTTTCGTGACCGCACCGGAAAACGGTTCCCCTGAAAACACCACGCGGCTTCGAGCTGCTGCCGGTTTCCCCCTGGCGGAGACCGCCAGGGACGCCGCCCAGGCACTGATGGCCACCGTTCGCGCAGTGATCGCCACCCGAGCGGAGCAGCAAGTCGGCGCCATTCCGTCTTTGGAGGAGCGCAGCAAAGGCGGCCTGATCATCGTCCCGATGACCTTGGACGATCGATGCCACGGCGCAATAGCGGTGGGCACCGCGAACTCGATCCAAGCCGACTTGCATGAATCCGTTGAGCGCGAAGCGTCGATGCTCGCGCTGCTTCTCGATCACGCCCGCGTCTGCGAAGAACTCGACTCCTTGAGAACGGAACTGATGGAGCGTAAGAACACCGAAGGTTTCCACGACAACAGCCAGGAAGTGCTCGAGCTCTCAGAAGCCCTCTTCGCCCAGGATATCGAGCTGCTGCGAAACAACGAAAAGCTCGGGAAGATCGAGAAGCTCAAGAACGACTTCATCGAGAAGATGTCGCGAGAACTCAGAACGCCGCTCAACAGCATCATCGAGGCGATCATCTCGGTCCTGACGGGCGAGAACGAAACACTCTCGGACAGCTCCAAGGTGAGTCTGCGATCCGCGCTAGACGATGGGACCGAGTTCCTGAGGACGCTCCAGAACATCCTGGATCTCTGGAAAATCAAGCAGCGCGAACTACCCGTGGAAATTCAGGAGGTCAACTTCCGGGAGGTCGTCGAGGAGGCAATCTTCAGCGTCCAGGATCGCATCTCGGAAAAACCGGTTGCCGTCGAGCAACAATTCAGCGAGCCCTTTCCGAAAATCCGAACAGACCTCGCCAAGGTGAACCAGATCCTCTACCTGCTGCTCGAAAACGCGGTCAAGTTCACGCTCCGCGGAAAGATCACCATCAGCACGTCGCTTCAGAATGATCAGCTCAAATGCGAGGTGCGCGACACTGGAATCGGCATTTGCCCGGACGACCAGCCCCGCATCTTCGAGGAGTTCTTCCAGGTGGACGAATTATCGTCACGCACCTATCCGGGAGCGGGCCTCGGACTCGCCTTGGTGCGGGATCTGGTGGTGCTGATGAACGGCGACATATCCGTGACGAGCGACGCGGGCCAGGGTACCACGGTCACCTTCCAGATCCCCGTTCAGATCATCGGCTGAAACTCTCTGCTGCGCGGTGAGCCCGCCCTCGCCGGGCGCGATTGGGCCACCGGTTTCCTGCGATTCCGCCACCGGCTTGCTGCGATTCCGCCACCGGCTTGCTGCGACTCCACCACCGGTTTGCTGCTATTCCGTCTCCGGCTTGTCTTCCGGGTAGTTGGGCTTGATGTAGCCCGCCGCGATCTCTCGCAGAGCCACCACCACTTCCTTGTTGTCCTCCGCGTCCACGAGCGGCTTGGCGCCACGCTTGAGCTGCTTGGTGCGGATGGCAGCCATCTGAACGAGGTTGAAGCGATTCGGAACCCGATTGATGCAGTCTTCGATCGTGATGCGTGCCATTGGAGCCTCTCGATGGGTGAGGTGCGCGTTGGGAAGGGCGGAGATTAGACCAATGCCCAGACGAGGGAAACCCCGGCCGGCGAAGCGCCGGCCGGGGTCCTGCGACCTCCACGAGGGAGGTCGATCCGACGAAATCAGCTCGCCTTCTTCCGGCGTCGCGTCTTTCGGCGGGCCTTCTTGCGCGTGGCCTTCTTGCGGGTCGCCTTCTTCCGGCGAGCCTTCTTGCGTGTGGCCTTCTTGCGTGTGGCCTTCTTGCGAGTGGCCTTCTTACGAGTGGCCTTCTTGCGAGTGGCCTTCTTACGAGTGGCCTTCTTACGAGTGGCCTTCTTACGAGTGGCCTTCTTCTTTCGAGCTGCCATACTTGGGTTACCCCCCTGTTCGTGGACTCGAGCGCGGCGGTCTTGCTCTTTGTGAGCGAATTACCAACCACCCACAGTCGCATCAACTTGCACGACCGTGTTGCTCCCGCCTCCTATCGGAGACCACAATGTGCGACTTGAAGGCAATTTACCTTCGTTCCTCACACATTCCGCGGCACTAGAGCCGCTCTTGCAGCCCACGCTAACAGCGTGTTTTATCACCCGTCAATAGGTAAACCTAAAAAAAACAAGGTGATGGAGCATCATGCTGCGAGTGTTCGGACGAAAAACCGTCGAACTCGTGATCCGAATGCGCAACTTCGGTGATCGCGGAATCGATCACTCGAACGCATCATCGAACGCCAGCGCCACTCTGACAGACTCGAAAGGCGCGCAAGCGAGCCTCGGCGATGCGCAAACTGCGCGAAGTCAAAGAGATTTCTTGATTTTGGGAAGGGGAACTAGCGCTTGCGTTTGTGACGGGCGCGCTTGAGCAATTTCCGCTTTTTGTGCTTGCGCATCTTCTTGCGCCGTTTTTTGATCACACTGCCCACGGATGAACCTCGTATTTGGGCTGGAACGGATAACTCATTCGCCCGCAGGAAGTCAACTCGGAGCTGTCGAAATCCGAATACAGAGGTCGTTCGCGATGCTCGACTGGGTTCAGATCGAGCGCCAGGAGTGCGATCCCAAGCATGGGATCGCATGACGCCGCAAAGCGAATCCGAAGGGTTCGCCTGCCAGGAGTGCGATCCCAAGCATGGGATCGCATGACGCCGCAAAGCGAATCCGAAGGATTCCGCCAGCAGGCGGGCCCGCTTACGCCTCGCAGCGCTCTTGTATCTCCGTTTGGGGGCCACCTCGAATCATTCCGATCCACCGGTTGATTACGTGCCCACGCGGCAAGAAGCCGAACGGCGGACGCCGCCTCACCCCGAGAACCATGAGATCATCGAGAATCTGCTGGTTTGCGGGGTCAATCATCAAGCCCCGCCGCAAGTAGCGGATTCCCTCGGCCTTGAAGCCAAACGCCAGATGCACCTGAGCGAGATTTCGATAGAGCTCCGGGTTGTAGAACTCTTCTTTCGCCGCTGATCGGCAGAGTTCCAACGCCTGGTCGAAGCGGCGCTTCGCGATTCCCAGACACAGCCCATAATAGGACCGATAGCGCGGACTGTTGGGATCGACTCGCTGGGCCGAGCGAAAATGCTCGAGCGCAACCGAGTGGTTGTCACAGTCCAGCGCGGCTCGTCCGCGGCGAAAGTGTTCGTCAGCTGAAAAACTCGTATCCATTTAGTCCTCCCCCGATCGCCAGCTCGGATCGGTGTCGACCTCTCTATGGCAAGACGCATGCCGAAACTCACGATCGGCAGAAAATCACCTAAGTCATTGAGATAGGAGGCTTTGGGGAGAAGTTGCAAAAAACACATGTGGGTTGTGCCCTACGTCACAAGTACAAATCTGTAATCGAAGTTACGGAAGTGAAACTCGCAGTCGCGGCCAGCGTGCCGACCCGGCGATCCGCGTGACACGAGCCGGACGAACCCATCGGCCGAACCGAGAAGCGGCGCGACCAACACCACAGTCGAAACAGAGGGATTTGCCATCAAGAGAGCAATCCCATCAGATGGGATCGCGCGACGCCGCAAGCAAAGCCAAGGCTTCGCCCGACGGAAGCGTGCCCTCAGAATGAGGGCACGCGACACCGAAAGCGAAGCCGAAGGCTTCGCCCGCTAGTTCTCGATGATCTCGAGGATGTAGCGCTTCTTCTCTTTGCCGCTCGTGGCCGCCATCAGGGTCCGGATCGCCGACGCGTGCGCGCCGCCCTTTCCGATGACCTTGCCGAGGTCCTCTTTTGCGACGGTTAGTTCGAGAACGTGCGCGTGATCTCCGATCACCTCTTTGATCTGCACTTCATCAGGCTTGTCCACTAGCGCTTGAACGATTGACGTGATGAGCTGCTTCACTTGCCCCTCCCGCTACCGCGTTGACGACCGATCTCCGAAGTCTCTGCACCCGCTGCCGCAGCTCGTCTGCCGCGGCTCGTGCGCCAATCATTGTACGCTTCCATCCCCGGGAAAACGACGTAAAAACAAGAATTTTAGAGACCATCTGCCTATCCGATCGTTGGGGCCATCCAACCACAGCGGGCTCCGGGGTAAGCGCCGAGCATCAGTGAGTAATCCGCTGTCCGACAGCTACTCGCCGCGGGGCAATTGCGCCACGGCGGGCGCGGGTTCCGGGTACGCGCAGCCGAAAATCGGGTGGTGGGCGGTGGCGATGAGGGGGGTGGAGGGGTTAGCGCCGGTAGAAGAACTCGATTGCGACGCGATCTTGATTGAAGTCGTCCATCGAGAAATCGCCCGCGTTGTCCCAGTACCGATAGGTGATCGCGACGACCGTGTGTCGCCCGATTCGGCTCTGGATCCGAAACTCGGCGCCCCCGAATAGATTCTTCGGGACGTTCCAAGCTTCGTTTTCGAGCCTGGAAATGAAGGCGGCGACCGAAGCGGAGATCATTTCACCGAAGTGTTTCTCGATCTCCAGCCGTCCCGTGGTTTCCACGAAGACGTTTCCCGGAAGATCCGAGACGAAACGGTTGGCGGCCGATGCGCGAAGCGCCCAGCCGTTGGGAAGCCGATACCGCAGGCTCCCTTCACCCACGAAACGGTAAAGATCGTCGTTGGATTTGAACGCGACCATTCCGAACCCCGCCGCCACATCGATCTCGATGTTTCGGAAGTAGCGCGATCTCACTCCCATCATGAACGCGAACTCTCCGCGGTCGGGAATCTCAGATTCCGAATAAGTGCGAAATTCGAGCTCGCTGCGGACGTAGAGCGAGCTGCGTTCGCCGAACGGCTCCTGCACCTCGAGTTTTCCCGCACCTTCCCAATGATCGGGCTCGAAATCGGTATGGGTCATCGAAGCGCCACCATCCATGAAGAGAAGCGCGTTGAAGTCTTCTCCAACGAAGTAGCCCCCCCGAAGCGCCACCAAGACTTCGCGACGGCCCGAGAGTTCCTTCCAATAGCGAACCTCCGCGTCGACTTGATTGGTCTGCTGGAGGTTGCGGGTCGCATCCGCTGGCGACGAAACCCGCTCCGGCTGGGGCGTGAATGCATTCGAGACACGTAGTGTGAGGCCCGGCAGAACTCCGATCTCGCCGTTCACGACGGCGCGGTAGTACTCCTCGGAAAGGTCGCTCTCATCGAGATAGCGCCGGATGTCGGCACCCAGGTCCGCCTGAAGCTCGTAGAAGTCCGCGCGGTAGCCGAGTTCGAGATTCGGGGCGAACCAGGCTCCGAACGCCCCGTCGTTTCGCTCTTCGAGATAGGGATCATCATCTCCAACCATCGTGATCAGGATCGAAGGGTGGTAGGTAAAGCGATCTTCTTGGTCTTCCGCGGCCGCAACCGAGCCCCAGATCAGCAGCGCACACGCTGCGAGGACTACCGGGATGCGCAGCATCATTGGCCCTCCAACCGCATGGTGGGAGCGATCGCCTTTCTCTCATCTCTTCGGACCCACCACGGAGCCCGCTGGAAATCTCCGGCGAGGCGCGAGAGGAAGTGGCTCGAAATCTCTGCGAACAGCGGCCGCGACAGGCTTCGGTAGGCGTCTGTCTGGGTGACGGGCTGATTGGGGACGCCGCTTCGGAATCCCTCGTCCTCGAGAAGCGCGATGTAGTCGATGTCCCGTGCCCGACGCCGCAGCAGGTGCAGCGTGTCGATGCCAGCGCCCGTGGGAAGCAAAGCGCGGATCACGTGCTCGCCACCCGAGAGGTGAAGCGTAACGATGTGCGTCCGAGCAAAGCTCGTTGTCGCTTCCTCGGGGCGAATCGTGACGCGATACCCCCCGTCGATAGACCAGATCTCCTCGCCTTCACCGTGGATTCTTACAATCAGGCTGTAAACGCCCGGCCGCTCGATCCGCGTGCGATAGGTGAACTCGGCGGGACGTTTCGCGGCCGTCGCCCATGCGCCACCCGAAGCGGGATCGGCGAGTCGGCGGTTGGTGGAGCCGCCATACGCGGAAACGGATTCGTAGTCTTCTCCTTCGATCGCGATCGGCTCGCCGTCGATCGGCAACCGCCGCTCGAGCCCCAGTGCCGCAACGAGCGTGCGCGCGCTCGAAGCGAACGTGAGCTGCCGGTGGTCTCGCCAGCCGTCCGCGGGAGTCACACAGTATGGCCGGTAGGCGACGAGTTCGATCCGATCGACCCGCGCGCTGTGGCTCAGATAGGCCGTCAACTCGTGAGGGCCCTTTTGCAGCGGAATGATCTTCGCCGCCTGGGTGACGCCCAGGGACGTAGGGTCGAGGTGCCCGATCGTGCGCTGATCGATCAGCCAGCGCTGCGGACCCACACCGGTGACCGTCAACGCGTAGAGTGCGGTAGACGGGAGGTTGGCGAGGACGCGAATCGGCTCTCCGAGACGACGAGCGGCAGGGGCGTCAAAGGCTACGTGAAACGGTGCACCGATGGGTGTTCGACGACCACCGCTTTCCGTACCCCGCTCCGCTCGTTCCGGGCAGAGGAGGCCAAAGACTTCTTCGGCACTGGGATCCTCCGGCAGAGCACCGGAAATCCCGAGCGCGAATGCCAGTTCGGACGCCCACTCGCCCTGCTCGATGACACGCTCGCTCACCAGCGGCTCGTCGACCATGCGGAAGCGCGATAGCTGGGTGTCCGCGCTCACGCTGCCCCCACCCGTCGCGGGCAAGACGAGCATCGCGATGACCGCGGATCGTGTTATGGCGATCGCATCGGCGACTTCCGGAAGTCGGAGCACGAATAGATCCTCGAGTGTGGGGGGGAAGCAGCGACCGATTCAGGAGGTCCGGAGACCCCTGAAGTTCATCGGGCTGAGACGGAATTTTCTTGATCGCGAGATGCGAAATCCGCGCTCGGAGAATCTGTCTCGAACGGACCGCCGCAGATTCCACCCACCAGGAGCGCGATCCCATTCTGGGATCGCGCGACGCCGCAAGCGAAACCGAAGGTTTCGCCCGCCAACGACGAATTCAAGCGCGATAGCGGGAAAGCCGAATTTAGGGTAAGAATTCCCAAAGACGTGATGCACTACGAAGAATTCTCGGAAAAACCGCGGCCAGAACCGTTCTCTCGCGTACAGCCACAGCGAGAGGCAACCATCGTCTGAACCCGACCCCAGGACGGTTCCGGCGGGAATCGGGGCTTGGGCAAATGGCAACACCTCAAGTTACCAGCCGCATTTTGCGACGCCTGCTCGCCAGTGGAATCACTGGCCGCGCGGAGCGCCTCCTCGCGCGCATGGCACCCGCGGATGTCGCATTGCTGCTCCCCGAACTGACCTCGGATGAAGTTCGCGTGGTCATCGAGTTGCTGTTCCGCCAACGACGCGCAGCCTTGGCGCTTCGAGAGCTACCGCACGAGATGCTCCCCCAGGTGTTCGACGCACTCGCCGATCAGCGGCTGGCAGAGGTCATCGGACGCCTGGAAATCGACGACATCCTCGAATTCGTCGAATGGATCCCCGAGGAGCGCCGGGACGCCGTGGTCGAACGTCTACCCGAGAACAAGCGCGAAGAACTCCGCAAAGCCGAACTCTACTCGGAGTACAGCGCCGGCCGGGTGATGACGACGAGCTTCGTCGCGTTGGACCTGAAGATGACCTCTCAGGACGCGATCGACTCGCTGCGCTCAGCCGGCGACGAAAGCGAAACGGTCCTGTATCTCTACGTCGTCGATGAACAACGCACGCTGATCGGTGTGGTTCCGATTCGCCGCCTCGTATCAGCACCTCCGAATCGACTGATTTCCGAAATCATGATCCCCGATCCGGTGAGCGTTAGCGCCGACGACGACCAGGAAGAGGTCGCGCGCACCGTCGCGCGATTCGACCTGCTCGCGGTTCCCGTCACGGATGTGGACGGCAGAATGCTCGGTCTCATCACTGTCGATGACGTGATCGACGTGATCACCGAAGAAGCCACCGAGGACATGTATCACCTCGCCGGTCTCACCGAGGCGGACCGCGTGTTCGTTCCGGCCCGCGAGTCGATCCGCAAGCGCCTTCCATGGATGTTCCTCAATCTCGGCACCTGCTTCGCGGCAGCCTGGGTGGTGGGACTTTTTGAGCGCACGATCGAGCAGGCCGTCACCCTCGCGGTCTTCATGCCCGTAGTCGCTGGCATGGGCGGCAACGGCGGCACCCAGGCGCTAACCATCATTACCCGCGCAATCGCGCTCGGCGAAATCGAGTTTTCCAGCGGGTTCCGGGCCGCAGTCAAGGAACTCAAAGTGGGCATCGCTCTCGGCATCGCAATGGGAATCTCAAGCGCAGTAATCGCCTATCTATGGCACACCGATCCGATCATCGGTATCGCGCTCTTCGGTTCGATGATTCTCACACTCGCGGTCGCCGGCCTCGTGGGTGCGGCCGTGCCACTCGCCCTCAAGGCCCTCCATCAGGACCCCGCGCTCGGCGCGGGCGTCATCGTTACCACGTTCACCGACGCATTCGCGTTCTTTTCCTTCCTGGGAATCGCCACCCTGCTGATGGATCGCGCCGTCAGCTGATCCGACGCGCGAACCAGATGGTGTGGCGTACGCCTCGACCGTAGCCGCGCGCGCGCACCCCGACTTCTTCGACTTCGAACCCTGCCGCGCACAACCGCTCAGTGAAGACTCGATTCGGGCCCGCCGACCAGACCGCGAACATCCCTCCCGCGCGCAGCGCCCCAAGCACCGCGGCCAGCCCAGCTTCTCCGTAGAGCCGATGGTTGCCGGATCGCGGCAGCGCCTCGGGGCCGTTGTCGACATCGAACAGAATCGCGTCGTAGCGGTCGCGTTCTTCCTCCAGCAACTCGGCGACGTCTCCCTCACGCACGGTGACGCGCGAATCTCGAAGCGGGTATTTCGCGAGTTCGCCGAGCGCACCGCGGTTCCACGACACCACCTCGGGTACGAGTTCCGAGACGATCACGTCGGCGTCAGGGCCGAGCTTCGAAAGGAGCGCCGCGAGCGTAAAGCCCATCCCGAGCCCGCCGACCAGAACGCGCGGGCTCGGTCGATCGGCGATTCGCTCACACGCGAGTTCACCCAGTGCCTCTTCCGAAGCATGCACCCGACTGTTCATCAGCTCCCGACCCTCGAGCCGAATCGAAAACTCGTCTCCACGCCGGTAGAGGCGCAATTCGGCCCCCATGTGTCGAACCGCGGCCGCTTCGAGCAGCTCCCATTGAATCACGACGCGATCCTAGCGGGCGAATCCTGAGGATTCGCTTGCGGCGGCGACACTCCCGGCCCCATCGCTCGCTCGATCGGCAGCGGGCGTGTGCGATATTCGCTCCCAACCCTCTCCATTCCGACGCAGCTCCGTCGTGGGCCAGAACTCGAGGTCGAGTTTCAGGGTCATGACATCCATTTCCCCATCGAGACTGACGGTGCGAAGGCGCACCGAGCTGCGGTCCGGGAGGTCCGCAACGGCTGCCAGAAAACCGTCCAGGTCTGTCACAGCGCGGTCGTCCACTGCGACGATGAGCCGACTCGCGGTGAGTCCGTAGCGATTGGCGGGCGACCCGTACCAGAACCACGCCACGTAGACGCCCTCGGGCGTGACCCCGCCTTGTTGGTTGATCGCAGAATGGGGTGCCTGCAAGATCGCGCCGGCCCAGAACAGTACGCGGTCTGTGCCGCGACCATCGACGGCCGCGGTCAGAACGGGAATCGTCAACTCCCCGCCATCCCGCAGCAGCGTGAGTCGAACTTCACCTTGTTGGCCCGCATGCTCGACCTCTTCGAAGGTCGTAACCGGCTTGCCGTCGACGGCGAGCAGCAGATCTCCCGGCTCCAAAAGCTCCGCCGATGGCATACCGGTCGTTACGCGCGAAATCGCGAGCACGCGCCGACGGCTGTCGTGCGCTTCGAGCCTCCGCGCGGACGCCTCCGAAAGACCACGAGAACGCGCATCCGCGAGGTTGATCGGGCGCAACTCTACTCCGAGGGTTCGCCAGCCAACCGGCCGTCCTTCCCGCAAAGGCTTCACGATCTCTTCGATGCGTTCCACGCCGATTGCGGCAAAGTACGACTGAGGTGGCACACCCGCCGAAAATGCCGCCCAGTAGGCGTGCACCCTGCCCTTCCTGTCCGAGAGAACACCGCCCACGGTCTTCGGTGAATCGGTGAGCAGCGTCACGTCGAGGTTGGTCTCCCGGAATCGGGGTGGCGACGTCAGCGGAAGATCGAACGCCTTGACGGTCGAGACACGGGTCTTGCGCGATACCAGTTCGTGATCTGGGCTCAGGCCGACCACCCAGACTTCGTCATTCGACTCCAGGGTTACGGGCCGCAACCGGGCGCTGCGGACCGGCGTATCACCTAGCATTCGGGGGTCGTAGGAGACGACCGCGAGGTTGTGAACCGGGTGGATGAACACGACCTCGCCGGGAATTTCAACCGACGCCGCGAAGACGAGCCGCACGTCACCGAGTGCCACGGGCAGGGTTTCCCGGTCGACGACAACGAGCCCCCGCTCGGCGTCGACGATCAAACCGGTGCCCTTGAAGCTGCCGGAGTGGAGGCCGTCGATTCGAAACGGCGCGTCGAACTCGACCATCGCCAAGGACGGCGCGAGGTCTCGCATCGGCCGCGGCAGGTCATCGTTGAAGGTGGTCGACACGGGAGATCGTTGTTCCGGCTCGGGCGAATCGGGAGATTTTGAGCACGGCCAACTGCCCGTCAGGTCGTCGAGAACGCAAAGCCGCATCGGAAACCAGAGTCGATCGACGGTGACGATTGCGAGTGACTCCTGCCTCGGATTTTCGAGTTCAAAGTAGCGGACAGCAGCCCGGGTTCCGTTGGGAAGTTCAGCCCAGCGCCGTTCGAAGTCCGCAAGCGCTTCGGCACCATTGCCGCTCCCCCCGACTTTTCCATCGAGGACGGGCATTCCGTTGAGCTCCGTGATCACCGCTCCTCGTCGCATGCCCGCGTTCGCAAACGCATAACCTGCCGACGCCAGGTAGAGGCCCTTCACGGCAACGCTGTGATTCCGCGCCTGCTGATAGGACAGCGGATGGAGAATTCCCCCACCCGTTTCCAGATAACGGTCCGGTGTAATCGAAAACAGATCTTTGACCGTGATGGATGGGCTGAGTGTCTCTCCCGCGCGCTCTACCTTCACGACAATTTCTCGACCGACGCTTTCGTCGAGCGACGCCTCGAATGGCGTGAAGGACGTCAGCGCTTTTCCGACCGCACCAAGAAGAATGTCGCCCACCTCGAGTTTCCCGTCTGCGGGCCCGCCGGGAACGACCTCGTCGACGACGAGCATGCCGATCGCGTCGGGAAACGAACGGCGAACTTCCGCCTCGACGTGGGCGCGTAATCCGAGGCGCCTCAGTTCGTCGTAGGGGCGCCGCACGAACACTGCCTCGATTGTTCCGCGCGGAACGACCTCCCCCCGTTGAACGTACTCGAGCGCGCGCACGACGCGGTCCAACGGAAGGTAGTAGCTGGACGATGCAATCCGATTGCCGCCGGCGTTGAGGGCAACCGCGTGGCCATGAACATCGACCACGGGCGATCCCGACGATCCCCCCGACGTTCCGGACGCTGCTTGAAGATAGAAGGTATTGAAGTCGTTGTAGGATTCTCTCCCATAGCGCGGCGCATCCCGATCCAGGCGAGCGAGCGTGCCTGACAGGATTGAGAGCTTCTCACCCGCATCGTTTCCCACCACGCGAATTTCGGCGCCAACGCGCGCATGTTCGGGAACCAACAGGAGCTCCCTGGGTTCCATGAACTCGACGTCGCTGGGATCGTAACGGTAGAAGCCAAAATCGTGGACTGGGTCTCGATAGACCGCGCGAACCTCTACTTCTTCGTGGTTCAAGAAGACCGCCTCGGCGACGACGGGGCCGGGGTTCACGACGTGGCGGTTGGTGAGAATGATGCCCTGCTCGGCATCCACCACGAAGCCAGTGGCCATCGAATAGGCGGCTTTTTCGGTGTCGAAAGCGCGCGGTACCCGAACGCGCAGCACGACGACGGCTGCGACGACATCCTCGAGGGAAGTCTCCCATGCGTCCTGATGCACGGGGTCATCGGCCATCGCCGGGAACGAGAGAGGCAGCGCGAAGAGACCCGTACAAAACAGCGCGCAGCGTTTTTTCTTACGGGCCTGTCCGGGCCCGAAGAACCCCGGACCGCTAGCGAGGCGTTTCGTCATTCGCTCGAAGCACACGTTCGAGGTAGCGCTTCACGTACTTTCCCAACACGTCCGCTTCCAGATTGACCCGGTCATGGGGCTGGCGATCGCTCAGGGTGGTGGCTTCCAGCGTGTGGGGGATCAACGCGACCTCGAACCCCGACTGCAACAGCGCTGCAACCGTCAAGGATACACCATCGACGGTAATCGAACCCTTCTCGACCACGCAGTCGGCCAGTTCCGGATCGCAATCGATCTGAAGCCTTACGTCGTTTCCGTCTCGAATCATTTCGCGAACCGTTCCGACGCCGTCCACGTGGCCCTGAACGATGTGCCCATCGAGACGATCACCGGCGCGCACCGCGCGTTCGAGATTGACCCGGGAACCGACCTTCAGATCACCGAGAGAGGTGCACTCGATCGTCTCCCGGACGGCTTCGAAGGAAAGGCGACCGCCGCGATTCGCCGTCACGGTGAGGCAGCCCCCGTTCACGGCGACACTGTCGCCGACCTCCAAGTCTTCGGAAATCGGGCTCGCATCGATGACCAGCCGCGTCAACCCGTCGGCGGGCTCGACCTCCTCGACGACCCCGACAGTCTCTACGATTCCGGTGAACATCGAATCCTCAGCTTGCGCTGCGCCGCTCGATTTGGCGATGCATCTCGTCGCGCACCGTCTCGTAACGCGCCGGTAGCGCGATGGGCGGATTCGCGTGCATCGCCTCGATACCCTCGAGCTCCATCTGGTGATACTTCACCTTCTGATCCACGAACTTGAGCCCGTGTGCGGTAGACACCACGACGACGTATTGGTCCCGGTCGATCACATTGCTTTTCACGAGCTTCTCCAGCGCGGCCAATGCGACGCCGGTGTGGGGACAGTTGAAGAGGCCCGTCCGGTCTGCGCGCGCACACGCGTCAGCGATTTCCGATTCACTCGCCTGCTCGACGATCCCGTCGTATTTCTGGAGTGCGCTAACGGCCTTCTCGATCGAAACCGGATTGCCGATCTGGATCGCAGACGCGAGCGTCGGGCGCGCGACGATCGGCTCGAATACCTCGAAGTTTCGCTGGTACGCGAGATAGAGCGGATTCGCGGCCTCCGCCTGGGCGCAGACGAGCCGCGGCTTGCGGTCGATCAGCCCGAGATCGAGCATCATATCGAAGCCCTTGGCGAGCGCCGAAACATTGCCGAGATTGCCGCCCGGGATCACGATCCAATCCGGAACCTTCCAATCGGACTGTTGGACGATTTCGATTCCGACCGTCTTCTGGCCTTCGATCCGCAGACTGTTCATCGAATTCGCCAGGTAGACGCCGTCGTTCTCCGCAACCTTCTTCACGATTTCCATGCAACCATCGAAATCGGTGTCGAGTTCGAAGACCACCGCGCCATTGGCGACCGGCTGGATCAACTGGGCGACGGAGACTTTCCCCTTTGGTAGAAAGACGACCGCCGGTATTCCGGCCGCCGCCGCGTAGGCGGCCAGTGCCGCCGAGGTATCGCCGGTGGAAGCGCAGGCCACGGCGGAAATCTGCTTACCGCGTTGCATCAACTCCTTGACCATCGAGACGAGCACCGTCATCCCCAGGTCCTTGAACGAGCCGGTGTGGGTGTTGCCGCATTGCTTGATCCAGAGATCGCTCAACCCGAGCTCCCGCTTTCCGTAGCGCTCCGCCCAGAAGAGGTTGGAGTTGCCCTCGTACATCGAAACGACGTTGTCGTTGTCGATGTCCGGAAGCACCCACTCCTTCTTGCCCCAGACGCCCGAGCCGTAAGGCCACTCCGTACCGTGGCTGCGCGCCTGAAACAGCGCCTTCCATTCGTCGGCGGACGTCTTGCGGAGTTCGTCGAGGTCGTGAACGACCTCCAGCAGAGCGCCGTCTTCGGCCTTGTAGACGATCTCGTCGAGTTCGTAGCGTTCCTGCGGGTTCCGGATGCTCTGGAACCAGGCCCGGGGCGCTGCCTGCTTCGACATCGCTAGATCCCCTCTTCGATCCGAATCAAGCGGGTCGGTGCCCTGAGGTCGGAAAGGCGCTCGATCTCTTCGAGCGCCTTGCGGAGCACGCTTTCCTTCACGGGATCGGTCTGCATCAGGACCGGAACGGACTCGCCATCCCCACCCTGCCCGCTTTGGTTCACGGATTCGATGCCGATTTCATGTTCGCCAAGAATTCCCGTGATGTGCGCGAGCGCACCGGGGCGATCAAGCGCTGAAAAACGCAGATACGAGCGCCCGACGATTTCCCCGACGGGCATGATCGGCCGGGAGACCAGTTCGTGCGGCAGGTAGGAGAGTGGAGCGACACGGCCCGCAACACCGCGACGCACTTCGCGCGCGATTTCGATCAGATCGCCGACCACGGCGCTCGCAGTCGGCAATTCGCCCGCACCCGCGCCGTAGAACAGCGTTGGGCCAACCGCATCCCCGATGACCACAATGGCGTTCATGGCGCCGTCGACATTCGCGAGCAGACTCGATTTTGGAACCAAGGTCGGATGAACACGCGCCTCGATGGATTCTTCCCCATCGGATCCCCGATGCGCCTTCGCGATGCCGAGCAATTTGATTCGGTAGCCGAACTCATCTGCGGCCGAAAAATCGACCGGCATGAGTCCGCGAATCCCCTCCGTCGCGATCTCCTTGAAGGTGAGATCCGCACCGAAAGCCATTGCGACGAGCAGCGTGAGCTTGTGGGCCACATCCACGCCGTCGAGGTCGAAGCTCGGATCCGCCTCCGCGTAGCCAAGATCCTGGGCGCGCTGGACCACGGCGTCGAACGGCTCGCCCGTCGCTTCCATCTGCGTGAGAACATAATTGGTCGTACCATTCATGATCCCAAAAACGCTTTCGATTCGATTGGCGGCGAGTCCCTCGCGCAGAGAGCGCAGTATGGGAATACCGCCACCCACACTCGCCTCGAAGGCAACATCCACGCCGCGCTTCCGCGCAGCTTCGAAGATGTCCTTGCCGTGCAGGGCGAGCAGCGCCTTATTGGCGGTTACTACGTGCTTCCCCGCCTCGATCGAGCGCAGGATCATGCGCTTCGCGACCTCGTAGCCGCCGATCAATTCGATCACGATTTCGACTTCCGGATCCTCGATCAGAGCGTCCGAATCGGAATCGAAGCGAACCCCATCGAGATCCACGCCGCGATCCGTCTGCAAATCCAGATCTGCCACTCGAACCAGGCGCAGCGGAAACCCGAGGCGCCGCTCAATCACGTCCGCGTTGCGCCGCAATACCTTGACGACTCCGGTCCCAATGGTCCCAAAGCCAATCAGCCCAACACCCACTGCTTTTTCTTCTGCCACCAACGAGACTCCCAGTGTTTCGATTGCACGACCGCGAGAGCAGGCCAACAAGCCGCCGAGGCTCCGCGATGCAGGTCTAATTATGCAAGATTATTGAAGAAATCCGGTCCGAGCAAGCAACGGACCGTCATCCCGGCGAAGCGTCCGGAAGCACCCGGCCGAAACCGAAGAGCAGCGCCGCGATGAGCACCAGAGCACACGCAAGCGCGAGGGGAAGGCTCCACCAGGAGAGCAGCACGGAGGGCAGGTAACCACACACCACCGCCAGTGCAGCGGTGGCGAGCGCGTAGGGGGCCTGCGTGCGCACGTGGTCGAGGTGATCGCTGCCGCTCGCGACAGACGACAAGACCGTGGTGTCGGAGATCGGCGAGCAGTGATCGCCGAAGATCGCACCATCGAGCACGGCGCCGATCGAGATGGCCACCATGCCGATCACCCCGAGTTCGGTCTGCGCGCCAAGCGATGCCGCCAACGCGACGACGTTGGGCAGCAGGATCGACATGGTCGACCACGAAGACCCGGTCGCGAACGAAACCGCGGAAGCCACCACGAAGAGCAGCAGTGGCAGCAGAACGGGCGGCATCCAACCGGAAAGCAGCGCAACCAGATAATCGGCGGTCGCGAGGTCGAGGCAGATCCTGCCAATCATCCAGGCTTCGAAAAGCAGCACGACCGCAAAGCCCAACGCGCTCGCGCCTCCGAAGCTGGCGTTCCGAATTTCGGCAAAACCCAGATGCGCTCGCTCGCTTGCGCGCCCCCAGCGCGAAGCCGCAAAGCCGATCGGCCCGGCCAGCGCTGCGAACACGAATGCAAACCCGAGGTAGGTGGCGAGCGATGGACCGATGGATGGACTCAAGGCAGCCGTGACTGGATTGCCGAACGACTGGAAGCCAGCGGCGCCGAGGACACCGAGCAAGACCGCTGCGCGCAGCGCCGACGAACCAGCCAGGTAGACGGCGAGCATCAATCCCGAGCATGCACCGAAGAAGATCGGCGTGGGGCCGGCACCGCGGAGCACGACGCCACCGAGTCCTTCGAGGCTGAACAGTGCGGACGGATCTCGCAAGAACAATGCGATGCCCCCGCCATCTACGAAGATCCGCGCGACGGTCATCGTCAGCGTCAACGCGATCGGCGCAGCCGCGACCCGCCAGTCGCGCAGCATCTGCGGGGCGGGCTGCATTGTCGAGAGGCGCTCCGAAACTGCCGGGCGGCTACCGCGCGCCACGAGCAAGCCCTCGCGGCGCGCGCGCCTCTCTGCGCGTGCCATCGGGCCGAAGTCGCGTCCGGTCGCGATTGTCGCGGCCACGAAGACAAGCGTCAGGATGCAGTAGTAGCGAAATGGCAGCGCGCGCAGGAAGAACGCGTAGCCGCTCTCGCTGATGCCAACTCCGGGAAGCTGTGCGCTAAAGACCGACACCTCGAACGCGATCCAGGTGGAGAGCAGTGAGATTCCCGCGATCGGCGCCGCGGTGCTGTCGACGATATAGGCGAGCTTCTCGCGCGAAATCCGCAGGCGATCGGTCAGAGGGCGCATCGTCGTGCCCACCAGCATGCAGTTCGCGTAGTCGTCGAAGAAGATCAGTAGCCCCATTCCCCAGGTGAGGAAGAGCGCCGAGCGCACACTGCGCACGACGGCCATGCTGCGCTCCACGAGTCCCTGCACGCCGCCGGCCCGCGTAATCACACCGATCATCGCGATCAGTGCGACAATGAAACCGATGATTTCGGCGCGAAACGTATTCAGGAGTTCGTCGAGGAAGTAGAGGGCGAATACATCCCAGAGGCCGATTGCGAGCGAAGCCGCAAAGCTCGATCCACGTTCGATCGCGATCAGCACCGCACCCGCGTAGATGCCCGCGAAGAGCGCGAGTAAGGTGCGGCGAAATGCGAGTGCGAGTGCGATCGCGAGTAGCGGCGGAAGCAGTGAGCTGCGGCCGGGTAGACTGCGGCCCCGCGTGCGATCGATCTCGAAGCTGCGGTGGCCGTCGGAAAGGCTCGCAGCCATCGACACGCCTCGGTCGGTGGAGCGCAGATCCAACACCAAATGCAGCGCAGTGGCGTCACTCGCCACGAGACGAACCCTCGATCGACCCGGGCGGCGCTGCTCGCTGTAGCGATTCAGCTCGGAAGAGAGCGCACGCTCGAACGCTGGGCTCCATGCCGCAACACCATCGAGTTCGACGGTCGCGGCGAGCGCCGGTTCGCGCCCATCGGCGAGCACAATCTCGAGGGAGCGAAACAGCGAGGTCGAGGGATCGGCGGGGGGGGCCGAATCTGGAAATGCGCGCGCGAGGTCGTCGCCGAGTTCGTGCCCGACGGCGAGCGCGACTAGCGCGCCGCGATCAGCCGTCGGTGCAAGCAGCGCAATCGAAAAGAGCAGAGCCACGACCGGCGCGATGAGCGCGGTCGTACGCCGCGGTTCGAGTAACGCCCGGCCGGAGTTTCCCGCCAGCGCCCACCCCCCTCGAAATTCTTACCCGAGAAACGGAATGATCAGCAAAGCGACGATGTTCATCAACTTCAGCATCGGATTGATCGCGGGCCCGGCGGTGTCCTTGTAGGGATCGCCGACGGTATCGCCCGTAACGGCGGCCTTGTGGGCCTCCGAGCCCTTGCCGCCGTACTGGCCCATCTCGATGGACTTTTTCGCGTTGTCCCAGGCTGCACCGCCCGTGGTCATCGAGAGCGCGAGGCAGACGCCGGTTGCGATCGACCCGATCAGCAGACCGCCGAGCCCCTCGGGCCCGAGCAGGATCACTACGAAGATCGGGGCCACCGCGGGGATCAGCGCGGGCGCAATCATCTGCCGCAGCGCTTCCTGGGTCACGATGTCGACGCAGGTGCGGTAGTCGGGTTTGCCGGTGCCGTCCATGATTCCGGGGATTTCCCGGAACTGGCGGCGGACTTCTTCGACGACTTTTCCACCCGCCACACTGACCGCGTTCATCGCGAGCGAGGCGAAGACGAACGGAATCATCGACCCGATGAACAGCCCCGCGAGCACGTTCGTATTCGAGAGGTCGAAGTCCGCTTCGATACCAATGGCTCGCAGATCCGCGATGTAGGTCGCGAAGAGCACCACCGCCGCGAGCCCCGCGGACGCGATCGCATAACCCTTGGTGACTGCCTTGGTGGTGTTGCCGAATGCGTCGAGCGGGTCCGTGACATTGCGCACTTCATCCCCGAGTTCAGCCATCTCGGCGATGCCACCCGCGTTGTCGGTAATCGGCCCGTAGGCGTCGATCGCAACCACGATACCCGCGAGCGAGAGCATGCTCATCGCCGCGATGGCTACGCCATAGAGGCCGGAGAGCCAGAATGTGGTCCCGATCGCCGTAACGATCACGAGCACGGGCCAGACCGTCGCCTGCATGCCGACCGCGAGGCCGCTGATGACGTTGGTGCCGTGGCCGCCTTCGCTCGCCTTGGCGATCCGGTCGACGAACCTCGAGCCGTCCCCTGTGTAGATGTCGGTGATCCACATCATCGCGGCCGTCACCACTCCGCCGACCAGTGCGCAGAACCAAAGGCTCACGCCGCCGAGTGAAGCGCCTTGCGCATCGAAATCAGGAAATTCGATGAACAGGTTCGAGACGAACAGCAGCCCCATCATCACGATCGTCGCGATGCCGAGTCCGATGTACATCGAGCGCATGACCGCGGGTTGCTGGCCGGGCAGCGGCTCGTCGATCGTCACGAAGCGCAGCGAAACGAGGGTGCCGAAGATTCCCGTCGCACCCACGAGCAGCGGATAGAGGAACATCGTCTCGTTTCCCGCGAAGATGATGTGAGCGAGCAACATCGCGGCCGCTGCCGTCACACAGAAGGTTTCGAAGAGATCAGCGGCCATGCCCGCGCAGTCGCCGACGTTGTCGCCAACGTTGTCGGCGATGACGGCGGGATTGCGGGGATCGTCCTCGGGAATGTTGGCCTCTATCTTTCCGACGAGGTCGGCGCCGACATCGGCGCCCTTCGTGAAGATGCCGCCGCCGAGGCGTGCGAAGACCGAAATCAGCGAGCCTCCGAATGCGAGCCCGATCAGCGCGTCCGGACTCTCGTAGCCCCGGGCGTGCATTACCCAGATGAGCACGACCAACGACAACAGACCCGCGCCGACCACCATCAGTCCCGTCACGGCTCCGCCCTGAAACGCGAGGTTGAATGCAGGGCTGAAACCACTCTTGGCGGCTTCCGCGACGCGCACGTTGGCGCGCACCGAGACGTTCATGCCCACGAAGCCGGCCGCTGCGCTCGCCAGCGCACCGAGCGCGAATCCGGCCGCGTACCACCAACCGAGAAACAATCCGACCAAGAAGAAGAGGGGGACCCCGACCATGGCCACTGTCCGGTACTGGCGATTTAGGAACGCGGACGCCCCCGAGCTGATTGCAGCCGCGATCTCAACGGCTCGCGGGGTCGAAGTGGGCGCCGCGATCACGACGCGGTAGAGCCAGGCCCCCATGATGAGGGAGAGGATCGAAGCCACAAAGGCGATCAAAACCATTTGGATGTCTCCATGAACGGACTCGCGACACCGACTCCGCGCCGAGAGAAGCGTCGCTCAGCCTCGGGGTGTCCCCGGGGGGGTGCGCGAAATGAGTCCTATATTGGGGCAAGTACGGGCGGCGGGAAACTAGACGGCCGCACCCCAATCGTCCAGTACCCGTTGGCGTTTTTGATGGCGGCTCGGCGGGCGGTGCCGGAGCCCGCGCGTGGGCGCGCTGTCAGCCCGCTCGGCGCGGGTGGACGTGGATGCACGGCACCCAGCGGTCTCGCTTGATCAGGTATTCGTCGCGTACGATCACGCGGCATTGGGCCTGGTCGGGCGAGACCTCCATCAGCATGCCCTTCCCGGACCAGACTTCGAGAGCCCCATAGTCGACGAAGACCGGGGTTCCGTCGTTCGAAATACAACCCGAGGTTGCCACCAGGCAGGCCAGCAGCGAGATCATGGATAGAAGGGACCGGGCGCTCATACCGGTGGAATCGGTGCCCACCGCTCCGAGCTAAAGCCCGCCGCCGGCGCGAACCCGCGAAATCCCGCTGAGGGGACGCTTTTCGCAAGATTTTCGCGGGGAGCATCCGCGCCACTCCCGGGGCACGTCTTCGCAATGGCCAGCGTAGCGCCCCCACACGACAGTCCCGTGCGTCGCACGTGTGGATACAGACACAGCGAGGCGGCCGCTGTATTCTCCGCAGCCTGTCGGATCCATCCAACTAGCCCTCCAGGAGCCAGCAATGCGGAAGATCATGATTCTGGGCACCGGCGCCCAGGGAAGCACCATCGCAAAACGCATGCAGGAAGAATCCTGCGTCGAAGAAATCGTATGCGCGGACTACGACACGCGGGCCGCGGAAGAACTCGAGAAGTCGCTCCCGAAGGCGAAGGCCGTGCAGATCGACGCGCACGAGGTCGCGAAGATTGTCGCAGCCGCGCAGGGCTGCGAGCTGATCGTCAACGGCCTGCCGCCGGACTTCAACATGGGCGTGATGGACGCCGCGCTCGAGGTGGGCGCAAGTTACCTCGACATGGCGTCCTGCGCGGACGAGAACGACGACTGGATCAACGGCGTGCGAATCCAACTCGCGCGCGACGAAGCATTCAAGAAGGCCGGCCTGACCGCCCTCTTCAACTGCGGCTCTGCGCCGGGAATCGCGAACGTCGTCACGCGAGACGCCTGTGAACTGCTCGACAGTGTCGACACCATCGACATCAACGTCTACGAGGGCGTCTGGACGACGCGCTTCATTCCGTTCTGGTGGTCGCCGGATACTGCGTTCCAGGACATGGCCGACGAACCCGTCGTCTACGAAAACGGCGAATTCAAGGTTGTACCGCCGTTCAATCGCCCCGAGTGGGTCGATTTCCGCGGGCTCGGCAAACGCCTGATGTGCGACCACCACCACGAAGAGCCGGCGACGATGGGACTGCTCGCAGACAAATATCTGAAGGGCGCAAAGAACATCTACTTCCGCTACGGCGGGCCGGGTTGCGATCTCGCCAAGCGCTTCTGGGAAATGGGTTTGCTCTCCAGCGAGCCCGTCGAGATCGACGGTGTAAAGGTCATTCCGATGCGGCTGATCTCGAAGCTCACTCCGCCGGCGCCGAAGTACGAAGAGGAGATCAAAGAGGTCATCGACGCGGGCATCGAAATTGAAGAAGGCGTCTTCCTGGTTCGCGTCGACGGCATCAAGGATGGTGAGAAGGTGCGGATCGACAGCTACGTAAACGCGCCGGGCCTGCGCGATTCGTTCGCCAAGGCAAAGATCAGCCACGAGTCCTACCTGACGGGGCAGTGCGCTTCGCTCTTCGTCAAGATGCTCGTCAACGGGAACCTCACCCAGACCGGCGTGTTTCCACCCGAGGCCCTCGACGACGACGCGCGCGCCTACTTCCTGAAGGAAGCCGCGAAGCTAGAACTCACCGTCGATCGGTACATCGAGCGACGCCTGTTCTAACCGCGCCATTGGGGACGTTGGGAACAATCACCCTGGCATAGCCGCTTTCGAGCGAGCGGGTGCCGTGGGGGTGGAAGCAGCAGCCTTCCCGCGCAGCGTTACTGGAACGATCGGTCGAACAGCGCCTCGATGGCTTCGCGACCATTCGACTCGATGAAGCGGGTGCCCGTGCCTGTGAAGTGCGGATGGGTGATCGTAGGTGCGGCGTCGGGCTCCCAGCTTCCGCTCGACCAGTGGAACCAGCCGTCCTGCCCCTGGTCGAAGACGTAGAGGGGTTTGTTGCAGAGCTTCGCGAACTCGGCCCCCCAACCCGTTCCACCCTTGACGGTACCGTCGTCGAGAATCTTGCCGATCACGTAGATCTCCTGGCCGCTGTTGACCTGGTGCCAGATGCTCTGCAGCACCTTCTTGAACAGGCGCGTGTCAGAATAGTGTCGGTGCATCAGGTTACTCACGTAGGCGAGACTCACGTCACCGTGCTTGAGTTCCTCGTGAGTCAGCACGCGAATGCCGCGGCTGCGCGCGTCCTTGTGCCCTTCGAAGGTGAAGTTAACTTCGTCGATGCCGCGGCGCTCCGCGGCCGCGCCGAACTCGGACTCCGCACCGTTTGCGGCGCCGCTGAACAACACGCATTCGTCCGTCTTCATCACAACCTCCAGAGGCTCTCGACAGCAGGCCAGGCTGCGAGGCGCCCGCCCCGGCCGCCCAGCCCCGCCACCGCACCATTGTCACGCGCTCTCGCCCTCGGATCAAGACACGCGCCGCAGCCGCGCGAGTGGGGAGCCGGCTCAGGGGGCGGCAGCCGGCTGGCCAATGTGCGAATCGAGAAACGAGCCGATCTTGTCGAGCATGTCGATCCGGTAGCCGTTGCGGTGGATCGAGTGTTCGACATCCGCATACTCGATGTAGTCCACCGGCTTCTTGGCACGCTTGAGAGCCTTGGCCATTTTTCGGCTGTGATGGACTCGGACGTTGATGTCCTCGTCCCCGTGAAAAAGAAGTACTGGAACGCGAATTTCCGATGCGCGCTTCAACGCCGAGCCACGATGAGTCACTTCCCGGTCTCGCCCGATGAACTTCTCGATGGAAGCTCGGTTCATGAAATACTTGGAATCCTCGATCAGCATCTCTGGGTCGGAAACACCTGCGATGCTGACCAGGCAACGATAGCGGTCGGGTTCTTCGACACCGCTCATCAACGCCGCATACCCGCCATAACTCCAACCGACGACGCAGATCCGAGACGAGTCGACGATGCCCTGCTCGACGAGGTACTGCGCGCCATCCGCGAGATCGTTGATTGCGGTTCGCCAAGCGCGAAAACCTCCCTCTCCGGCCCAATTGTTGCCGTAGCCACCCGATCCCCGGTAGTTGCTCTGCAGCACCGCGTAACCCTTCGCTGCGAGAAATTGGACGATCCAGTCGAATTGCCAGTAGTCGCGGCTCTCCGGGCCGCCGTGCGGAAGAATCACGGCGGGCAACGGGCCCTCTCCAGCCGCAACCGGAAGCGTCAGATAGCCGGGAATCTCGACTCCGTCCCGCGCCGTGTAGCGGATGGGCTCCATTGGTGAAAGCGATCGCGAATCGAGGAGGGGATACATTGAAGAAATCTGCTGCAGGTGATTTTTTTCTACGTCGAATCGGTAGAAGATTCCGGGATCGCGATCACTCGCGACGAACACGATGTAATAGCGGTGGTCCCAACTCTCATCGAGCACCTCGACGCTCTTGCCCAAGTAGTGAGAAGCCAGCCTATCGGAGATCTTTTCGACGACATCGTCGAAGAAATACCGATGTGGCCGATCCGTCGAATACTCGATCGCCACGATCCGCTTGTATTTTCCCAGAACCAACGTGCCACCTACGTCGACTTCCGGATGCGAAAAGACGACCTCGTCTTCTTTCTCTCCCTTCAAGTCCATCGACCACAGCGCGAGGCGCCCCTCGTGGGGTTTGATGACCAGAAGTTGATCGGGGTCGCTGCCAAAGCCAACCGGATGGAACTCATCATCCAAATCCGAGTGCTTTGACGTGTGCAGTCGGCGCCACTTATTCTTGCCAGATCGACGATAATGCCAACGCCGGTGGCGTTCGGTTAGTTGCCAATACAGGCGAGGCGTCCCGTGTCCGTCGGACACCCAACCGACGAGGCCGGACTGCGTTTCGACCGGAATGCCCATATCTCCCGAATAGATCTCGACTGGCTTCGCACTAAATCCCCTCGAAGACGCGTGGGCCCGCCTGTACACATCAATGCTACCGGGCATGATATTCGGCACACTTGCCAGAATATGCCTGGGATCATCAGGCAACCAATCGACGATTCCGTCTAGGAATTGGGAATAATTACCCTCCACCCGGTTTTGTAACAGCACGTGCATATTCGAGCCATCCGCGTTGATGGCGACGAGTCGCGTGACGGGGAATGAATTCGCCGCCCTTGAAATTCCGTAAAACGAACACAGCAGCCGCTCGATGTTCGCCCAATCACACCATTGAAGATCGAATCCGCCCCGCGAACTCGCGAGTGCCAGGTTCGCTTTTCCCGACGTGAGGTCGAAAATCGTCAGGACCGAAATGTCATCGGAATGCATCTGCAGGAACGACACCTTCGTGCCATCGGGCGACAACCGCACATCCCAGAGCGCGGGCATCGTGCCAAATGCAACGGCCAGAGGATCCGGCTCCGCGGCTTTTGGGGCCACCAAGAAAACACACAACAGCGCACTCGAGGCCAGCGCGCGCGCCAACAGATCCCCGAGGTTTCGCAAAGTGTCCCGCGAGATCCTTCTCAGCGAACCCCGAACCGGTGCTCCGCCGCTTGTACCCACTTCGAATCCCCTTCCAGCAAGCGCTCCTTGATGCCAGGCACTTCGTGAATCTCCTCACCAGCAGAATACCGAACACGCATACTTGTAGACACTATTTTCTTACGAAAACTCTATCGCTAGAAAGGCTGGTCACTGATAGGTGCAAAATGGCTCAGCCGACGCCAACCAGCGACAACCGGTCACCCCAGCGAAACTGGACGGCGCGGGCGAGCCCGGGGTTCGAACGCAACTGAGGGTCGCGTCGGACGGTTTTCAGCGCGGCCTCGCGCGCGATTGCGATCTGGCGAACGTCACGGGTCAGATCTGCAATGCGTAGATCCGGCAGGTGGCCATGCTGGCGGGCTCCGAGAAATTCGCCGGGGCCGCGAATCGCAAGGTCGGCCTCGGCGATCGCGAAACCGTCGGTGGTTTCGAGCAACGCGCGCAGCCGCGCTTCGCTGTCTTCCGTGGATCCGCGCGCGACGAACACGCAGGTTCCCGGAGCCTGCCCGCGCCCCACCCTGCCCCGCAGCTGGTGGAGCTGCGCGAGACCGAAGCGCTCGGCGTGTTCGACGATCATCAAGGTTGCATTCGGAACGTCGACGCCGACTTCGATCACCGTCGTGGAGACGAGCACCTGGGTTTCTCCAGAAGCGAAACGCGTCATCACGGCATTGCGTGCGGCGCTGTCGAGCTGGCCGTGGACGAGGTCGACGGCAAGTTTCGGAAACGCGGCGCGGATCTTCTCTGCAGATTCGACGGCTGCGCGCAGGTCGATCTTTTCGCTCTCCGCTACGAGCGGGTAAACGACGTAGACTTGCTCGCCACGCGCGGTGGCCTTGCGCAACAGGTCAGCGACCTGCTTGCCCTCGCCTGCGCGCACCAGAAGAGTTTCGGTCTTCGCGCGCCCCGGAGGCAATTCGTCGATCACCGACAGATCGAGATCGCCATAAAGGGTCAGCGCAAGGGTCCGCGGGATCGGCGTAGCAGTCATGACGAGGGTGTGGGGCGCGTTTCCGTGCGCGGCTTTCGCGGCGAGTGCGGCACGCTGGGCGACGCCGAAGCGGTGCTGTTCGTCGATCACTGCGAATGCGAGCGCATGGAAAGTGACACTCGCCTGGATTAGCGCATGGGTTCCGACCACGAGATCGATCTCGCCTGCGGCGAGCGCACGCCGGATTCGCTCGGCCTCATCGCCGGGAACCGACGCGGTCAGACGCGCGATCCGCAACCCGCCTGTGTCGCCCGCCGCGCGCGCGAGTACGCGCAGCGTCGCTTCGTGCTGCTCGGCGAGGAGTTCGGTGGGTGCCATCAGGGCGCTCTGATAGCCACCCTCAGCGGCAGCAGTCGCCGCGAGATAGGCAACGACCGTCTTTCCGCAACCCACATCGCCTTCCAGCAGGCGATTCATCGGATGCGCGCGCGCTAGATCTGCGAGAATCTCACCAAGCGCGCGCTGCTGCGCGCCCGTCAACGCGAACGGAAGTGCTCGCTCGGCGGCCTCGACGCGGGGGCCGCATACGATCGGCGTGCCCGACTCTGCGGATCGCTGTATGCGGCGCAACGCGAGCCCCAACTCCAGTAGGTAGAGTTCTTCCAGAACCAGGCGCATGCGGGCCGGCGACGCTCCTGCGGCGAGTTCGTCCGCGTCGACGTCGACCGCTGGTTGGTGAAGGTCGCGCAGCGCCTCGCCGGGCTCCGGCAAGGCGTACTTCGCGACGAGGTCTGCGGGCAGATGGCCCGGCACCAGGTCCGAGTAACGCTCGACCGCGCACGCGATCGCACGCCGGAGTCCGCGCGAGTGGATGCCTTCGGGGGTCGTGTATTCGGGAGCCACGCTGCGCACATCGCCGCCGGCCGCGGGGTCGCTCGCAGCATCGGTGAGCACGGAAATTTCGGGGTGCGCGAGCTCCTTGTCGAAGCGGTAGCGCTTCACGTCACCGGTGATCAGCAGCAAAGCGTCCTTCTGTACCTGTTTCGAAATCGAATCTCCGCTTCGAAACCACTTCAGCGTGACGGTTCCGCTGTCGTCACCAACGAGCGCCTCGAAAACGCGCCCGCGAAAGCGCCCGTGCCTCACGGAAAACGCGCTACCCAGCACCCGCGCGACAAAGGTGGCGCGGGTACCCACTTCGAGGCTTCCAACCGCCTGCAAGTTGCGCCGGTCGTCGTAGCGCACGGGAAGGTGGAAGAGCAGATCCGCGACCGAAGCCAGATCGCGCCGCGCGAGGTGTTCGGCGCGCTTCGGTCCGACGCCGGGTAGGGTCGCGGTTGAATTCTCGAGCTGGCGTTCGGACCAAACCGGCTCAGCGAGCGGACGCAACGATTCGATCGCCTCGCGAACGCGCGCGGCGAGGTCACTCTTGGCTTCAGTTGAAAACGATTTTTCGATTCGCTTCAGCTCCTGCGCGACCTCCCGCGGGATCGCCAGCGCAGCAGCGCGCTCAGCCGCAGCCGAAACGGTTCGCTCGAAATCGCGAACCCGGTCGAGCTTTGCAAAATCATCCTGTGCGGCGAACTCCAACGGCCGCAAGACCGCCGCGATCGCAGCTTGAAACGAACTTTCGCCCACCTCGAATACCTCACATGCGCTCGCCGCAAGGTAGCGGACGGTGCAAATCGCGGTTGGCGCATTCTGCCGTCAGAATCGCCCAATCGACGAAGAGCTCGTCGACGGGTGCGTGGCGGGTGGGCGGCCGCTCTCATTCGTATGCGGCGCCGCAACGGCGAGTCTCGGGGCTTCGCCTCCGGCCGAACTAGATTGCTGCGTGGATATCCTGTAGCGCTCGCACGCCGATCGACCCTGCCTGCATGGCGAGGATCGCGCCGACCGAAGCGCGCGCGCCCGCGACCGTCGTGCAGTAGGGAATCCCGCGCAGCAGCGCCGAGCGTCGAATCGACGCTGAATCACGGATCGAGGTCGGCTCCGAGTTGACGGTGTTGATCACCAGGTCGACGTCACCCGACTCGATCCGCTCGACGACGTCTGGATGGCCGTGCCCGACCTTCGGCACGGATTCTGCTGCAACCTCGAGGCCGTTCAGAAAATCCGCGGTGCCCGGCGTGGCGAGCACCTTGAAACCGTTCGCCACGAGGTCACGAATCGCGCTTCCGATCGGCTCGCGATCTTCGAGCCGCACGGACACCAAGACGGTTCCGCTCGTCGGCAGGCTGTTGCCCGCTTGGATCTGGGCCTTCGCGAATGCGCGGCCAAAATCGGAATCGATGCCCATGACTTCTCCAGTGCTCTTCATCTCGGGGCCGAGCAAGGTATCCGCACCAGGAAATTTCACGAACGGGAAGACCGATTCCTTCACCGAGCAGTGACTCGGCCAGATCTCTTCAGTAAAACCGAGTTCATCGAGCTTGCGGCCCACCATCACGAGCGCTGCGAGCTTCGCGAGTGGGCGTCCAATCGCTTTCGAGACGAACGGAATCGTGCGCGACGCGCGCGGATTTACTTCGATTACATACAAATCGTCGCCCTTCACCGCGTACTGCACGTTCATCAAACCCTTCACGCCGAGTTCAAGTGCCAACCGACGCGTCGATTCGAGAATCTCGTCGATCATTGGCTTCGTGAGCGAGTACGGCGGAAGCGAACACGCACTGTCGCCGGAATGAATGCCCGCCTGCTCGATGTGCTCCATGATCCCACCGATCACGACGCGCTCACCATCGCTGATGGCATCGACATCGACCTCGGTCGCGTCCGCGAGGAAGCGATCGATCAGCACCGGGTGTTCGCGCGATGCGCGCACCGCAAACTTCATGTAATTCCGAAACGACTCGACGTCGTGAACGATCTCCATCGCACGGCCACCGAGTACGTAGGAAGGGCGCACCAGCACCGGGAAACCGATTCGCTTCGCAATTTCCTCGCCTTCTTCAGGGTCCCGCGCAACCGCACCGGGCGGCCGTTTCAAGGCCAGTTTCTCCAGCACGTCGTCGAAACGCTCGCGGTTCTCGGCGCGGTCGATCGCGTCGGGTGACGTTCCGAGGATCGGCGCGCCGGCTTTTTCGAGCGCGACCGCGAGCGAGAGCGGTGTCTGACCGCCAAACTGCACGATCAAGCCCTCGGGCTTTTCGATCTCGACGATCGAGAGCACGTCTTCGAGCGTCAGCGGCTCGAAGTAGAGCCGATCGCTCGTGTCGTAGTCGGTCGAGACGGTCTCTGGATTGCAATTGACCATGATGGTTTCGAAACCCGCGTCATGCAGCGCGAACGCCGCGTGCACGCAGCAATAGTCGAATTCGATCCCCTGCCCGATGCGATTGGGCCCACCGCCGAGGATCATCACTTTGCGCGCATTCGTGGGTCGCGATTCGCACTCCTGCTCGTAGGTGGAATAGAGGTAGGGGGTATGCGCGGCGAATTCTGCCGCACAGGTATCGACGCGTTTGTAGGTGGGAAGCACGCCCTCGCGCGCGCGCAGCGCGCGAACTTCCGCTTCGCTCTCACCCCAGAGATCCGCCAATCGGCGATCCGAAAACCCGTTGGCCTTCGCGTGGCGCAACCATCGCGCGCGATCATCCGGCACCAGGGCCTTCAAGTCCGCCTCGAGCTCGACGATCATTCGAAGGTTTTCGAGGAACCAGGGGTCGACTTTGGAGCGCTGATAGACTTCGTCCACCGACAAGCCGCGCCGCAGTGCTTCGGCGAGCGCCCAGAGCCTCCCGGGCCGCGGCGTTTCGATGGCTGCCAGCAGGGCTTCCTCTCCTTCCGGACCCTCGGGTAGCGCGGGACTCTCCAAGCCGGCGTGCCCGATCTCGAGCGAGCGGATCGCCTTCTGCAGGCTCTCCTTGAAAGTCCGGCCGATCGCCATGACTTCGCCGACCGATTTCATCTGGGTCGTCAACCGATTGTCGACGCCGGGAAATTTCTCGAAGGTGAAGCGCGGAATCTTCGTAACCACGTAGTCAATCGAGGGCTCGAAACTCGCCGGAGTCTCACGCGTAATGTCATTGGGAATCTCGTCGAGCGTGTACCCAATGGCGAGCTTCGCGGCGATCTTTGCGATCGGGAATCCCGTCGCCTTCGAAGCCAGCGCCGAAGAGCGCGATACGCGCGGATTCATCTCGATCACGACGATCGCGCCATTTTCGGGATTGACGGCAAATTGGATGTTGGAGCCCCCTGTGTCGACGCCAATTTCGCGGATGATCGCCACCGCAGCGTTGCGCATCTCCTGGTATTCGCGGTCCGTCAGCGTCTGCGCGGGTGCAACCGTGATGGAATCGCCCGTGTGCACGCCCATTGCGTCGAAATTTTCGATCGAACAGATGATCACGACGTTGTCGGCCGTGTCGCGCATGACTTCCAGTTCGTATTCCTTCCAGCCGAGCACGCTCTGTTCGATCAGACACTGATGGCGCGGCGACTGGCGCAGGGCCCACTCGACGAGTTCGTCGAATTCCTCGTCCACATAGGCGATGCTTCCGCCTGTGCCACCGAGCGTAAAACTCGGCCGGATGATCGCGGGGAGCTTCGTTTCCTTCAGGATCCTTCGCGCATCCTCGACAGACTGCGCGAAGCCCGACATTGGCAATTCCAGACCAATGTTATGCATCGCGGCCCGGAACAGATCACGATCCTCGGCTTTGTTGATCGCCTCGAGTTGCGCGCCGATCAGGCTGACGCCGTAACGCTCCAGCACACCCTGTTCGCATAGGTCGACGGCCAGATTCAATGCCGTCTGGCCACCGAGTGTGGGAAGCAGCACATCCGGCCGCTCGCGCGCGATGATCTTCTCGAGGGTCTCGACGGTCATCGGCTCCACGTAGGTGCGATCGGCCGTCTCGGGATCCGTCATGATCGTCGCTGGATTGGAGTTCACGAGCACGACCCGGTAGCCCTCTTCGCGCAGCGCTTTGCAGCCCTGCGTTCCCGAGTAGTCGAATTCGCACGCCTGGCCGATCACGATCGGTCCCGACCCAATTACCAGAATCGTCTCAATGTCTTCGCGTTTGGGCAACCTGGATCCTCTGCGTTAGCTCGTGGGTGCGGGGCGCCCGCTCGCGACCGCTGCGCCGGTCACCGCTTCGCCAGCCTTGTGGCGCGCCACCATCTCTCGGAATCGACCGAATAAGTAGCCCGCATCGTGCGGTCCCGGTGATGCTTCCGGGTGGTATTGAACCGAGAACAGCGGCCTTTCAGTGTGCGCGAGCCCCTCGACCGTGCCGTCGTTTAGATTGACGTGGGTGATCTCGACGGGCTCTCCCGCTTCGCGCAGCGAATCTGCGTCCACCGCGTAACCGTGGTTCTCAGCACAGATCGCGACCTTACCGGTCGAGAGGTCCTGACCGGGTTGATTGCCGCCATGATGGCCAAACTTCAACTTGATCGTTTTGCCTCCGAGTGCGAGGCCGAGAATCTGATGACCGAGGCAGATCCCGAACAGCGGCTTGCGGTTCGCGAGTTCACGCACGGTCTCCCGCACGCCTTCGACTGCCGCGGGATCACCCGGACCATTGGAGAGAAATATCGCATCGGGCTCGTACGCGAGTGCATCCTGCCACGAAGTTCGCGCCGGGACGACCGTGACATCGAACCCGTGCGCGACGAGTTGTCGGAGAATGTTGCGCTTCACCCCGAAGTCGTATGCGACGACGCGAAACGTGGGGCTCGGCCGGGGCGCGCGGGGAAGCTGTCCGGACACCCCCTGCCATAGACCCTCGGTCCACGAGTAGGGTTCGCTGCAACTGACGTCTGCGACGAGATCGCGGCCGTCGAGACCGGGCTCCGTCTTCGCGCGCGCCACCAACTCGGCTTCGTCCGAATTGGGATCCGTGCTCAGTAGGCCGACCTGTGCGCCACCGTCGCGAATTCGACGCACCAGCGCGCGGGTGTCGATCCCCGAAATACCCGGTACGCGGTGGCGCTTCATGTAGTCGTCGAGGCTCTCCCGCGAGCGCCAGTTACTCGGCTCGAAGACTTCCTTGACCACGAACCCCCGTAGAAACGGCCGTGCCGCCTCGTCGTCGTCGGGGTTCGTACCAACATTCCCGATTTGTGTATAGGTCATTACGACGATCTGGCCCGCGTAGGAGGGATCTGAGAGAATTTCCTGATAGCCCATCAGGCTCGTATTGAAGACGACTTCTCCAGACGACACGCCGCGCGCACCAAACGCGTGGCCGCGAAAGACGGTCCCATCCGCAAGCACGAGCCACGCGGGATCGGGCAACTTCGCCATCATGAATAGAGCATGCCGCGCTCGACGTCATAGACGAGCCGACCCCCGACGATCGTCGCGGTCGCACGACCCGTCATGGTCTGCCCCGCCCAGGGCGAGTTGCGGCTCTTCGAATAACCCTTTATGGGGTCGTAGGTCCAGGACACCTCCGGGTCGAGAATCGCGATGTCCGCGGGCGCGCCGACCGCGAGGCTGCCGCCGGGACGCTTGAGAATTTTCGCGGGGTTCGTCGACATGCGGCGCATCAATTCGATGGGGCTCAGCTCGCCGCCGCGAACCAGGTCGAGCACGACCGGAAACGCGGTCTCGAAGCCAATCAGTCCCGGAGGCGCTTCGGTGAAGTCGAGATCCTTCTCGTGAACCGCGTGAGGAGCGTGGTCGGTCGCGATCGCGTCAATCGTTCCGTCGACGAGTCCCTCACGGCACGCGGCCACATCGGCCATCGATCGAAGCGGCGGTGCCACCTTCGCGTTGGTGTTGTAACCGAGAACCGCTTCGTCGGTCAGCGTGAGGTGATGCGGTGCGGCTTCTGCGGTGACGTTCACACCACGCTCCCGCGCCTGCCGGATCGCCGCGACAGCGCCCCGGGTCGAGACGTGTGCGACGTGAAGGTGCGCACCCGTCAACTCTGCGAGTATCAGATCGCGCACGACGAGGACTTCCTCTGCAACAGCGGGGTTTCCGGGCAATCCTAGCTTCGTCGAAACCGGGCCCTCGTTGACCACGCCGTTGGCAACGAGGTGGCAGTCTTCACCGTGAGTGATCACGGGCGCATTGACGAGCCGTGAGTACTCGAGGATGCGGCGCATCACGCCGCCGTTCATGATCGTCTTGCCGTCGTCGCTGAACGCCACAGCACCCGCATCGACGAGCGCGGACATCTCGGTCATCACCGTGCCTTCGAGGCCGCGAGTCGCCGCCGCTACGGGATAAACGCGCGCGGGGGAGTCCTGCTTGGCGCGGTCGATAATGAAATCCGTCATCGCGGGATCGTCGTTCACGGGTTGGGTGTTCGCCATACAGGCGATCGCCGCGAACCCACCGGCTACCGCGGATCGACCGCCCGACGCGATGTCTTCCTTGTATTCCTGACCCGGCTCGCGCAGGTGCGTGTGGAGATCGACGAAACCCGGAGCGATCCAGGCACCCTTCGCATCGATCACCTCCGCGTCGCTCGCGTCGAGCCTCGCGCCGACGGCCGCAATCACGCCGTCCTCGATCAACACGTCTCCCAATTCGTCCCGCTCGGCGGCCGGGTCGAGGATGCGTCCACCGCGGATCCAGATTCTGCTATCGCTCACTTTTTCTCTGTGCTCCCGAGTTCGACTCTCTGCTCGTTTTCCTGTCGTCGACCTGAAAAGAGATAGAGGACCGCCATCCGGATTGCGACGCCATTGCGCACCTGGTCGAGGATCACGCTCGGGCGGTGATCGGTCAGATCGTGAGAGAGCTCGACGCCTCGGTTGACGGGGCCCGGATGCATGACGATCACGTCATCCTTCGCATACTTGAGTTTTTCGCGATCGATGCCAAAGGTCGCCGAATACTCCCGTACGCTCGGCAGGTAGGTTCCCGAGAGCCGCTCATTTTGGATTCGCAGCGCCATCACGACATCGGCGCCGTCGATCGCTTCTCGCAGGGACGTGAAGGCCTTTACACCGAGCGTCTCGACCGCGGCCGGGATCATTGGTGGCGGAGCGGCGATGCGAACCTCTGCACCCATCTTGCCGAACGCGTAGATGTTCGAGCGCGCGACCCTCGAGTGCAGGATGTCGCCGACAATCGCCACGGTTAGTCCATCGATGCGGCCTTTCTCGTGCCGAACGGTGAGCAGGTCGAGCAGCGCCTGGGTGGGATGCTCATGCGCTCCGTCGCCCGCATTGATGACGGGTGCGTCAAGCACATCGGCAATCTGTTTGGGAACACCAGCAACACTATGGCGAACCACCACGGCATCGGGATCCATCGCGTCGAGCGTGCGTGCGGTGTCGAGAATGCTCTCGCTCTTATTCAGGCTCGACGAGGAAGGAGAGAAATTGATGACATCGGCGGAAAGCCGCTTGCCGGCGATTTCGAAGCTCGCCTTGGTGCGTGTGGAGGATTCGAAGAAGAGATTCACGATCGTTCGCCCGCGAAGCGTCGGTACCTTCTTCACAACGCGCTTTCCCACTTCGCGCATATGATCAGCGGTGTCGAGGATGCGCTCGATATCTGCGCGATCGAGATCTTCGATGCTGAGCAGATCCCTGCCGATCATCGCCCCTCCCCTGCGGTCTGGGGTTCACCGGGCATCACGACCACCTCGAGTTCGCCCTCGAGTCTGCCGTCCGACCCACTCATCCGGACCACTTCGTCGACCTGCGTCGGTACGTTCTTGCCCACGTAGTCGAGCTTGATGGGGAGCTCACGGTGTCCGCGGTCCACCAGCCCGACGACCTGCACCGAACTCGGACGGCCGAAATCCATCAGCGCATCCATCGCCGCGCGAATCGTACGGCCGGTCTTCGCAACATCGTCCACGAGGATCACCATCCGATCGTCCACCGCGGATGGCATCTCGGTCTCGCGCAACAAGGGTCGCTCGCCCTTGAGATTGAGATCATCGCGGTAGAGGGTGGTGTCGAGAACCCCGACGATGACATCGACGTCCGCGATCTGCTTGAAGTTGACAGCGAGCTGGCGCGCGAGCGGCACTCCACCGTTGGGAATCGCAACCAGGTAGAGACGTTCGAGATCTTCGCAACGCTCGAGCACTTCGTGTGTGATGCGCATCAGTGCGCGGCGGATCGCGACGTCGTCCATCACGACGCGTCGGCCGGTCGATGCACTCGGGGTGCTGGTGTTCGCAGGATTGTCGGGTTGTTGGGAGGTCACGACCGCACTTTCTCCGCCTCACGGGACGGAATTAAAAGAGCCTGAATTCAGCGGATAGGATACCCCTCGAACGGCTCCGGTCAAATGGAACCGCGCGGCCTCAAGACAAGGAGTCTCCGATCCGCCCCCAGCGCTTTTCGACCGTGAACCAAGTCAAGGGATTGATCACCTCGATCCAGCTTCCGTTGAAGTTCCAGGACCAGTAGATGATGAAGGCTGGCCCTTTGATTTCGGCGAGTCGAACGCTTCCCCAGACCCGGCTGTCCTTGGAGTTGTCGCGGTTGTCGCCAAACATCAAGTAACGCCCTTCCTCGACCCGAATCGGCCACGAGATCGGCCTTCCGTCCGTGGTTCGCGTGGGTCCGGGTTTGTAGGGGTCGTCGAGGATCCGAAAGGAACGCGACCCAAGCGAAACCGCGCTCACATCAAGGAGCGTCCCCGTCGGATCTTCGAAAACTTCGGCGAGTGGCTCGGTCTTGATCGGCACTCCATTGACGTAGTGCTTTCCATTTCGGAAATCGATCTCATCGCCCGGCAGCCCGATGATGCGCTTGACGAACTCTTCGCGCTGAAAGCCGGGTTCGCGATCTGCGGGAAACGTGTCTCCTCCGCGCTTCGCGACGGTAAAGACGACGATCTCACCTCGCTCCGGCTCGCGGAGCCCGGGCAGGCGAATGTCGGTGAAGGGAATCTTGGGGCCGTAGATGAATTTGTTGACGAATAGGTGATCGCCGATCAAGAGAGTGGGAAACATCGATCCGGAGGGGATCCGGAACGGCTCGATGACGAACTGCCGCACGCAGAGCGCGATCAGGACGGCGAGTCCCAGCGTGGTGAACTGCTCCCAGAAGCCACCGTCCGCACGGCGCTCGGTGTTTTCGGTGCTAGCGCTTTCAGTCGCTTCCTTTGCGGCCAAACTCAATTGTCTCCGAGCTTGAGGGCCGCGAGGAAGGCTTCTTGCGGAATTTCCACGGAGCCAACCTTCTTCATGCGTTTCTTCCCCTCTTTCTGTTTCTCGAGTAGCTTTCGCTTCCGCGTGATGTCACCACCGTAGCACTTGGCGGTCACGTTTTTGCGCAGCGCCTTGACGGTAGTACGCGCGACGACGCGCGTCCCGATCGAAGCCTGAATCGCGACTTCGTACATTTGACGCGGAATGAATTCCTTGAGCTTGCGCGTAAGATCGGTTCCCCGCGCGAAGGCCTTGTCGCGATGAACGATCAGCGACAGCGCATCCACAGACTCGCCGTTGACGAGGATGTCCAACTTCACGAGATCGGCAGGCTGATAATCGGTCAGCTCGTAGTCGAAGGAGCCGTAGCCACGCGTCACGCTCTTGATCCGGTCGTGAAAATCGAGAACGACCTCGCTCAGGGGCAACTCGTAGCGCAGCTGGACCCTCGAGCGGTGGTGGGTCATGTCGCGCTGGACTCCGCGACGCTCCTGGCAGAGCGCAAGCACCGCGCCAACGTATTCCGTCGGCACGTGGATGGTCGCGAGGATCAGGGGCTCCTCGATTCGTTTCACGGCGTCTGGGGATGGAAGCGCCGCGGGGCTTTCGATCTCGATCTGATCGCCCGATTCCAACACGACCCGGTAGCGTACGGTCGGAGCCGTGGTGATCAGATTCAGATTGTATTCACGCTCGAGGCGCTCCTGAACGATCTCGTTGTGAAGGAACCCGAGGAAACCGCAGCGAAACCCGAATCCGAGCGCCGCGCTCGTCTCCGGCTCGTAGTGAAGTGACGCGTCGTTGAGGCAGAGTTTCTGAAGCGCCACCTTCAGGTCCTCGTAATCTTCGGAGTCCACGGGGTAGAGGCCCGAAAAAACCATCGGCTTGACGACCTGGAAACCATCCAGGCTCTCAGCAGCCGGACGCGCGGCGCCGGTCAACGTATCGCCAATCTTTACGTCCTCGAGGCCCTTGATGCCGGCGATCACCAGGCCAACTTCTCCGACCCCGAGGGTTTCGACCTCGCGCGGATGCGGATCGACGACATTGAGCATCTGGACATTGTGTTCCGTTCCGCCGGCCATCATCAGGATCCGCTCACCCTTGGTGACCCGACCGTCCACCACCCGCACCAACATCACGGCGCCCACGTACGCGTCGAACCATGAATCGAAGACCAGCGCGCGAAGCGGCGCGCTCGGATCACCAGCAGGCGGCGGCACATCAGTCACGATGCGCTCCAATAGCTCGGAAATTCCCTTTCCTTCCTTCGCGGAAACCGGCAGCACGTCGGCGGCGTCGAGTCCGATCATCTCTTCGATTTCCTCGGCCACACGATCGGGGTCGGCGGAAGGCAGGTCGATCTTGTTCACGACGGGAATGATTTCGAGGTTCGCATCGACGGCCATATAGGCGTTGGCGAGTGTCTGGGCTTCGATGCCCTGCGCGGCATCGACCACCAGCACGGCGCCCTCGCAAGCCTGCAAAGCGCGCGAGACTTCGTAGGAAAAGTCGACGTGCCCGGGGGTATCGATCAGATTGAGCACGTACTCTGAATTGTCCGCTGCCGTGTAGTACATGCGAACGGATTGGGCTTTGATGGTGATTCCGCGCTCGCGTTCCAGATCCATCTTATCGAGGAACTGGGCGCGCTTCTCCCGTACATTGAGGGCACCCGTGGCATCGAGCAGACGATCCGCCAAGGTGCTCTTGCCGTGGTCGATGTGCGCGATGATGCTGAAGTTGCGAATACGCTGCGGATCGGTCATGAACTCGGCTCATCGGGGTTCGGCGCTTTCCGTCCGGAAAGAACCCCCATGAAATAATCGCAGGTTCTGCGCAGACCTTCGTCGACCGAAATCTTCGGCCCCCACCCATCCAGAACCTTCTGGGCGAGCGTGATATCGGGCCGTCTCACCTTCGGGTCATCGGGAGGTAGTGGCATCATCTCGATCGAACTCGCGCTGCCGGTGATCTCGATGACCTTCTCCGCCATCGCGCGCAGCGTCATCTCGCTTGGATTCCCAATGTTGACGGGGCCGACGTAGCTCGATCGGAGTAGTCGCCACAGTCCCTCGACGAGATCGTCGACGTACATGAACGAGCGCGTTTGGGATCCATCTCCGAAGAGGGTGAGATTCTCTCCCCGGATGGCCTGCCGGAAGAAGTTCGGTATCGCGCGACCATCATCGACCTGCATCCGCGGGCCGAAGGTGTTGAAGATCCGCACGATCCGAACGTCCACACCGTGATGACGGTGATAGGCCATCGTCATAGCCTCTGAAAAGCGCTTGGCCTCGTCGTAGACGCCCCGAATCCCGATCGGATTCACGTTACCCCAATAGGTCTCGGGCTGTGGATTCACCTCCGGATCGCCATAACACTCGGATGTGCTCGCCAACAACAACCGCGCGTTCTTCACCTTTGCGAGCCCCAATGCCTTGTGGGTGCCGAGCGATCCCACCTTCAGGATTTCAATCGGGAGGCGCTCGAAGTCTGCGGGGCTCGCGGGCGACGCAAAGTGGAGGATCGCATCGAGGTCGCCGGCGACATAGAGGAAGTTGGTGACGTCGTAGTGCTGAAATTCGAAGCGCGGATGACCGAGCAGTGGCTCGATGTTCTCGATCGATCCAGTGAGCAGATTGTCGAAGGCGATGACCGAACAGCCCTCGTCGAGCAGGCGATGGCAGATATGGGAGCCGATGAAGCCCGCGCCGCCGGTCACCAGGATTCGCTTGAACTCGCGCTCGCCACCCATCAACAGAGTCCTCGCCCGGCTGCGATTCGTCGTCCGTTCACGATTCCCCGTTTCTTCACGATACCCGTCCCCTGAGTTCAGCAGAATCCGCGGAAGCGAGATACGCGCAAACCGCCTCCTTCCAATCGCGCATCATCACTCCCAGTGCTTCGGCCTTGGAACAATCCAGCACCGACCGGGCCGGCCGGGGCGCGTCTGTCGTCACCTCATCGGTACGAATCCGCTCCACGCTTAGGTCTTCGTACCCCGCCGCATCCAGGCTCGCGCGCGCCAGGTCCCACCAGGTCGCCACGCCGCGATTGGCGACGTGGTAGACCCCGCCCGCCCCGCGCTCCACGAGGGAGACGATTGCATCGGCGAGATCGTGGGCGTAGGTGGGACGCCCATACTGGTCATCCACCACGCGCAGGGGCCCACTCGCTCGCCCGGCGCGGCGTTCGTCGGCCTGGGCGAGGATCGCCGCGATGAAATTGCGCCCTCGTCCGAAGAGCCAACTGGTCCGAACGATCAACGAACTGGCTGAAGTCGACAGGACTCGCTCCTCGCCCGCGAGCTTGGTGCGCCCGTAGACGGAGCGCGGTTGGGGCTCGTCCTGCTCGCGGTAAGCGACCGGCGATTCACCGGAAAATACGTAGTCGGTGGAAACATGAACCAGGCGGATTCCTCGCTTGTCACACGCCTCGGCGAGTACCGCGGGCGCGATCGTGTTGCCCCTCGCTGCGGCTTCGGGCTCGCGCTCGCATCGGTCCACCTGGGTGAACGCGGCAGCGTTGACCGCGACATCAGGCGGATTCGAGTCGAGTCCGTCGAAGAGCACTCCCACCGCATCTGGATCAGCGAGATCCACGTCTTCACGGTCGATCGCGGCGACGACCTCACAGCCTGGGCCCGCGGCCAGACGTTCGCCGAGCGCGTGCCCGAGCTGTCCGTGGCAACCCGCAATGAGCCATCGCGATGTCATGAGGCTTCGTCCAGCACCCAAGTCGGCAACTTCTCTTTTGCTTCGAGCCGGCGCGCCGCTGCTTCCGCTTCCGGCCTCGTCTCGAGGGGGCCAACCCGCACGCGCCAGCTGGACCGATCCCCTTCCGTCGGCGACAGATACACCCGGTAGCCATTCTCGCGCAGGGAATCCGCGAGCGCCTGTGCGGAGCGCTTCTCCGAAAATGCACCCACCTGTACCGCGAATCCCGCGGCGACCTGCGTCGAAGTCGGCGCGGCTTTGCGCGCAGCCGAACCATCGGATCCGTCTTTCACGCGATTCGGAACCGCAGCATCCGGCGCTTTGCGCAAGCCCAGCGGCGGTGGAACCGCAACACTCGGCGGTTGCGCAGCCGCGTCGTCCGCGGCGAGGTCGCCCGTTTCGGGGGCTTCCGCCTCACCCCCCCAATTGATTCCCTCGGTCTGCCCGCCTAGGTATCCAACCACCAGCCCGGGCTCTTCCCAGGTGATGCCCGCAACGACGCCGACCGTAAAACCCGCCGCGACCACAACCGCACCGATCGCAATGACCGAGGGCCAACCGTATCTCCGAGCGCTCTCGTGCGATCTTCGATCTGCCATTACATCTGCTCCGGCGCCGAGATTCCCATCAACTCCAGGCCGTTGGCGAGTACGACCCGAACGGCAAGCGTCAACCCAAGGCGCGCGTGGGTGAGCGCCGCGTCATCCGACAATACCCGGTGGCGGGTGCCATCTTGAACGTAGGGATTCCAGAGCCCCGCCAACTCTCGGAGATAATAGGCGACGTGGTGCGGCTCTCGACCCTCGGCCGCCCGCACGACGACATCGGGGAATTCTGATACGCGCCTCAGGATTTCGATCTCTTCGGGCAAGGTGAGCGGCGCAGCATTGATGTTGTTTGCATCGGGCATCGGGATGCCCTGCTCCTTCGCCTTGCGCTCGATCCCATGGGTGCGCGCGTGGGCGTACTGAACGTACATGGCGGGATTTTTCTTCCAATCGGCTTCCATCGCGAGATCGACATCGAAGTCGAGGTGTCCATCCGCTTTGCGCTGGACCATGAAGAAGCGAAAGACGTCTGCGCCGACTTCTTCGATCAGTTCGTCGACAGTGACGAACGTCGCCCGCCGAGTGCTTTGCTTCACTTGAGATCCGTCTCGCGTCAGTGTGACGAACTGGTGCATGACGATCTCGATGGAATCGACCGGGCAGCCGAGTGCGACTGCGGCCTCGCGCACGAAAGGGAACTGGTCACCGTGGTCTGCACCCTGTACGTCGATGACGATTTCGAATCCGCGCCGGAACTTGTCCCGGTGATAGGCGATGTCGGGAAGCAGATAGGTGGGTTCGCCACTCGACTTCACCAGCACCCGATCACGATCCAGGCCAAGTGCCGTCGCGCGAAGCCAGACCGCGCCCTCGGAATCGAAAACGAGATCCTTGGCGCGCAGCGCCTCGAGGGCGTCCTCGACCTTTCCGTCCGCGTAGAGGTCCGCTTCGCCCGCAAAGACGTCGAAGGAGACCCGCATGGCTTCGAGCGTCCGACGGATGCCCTCGAAGATCTGCGTTTCCGTCACGGTCCGGAACAGACCGTCGCCGGGTTCATCGATCAGACCTTCTCCGTGTTCGGCGCGAAGCGCCTCCGCAATACCAGAGATGTAGCTACCCTGATAGCCGTCTCGGGGAAACACGACAGGCAAACCGTCGACGGTTTCGGGCCACTCGGCATCCGAATCGGTGAGCGCCTCCTTGGGAGGAGGTGCGGCGCGGCCCAGCTGTTCGAGGTAGCGGGCGCGAACCGATTCACCGAGAACCCGCATTTGTCGGCCCGCATTGTTGAAGTAGTACTCTCGCGTCACCTGGTATCCGCAGGCTTCGAGTAGACGTGCGATGCAATCGCCGAGCACGCCCTGCCGACCGTGGCCCAGGGTGAGCGGGCCGGTCGGGTTCGCCGAGACGAATTCGACCTGCACCTTGCGCATTTCCCCGGCGTTGCACTGGCCGAAACGCGGTCCGGCCTCGAGCACCTGGGGCAGCAGTTCGTGCCAGCGGGCCCCGCTCAGCCAGATGTTGACGAAGCCCGGGCCTGCGATCTCCGCGCGCTCGATCAGCCCGGAACCGACAGCGAGTTCCGCGACAATCCGCTCGGCGATCTTGCGCGGCGGCTGCCCGAGTTGCTTGGCGAGTAACATCGCGGCATTGCAAGCGAAATCGCCGTGGTCGGGGTTGCGGGGCGCCTCGAGGGTAAACGCGGGAATCTCCGCCCCGGAGCCGAGAATCCGCTCGACAGCGCCGCTGAACTCCTGTTGAAGACGTTCTTTCACGATCGGCCGAGGATCGCAGTACGGCCTGATTTCGTCAAGGAAATCGGGGATTTGAGTCGAGAGCACCTGGAATACGGATCACGGTTTCACCGGCTCGGGCCCACTCGAGGTCTTCTCGGATCGCCCGCTCGATCGCGAAGGGGTCGCGCTCGAGCTGAACGACTTCGGCCTTCAAGCGAACGATCTCGGCTTCGAGGCGCGCGATCTGCTCTTCCGAATTCTCGAGAGCATCCCGGTCGCGCATCCAGGTCGAAAGACCCGATCCTCGATCCGCACTGATGTAGATCAGCGCCGCCGAAAGCAGCGCCGGAATGATGAGCAACAGCTTCACGCTTCCCCCCCCGGAGAGCTGAAGGGCTGAGCGTACCGCCGGACTCGGGACTCAGCCAGCCGCGCCGTTGTCCAACAACCGCCGGATCCGGTCCAGGTAGGCATCGGCATCCCAATCCTTGGGACCCACGTACCGCTCCAATACGACACCATCGCGCCCGACCAACAGCGACTCGGGAAATCGAAACGCCTGGTACGCAATTGCAACTTCTTTCGACGGATCCAACAAGATCGGAAAGGAGAGTCCGAGCCGATTCACGAACTCATCGACGACCGCTTCGTCTTCGTCCACCGAGACCGCGACGAGTTCGAAATCGCTACCGGCGAGAGCGCGGTACATGCGCTCCATCGCGGGCATCTCGTCTTTGCACGGTTCGCACCAGGTCGCCCAGAAATTGAGCAGTACGATCTTGCCGCGTAATTGTTCTAGAGCCAGCGTGGTCCCACCGCCGACGAGCTGGAGTTCGAACCCGGGCGCCGGCGTTCCGCGACCGACGGGAGCGGGTACATCGGCGGTGAGGAGTAGCGCGAACAGGGCAGCAGCCAGCACGCCGGCACCAAGCAACCAACTGCCCTTGCCGGGCATTAACCCGTCGTCTTCTTGCGAACCGACTTGTTCTTCGTCGTAGCGCCCTTCTTGGCAGAAGACTTCTTCTTGCTGGCCGCGGCGGAGTCCTTCCTTGCGGCCGCCTTCTTCTTCGTCGCCTTCTGCGCAGGCGTCTTGTCTGGCTTGGTCTTTGCGGTCTTCTTCTCAGCGGTCTTCGCGTCCGCCTTCTTGGCACCGGCCTTCTTCTTGGTTGCCTTTGCGGTGGGATTCTCTTCGATCTTCAGCTCCAGATCCCCGGAATCGACGAGTTCGATGATGGACATCGAAGCGGCGTCTCCGGGTCGAATCCCGAGCTTCACGATGCGCGTGTAGCCGCCCGGTCGATCCCGATAGCGCTCAGCCAGTTCATCGAAGACCTTTGCGGCGACTTCGCGGCGGCGAATCACACGCAGTGCACGCCGTCGAGCGTGCAGGTCTCCCCGCTTGCCCAGCGTGATCATCTTCTCCGCGAGGCTTCGAACGCCCTTGGCCTTCGCGTCGGTCGTTCTGACCCGCTCGTGCTCGAAGAGCGAAGTAACCAGGTTCCGATACATCGCTGTCCGATGAGACGCCGAGCGCCCAAGGATTCCCGCTTTGACTCGATGCCGCATACTAAGACTCGCGCTCCCGAATTCGTTCTAGTTCCGGACGATCCGGAAAATTGTCCAGCGCCGTCCCCAACTCGAGAGTCATCGACGTCAGCAATTCCTTGATCTCGTTGAGAGACTTTCGACCAAAGTTCTTGGTCTTGAGCATCTCGGCTTCGGTTTTCTGCACCAACTCGCCGATGTATCGGATGTTGGCGTTCTGCAGGCAGTTGGCCGAGCGCACCGATAGTTCCAACTCGTCGACAGACCTGAAGAGATTGGGATTCAGCGGTGTGGGCTCGTCGACGGCCGGAGCCACGGATTCCACCGGCTCGTCGAAGTTGATGAAGATTGCGAGCTGCTCCTTGAGGATCTTGGCCGCGTACGCCAGTGCGTCGACCGGTGGGAGAGTCCCGTCGGTCCAGATTTCGAGTACGAGCTTGTCGAAGTCCGTATCGCGCCCCACGCGAGAGGGAGTCACCGTATAGTTGACCCGGCGAACGGGTGAGAAGATCGAGTCGATCGGAATCGTTCCGATCGACATCTCTTCGTTCTTGTTCTTTTCCGCCGGTCGGTAGCCCTTGCCTACGCCGATGGTGATCTCCATCTCGAGGTCCGCTTCCGAAGAGAGCGTTGCGATCTTCTGCTGCGGGTTGAGGACCTCGACGCTCGGATTGTCAGCGACCAGATCGCCCGCCGTCAAAACCCCCTCGCCCTTGCGGTGGATGCGAAGCAATTTCGGCTCGTCAGAGTGAACCCGAAGCCGGACCTCTTTGAGGTTGAGGACGACGTCGCACATGTCCTCCATCACGCCGGGCACGGACGAAAATTCGTGCATCACACCTTCGACGCGGACAGACTCGATCGCCGCACCCTGAAGGGACGAAAGCAGCACGCGACGCAGCGCGTTCCCCAGTGTCGTGCCAAAGCCGCGCTCGAGCGGCTCACAGGAAAATTTCCCGTAGCGTTCTGTCTGTGAATCGTCCGCCTCGAGCATTCGCGGACGAATCAATTCACGCCAGTTTCTTGCGACCAGTTGCTCTTGCATGGTCAATACCCCCAATCCAATTTTTACGAAGTAATCAGCGACTGTTTCGGAGCGATCAGCGCGAGTACCACTCGACGATCAGCTGTTCCTGAATCGGCATCGTGATGTCCTCGCGAACAGGCAGAGACTTCACGGTGCCTTGAAAGGTTTCCTTGTTGATTTCCACCCACTGAGGGACGCTGCGACTCTCCAGCGTTTCTAGTGCTCCCGCGATTCGGGCAATCTTGCGCGACTTTTCGGCCACCGTAATGACGGCCCCCTGCTTGACGAGCATCGACGGAATACTCGCGGGACGACCATCGATGAGGAAATGATTGTGCCTCACGAGCTGGCGCGCCTCCGCACGGGAGGTTGAAAAGCCCATCCGGAAGATCACGTTGTCCAAGCGTCGCTCGAGAAGAATCAGCAGATTCTCTCCCGCCCGCCCCTTCATGCGCGAGGCTCGGCTCATCGTTTCTGCGAACTGCTTCTCCAGCAGGCCGTACATCCGCTTGACCTTCTGCTGTTCGCGCAGCTGTACCCCATAATCGGAAAACCGCGCCCTGCCCTGGCCGTGCTGGCCCGGCGGATACGCCCGACGCTCGATCCCACACTTCGCACTGAAGCAGCGATCGCCCTTGAGGAAGAGCTTCGTTCCCTCGCGCCGGCAGAGGCGACAGACTGCGTCCTTGTATCGAGCCATCTGCTCCTCCTAAACCCTTCGCCGCTTCGGGGGGCGGCAACCATTGTGCGGAACCGGTGTGACATCGCGGATCAAGGTGATCTTGATCCCCGCTGCCTGCAGCGCCCGCACGGCCGACTCTCGACCCGAACCGGGACCCTTCACGTAAATCGAGAGCTGCCGAATGCCGTGCTCCATCGCTTTCTTCGAGCACTCTTCGGCCGCGACCTGCGCCGCGAAAGGTGTCGACTTTCGCGACCCCTTGAAGCCCTGACCACCCGCCGAGGACCAACACAGCGCGTTCCCGGCGACATCCGTGATCGTGATTATCGTGTTGTTGAACGTCGACTGGATGTGTGCCACTCCGGTCTGGACGTTCTTCTTTACCTTTTTCCGGACACCTTTCTTCAACTCATGCCACCTTATTCAAAGAGTTCTACTTCTTCGCCAGTGTCTTCTTCTTACCGGCGACTGTCTTCTTCGGGCCCTTCCGAGTCCGCGCATTCGTGTGTGTGCGCTGCCCCCGCACCGGCAACCCCCGGCGATGGCGCAAGCCGCGGTAGCAACCGATATCCATCAACATCTTGATGTTCTGTGAAACTTCGCGGCGAAGGTCGCCCTCGACCTTGTAATCGTTCTCGATGACCTCACGTAGCCGCACCACCTCGCCCTCGGAGAGAATGTCCGTCTTCGAGGCGGGATCGATCTCCGACTTCGCGCAGATCTCTCGCGCAGTCGTACGTCCGATGCCATAGATGTAGGTCAACGCAATCTCGAGCCTCTTGCTGCGAGGTAGATCGACCCCTGAAATTCGCGCCATGATCGTCTCTCCTAGCCTTGCCGCTGCTTGTGCTTCGGGTTTTCACAGAGGACGCGAACCACGCCGCGCCGGCGAATGATCCGGCACTTGCTGCACATCTTCCGCACGGATGCTCGAACCTTCATCGTTTGCTTCTCCGGTCCCTAACAGGCGAATCCTACGGATTCGCCTTGCAGCATCGCCTGGCTCCATTGTGAAGCCACGCTCCTAGCTGCGCGTTGGCCTTCGGCCAAAGCTTTCCAGCGTCGCGCGACCCGCGGGTCGCGCTCCTAGTGCGATCCCGGGATCCTGGTCAGAACCTCCGGACCGTCTTCCGTTACCAAC
>SMVA01140615.1_pt1 | contig 54714 bp, 49 predicted proteins | sample 2456451 | NCBI WGS metagenome assembly SMVA01 (sample SAMN11095933, study PRJNA526329) | marine sediment metagenome | biome: Marine sediment; feature: Surficial sediment; material: Deep marine sediment; isolation source: Hadal surficial sediment | place: Pacific Ocean | collected 2014-05 | depth...
CTCTGCTACCCACGTCGAAGCCAAGTCGCCCCCATGTAGGTGCTTGCAAGTCATCTCTGCCGCGCCAGCGGCACTGTTGGCAAGTGCCAAGTTTAGCATGGATGCGCGCATCGCCCGCGCACCCGTAAAGCGCCCTGCTTCGCGGCATTACGGGCCATTGTGTGCTACAAGTGTGGTTCAGTTGTGTGCTCAATTCCGCAAACTTTGCATAATGGACGCTGATTTAAACGCACCGGTTCCCGTCAAGACATGATGCTGCGAACACCCGTCATCTGCCTGTTGTTCAGCCTCGCTGCTGTCACCGCGGGGCATGGCGTTGCGCTGGATTCACGCGCCTACATTGAAAAATCCGTGACGCTCATCGAGTCCGGTGAATATTCGCTGGCTCGCACCTACCTCGCACCTGCTCTCATCGACTATCGCCTCTCGGCGGGCGAGCGCTCACGTGCGTTCTATCTACGAGGTTACAGCTACCTGGCAGACGATCTGCCCGTTGCCGCCGGCAAAGACTACAACCGGGCGCTCGAATTCAACCCGGAGAATCCGGCCGCATTGGCGGCACTCGGCCATCTGCATTTTCGAGGCCTCGGTTTACCGCAGGATGAAGCAGTCGCATTCGGCCTGTACACACAGGCCGCCAAGCTTGACCATCCAGGCGCGCAGGTCCATGTGGGGCTCAGCTATCTCGAAGGTCGCGGGGTCGAGCAGGATGTGGTGCTTGCCCGGCAATGGCTCGAAGAACCTGCCGAAGCAGAAAACCCTGCTGCCATGAATTTTCTTGCACGCAGTTATCGCGTGGAGTTCGCCGACCCAGCCGAACCCGAGCTTGCAAGACAATGGTACGAACGGGCGTTTGCCGCGGGCTCGGCAGATGCGCTGGTGTCGCTTGCCTACATGCACCAGAAAGGTGAATTCGGCGAGGTCGATCGGGCAGAAGCATTGCGTCTGTTTACCGAAGCAGCGGACGCGGGTTCGAGCACGGCACTTGTGAGCCTGGGACATCTCCACCTTGAAGGCGACGCCGTAAAGGCGGACCCGGCGCACGCCCTCTCGCTGTTTGAGCAAGCCGCCGAACAGGGCAACCCCGCAAGTTATCTCAGCCTCGGCCACCTCTACGAGACCGGCACGGGCGTCGAGCAGAATCTGGCGACGGCGGAGTCCTGGTTCGAACGCGGCGCAGAAGCGGGCGTCACGGGAGCGCAACTGCGCCTGGTTTATCTGCTGCTCAGTCAGGGAGAATCGACGGCCGCTCTGCCATGGCTTGCGCAAGCCGCTGCAACGGAGAGCCCGATCGCACACAATGACTACGCGTGGCTGCTGGCGACGAACCCTGATGACACTATCCGCGATGGTGAACTCGCCCTGAGCTTCGCCCAGCGGGCGGTCGCGAAAGTCCAGACTCCGGCGTACCTGGATACACTCGCCGCAGCCTATGCAGAGCTTGGCCAGTTTGCCGAGGCAGTGACGACTCAGGAACAGGCCATTGCACTCGTGGACGATGCGCAATCAGAGCTGGCGGCTGAGCTGCAGGGTCATCTCCTGGCATATCGCGACGGCAAACCCTGGCGGGAATAGGCCGTTTCTGGTACAAATCGGCCGCCAAATTTTCTTCCGGTTAAGCCACTTGAGTATCGAACTGCGACGTACAAAGACTGTTCTGGCAGTCATCGAAGAGATCGTGAGTCAGGGACGCACGCAGTTTCGCCCTGGCGACGTCGCCACGGTCCTGCGCGATAGAGGAGAGCCGCTGGGCGTGTGGGAAATCCAGGGTGAATTTTCGATTCTCGAAGCCGAGAGCTTGATCAAGCTCGACCCCATTACCGCGCAATATCTGCTCGACGAGTCCGCCGCCCGCAAAACCAGCTAGCGAATCACGGCCTGGCGGTTACTTCCCCACTCCACACAGCCGCATTCCGCTTGCCTCGCGTACCTCCCGACGGTAAGTTGCGGCGCATGGCAAAGAAAAACACTTCAGTGCCCGCAGATGACGCTGACCTCGACGGCGTGGACTTCGAAGCGGCCCTCACCGAGCTCGAAACTCTCGTCACGCAGATGGAGGCCGGTGAGATGACGCTGGAAGCATCGTTGAGCGCTTTCGAGCGCGGAGTGAAACTCACGCGCCATTGCCAGGCGGCACTGAAGAACGCCGAACTCAAGGTCAAAGTGTTGACCGACGAGAACACGCTGGAAGACCTCGACATCGAAGACCTGGATGACGCCTGAACTGCGCTCACTCAAGGCGACCATCGAGGACGCTCTGAGCCACCATCTGCCCGTGAACTCGGACATCGCGCAGACGCTGATCGACGCAATGCGTTACGCCAGCTTGAGCGGCGGCAAACGCATCCGCCCGCTGCTGGTGTGCGCAACCTGTACCGGTGTGGGCGGCGCACTCGAAGACGCGCTCGCGCCGGCTTGCGCGGTCGAATTCATGCACGCCTATTCACTGCTGCATGACGATCTGCCCGCGATGGACAACGACGAGCTGCGTCACGGCCTGCCGAGCGGCCACATCAAGTTCGGCGAAGCGAACGCCATTTTGGCTGGCGATGCCCTGCACACGCTGGCTTTCGAAACACTCGCCAAAGCTCCGAGCTCGCGCAACGATGTGAGATTAACGGCGGTGCAGCTCCTTGCGGAAGCTACCGGCTGGCAGGGCATGGCGGGCGGCCAGTGCTTCGATCTGGCCGCGGAGAACAAGAAGCTCAGCATGTCGCAATTACAGTCGCTGCATGCCGCGAAAACGGGCGCGCTGATCAAGGCATCCATCCAGATCGGTTCGCTGTTCGGCAATCCGAAGCTGGATGCGGAAACCTACGTCCTGCTGACCGAGTTTGCGACCCGGCTGGGACTGGCCTTTCAGGTGGTCGACGACATCCTGGACGTTACCCAGACCACGGAAGTGCTTGGCAAACCCGCCGGCTCGGATAAGAAATCCCGTAAAAGTACCTTCCCCGCATTGCTCGGTGTTGGGCAGGCCAAAAGTTACGCCCGGGAGTTGCTGGCTGAGGCGATTCCCATGCTCAAACGCACAGGTCAGAAACACGAGCTGCTGCTGGAGTTGGCGCAACAGGTGATCGAACGGGACTTTTAGCGGGGATTCCTAATACTGGGTGAGCGTCATGACGCCCGCGTTTTCCTGCAGACCCACGCTGCGCAGAAAAGACATACCAAGCAGTGTTTCGAGCGGATACTGTCCAATGATGACCGCCGCTTGCACGTTGTAGGCGGTGATCCCGGCGACGTTCACTTCGGCCAGCGTGACGAAGTAGGAGTCCGCCATACCCTGCGCCGTCGCCACGGTGCCTTTCTGGCCATCTTTATAGCTGAGTCCGATGCGGTCCGCGGTTGCGGAACTCAGCGCAACCACTGAGGCGCCGGTGTCCACGAGAAAGTTGACGTAGTTGTTGTTGATCGCGCCACGAATTCGATACTGGCCGAGCTGATCGGCTGATATAGAGATAGCGGGTTTCGCCACTTCCTGAAATCCACCGGCGATCCGGTTACTCAGCGACAACGTATATTCCTCGTCGCGATAACGCACCGTCGCACCGTTAGCGTCGGCGGCGAGAAGCGTGACACCGGCGGGTGAGGTTTCGCCGACACGCAGCAGTTTTTCTTCACCGGCCAGCCGGATCACGGCGCGATCTTTGAACAGGCCCACGACCTCCACCGGAGCAGCTGCCCAGCTCAGCGCGGAGCACACCGTCAATAGCGCCACCAGAAATCCCCGCATGCGAACTGTGCTTCTTGCCTGTCTCATTGAACATCCATTGTTGTTCGAACATCGTTGACCGGGGCCACCGCCTACCGGACCCCGTCTGCCAAGTCTACCGGGGTCATGGCGAATAGACTCCGGCAAGTCCCCAAAGTGCGAATTCGAGCACGCCGAGAGCGAGAACACCCGCCGCAACATCATCCATCATCACACCCCAGGCGCCCGGTAAACTCCGTTCCAGCTTTTTGACGGGATAGGGTTTGAGAATGTCGAAGATCCGGAAGAGGATGAATGCACCAATCATTGTCAGGGGTTCGGCGCCGGCACCGAGCAGGGCAATCCACTGCCCGGCAAATTCGTCAATCACGATGGCGCCATCATCAACTACGCCATAACGCTTCTGAACCCGACCACAGAGCCAGATTCCGAGACCGAATATTGCGGCAATCGCCGTGAGTTGCCACCAGATGCTCAGTGGGGCAAGCAACCACCACCACAACACGAGTGCCGCAAAGCTGCCGCAGGTGCCCGGTGCGCGCGGCACGAAACCGGAGCCGAGGCCGCAAACGATGACCGCTTCCGGGTCCCGCCATTGGCGCCAGCTGAGATTCATCTGCCTTTTCTCAAAAGGCCTTCGCTCAAAAACCGCACCTCAAAAGTCATGACTCAAAAGTGTTGATAGCCGGTGGGAGAGACACGCTCGCCATCGAGCCAGACGCCCTCGCCGCGCTCGACCGCACCAATACGCGCAACCGGCACGGACAGCGTCGGAAGTTCGGCTGCGGCAGTGAAACACAGTTCGTAGTCGTCCCCACCCAGCAGCGCATCTTTCAGGCTCGCGCCTGGGCTTATCGGCAGCAAATCAGATTCTATGAACATGGCGAAGGCGCTGCTCGCGGCGAGATGATGCAGATCTTGTAACAAGCCATCGGATACATCAATCGCACTGCTCGCAATTCCGCGCAGTTCCACTCCGGTTTCAAGCCTGGCTTGCGGCCGGTAGTAGCGGCTGGCGAGCGCATCGAGATCATCAGCCAGTTCGAGGAGATCCCCGCGAGCCAGTGCGGCCGCCGCACCGCCGAGTTCGCCGGTCACATAGATGCCGTCACCGGGACTCGCCCCGGAACGCCGCAGCAATGAATCCTCCGGCGCAAAGCCGTGGACGCTGACATTGATGGCGGTGGCACCTTTTGTGATGTTGCCGCCAACAATGCGCACACCCGTAGTTCGCGCGGCGTCGCGCAGACCGCGTGCGAGAGAGGTCACCCACTCAACGTCTGCGGAAGCAAGAGTCAGCGCCACCAGCACCATGGCCGGTTGCGCGCCCATTGCGGCAAGATCTGACAAACCGACCATGAGGCAGCGATAGCCGACCAGTTCGCCAGGTGCACCCTGCGGAAAGTGGACGCCTTCGATGAGTGTGTCGATCGAAGAAACGAGTAGCTGGCCGGGCGGTACTCTGAGCGCGGCCGAATCGTCACCGGGACCAATCACCACCGCGTCACCTCGGGTTACGTCTCCAAGGGTCTTGATGATTTCATCGATCAGTTCAAATTCGTTCACGCGCGGAGACCTCAACGGACCGCAATGAGTGAGCGAGCTTGTTAAGAACGCCGTTGACATACTTGTGACCGTCTTCCGCACCGAACAACTTCGCAAGCTCGATGTATTCATCGATAACGACTCGGTACGGTACGTCTGTGCGGTTTTTGAGCTCAAAGGTGCCGAGCCGTAAAACAGCGAGTTCAACATTGTCGAGTTCGGTGAGTTTGCGGTCCAGGTTCGGAATCAGCAGTTCATCGAGCTCGGCACAACGCGACAGCACGCCTTTCAGAAGTTCGTTAAAAAACTCCTTGTCGGCTTTTGCAAGGGCACCGCTTTCCTGGAACTCTGCCGCAACCTTGTGGGTGTCGGCATCGGTCATCTGCCACTTGTAGACGGCCTGGACCAGGGCACGGCGGGCACGACGGCGCGCCCAGCGATTGGCTTTCACGATTTCGAACTCTTAATGAACTGTTAACGGACTGCTTATAGCGGACTGCTTAAACCCATCATACCGGTCGCAGACGAATACGCAGATCGTCCCCCACCGCGGCGTAATCCGTTATTGTAGCCTCAATCGCCTGGTCCATGCGCGTCAGCGCAAGCTCCGTCATGCCGCGCGCATCGCTGCCGAGCAGCTTCGGCGCCTGATACACAATGAGTTCGTCCCACAGTCCCGCCTCGATAAACGCACCGGTCAACTTCGGGCCCGCCTCGACCAGCACCTCGTTGCATTCGAGTGTTGCAAGGTGATCGATCAGTGCTGCAAGATCCACTTTTCTCGTCCCGGCGGCGAAGTGATCCACACCTTTGTGCTTGGGCCGAGCGCTACGCACATGGGCCAGCAGACTGGCACCCGGCCCCTGGAGCACGGCTGCAGTTTTCGGGGTACGTAATTTGCTGTCGACGATCACCCGTAGCGGCTGGCGAATCTGGCCGTCGACGGCGAATTTGTCATCACGAACCGTGAGCTTCGGATCATCGCTCGCCACGGTGCCCGCGCCGGTAATGACCGCACAGCTGCGTGCCCGCCAGTACTGCACGTCCGCGCGGGCTGCCTCGCCCGTTATCCACTGACTCTCGCCCGAAGCCATGGCCGTGCGGGCATCCAGGGAACTCGCAACCTTGATACGGACGAAGGGCCGCTTGCGGGTAACGCGCGATAGATAGCCTTCGTTGAGCGCCGCTGCCGCCGGCAGTTCATGCACATCCACGACAATTCCCGCGGCTTCCAGATCCGCGAAGCCACCACCGGCCACCTGTGGGTGAGGGTCCTTCATCGCCGCGACCACGCGGGCAATACCCGCCTTGATCAGAGTCTGGGAACAGGCCGGCGTGCGGCCTTCGAATGCGCAAGGTTCCAGACTGACGTAAACCGTTGCCCCGCGTATGTCTTTTTCAGCTGCGTCACGCAGCGCATTGACCTCCGCGTGTGCCGCACCGGCGCGGACGTGCCAGCCCCGGCCGAGCACTTCACCATCGCGCACGATGATACAGCCGACCCTGGGGTTGGGCGTGCAGGTGTACATGCCACGCCGGGCAAGTTCCACCGTCGCCTGCAGATAGAGTCGATCCGAATCCCGCAGCACCTGCCTGCTCCTTAGCCTTAGCTTTAGCCTTCACCTTCGCCGTCGGCGTTGTCTCGCTCGCCGGATCCGGTGAGCTTCTGGATTTCCTGTTCGAACTCAGACACGTCCTGGAAGTCCCGATAGACGGAGGCAAATCGCACATACGCCACGCCATCGATCTTGCGCAGCTCTTTCATGACCTCCTCACCAACGCGGCGTGAAGGCAGCTCCCGTTCACCGGTGGAGCGCAGTTCATGGGCGATGCGGCTGAGACAATTTTCAATCTCCTGCGTGCTTACGGGTCGCTTTTCCAGTGCTTTTTGCAAACCGTGGCGTAATTTGTCTTCGTTGAACGGCTCGCGTGTCCCATCGCGCTTCACCACTCGTGGCATCACGAGCTCCGCAGTTTCGAACGTCGTGTAACGTTCGCCGCAAGTCAGACACTCACGGCGCCGGCGTACCGAATCGCCTTCTGCAACCAATCGCGAATCGATTACCTTGGTATCGTCCGCACCGCAAAATGGACAATGCATGAGCTAGGCGGCGTTCGCCTGGTAGACGGGAAACTTCTCGCACAGCTTGAGCACTTTCTGTTTTACGCTCAAAACCATGTTGTCGTTTCCGATGTCGTCAAGAACGTCACACATCCAGGTTGTGAGCGTCTCGCACTCCTCTTCCTGGAAGCCGCGGGTGGTTACCGCCGGGGTGCCGATGCGCAAGCCGCTGGTCACGAAGGGCGAACGGGGATCGTTTGGCACCGCGTTCTTGTTCACCGTGATGTTGGCACGGCCGAGCGCTGCGTCCGCCGCCTTGCCGGTAAGTTCCTGCTCAATCAGGTCAAGGAGAAACAGGTGGTTGTCCGTACCGCCGGAAACCACATTGTAACCCCGCTCCTGAAAGCCATCTGCCATCACCTGTGCATTGGCGATCACCTGCTTTTGATATTCAGCGAAAGCGGGACTTGCCGCTTCCTTGAAGCAGACCGCCTTGGCGGCAATCACGTGCATCAACGGTCCACCCTGGGAGCCCGGAAAGAGCGCGGAGTTGAGCTTTTTTTCGATATCGGGATTCGCTTTGGCCAGAATGATTCCGCCTCTGGGACCGCGCAGCGTTTTATGCGTAGTCGAGGTGGTGACATCGGCAATGGCTACTGGACTTGGATACAGACCTGCCGCAACAAGGCCCGCCACGTGCGCCATATCCACCATCAGATAGGCGCCAACCGAATCAGCGATGTCACGATAGCGCTGCCAGTCCAGTTTGCGCGAGTATGCCGAGAAGCCGCCGACGATTATCTTCGGCTGGTGTTCCCTGGCCAGTGTTTCGATCTGCTCGTAATCCACTTCGCCCGTTTCATTGTCGAGCCCGTACTGCACGGCGTTATACGTCTTGCCAGAGAAATTAGGTGCCGCGCCATGGGTGAGATGGCCGCCCGCATCAAGGCTCATGCCTAAGATGGTATCGCCGGGTTCGAGCAGTGCGAGGTAAACCGCAGCATTTGCCTGGGAGCCGGAGTGCGGCTGCACGTTGGCGTAGTCGGCGCCAAAAAGCGCCTTCACCCGTTCGATCGCCAGCACTTCGACCTTGTCCACGTTCTCACAGCCGCCGTAGTAGCGCTTGTGTGGATAACCCTCGGCGTACTTGTTGGTCAGCACAGTCCCCTGGGCTTCCATCACGCGCGGACTGGTGTAGTTTTCCGATGCGATGAGTTCAATGTGTTCTTCCTGACGCAGATTTTCCTGGCCGATTGCGCTGGCAACCTCGTCGTCAAAACCTGCAATGCATTCGTTTGCTGCGAACATCGAGTTCCTACCGAAGCTGAGTGAGCAAGCGCGGCATTTTACCTCAGTCGGTCCACCAGACTGCAACGAAATCGTTTCACCTGCAGCGTGAGAAAAATTGATACTCGGCGCGACGGTACGCCTGCGGCGGATCGGGGACTGCGGCAGATCGAGGACTCCGCCAGTTCGCCCTGGCGCCGCATTCTAAGACCGTTGCAGGGCGTCGCCAGATTTTGGGTGACCAAAGGCTAAAGGCTATCCCCGGTATTAGCTGAAAAAAGCTAACGGCTAACGACCGGCACTAGAATGCCGGGGGACTTTTCGGTAGCGTGCGCGTTCGCAAATACAGGACAGGCACTTTGGCGCAATACGTCTACACAATGCAGGGAGTCAGCAAGATCGTTCCGCCCAAGCGGATGATTCTCGAAGATATATCGCTGTCGTTTTTTCCAGGCGCCAAGATTGGCGTCCTCGGGCTCAATGGATCGGGCAAGTCGAGCCTGCTGCGAATCATGGCGGGGCTGGATGAGGACTTCGACGGCGAGGCACGGCCGCAGAAAGGCATAAAGGTGGGCTACCTGCCGCAGGAGCCACGCCTCGATGAGGCGCTCGATGTTCGCGCCTGCGTCGAGCTCGGCGTGGGTGGGGTGATGGCATCGCTGCAGGAGTACAACGAGATTGCGGAGAAATTCGCGGAACCGATGAGCGACGATGAGATGAACGCGCTGCTCGAACGGCAGGGCGACCTGCAAACCGAGATCGACGCGGCAAACGGCTGGGAGATCGACCGCACGTTCGAGATAGCCGCCGACGCGCTGCGGCTGCCGCCGTGGGATGCCAAGGTGGCCACTCTGTCCGGTGGCGAACGGCGCCGCGTGGCCCTGTGTGCCCTGCTCCTGTCGAATCCGGATATGTTGTTGCTCGATGAACCGACCAACCATCTCGATGCCGACAGTGTTGCCTGGCTTGAACGGTTTCTCGCCGAATTCCCCGGCACTGTGGTGGCGGTCACCCACGACCGCTATTTCCTCGATAACGTGGCCGGCTGGATTTTAGAACTCGACCGTGGCCGCGGGATTCCGTTCGAAGGCAACTACAGTGCCTGGCTCGAGAACAAGGATCGGCGCCTGAGCCAGGAAGCATCGCAGGAAAAAGCCCGACACCGCGCCATCAAGTCGGAACTCGCCTGGGTGCAGGCCAATCCGAAAGCGCGCCAGGCCAAGAGCAAGGCCCGGTTGCAGCGCTTCGAGGAGCTGGTTTCCTCGACAACCCAGGCCCGCAACGAGACCGCCGAGCTCTACATACCGCCCGGTGAAAGGCTCGGTGAAAAAGTGATCGATGCCCGTCAGCTCAAGAAGGCATTCGGCGACCGCCTGCTGTTCGATAATTTCGACTGCAGTATCCCGCGCGGCGCCATCGTCGGCATCATCGGCGGCAACGGCGCCGGTAAATCGACATTCCTCAAGATGCTCACGGGCCAGGAAGAACTGGGCGGTGGCGAACTGACGATCGGCGAGACCGTGGAGATGGCCTATGTGGACCAGAGTCGCGACGCGCTGGCGGCCGACAAGACGGTCTGGGAGGAGATCTCCGATGGGCAGGACATCATTCGTATCGGTAAATACGAGATCGCTTCACGCGGCTACGTTTCCCGCTTCAACTTCAAAGGTGCGGACCAGCAGAAACGGGTGGGGGATCTGTCCGGTGGTGAGCGCAATCGGGTACACCTGGCCAAAGTGTTGCGCCGCGGCGCCAACGTCCTGCTGCTCGATGAGCCCACCAATGATCTGGATGTGGCGACCCTGCGCGCACTCGAAGAAGCCCTGCTTAATTTCCCCGGCACCGTGCTGGTGATCTCCCACGACCGCTGGTTCCTCGATCGCATTGCCACCCACATTCTTGCGTTCGAAGGAGATTCCCACGTCGAGTGGTTTGGCGGCAACTTCTCCGACTATGAACTGGACCACAGGAAACGGCTGACCGCGGCTGGAGTTGACGCGGCGCCGAAGCGGGTCAGATATAAACCGCTGATTCGCTGATTCTTGAGCGGCTGAAGGCTCTCAACCCGCTGAAGGCTCTTTACCCGCTGAAGGCTCTCAACCCGCTGAAGGCTCCAGCAACTCCATAATGCTCTCGAGGTGTGCGGCGAAGCCGCGCAGTACCGCAGCGGTTGTTGCGATTTCGCCATCAACCTCGCCGTAGAGTTCCGCCTCGATGGCTTCGCGCACGCGGGGCAGCGTTTTCACGCCATAGCCGGTGTAAAAACCCGGCGCATAGATCTGGTGGCGATACCACGGGCGGCCGGGCAGTCCGTCTGCTGCGGTCAACGTGCGCTCGCTGAGGTAGAGCTGGCGATTGACCTGCGTGAGCACAGCTGGGGCCAGCGTGCCGGGTAGTAATGCCGCATCGAGTCGGCTGGCGGCGGTGGCAACCGTGGCCACGGCGTTTTTCAGCTCGGCAAAATTGAAATGCGGCACCGGTGTTTTCGCTTTCGGTGGACCGAAGGATTTCTGCGGATCCAGCGCAAGCGCGTAGCTCTCCTGCGCCAACAGCGTGTTGATGCGCTCGGCTTCCTCACGCTGTTCATCCGCAAGCTCCTGCAACTCTTTGAGATAGAGCTGCAGATTGTCCACCAGCCCCGCAAATCGGAACGGCAACACTTCGGCATTGGCAAGCCGCAAAGTGGCGGTCCCCGCCATGTCCGCCAGCGCCACACCGTACTGGAACCCCGGGTCACGGAAGCGGACAAAATGCTCAAAGGTGTCATAGAGCGTGTGGTAGCTGCCATGCGCGCTCTCACCCGTAAACCCGAGGTTCGCCGAGGCGATACCCGCGTGTTGCAGAAAGGGTGTGTAATCAGAGCCCGAACCCAATGGCGCGAGGCGCAGGGTCTCGCGCGACTCCATATCCTCGCGCTGCTCCACCGTGCCGTTTACGGCAATGGCGGCGCGCAATCGTTCGGCCACGCTGACGGACGTCTGCGGATCGCTCACCGCGTTGAGGACTTCATCGAAGAAGGCCTCCAGTGTGTGACTGCCGCCAACAGACGCGAAACCCCGGCCATTGCCATCGGTGTTGATGTAGGCGACGGTCTTGGCGCCCAGTTCCTTGAGGTGTTTTTCCACCCACTCGGTGGAACCGATCAGTCCGGGTTCTTCTGCATCCCACGCAGCGTATATCAGACTTCGCTTCGGCGGCCGGCCCGCCCGGGCAAGCTCGCCCACGGCTTTGGCTTCGGACATGAGCGCCACCAGGCCCGAAATCGGATCCGCCGCGCCGTGATTCCAGCCATCGTGGTGATTGCCGCGGATCACCCATTCATCCGGGAACTCGCTGCCGCGCAGGCGCGCGATCACGTTCTGAATCGTGATCCGCTGCCAGTCGAAAGTCAGTTTGAGCCGAACTTTTGCCGGGCCGGGCCCCAGGTGGTACGTGATGGGTAGCGCACCGTGCCACTCGCTGGGGACAACCTCGCCGCCCAGTGCCGCCAGCAATGGTTCAGCATCCCGATAGGAAATGGGCAGCACGGGCACTTTAGCAATCGTCGCCGCCTGGCCGATCGACAGCCGCCGGGTGCCCTCGATGGCCGGTCTGCCAGGGGTGAGTACGTCCCCCGTGTACAACGGCATATCCATGACCGAGCCGCGCTGTACGCCGCTTGCGTTCTTGAAAGCACCCACCGGGTACACGTCGCCCTTCGCGTAGCCGTCATCGGCGGGATCGGAATAGATCAATGTGCCGATTGCACCGTGTTCCGCTGCAAGCTTGGGTTTGATGCCGCGCCAGGATCGGCCGTATTTAGCAATCACGATCTTACCGGTGACGTCGATGCCGTACCGTTCGAGCACCTCGTAATCTTCCGGAATTCCGTAATTCACGAAGACCAGCTCAGCAGTCACGTCACCGTCGGGAGAAAAGGCGTTATACGGAGGCAGCACGGTGTCACGTTCAGCGGAACTTGCGTCCCCGTCGACTATGTCTTCTTCGAGCAAGGCCTTATAGATGGTGGGCGCAAGCAGTTCGAGCGACCGTTCCAGAGGTACCGGCAGCAGAATATCGAACTCCTCCACCGCTACATCGAATCCCCACTCGCGGAACTTAGCCGCGATCAGTTCGACGTTGCGCCGGGTCTGCACGGAGCCCGCGTGATGGGCGCTGGCGGTAAGGCGTTGCGACCAACGCGACTGGTCTTCGGCGGAGAGCATTGCCCGATAGTCGGCTTCGAGCCGACGCTGTTCGGTGGCCCCTTCGGCGGTGAAACCGATCAATCCTGCAGGTTCGGCTGCGTGGGCTGTCGCGGTCGAGACTATAAGCGTAAAGCCGACGGCTAACCGCGCGAGTTGTTTCGTGTCCATCGTTTCCCCTGTCGGTTGTTCGTGCCGGCTACGCCGACGGCGTGGTCAGAGCGTGTCGATCACATCGAGTGCGCCGCGCAGACTCTTGACGCCGTGCACGACCATGCCGCTCAACACCTTCTTCGGACGGTTTGCGTAAGGCACGATGGCCTGGCTGAAGCCATGTTTGCGGGCTTCTGACAATCTCTGCTCGCCATTGGCGACCGGCCGGACTTCACCGGTGAGGCCCAGCTCGCCGAAGACAATGAGATCTTTCGGCAGCACCGTGCTCTTGAACGATGACAGCACCGAGAGCAACAAAGCCAAATCCGCCCCTGTTTCGGTAATGCGCACGCCACCGACGACATTGGCGAACACATCCTGATCTGCAAGCGTGATCCCGCAATGACGATGCAACACCGCCAGATGCATGGCGAGCCGCTGCTGATCCAGGCCAACGGCCACTCGTTTGACGTATCCCGACTGCATTTGATCCACCAGCGCCTGCAGCTCGACCAGCAGTGGCCGGGTACCCTCCCAGGTGACCGTCACCACGCTACCCGGCGAGGCCAGATCGCCACGCTGCAGGAAAATGGCTGATGGATTGGGAACCTCCTTCATACCCTGGTCCGTCATCGCGAAAACCCCCAGCTCGTTGATGGCGCCAAAGCGGTTCTTCTGACCACGCAGGGTCCGATAGCGGCTGCCGGCCGGAGAATCGAGCATCACGAAACAGTCGATCATGTGTTCGAGGACTTTTGGTCCCGCGAGACTGCCTTCCTTGGTGACATGGCCGACGAGAATAAACACCGTGCCTGTCTGCTTCGCGATGCGAGTAAAAAACGCAGCGCTTTCGCGTACCTGGGACACACTGCCCGGCGTGCTGTCCACCGACTCGAGTTGCATCACCTGAATCGAATCAACGATGACCACTTCAGGCTTTAACGTCTCAATCAGACCGGCAACGACCGTTACGCGGGTTTCGGCGGCCACGTGCAACCGAGCCGCGGGTAAGCCAAGTCTGTCCGCGCGGATCGCCAGTTGATGCAGTGACTCTTCGCCGCTGACATAGAGAATTTCACGTGCCTCGGCCATACGACAGGAGACCTGCAATAACAGCGTGCTTTTACCAGCGCCGGGATCGCCGCCAATCAACACGACCGAACCCGGCACCAGGCCACCGCCGAGCACCCGGTCGAACTCGGCGAAACCGCTCTTCAGTCTCGGTGCTTCTTCGGCAGATACATCAATCAGACGTTTGGTTTGCGCGGTGCCACCGGCATAGCCGATCGCAGGCTCGGAGATCGGTCCGATACTGACCCGGCTGAGGGTGTTCCACGCCTCGCAGGTCAGACACTGCCCCTGCCATTGCCGGTGTTCGGCGCCGCAATCGCCGCAAACATAAGCGGTCTTGGATTTGACCCTGGCCACTAGTCGAAGGCGCTGTAGTCCGCGTGGCGGTCCGGGGCGAGATTCTCGAATTTGGTGAGGTTACCGATGAACGATAAGCGCACCCGGCCGATGGGGCCGTTGCGTTGTTTACCGATGATGATTTCGGCGGTGCCGGCATCCGGCGACTCGGGGTTGTAAACCTCATCACGGTAGATGAAGAGAATCACGTCCGCATCCTGCTCGATTGCCCCGGAGTCTCGCAGGTCGGACATTACAGGTCGCTTGTCAGCTCTAATCTCCAGTGCCCGATTTAGCTGCGAAATAGCGACAACCGGGCAACGCATTTCCTTGGCAATGGCCTTCAGGGAGCGTGAGATTTCTGAGATTTCGGTGGTACGATTTTCATAGTCTAACGAGCCACGCATCAGCTGTATGTAATCCACCACGATCAGGCCGAGATTGCCGGCTTCCCGAGCGACACGGCGCGCCCGCGTGCGCAGTTCAATCGGCGTGAGCGCGGGGGTATCGTCGATGAAAAGCGCTTTATCGCGCAATTGTGCAACGGCCGACGTGAATCGGGGCCAATCGTCCTCTTTCAAATCACCGTTGCGCATGCGCGTTTGATCGATGCGTCCGAGCGACGACAGCATCCGCATCACGAGCTGCTCGGCCGACATCTCCATGCTGAACACGAGCACCACACCATCACCTTCCATCGCTGCGTGCTCCACTATGTTCAGAGCCAGGGACGTTTTTCCCATGGAAGGCCGGCCGGCAACGATGATCAGGTCTGAGGGTTGCAGTCCCGAGGTTTTTGTATCGAGCTCGTCAAAACCTGTCGCAAGGCCGGTGATCGAGCCACGGGATTTGTAGAGCTCATCTATCCGCTTGACTGCACTATCCAGCAGTGGCCGTACGCCTTGCGGACCACCTTCTTTGAGGCGTCCTTCGGCGATCCGGAATACTTCCTGTTCGGCAAGGTCCAGCAACACATCGCTGGTCCGGCCGTCGCGGGCAAATGCCGACTCGGCAATTCGATTCGCAGCGCCGATCAACTGCCGAATGGTGGAGTGCTCGCGAACGATCTGCGAGTAGGCAACGATGTTACTGGCACCCGGCGTCGATTCGGCCAGTTCCGCCAGGTAGCCGGGACCGCCAGCCTTGTCCAGCAAACCCTTGGACTGCAGGCGCTCGGAAAGGGTTACAGCATCCAGCGGCTGATTGTCTGTGGCGAGATCGGTGATCGCTTCGAAGATGATCTGATGCTGGCCACGGTAAAAATCCGTGCTGCTCACGACCTCGGCGACGTTGAACCAGGCATCGTTGTCGAGCATCAAGCCACCCAGCACGGACTGCTCTGCTTCAAGGGAAAATGGCGCTGCTTTGGGGGAAGTGCTGCGCCGGATCAGGTTCGGTGTTACGCCGGCGGGCTGCGACATCACTGCATCCTGGGCTGCAGATTCCGGCACGATGATCTGCTCGAAGCCGGCGGGGGGGCCTGCGGGAACCGGGCCCGAGTCTTGATCCGAACCCGCCGCGGGTGGGTCGTAATCCGGTGGCCCTTCGCCGTCCCCTGAACCTCCTGTTGAACCTCCACCGGAGGCGATTTCAGACATCGCTTTCGTTATCTCTTACGGAGGAACAGCGTCTGATTTTCCGCCTGCCTTTGCAAGCGGAAAATAGCGTTGGCTGCTTACAGACTATCAGCCTGTTGAAAAAAGCGCGCTGCACGCACTTTTTTCCCGCCTTCGGTCATCCCTGGCCTCGGGGCTCCCCCATTTATCAAGCACTTGCGTGCTCGATAAATGCTCGCGACTTCCTGTCGCGAGACTAGCTGCGCGTTTTCAACACGCTGCTATTCCGCTACGACGGAAAGCTCGATGAGGACGGTTACATCGGTGTGCAGCTGCAGGTTGATTGAGTAGTCGCCGAGCGCGCGGATCGCACCTTCGGGCAACCGCACCTCACTCTTGGTTACGGCTTCGCGTTGTTCGCTGATCACGTCGGCGATGTCCTGCGTGCCGACCGAACCATAGAGCTTGCCCTCTTCGCCGGCTTTCACAACGATCGTGATCGTTAGATCCTGCAGGCTCCTCGCACGCCCCTGGGCGACAGTCAGCAGGTCGGTTGCTGCTTTTTCGAGTTCAATCCGGCGTTCTTGGAAGACGGCGCGATTTTCCTGCGTTGCCCGTACTGCCTTACCCTGAGGGATGAGGAAGTTGCGCGCGAAACCCGCTTTGACGCTTACCTCCTCGCCGAGATCACCCAGATTACCGAATCGTTCCAGTAAAATTACATTCATGGCTTTCTCCGCCTCCTAATGCTGATCCGTGTATGGCAGCAGCGCCAGATAACGCGCGCGCTTGATTTCCTGGGCGAGTAATCGCTGGTGCTTCGCGCTTGCACCGGTGATGCGGCTCGGCACGATCTTGCCAGTTTCGGTGATGTACTGTTTGAGCAGCTCCAGATCTTTGTAGTCGATCTCGTCTTCGTTCAAGCGGCTGAATTTCTTGCGGGAGAATCCTCGTCTCATGACTTCACCTCGTCAGACTCTGTGTCCGCATCTTCAGACGATCCCGCAACGATATCTGATTCTGCCGCCGTGTCGGTTGCAGCAGCTTCTGCGGTTTCTGCGACTGCGTCTGTCGTGGCAGCCGTTGCCGCGGCTGTTTCCGGTACTGTTTCCGGTACTACAGCATCGGGCGTCTGGCTCGCTGCTGCGTCATCGGCCTCTTTGTTACCGCTATCGGCGTCACTTTCAGCCGCGCGCGACCGGCGTTCCGCATACTCTTTTTCGCGGCGCTGTTCGCGTTCCTTGTCTTTTTCCTGCTCGCGCAGTTCTTCTTCGTAGATCTTGGAATTACCGGTTACCGCCGCCTTGCGGCGGATGACCAGATTGCGGATGACCGCATCGTTGAAGCGAAATGCACTTTCGAGTTCGACAAGGGTGGGGCCATCTACTTCGATGTTCAGCAGGATGAAGTGGGCTTTATGAATCTTTGCGATCGGGAAGGTGAGTTGCCGGCGGCCCCAATCTTCGAGCCGGTGGACGACGCCTTTGCCGCGTTCGATAAGACTCTTATAGCGTTCGATCATGCCCGGCACCTGATCGCTCTGATCGGGATGCACGAGAAAAACGACTTCGTAGTGTCGCATAGAGGTTGCTCCTTTCGGCGTTACCACCTCCGCTCAATCCTCAGCTGGATGGCGTAAGGCAAGGGTTGTCTGCTTTCTGCTTTAATCCCCGCAGCGGCTACGGCAACTCGGGGGAGGCGCATTGTAGGGAGGCTCTCAGCCGGATGCAAGAGTTCGCTGGCGCACGGCTTCGAAGAGGATGATGCCGGTTGCGACCGACACATTGAGGCTTTCCACGCCGCCGGCCATGGGAATATGGATGAGCTGGTCGCAGTGTTTGCGGGTGAGAACCCGCAGGCCTTTCTCCTCGCCACCGACAATCACTGCGATATCCGCGGTCATGTCGACGCTGGTCCAGGATTGCGTACCTTCACCGGCCGCACCGATCAACCACACACCCTGCTGCTGCAGCCAGTCCAGGCGTCGTGCGAGATTGCTGACTTCGACGATAAAGAGACTCTCGGCTGCGCCCGCCGCCGTTTTCAGGGCTGCCGCATTCAGCGGAGCACTGCGCCGTTTCGGCAGTAAGACAGCCTGCACTCCGGCCGCCTTCGCGCTGCGCAGACAGGCACCGAGATTACGCGGATCCGAGATTCCGTCGAGCACCAGCAGCAAGCGCGGTGTTGCCAGCTCCTCCCAGGCGCGGACCAGGTCTGCTTCATCGGCCAGACTCAGCTCGTGACAATCCGCAGCGATCCCCTGGTGACTGCCGGCGGTCATCCGATCGAGCCAGCGTTTGTCTACAAAGGCGACCCGGATGCGCGCCGCTTTCGCTTGCTGCACGAGTTCCTCAATGCGTGGATCTTTCCTGCCGCGCTGCACGTGAACCGCGCGTACGCGACGCGGAGTCTCGTCCAACACCGCAGCGACGGCGTGTATGCCATAGACGTCCGTCATCTCCTGCGTCTCGACCGTCTGTCTCCACGCCTGCGAACGCTGGCGCTTCTGCTTTTAGCCTTGGGGGAGCGCGACTTCTGCCCGTGGCCGGTCGCGAGGTTCAGGTCCAGCCTGCCCTGCTCGGGTGTCACATCCATCAGCACGACCTGCAGCTCGTCGCCGAGGCTGAACCGGCGGTTTGATCGTTCACCCACCAGGCTCATGGACTCTGCGTGGTAGCGGAAGTAATCCGTCCCGAGTTCCGAGACGTGCAGCAGCCCCTGCACATAGTAGCCGGTGAGCTCCACGAAGAGCCCGAAATCGGTCACCCCCATGACGACGCCATCGAACACCTCACCGATCCGGTCAGCCACGTACTCGCATTTCAGCCAGCCTTCCACACCCCAGACGACATCGTCGGCCCGCCGCTCGGCCATGGAGATCTGTTCGCCGGTGACGAGCAGTTGATCGAGTGTTGCCGGTGGTTGCCTGCCGTGCAGCACGGCCTTGATCGATCGGTGCACGACGAGATCGGCATAGCGGCGGATAGGGGAGGTGAAGTGCATATAGCGCGGCAGCGCCAGACCGAAGTGACCTTTGTTCTCCGGGCTGTAGAGCGCCTGGGTGAGCGATCGCAGGACGAGCATTTCAAACAGCCAGCGATCTTTGCGTCCGGCGAGCTGAGTCAACGCCTGCGCAATGACGGCTGGGGTGAAATCACCGCGCGGAAATCTCACGCCGCCGAAGGCGAACGCCTGACGGATCTGCGAGACTTTCTCTGCAGGTGGAAGCTCGTGGATGCGGTAGAGTGCGCGTCGTTCTGCAGCTTCCAGATATCTCGCCGCACTGACGTTGGCAGCGATCATCGCCTCTTCGATGAGCTGGTGCGCCGTGTTGCGCTGGATCGGATGGATTGCGGTGACTCTACCGTCGCGCAACTCCAGGCGAGCTTCGTGACTTTCGAAGTCGAGAGCACCCCGTTCGGCTCGAGCGGCGCGGAATGCTCCATACAGCGCCTGCAATTGCGACAGCGATTGGCGAACCGGACTTGCGATGTCCAGCGCCCCCGTGTCCAGAAATTCCTGCACTCTCGTGTAGGTCAGTCGTTCCCAGGACTGAATCACTGCCTCATAAAACTCATATCCCGTGATCTGTCCTTTGTCGGAGATCTTCATGTCACAGACCATGGCCAATCTCGGGACTGCGGCTTGCAGCGAACACAGGTGGTTCGACAACGCCTCGGGCAGCATCGGAATCACCCGATCAGGCAGATACACGGAAGTACCCCGCTCCCAGGCGGTCTGATCGAGCGCGCTGCCACTCTTAACATATTGGGCCACGTCGGCGATCGCGACCACCAGTCGCCAGCCGCCTCTGCGCTTTTCCGCATAAACGGCATCATCGAAATCGCGCGCGGTCTCGCCATCGATCGTCACGAGCGGCAGATCGACAAGCGAGCGCCGATCGGCATGGCGGCCGGCGTGGACCTGCTTGGGCAGGCGCTCGACCTGGTGCGCCACAGCCTGCGGCCATTCATGCGGGACTTCATAGTTGGCGAGCAGGGTTTCGACCGCCTGCTCGACCCCACCGCCGCGACCGATTCGGTCCACAACGCGACCGATTAGCCCGCGCCCTTCCTCGCCGACCACCTGCACGGTCACCGTGTCACCGTCGGCGAAACCCGGAATTTCGTCGGTAAGGGAGATCCGGCCTTTGTAGTCCTGGCTCAACGACTCGACATAGCGCGCGCGGCCGCGCGAACGAACGACGCCGATCAACGGTGTCTGCGAGCGCGCGATGACTTCCAGCACTGCAACTGTGTCGCCGTCGATACGTACCGCCACTTCATCCCCCGCACGCAACGAGGAGCGTCGAGTCGATTCGAGGGGAATGCCGGCAAAGGTCAGGGCCTTGCCCCGGCGTTCAAGTAATCCGGTCTGCACGGACCCCTGCCGGGACGGCAAATCATAGGCGCCACTGTGATCCTGCAGCAGTTCTTTGGACCGGACGAGTCCCCGCAGCACGTTGCGCAAATTGCGTTTCTCACGAGCACTGTTCAGGTCGAATTCACCGAGTAGATCGCGCCACAGCAACGGCCGGGCGGCTTTACCCACCACACCCAGGACAATGGCGGCATCGATGTTATTTGTGTTCCTTGTCGTCATCGCGCCTTAACCCAAACGGGCTCGTGATTGACACAGCAGAGGCTCTTCAGTAACTTTCGCGGCCCGCTTCATGCCGAGGTGGTGAAATTGGTAGACACGCTAGCTTCAGGTGCTAGTGGGGGCAACCCCGTGGAGGTTCAAGTCCTCTCCTCGGCACCATTATCCTGTCACTAGTTTGTAGAATGACGTCATTGCGCGCCGGAAGATCCTACCTGACCGCAACGCCGAGGAGACCTCCTCACACACCATCAACCTGATTCAAATAAAGCGAAGAAGACCTACTTCGAGACTCTACCTTACCGTGAAACCGAGGAGACCTCCTCAGGCTCTATCATCCTGATAGAAATAGATGTTAGACGAGTCACCTCAACACACTTTCTTGCCGCACCGAGGAGACACCTCAGGCCCATCACCCCGATATACCTTAGTAGACCTTAGTGCCGTTCGTCAGCCTTTAGCCTTTTGCGATATCCCGATGCTGGGGAAAGGCTAAAGGTTAACGCACGGCACTATTTCTCGGTGATGATGGTGGCGAGTGGCTTGCGCGTGATATCCGGCACCCTCACGGTTGCGGCTGGATAACCGGTCACCACGATCAGAAAAGGTCTTTCATTGCGCGGCCGGTCGAGTTCCTTGCGCAGGAAGCCCATCGGCGCAGGTGTGTGTGTCAGCGTGGCGAGTCCGGCGTTGTGCAACGCCGCCAGCAACATGCCTGTCGCAATTCCAACGGACTCCGAGACGTAATAGTTCTTGTGCTTGCTGCCATCCGCCGATACGGCAAAGCGCTCGGCAAATACAACGATGAGGTAAGGCGCTTCTTCCAGGAAGGATTTGTTCTCATCGGTACCGAGCGGCGCGAGATCATCCAACCAGTCCTGGGGGGCGCGGTTCGCGTAAAACTCCCGTTCCTCAGTTTCAGCGGCGGCGCGCAGGCGTTTTTTGACCGCGGGGTCCGTGACAACGACGAAGTGCCAGGGTTGCCGGTTGGCACCACTGGGCGCCGAGGCGGCCGCCCGCAGACAATCTCGAATCACCTCCGGCGCAACTTGCGTGCTGGCGAAGTCGCGAATGGTGCGCCGCCTGTGCAGATCGTCGGCAAAGTTCCTCGCCCGCTCGCGCATTTCTTCGGCTGGATACGAGCGGTATTCCGTCCAGGGTCGATCCTTTATGGGGCTCATAGGGAATTCACGCGTTACCCAGCCATGCGTCGTCGGCAGTCCGCGACGTTAGCGCTTGCGCAGCACCAGCGAGCCGATCGAGTAGCCGGCACCGAAAGAACAGATGACACCACAGTCGCCCGCCGTGAGATCTTCGTGATGCAGGCAAAACGCAATAATAGAACCTGCCGATGCGGTGTTGGCAAACTCATCGAGCACGATGGGTGCCTCATCGGGCGTTGCATCCCTGCCGAGCAGGCGTCTGGAAATCAACTGATTCATGCTGAGATTGGCCTGGTGCAGCCACCAGCGTTTGATGTCAGTTACGGCAAATCCGACTGCATCGATCTGTGCCTGCAAGTGATCGGCCGCCATCGGACAGACTTCCTTGAACACCTTGCGGCCGTTTTGATGAAAGAGATTGTCGGTCGCAAACGGATCTACATCTTCAGCAAGTGCGACGTAACCAAAATTGGATCGAATGTTGTTCGAAAAAACGGTTTGCGCCTTGGTGCCAAGAATTTCGTAGCTGTGCGCGCTGGTGCACGTCTCTGCAGTTTCCAATACCACCGCCGTGCTGACATCACCAAAGATAAAGTGACTGTCACGATCGGTGTAGTTGACCTGCGGTGAGGTCAGTTCGGGATTGATCACCAGCACAGCGCGGGCGGAGCCCGCAGCGATTGCATCATGTGCCCGCTGGAGCGCAAACGTTGCCGCCGAACAGGCAACGAGCATATCGAAACCGGAACCCGTAATACCCAGCTCATGTTGAACTTCAATGGCGATCGCCGGGTACGAGCGTTCCGTATAGGCACACGACACGATGACCATATCGATGTCGGCACCCGTCTTGCTGGCGGCCTCGAGCGCGACCCGCGCGGCATTCAGGGCAATTTCAGCCTGGTGGGAAAGCTCGTCCTCCCGACGTCGGGCGATTTTCGGTCGCATCCGGTCAATGTCCAGCACGCCTTCTTTGACGTAGGCATAGCGGCGTTTGATGCCAGATGCCTTTTCGATGAATTCGGTGCTGGATAGCGGTTTTTCGGTCAGCGTGCCGGCATCGATGGCGTCGGCATTGTCCGCGTTGTAGCGCTCTGCGTAGGCGTTGTAGCTCGCAACCAGCTCTTCATTGGTTATCGTGTGGTCCGGTTTCCAGAGGCCCACACCGCTGATGACTACATCCTGCATAGCACTCGTGTCCCGTTGTTCGTCGCCGCCGGCCATCATGCGGCCGAATTCTAAGGGATTGGCAGATAGCCGTTCGCCACGCCCCTGGTGAATACGCCAACGGCATCGTGGGCGTGCAGGCTTTCATGATGCTCAACGCGCACCCAGAAATCCGTCAAACGCTCATCCTTCATCAGCGCGTCCTTCAGCTTGCGTCCAGCGTCTTCGATGAACATGAGGTTCTGGCCATTGAGGCGGGCGAACTCCTGTTCGTCTTCGCGCTTCACCGCCGTCTGTACCGGAGTCTTGAGGGTACTTTCGATCTCGTCGATGAGGTCGGTAATCGGGAATTCTTCGAGCCCGTCGCGCAACTGGACCAGAATCTTCGCATCGCTACGCTGACTGTGCGGAGTCGCAACGATTCCCTGCTCGGAGCCGAGCCAGCCAACGACCTCGTGGACGGCAACCTGACCTGAACTGCCAAAATCCTCGGTAAACTGCTGCTGAATGAGCTGCCTTGCCAGCGCCGCCGAACAAGGGCAGGTGGAGGAATATTGCACTGCGATCTTCAGCTCCAGAGTGATCTTGCCATCGATCAGCGTGCCTTTGACCGACACCGGGTAGGAATTCCAACCGGAGTTGTCACTCACCAGCGCCGGCCGCCGCAGGTAGTAGTCGAAATCGAACTGTATGTAAGCTCTGGTGCTCAAATCCCGGTGCGACTCGAGCACGCTGCGCAGCAGCAGCTTCAGACCTGCGGCGGTGAGCGGCCGTGTTTCCGAGTGTTCGTCTAAGATGAGATACAAGCGCGACATGTGAATGCCTTTGGCCAGTTCATCGCCCAAGTCGACATAGATCTGCACGCGTGTCTGGACCTGCCTGGTGGTTCGGCCGTCGCGAATCATCAGCGGTTGATGAACGTCCGCCATGCCAACCCAATCAAGCGTGACCTGAGGCATATGCAGCTCGCGACTCGCCACATCTGGCAGGTCGTTGATTGCAACAAGCTCTGGTTTATTCATTCAGTCGTCCTTTCCCAGGGCACAATGAACCTTGTATTGTAACCAATCGTAACGCCAACGCACAAAGGCGCTGCACAGCCCGGCTGCTGGACAGTTGCGTCATCTTCCAAACCAGCCGCAGGCGCTTTTCAGCCCCGCCGCAGGCGCTTGCCAGACCCGCCGCGCCATCTTCAAAACCCGCCGCATCATCTACCAAACCCGCCGCGCCATCTACCAGACCCGCCACAGGCGCTCAGTCTTTCAAGCTTTCCCGCTCGGCGGCGGTTAGTTCCCGCGCCTCGGACTCCAGCATCACCGGGATCCCCTCGCGAATCGGATACGACAGGCCGCTTGCCCGACACCAGAGTTCCTCGACGTCCTTCTTGTAGGTCAACGCTGCCTTGGTGACCGGACAAACCAGAAGTTCCAGGAGTTTGCTGTCGAGTGCCACGTAAAATTCCTCCGCTGCAACCGGTACTCAACCCTGGAAGGGGTCTTTCAGGACGATCGTCTCTTCGCGATCGGGACCGGTGGAAATAATATCGATCGGGGCCCCCACGGTCTCTTCAATTATGTCGAGATATGCCCGTGCGTTTGGCGGCAGTTCCGCATATTGCCGGATGCCGAACGTGCTTTCCTGCCAACCCGGAACCGACCGGTAAATCGGCCGGATCTCGGCGTAATACTCGCTGGCGAAACGCGGCGCGCCGGTGTCACCATCAGACTGTTCATAGCCCGTGCAGATCTTGATTTCTTCCAGCCCGTCGAGCACATCGAGTTTCGTCAGGCACAAACCGGAAATGCTGTTGATCTGGACTGCCTGCCGCAGGGCCACCGCGTCAAACCAGCCACAACGCCGCGGCCGCCCCGTTGTGGAGCCGAATTCATGACCCCGCTCCGCCAAACGCTTACCGGTGCCATCGAAGAGTTCAGTGGGAAAGGGCCCGGAACCAACACGCGTCGAATACGCTTTGGTGATACCGAGCACATAATCCAGATAGCGCGGACCAAAGCCGCTGCCAACCGCCGTACCACCGGCCGTGGTATTGGAGGATGTGACGAACGGATAGGTTCCGAGGTCAACATCGAGCAGCGCACCTTGCGCGCCTTCAAAAAGAATCGGTTCGCCTGCCTCGCGCAAGCCATGCAGCATTGGCACGATGTCTCGCACCATCGGCTGAATCTGCTCAGCAACGCTTGCACACTGGTCGAGTGTTTCGGCGAAATCCACGGGCTGCGTTTTGTAGTATTTTTCCAGCATGAAGTTGTGGTACTCCATGACTTCGGAGAGCTTCGCAGCGAATGCCTGCCAGTAGAAAAGGTCACCCAGGCGTACCCCGCGGCGCGCCGCTTTGTCTTCATAGGCGGGACCAATGCCGCGTCCGGTGGTGCCGATTTTCTGGGAACCGCGAGCTTTCTCCCGGGCGAGGTCGAGTTGCACGTGATAGGGCAGAATCAGAGGGCAGGCGGGTGAGATGTGGAGGCGCTTGCGAACCGGGACGCCTTTCTCTTCCAGGCCGATCACTTCCCGCATCAGCGCGTGCGGCTCGAGCACCACGCCGTTACCGATGAAACATTGCACATCGTGCCGCAGGATGCCCGATGGAATCAGGTGCAGAACGGTCTTTTCGCCGTCTATAACCAGCGTGTGGCCGGCATTGTGACCGCCTTGAAACCGCACGACAGCAGCGGCGCGCTCGGTCAGGAGGTCCACGATCTTACCCTTACCTTCGTCACCCCATTGAGTGCCTATGACTACGACGTTACGTCCCATCAATGTTCCTGCCGGACAATTTGTTATGTTCTCTTACGGTTCGCTTCTAAGGTTCGCGTCCGTGACTGTCCAACCGTCGGATTGCTCTACCAACAGCCGGTCACAGCGAACGGGCGGAGAATCATCTGCATTGAGCGCCACCACAACCGTCTGACCGGTCCGGCGCAATTGCTGAACCGCCGCATACAACTCGTCTTCCGCGGCACCGGTCACCCAGGGCGCCCAGATCGCCGGCACGGCGACAGGCTGCGCAACCAGTTCTTTGAGGCTGACGTCGAATCCGGTGGCCGGCCGCGCCCGGCCGAATTCTGCGCCGATTCCATCGTAACGGCCACCTCTGGCCAGCGCCCGCCCCTGATTGGCCTGATACGCCGAGAAAACCGGCCCGTTGTGATAGCCATAGCCTGCAAGTTCGGCCAGATCGAAGCGCAGCGATACACCCGGACAACGCGCAACCACCAGATCCGCGAGCGTTGCCAGGTGATCGAGGGCGACTACCGCACCCTCTCCGGCTGATGACAGACACTCGTGGGCCCGCAGCAGAATCGACCGCTCACCCATCAGCGTGGGCAATTGCGTCAATCGTTCGCGCGCCGACTCATCCTCGACAAGGGCGGCAATGTCTGATTCGGACTTGCGCTGGACGGCATGGAAGAGCGCGGCTGCGCTGGTCGCATCAAGCGCCAGCGGTTCGACCAGACGCTGGTAGATACCCATGTGTCCCAACACCAGGACCGGCTCTTCGATGCCAACGGTGTGCAGCACCTCCAGCATCAGCGCTATCACTTCCGCATCCGCCGTCAGATCTGTCGTGCCAAAAAGCTCAGCCCCGGCCTTCAGCGGCACACGCGTGTCCAACGCCCCTGCCGGATTCGCATAAACGACGTTGCCGGCATAGCACAGGCGCTGCACACCTTCGACCGGCAGACTGTGCGCATCGATGCGAACCGCCTGCGCCGTCATGTCCGCCCGCACGCCGAGCATACGGCCACTGCGCTGATCGACCACTTTGAGGGTCTGCAGATCCATGTCATCGCCGTTGCCGACGAGCAGCGCGTCTAGGTACTCGATGATTGGCGGATCCACATACTCGAATCCCCAGGTGTGAAAAACATCGAGCACCTGGCGGCGCACGAGTTCCAGTGACCAGGCCGCGGGTGGCAGCAATTCATCCACCCCGGCGGGTAAACGCCAGTTACGGTTGACCATAGGTTTTTCCGAGTATCTGAGGTTACTTAATCAGGTAAAGCAGCAGCGTGCCCAGCACCATGCTGACAAGCCCGGCGATGCGCATCGTGCGGTCGTCGATCTCTGCCAGCGACATGGCCAGACTACGCCACCGCCGAGGATACAGGAACGGCACAATCCCTTCGATGACCAGCACGAGACACAGAGCAATGCCAATATCCTGCCACATGCTGCTATCCGGCGGGTCAACTCACGGTTCTAAGCGCCCTTAGGATCCGTCGCCCGACGACTTGAGGTACTTGAAGAAGTCGCTGTTCGGATCGAGCACCAGCAAGTCGCCTTTGTTGCTGAACACGTTGGCGTAGGCATTGATGCTGCGATAGAACTCGTAGAACTCCGGATCCTTATTGAAGGCGGAAGCATAAATATTGGCGGAGCGTGCATCGCCGTCACCGCGAAGTTCTTCTGATGTCTTGTACGCATTGGCTTCAATGACGATTGTCTGGCGCTCGGCATCTGCTCGAATGCCGAGTGCGAGTTCCCGCCCCTGGGCTCGATACTGCCTGGCTTCAATCTGCCGCTCGGAATTCATGCGCTCATAGACTGAGCTGGAAACGTCGGTCGGTAGATCGATGCGCTTGACCCGAACATCCACCACTTCAATGCCAATCGAGTCAGTCATCACGGAATTCAGATCCGTTTTCAGCTCGAGCATGAGCTGGTCGCGCTCGCCCGACACCACTTCATGCATGTCACGGCGGCTGATCTGGTTACGCAGGCCCTCATTCACCCGCTCCTGCAGCAGCCGCTCGCCGCGCCGCTCATCGAAAGAGGTTGCCGTGTAGTAACCCTCCACATTGCTGATCCGCCACTTGACGAAAGAATCTACGATCAACGGCTTTTTCTCCAGCGTGAAGTAGGTCTCCGGGGTCGAATCCAGAGTCAACACACGGCCGTCTGCTTTCTTAACTTCCTCCGCGATCGGCAACTTGAAATGCAGACCGGGCGAAACGTCCGCGTCCACCACCGCGCCAAAGCGCAGAAGCACGGCCCGCTCTGTCTGATGGACCCTGTAGACACTGTCGGTCGCCAGAAAAATGGCCGCAACAGCGATAAAAATGATGATCATATTCCGTAAATTCATGATGCTCTACCGATTGTCTCGAATACGCCCGCTGGCGATTCGATCGTTAACTTCCCTCAGTATCGCATCGGCGATACCGCGAACGGATTCCTGCGAAACGCCGCTCGGCAGGCTGCTGCTCTGACCAAGACGATCTAGCGGCAGGTACAACAGATTGTTGCTGCCCTCTACATCGATCATGATCTTGCTGCTGTTCATAAGCACGGACTCCATCGCGTCGATATAAAGACGATCCCGGGTAACTTCCTCCGCGAGGTGATATTCGAACAACAGCTTCTCAAAACGCTTTGCCTCACCTTCGGACCGCGCAATAACCTGATCGCGATAAGCACTCGCCCGCTCGATCTGCTGTTGTGCTTCGCCGCGCGCCTCCGGAATGATGCTTTCGGCATAGGCATTGGCTTCGTTGATCGTACGCTGCTCATCTTCTTTGGCTTTCTGTACGTCATTGAATGCATCGCGCACCTGATTGGGCGGCGCGCTCTCGTCGATATTCACTTTGCTGATCAGAATGCCGGTGCCGTAACTATCCAGATACGTCTGTAGCCTTTCCTGCACTTCCTGTGCGATCGCAGCGCGACCGTCCGTGATCACCTGATCCATGTTGGAGCTGCCAACAACATGGCGCAGCGCACTTTCGGTCGCATGATCCAGACTTACGGTTGGATTCTTTACTTTAACAAGATAGGCAACGGGGTCATTCACAACCCACTGCACCGTCAGACTGACATCGACAATGTTTTCATCTTCGGTAAGCATCAGCGCCTGGTGATTCTTCGAGTTCACCCGAGTGACGTTGACCTTCTCAACCACGTCGATAAAGGGTGGGTTCCAGTGCAGTCCCGGCATTTGGACGTCTTGCTGCACTTTGCCGAATCTGAATACGACGCCACGTTCCTGAGCGTCGAGCTGATACAGGCCGAACGCGCCATAAATTACGACTGCAGCAACGAGTATCAGTCCGTACAAGTTAGAATTGAAGCCTATGCCACCACCACCGCCACCACGCCCGCCGCCGAATATCCCGGCGAGTTGCGACTGCAACTTTTTGAACGCCTCATCCAGATCAGGCGGTCCTTGATCTCCGCGGCTACCCCAGGGGTCTTTGTCTCCGCCGCCAGGCTCGTTCCAAGCCATTTTTATTGCTCCGTCTATTTAGTTCTTGTCCGGAAACTCACATTCATGTGAGTTCGCTTCCTCGGGTTGCTGCGCAACCGCGCGCCGTCCTGCGCTTAGTTTGCTGTCCGATCTGGACAGAAACCCGCTAGGGCTACCAGCCAAGGCTAAATGATACATGAGTTACCGCATTGAGGATCACTTACTGCCCCTGCGGCTTGCGCCCGGGAATCACCGCCGGGACGGGTTTTCATACCACCGGAGTTGGATTTCAAACCGCCGGGGCTGGTTTTCAATTAGGCAGGGACGAAAATTTCGGTCGCGCATCGCCCGCCTGCAGCAGAACCGATGGTATGGCCTGCAGGGTAGCCAGGAGACGTGAATCCGCCTGGAGCGTCAACGCCACGCGACCATCTTCGCTGAGTTTTTCGTCAATTACCGCACCAAGCTGATAGAGCCAAGCACGCGTCTTACCGTCTTCGACGTCGAGCAGAATCTCTGTCGGCGCAGTCACACCGAGGCACCGGGCAATCAAATCGATCAGTTCCGCAACACCTTCCCCGGTTAACGCACTCACCTCCACTGATTCGCAACCACCGTTCGAGTACACGAGGCTCGAGGTTTCGCCTCTGCGCGCATCTATTTTGTTGCAGACCATGATCGTGCGGATATCATCCGCACCGATTTCCCGCAACACGGCGTTGACCTCAGCAACCTGTCCTTCTTCGTCAGACCCCGACACATCCACAACGTGCAGCAGAAGATCGGCGCTTGCGACCTCCTCGAGTGTCGCCTTGAACGCCTCGATCAGGGAATGCGGCAGATGGCTGATGAACCCGACTGTATCCGCCAGTACCACATCGCCAATGCCCGGAATACCCAGGCGACGCATGGTTGGATCCAGCGTGGCGAAGAGCTTGTCTTCCACAAGAACTTGGGCGGTTGTGAGCGCATTGAATAGCGTCGACTTCCCGGCGTTCGTGTAACCGACCAGCGATACGGTTTTCGTGTGTGATCGCTGGCGCCGGCGGCGGCCAAGCCGGCGCCGACGGCTGACGTCGGCCAGCTTCTTCTGCAAAGCCTTGATCCGCTCGCTCAACATCCGCTGGTCGAGTTCCAGCTGCGTCTCACCAGCCCCGCGCAGTCCGATGCCGCCTTTTTGCCGATCCAGGTGAGTCCAGCCCCGGATCAGACGAGTCTGGGCGTGTTTCAGCTGCGCAAGCTCCACCTGCAACTGACCGTCATGCGTGCGCGCACGATCTGCAAATATATGCAGGATCAACTCCGTGCGCGTCATGACCCGGCAACTCAGTGCTTCCTCCAGATTGCGTTGTTGCCCCGCGCTCAGTTCATGATTGACCAGCAACAGATCGGCGTCGGCGGCACCGAGGGCCGCGCGAATTTCATCGAGCTTGCCGCTGCCGATGAACCACCGCGGGTGCGGCATATCGCGACTTGCGGTGATGGTCTCAACCACGACCATATCCGCCGTAGCCGCAAGCTCCACGCACTCATCAAGCGCATCGGTCGCCGCCAGCGCAGAGCTGGCGGTGGCTTGTCTGAAGTGGACGTGAAGAACGACCGCGGTGCGACCGGCGTCCGGACGATCAAAGAACAAAACCACTCCTTGTCACGCAATCAACCGTCAGATGACGAGCAATAGCGCGTGACAGTGTTACGACTCTTCCGCCGTGGTTGCCTCAGTTTCTTCCGCGGCATTGGCCCCTGTTATCCGAATATTACGGGAGGGCACCACAGTGGAAATCGCATGTTTGTAGACCATCTGGCTCACAGAGTTGCGCAAGAGCACCACGAACTGATCGAACGACTCGATCTGTCCCTGCAACTTGATCCCGTTGACCAGATATACGGACACCGGAATCTTTTCCTTGCGCAGCGTGTTGAGATAAGGGTCTTGTAGCGAATGCCCTTTTGCCATTTTCCGTCTCCTTGTATGGATGCTTCTCTTTATTTGCTTTTGTTGTTCTCTTGTCTATTGGCTGGCCACTGGCCGTCGACTGGCAGCCGGATGGCGAAGCCACCTGGCGGTCGCGCTGCCACTGCCCTGCCGGCTAAAAGCTGCATTCCTTGTTGGCGGAGAATTACTATGGGGGCACCCCCAGGATATTGCAAGATCCACTGCACACAACACTTTCCGCCGCCTGTGGCGGCTTAAGTCAGGTAAGCTGATGTTCGATTTCAGCGGCCAGTAGCGCCGGTTCGCCCCACGTGAACCGCCTCATCCACGGCCAGCCGCGCAGCCAGGTGAGCTGCCGCTTGGCAAGCTGGCGGGTGGCTGCGAGCGTGCGTGCACGCATTCCGGGCGCATCGTGCATGCCGTCGAGATGCTCCCAGGCCTGGCGATAGCCGACCGCACGCAATGCCGGTAGCGACAGATCCAGATCCCCACGCTCACGCAGCGCGGCCACTTCGGCAATGAAACCTGCCTCGAGCATCGCATCAAATCGCTGCTCGATGCGGCCGTGCAGCAGCGCGCGATCATCAGGCTCAATCGCGAATTCGAGCAATTTTGCGCCGAGCCGGCTGCCAGCATCCGCACCGGTGCCACCTGCCCAGAACTGCGAGATCGGTTGCCCCGTCAATTCATAGACTTCCAGCGCCCTTTGCAGCCGGCTGTGGTTGTTCGGATGAATCTTCACAGCCGCAATCGGATCAATTTCGCACAGCCTTTCATACAGCGCGCTCCAGCCAGTCGCCGCGGCCTGGGCGTTGAGCTTGCGACGCACCTCCGCATTCGCCCCCGGCATGCTGGCAAGGCCGTCACGAAAGGTTCGCAGATAAAGCATCGTGCCGCCCACCAATACCGGCAATTGGCCGGCTTGCCACGCTTGCCGGACAGCGGCGTCGGCGTCGCGCAGGAAATCGGCCGCACTGTATGCCTCGAGCGGATCGCGAATGTCGACCAGCGCATGCGGATAACACTCGAGAATCGCTGCGGCTGGTTTTGCCGTGCCGATATCCATGCCCCGGTAAACCATGGCGGAATCGATACTGATAATGGAAATCGGCAGCCGCCGGGCCAAGGCAATCGCCACTTCGGTCTTACCGACGGCGGTCGGGCCTGCCAGGGCCAGCACGGTGCGCGGTTCAATCTGCTCCATGCTACTGACCGCGCAAAAACAGCTGATCCAGATCTGTCAGGGATTGCACCAGGTAGGTAGGCCGGCCGTGGTTACACTGACCCGCGTTTTCGGTTGACTCCATCGTGCGCAGCAGGCTGTTCATCTCGGCGATCGTCAGTTGCCGGTTGGCTCTCACCGATCCATGGCACGCCATCGTACCGAGGAGCGTTTCCTGCTCGCGTTCGATTGCCTGCGTCGAACCGAACTCCGCAAAGTCCGCCAGAAGATCCCGGGTGAGTGCCTCGACATCGCCACTGGCCAACAGCGCAGGGACTTCCCGGACGGCAACAGCCTGTTGCCCGCTGCGCTCGATCACGAGACCCAGGGCCACGAGTGCCGGCGCGAGATCCTCCACCAGCTCCGCTTCGGCTTCGCTGACGTTCACCAGTAACGGAACGAGCAGACGCTGTCTGGCCACTTCACCTTGTGCCATTTGAACTTTGAGATTCTCGTAGGTAATACGCTCATGCGCCGCGTGCATGTCCACTACGACCAGGCCATCGGCATTCTGAGCCAGAATGTAGATCCCGTGCAGCTGCGCGATTGCGAAACCAAGCGGCGGAACCGCAGTGTCGGCCTCTGCAACCACAGGTGCATTGTGCTGCGTAGTCTCGCCCGAGGTCGCGGGAGTGCGGCGCACGCCACTACCGGAATGCCGCTGGAAGACATACGGTGCGGGTCTATCGGCGATCAGGTTGAGTCCGCTCTGAGTGGCGACGACGTCAGCGGTTTGAGGCGGCACCGGCGCCTGCACGTCACCCGGGCGCACGGCCCGCAACGCGCGATTGAGCATGCCGAAGACGAAATCGTGGATCATCCGTGAATCGCGGAAGCGGACTTCATGCTTGGTCGGATGGACATTGACGTCGACAACGCTCGGCGGAACGTCGAGAAACAGCACGAAGACCGGATGCCGACCGTGGAACAGAACATCGCGGTAGGCCTGGCGGATCGCATGCGCAACCAGTTTGTCGCGCACCACGCGGCCATTCACGTAAAAATACTGTTGATCGGCCTGACTGCGGGAATGGGTGGGTAATCCCACCCAGCCGTGCAGGCGCATCTCGGCGCTGACTTCATCGATCGCAATTGACTGGTGCACGAATTCCTGGCTCAGCACTCGCGCCAGCCGTGACTCCGGTTTACCCGCCGGTAACGTGAGCTTGCTGCGACCTGCACCCTGCTGGAGTTCGAAACCCACGTCAAACCGGGAAAGACTCACACAGCGCAGCACTCGATCGATGTGCGCCTGCTCCGTCCGCTCGGCCTTGAGGAATTTGCGTCGTGCAGGGGTGTTGTAGAAAAGATCGGTAACCTCGACCGTGGTGCCGGTCGGATGCGGTCTCGGTGCGAACGCGATCTCCCGGTCACCTTCGATCTCAATGCCGAAGCCTTCCGCCGCATCTGCGCTTCGGCTGGTCATGCTCAGTCGGGCAACCGAGCCCATGCTGGCCAGGGCCTCACCGCGAAAGCCGAGGCTGGCCACAGCGTTGAGGTCCTGGGCATCGAATATCTTGCTGGTGGCATGTCGATTGACCGCGAGTCGCAGATCGTCACGGTGAATGCCCCAGCCGTTATCCCGCACCAGCACCTGCTTCACGCCACCGCTCTGGGTGCGCACCTCGATTTGCGTCGCGCCAGCGTCAAGACTGTTCTCCAGCAGTTCCTTGACTAAAGACGCCGGCCGCTCGACGACCTCACCCGCGGCAATTTGATTTGCCACGAGTTCACTGAGTTGCCGGATTCGGCGGTCTGGGCGCACCCTCTGCATGGCGCCATTCTCGCAGACTCCAGAACGTGCCGGCAAACGTGGCGGCATCTACGCAGGAATCGGGGCCGGCTGAGTGCCGGCAAACGTGGCGGCATCTACGCAGGAATCGGGGCCGGCTGAGTGCCGGCAAACGTGGCGGCATCTACGCAGGAATCGGGGCCGGCTGAGTGCCGGCAATCAACCGGCGGGTATGACGATCACCTGGCCAACGCGAATCGTATCGCCAGAGATGCCGTTCGCTTCTTTGATTCGGCGAGCACTGATGCCGTAACGCACGGCAATTGCGGAAAGCGTATCGCCGTGGGTAATGGTGTACTGCTGGCCGCCGCGTTCGCGTCGCCAGGCGACGAGCGTGCCTTCGGGCGCATTGGCCTCCATGAAGTTGCGCACACCCGCGTAGAGCGCACCGGCGAGCTTCTCCTGATAGTCCGCTGAGCTGAGTCTGCGGGCTTCAGCCGGATTCGAGATGAACCCGGTTTCCACCAAAATGGAAGGAATATCCGGCGACTTCAGGACGATGAAACCCGCCTGCTCCACCCGCTTCTTGTGCATCTTCGCGACCAGTTTGAGATGTCGCACGACACTCTTACCGGCCTCTATGCTGGCGGAACGGTTTGCGTCCATGGACAGATCCAGGAGGACGTGTCTGAGCAGATCGTCTTTGTCGTCGAGGCTGACATCACCGACCCCGCCGATCAGATCGGCCCTGTTTTCCTTCTCGGCAAGCCAACGAGCGGTTTCACTGGAAGCGCCGCGATCCGACAGGGTGTACACAGAAGCGCCGGAGACACCGGGGCTTTTAAACGCATCGGCGTGGATGGACACAAAGAGATCTGCGCGAACGCTGCGCGCTATCTGCATGCGTTTGCGATGGCCAACATAGTAGTCGCCTTTACGCACCATCACCGGCTCATAGCCCTGCGCCGCTGCGAATTTTTTCCGCAACCGCTCGGCGATCTGAAACACCACGATTTTTTCATTCACGCGATCCGGACCAAGTGCGCCCGGGTCTTCACCACCATGACCTGCGTCTATGGCGATTATGATGTCGCGTCGACCGTCCGGCTTCGGTACCACCACTGACTTCGGCTTCTTCGAAGCACTGTAGAGGTCGACCACGAGACGATGACCGTACGGCGCCACCGGCTTAAGCGTAAAGCCGTTTGGCTTCAGAGGTTGCTTGACGTCGAGCACGATGCGGTAGTCGTCCTCCCGCGGCGCGGCACGCAAGTCTACGAGCATCCTGCGACCAACCGCCACCATTCGTGGATCGAAATCGACGTTGGCGCGCGTGTTTTTCAGATCGATGACGACCCGGTGCGGATTTTCGAGAGTGAAAATTTCATACTGGACGGCCGCGGATATGTCGAACACCACACGCGTGTAGTCGGGCGCCTCGCGGATGCGCACCCTTTCGAGATATCTCGACGACTGCTGAGCTTCGGCGATCCCCGCTGACAGGATAAGCGCCGACAGACAGCTGGCAGCCTGTCGAAAAAAAGTGTGCCGCGCGCGTTTTTTTCCGCCTTCGGCCATCCTTTGCCTCGGGGCTCCTCCAGTTATCAAGCTGCTACGTGCTCTATAAATCCTTGCGACTTCCGGCCAACGTGATTTCAACGCGTCGACCATCTCCTTCGAGCGACAAAAATACATCTACATCCGGCTCCGGCAGACGGTCTTTCGCTTGTTCCGGCCATTCGATGAGTTTCGTCGCATCCGCGTCGAGCAACTCGTCGATGCCGATAAAATCCAGTTCCTGACTATCGACAATCCGATAAAAGTCGAAGTGATAAACCGTCCGATCTTCCAGTTCATACGGCTCCAGCAGGGTATATGTCGGACTCTTCACCGCCTGCGTGTGACCAAGTGCGCGCAGTATGCCTCGCACGAGGGTCGTCTTTCCAGCACCAAGTTGACCACGCAAAAACACTAACGCAGCTTTATCCAGTTGTTGGCCAAGCTGTCTCCCGAATTCCTCGGTCGCCTCTGGATTCTGCAGATAGGTAGATTCAGTTTTCGCCATAAGGTTGTTCCGCGATCAAATCACCCAGCGAGAACGGACGCGGGCGACGTGTACGTCATCAAGCATTCATGTATCTTTCAACAGTGTCATTAGATGCGGCAACAGATCGGTAGCCAAAAGACTACGTTCGCCAACTTGTTTTCCCGCGAGATCTCCTGCGCAACTGTGCAAACAAACTCCATAGACAGCCGCATCCGCAGTAGAACATCCTTGAGCTAACAAGCCACCAACAACTCCGGCCAGCACATCACCCATGCCGGCTGTCGCCATACCCGGATTACCATGCGCGCACACGCCGAGCAACGCAGAATCATCTGCATCGTGAGACGCAATCACTGTGCCTGCCCCTTTGAGAACCGCAACGCCCGAAACGCGAGTTGCCAACGCACGGGCCGCCGCGAACCGATCCTGTTGTACGCTCGCTGAGTCCTTGTTCAATAGCGTTGCCGCCTCGCCGCTATGCGGTGTGACGATAACCGGTCCTTGCAACTGCAAGTCGAGATGTGCCAGCGCATTCAGACCGTCTGCATCGACAACCGTCGGTTTTGCCAGCGCAAGCACTTCCTGCAACAACTCAAATCCCCACTGCTGCCGGCCAAGACCAGGGCCGACGATAAAAGTACTTGCACGATCGAATATCTCATGTCGCGCCGCCGTGTCATCTGCATCTACGACCATCAGCTCAGGACGCCGCGCCAGAATCGCATTTCGGTGGGTAGCCCGCGTGACCACGCTGACCATTCCGGCACCCACCCGTAAGGTGGCTTCGGCCGCGAGCAATACCGCACCACCCATCGAGTGCTCACCACCGACAACGACGACGTGGCCAAGCGCCTGTTTATACGTATTGCGATCTCGCTGCGGCAAAGGCCGCGCTGCGAGTAACGCGTGAATATCGAGCAGTGGAATGCCGGGGACCCGGTCCAGCACGGCGCGACCGACCTCAAGGTCGGCATACACCAACCGACCCGCCGCGCTGATACCGGGGCCGCTGTGAAGGCCACGCTTGCGTCCGATGAACGTGACGGTGACATCCGCGGCAACCGTCGGATCCGCGCAGGCGCCTGTGTCGGCGTTCACCCCGGAGGGCACATCAATTGCCAGAACCGGGGCGCCGCTTGCGTTTATCGCCCGCACCATCGCCGCATACGATCCGCGCAACGGTCGGCTCAGTCCGGTACCGAGCAGTCCGTCGACAATGACATCGCCATTGAGTTGGATGTCCTGGGATTCGACCACCGTGGGCCGTACCCCTTCAGACACCGCCCAATCACGCGCTCGTCCGGCGTCTCCCTGCAGGTCGCCGGGTTCACCGAGTTGCAGCAGATCCACAGTCAGTCCCATGGACCGGGCAAGTCCCGCAATAATGTAACCATCACCGGCGTTGTTGCCTTTACCACAGCAAATACTCAACCTGCGAGCTTCCGGCCAGGAATCCAACAGCTCAGCGAACGCCACCCGACCCGCTCTGCGCATGAGATCGAATCCCGGCATGCCAAAGTCCTCGATCGCGATCCGATCCAGTTCCCGGCACTGGGTTGCCGTATACAGTTGCTCGAACATCGAAACCCCATCTATGACGTTGCACATTATACTGGAGCAACAGGCACTGGGCAGCGTGCGTAGGAAACTGTGCCAGGACAGGTGCGCCGGAACTGCGCCGAGACAGGTGCGCAGGAACTGCGCCGAGGCAGGTGCTCAGGAACATTGGCATTGCCATCGCGAGCCGGCACAATAATGGACTACCAGAAACTCAAAGAAGACATTCAACTGTGGAGCAGGGAGCTTGGCTTCCAGCAACTGGGCATCACCGACCTGGATTTATCCGAACACGCCCCGCATGTTCGCGCCTGGCTGGCAAAAGGATTTCAGGGCGAGATGGGTTACCTCGAACGGAATCTCGAAAAGCGCCTGCACCCCGATCTGCTCGAACCGGACACCTGCCGCGTGATCAGTGTCCGCATGGACTATCTCGCCGCAGACACACAACCTCTGGAAATTCTGCGCGATCCCAGTAAAGCCTATATCTCCCGCTACGCACTTGGGCGCGACTATCACAAAGTCCTGCGCCGACGCCTTGCGACCCTCGGGCGCAAGATCAACGAAGCGGCCGGTGAGCTCGATCATAAATTCCGCGCCTTTACCGATTCCGCACCCGTGCTCGAAAAGGCGTTGGCGCAGAAAGCCGGATTGGGTTGGATCGGCAAACACAGCCTGTTGCTCAATCGGCAAGCCGGCTCGTGGTTCTTCCTGGGAGAATTGTTCACCAATATCCCTCTCCCGGTGGACCCACCTGAGACCGAGGATTTCTGCGGCAACTGTCATGCCTGTATCACCGTCTGTCCGACCGACGCCATTGTGGGTCCAAAACAACTCGACGCACGCCGTTGCATTTCGTATCTGACCATCGAAAACAAGGGTGAGATTCCACAGTCACTGCGGAAAGCGATCGGCAACCGGGTTTTCGGCTGCGATGACTGTCAGTTGTACTGTCCGTGGAACCGCGCTGCCCGCACAACCCGGGAAGACGACTTTACCCCGCGCCATGGTCTTGCCAACGCCGAGCTGCTGGACCTGTTCAAGTGGTCAGAAGCCGAGTTTCTGGCGCGCACGGAAGGTTCGGCCATCCGCAGGATTTCCTACGAACAATGGCTGCGTAACCTGGCAGTCGCGCTCGGCAACGGGCCCGCAGCACCCGATGTGATTGCCGAGCTGACTCGACGCCGCCGCGAAGTCTCAGAACTCGTGCGCGAACACATAGATTGGGCGATCGCGCAGCTTGAGAGTTAACGCTCAAGAGTTGACAGGCGTTCCGCGAGACTAGCAGCGTGTTGAAAGACACGCTGCTAGTCGAGTCGCAGAAAGTGTTCCCGGTAGTACTTGAGCTCTTCGACAGATTCACGGATATCCGCGAGTGCCGTGTGGGCATTCTGTTTCTTGAATCCCGCCATGAGATCCGGCCGCCAGCGTATCACGAGTTCCTTCAGGCTACTGACGTCGATGTTGCGATAGAAGAGATAGGCTTCAAGCGTAGGCATGTAGCGGGTGAGGAACCGTCGATCCTGCCAGATCGAGTTGCCGCACAACGGCGCGGTATGGCGTTCGACGTGCTTTTCGATGAACGCCAGCGTACAGGCTTCGGCTTCGACCGGCAGGATGTCGGACTTGCGAACCCGCTCGAGCAGGCCCGAAGCGCTATGATGCGTCTGATTCCATTCGTCCATCGCCGCAAGCTTCTCTTCAGGCTGGCGGATGGCGAGAACGGGACCTTCTGCGATGATCGTGAGATCCCCGTCCGTGATCAGAGTAGCCATTTCGATGATGACCTCCGTCTCGGGATTCAGACCAGTCATCTCGAGATCCATCCAAACTAGGTTCGCTGCCACAGCCATCTCACTCATCTACGTCTGCGCCATTATTCTCAGATCCATTCTCAGATACCATAGCCGGCTCGATTTCCACGGAGTGAGACGATTTCCGACGTCACGCTGATTGAGGTGCCCGAATTGAGCGAAATGCTCGCAGCACCTAATAAAAACCTGCGCCTCATCCATGTCGCTGATCCTGCCGCCTATCTGCGCGCCCACCTGCCGGGTGCAATCGTGGTGGATCCCCGCGAACTCGTGGACGGCACGCCACCGGCGAGCGGACGTTTGCCCGGTCTTGCACAACTCAACCGGCTCTTTTCGCGGCTCGGTCATCAGCCGCAAACCGAGTATGTTCTCTACGACGACGAGGGCGGCGGCTGGGCCGGTCGCTTCGCCTGGACACTCGATGTGATCGGCCATCGCGAATGGCGCTATCTGAACGGGGGGTTGCATGCCTGGGCCGCCGCCGGTGGCGATCTCGCGACAGATCCAGGCAGCCAACCGCCTGCGAGCAACACCGATCTTCACATCGACAACGGACCTATTGCTGAAATACCAGATGTGCTGGCGGCGATCGCGGACCCCGCAGCGATCATCTGGGACGTGCGCTCGCGGGAAGAATATCTGGGCACGCGCAGGACGGCCGCCCGCGCCGGTCATGTCCCCGGGGCGGTGCATCTGGACTGGATGGACCTCAAAGACCCCGCACGCGACTTGCGCCTGATCGATAACCTGCCACAAACACTGGCCAGTCATGGCATTGACGGCACGCGCCCCATCATCACGCATTGCCAGACGCATCACCGATCCGGACTGTCCTACATGATCGGCCGCTTGCTCGGTTTTACCGACATTCGGGCCTATCACGGCTCCTGGTCGGAATGGGGCAACCGTGACGATACGCCGGTCAGCACCGCGCCATGAGTCAAACCTTCGCGGCACTGCAACGGCTGCTGCCGCAACATGGCCTGTCGCGATTAATCGGTCATTTCGCGGCAACGCAATCGCCTTGGATTCGCCGGAGCTTCATTCACGGCTTTGCCCGCGCCTACCCGGTCGACATGACCGAGGCCGGCCGTGAGTCGCTCGACGACTATCACTCGTTCAACGATTTTTTCAGCCGCGAGCTGAAACCGGGCGCCCGGCCGCTGCCCGCTGATCCGCTGCTAGCGGTCAGCCCCGCAGACGGCACGATCAGTCAGGCAGGCGTCATCGAAGATGGCAGTCTGCTCCAGGCAAAGGGCAATTCTTACGCACTGACCTCGCTGGTGGATGGTGCCGCGGATGAGTTTTACGGCGGTACGTTCGCGACCGTCTACCTCGCGCCGCACAACTACCACCGGGTGCATCTACCGGTGGCCGGCACTCTCACGACCAGCCGCGCGATTCCGGGCGCCTTGTTTTCCGTCAATGCGAAAACCGAAGCGTCGGTCAACGATCTGTTCGCGCGCAACGAGCGGCTGGTCTGCCGCTTCGAAACAGCCCACGGGCCGATGCTCGTCATACTGGTTGGCGCACTCATCGTTGCCAGCATCGAAACTGTCTGGCCGGGCCCCGCCTCGCCCTATCAAAAACCAGAAACTCAAATTCATGAACTGGCGCTTGCGCGCGGCAGCGAGATCGGCCGCTTTCTGCTGGGTTCGACGGTGATTGTCTGCTTCGCCCCGGGCAAAGCCATACTGGCCGACGGCGTGACCGCCGGCCAGTCGATCAGGATGGGCCAGCCACTGGCACGCCTGACGGCCTAGCAGCCTATCGAGGCGCACGCTGCTGGATTCCCGGCAGTAAGGCTAAAGCTATGCAACCGGCGCTAGAGGAAACGGCATGACCTCGGCGAGGCTTTGCGCGCCCAGTTGCAACATCAGCAGGCGATCAACCCCGAGTGCTACGCCTGCGCAATCCGGCAACCCCGCATCGAGTGCTGCCAGGAAATACTCATCCACCGCAACCTCTGCTGAGCCCGCCATCCGGCGTTCGGCGACATCAAGGGCAAAGCGTCGCCGCTGCTCTGTGGCATCGGTGAGCTCGTGGTAGCCGTTGGCAAGTTCCACGCCGTCCACCACCAGTTCGAAGCGTGCGGCCACCGTCGGATCAGCAGACTGCAGACGGGCCAGTGCCGCCTGCTCCGCCGGATAGTCCGTGATGAAAAAACGCCCATTACCAAGCTCATTGATCGCATCGACAAAGCGCAGGTCGAGTTCTGCGCGCGGACGGGCGCAATCACCCACAAGAGAGGCGTAGGTGTAAGTCTCATATTCAGCCGGGCCCAGCGCGAGCGAGACGAGTTCGGCGACCTCGGCGCGCAACTGACCATCGTCGAATCCCAGCCGGTACCACTCCAGCAGCGTGAATTCCGGATTGTGCAGGCGACCGGCTTCACCGGCGCGGAACACCTGACCCATCTGATAGATCGACGGCGCGCCGGCAGCCAGCAACCGCTTCAGCTGATATTCGGGTGAGGTCTGGAGATAGCCCTGAGTGCCGACCGCCATCGAATCGATCTGTGTATCGGTGACCGTGTGGGACGCAAGCAGCGACGTCTGCACTTCGAGCACGTCCCGGGCGGCAAAAAACTCTCGGATGTCACGCAGCAGTCGGGCCCTTCCGGCCAGTGCCGAGAGCGGGCAACTCGGTTGCCATGGGATGCTCATGCGCGGCCAGTGGCTACCGGTCAGGCGCGGCTGACGTACTCGCCCGAACGGGTATCGATCTTCAGCACGTCTCCGATGTTGATGAACAGGGGCACTTTGATCACCGCAGCTGTGGCCAGCGTCGCGGGTTTCGTGCCGCCCTGTGCCGTGTCGCCTTTCAATCCGGGATCCGTTTCGGTGACTTCGAGTTCGACGAAGTTTGGCGGCGCAACGGAAATGGGGGAATCGTTCCACAGTGTGACCTGGAAGACGTCTTGTTCTTTCAGCCAGTCGGTCACGCCGGCGACCGCGGTTGCATCGGCGCCGATCTGTTCGAAACTGCCATCGGTTTTCATGAAGTGCCAGAACTCGCCGTCCGTGTAGAGGTACTCCATGTCGAATTCCATCACATCGGCGGCTTCAATGGATTCTCCCGACTTGAACGTCCTGTCCCAAACGCGTCCCGACTTGAGATTGCGGAATTTTACCCGGTTGAAAGCCTGACCCTTGCCGGGCTTAACAAATTCGTTTTCGAGGATGGAGCACGGTTCTCCCTCCAGCAACACTTTCAATCCTGCTTTGAACTCACTGGTGGAATAGCTGGCCATGTCTCATTGATCCCCGTTCTGCTGTTCTTTCATCCTTAATATCCCCGGACGCCCGTCATCGTTCAGGCGGGCACGCCGCCACCGGTCTTTTGCGCCACGCCTCAAAAGGCGTAAAAAACGCGAGGCCGCGCATCATAACGATTAAATTCGCGTCTTGAAATCCACCGTGAATATCTGCGCGAAATCACTTTTCGAGCAAAGGCATTTAAATATACTACCGGCCTGAATTTTTCTAAGCAGGATGGCCCTGCGTGAGCTTTATGGACCAAGGCTTGACACTACAAATCACAGTTCCCGCTGCGGACCTGGACGCACTGTCGTTTTGCGACCCGGATCCCACGTCGCTGAGCGATTGGGTAGGCAGCTTGCCGATGGCAAACACCGAGGAAACTGCCACCAAGATCCGCCAGGCGACGTTTGAGATTGCACGGCTCGCCGTCGATTTCCGGCAACGCATGGAACTGCTCGAAAGCTTACGACCCAGTCTTCACTATCTCTGCGCAAGGCTGGATCGCGCAGCCACGACAAGCGACAACGGCGATTCGATCGCAAGAACCGCGCAACGGCTGCAAACGAATCTGAGCTCCGGCTACAAGGCTGTGATCATGGCAGCCCTCGCCGAAGCCGACGATCGCAACGTTGCTGACATAATTTCTCTCGCGATCTATCGAGCGATATCCGATCTATCCAGGACGATGTTGCGGACTCTGCAGTTTTACGTCGCCCCCGCCGATCGCATGTGGCTGGAGTTGAATCAGCTCTACCTGCTCGCCGAGCAGCTTGGCGTGCAGGATGAACGCTGGGAGGACACCGAGAATCATTCGAATCCTGAGACATCGAGCAAGGACGCCTACCTGCGGGCGATCCTGCTGGCACTGAGCAAGCCCAACCAGCTGCGCCACCGTCAGCTCAGCCACTTATTCAACGCGCTCGAGGTCTGGACGCAAACCGTCGCGCTGGACGAAGCAGAAGACGAGGCTCTCTACAGCATCGATCTGGCGTCCGACCAGGGTCCGCGCCACTCCGAACTGCTGCACGATGCCATCGAAATCCGTTGCATCGGCACGGGAATACTCGTCTTCGAGATCGAAGCTTTTCTCAACGATATCGACGGCAACCTCACCATTCCCGATCAGATAGACAACAGCCTGGCATCACACCTGACCAACTCCTGGGGTGCGATGCAGCAACGGGCACACCATCGGGCGGCCGTGAGCAGTGCGATGAAAGTCTGTGTGGGCATGCGCGCAGTGCACTACTTCCTGAGCGGAGGAGTGGAATTTGCTGCTCAGTTCGACGAGACAGATGCGGCGCTGAGGAAGGAAGTGAACCCCTTCATCAACCCCGACATTCAATTCTATACCGACGGCGCAGTTTCCAAAGACGTCTGGGATGACGCCTTCGATCTGAGTGTAAGAATTCCCTTTAATCCGAAGATCGAAGACCCTGAAGAGCGTCTGCTCGGCGATCCAGACAGCAAGAAGAAAAGGCCGCCGAATGACCAACAAAAAGGCTATATCTGTTACGACACGACGACCCTCGACACGAGTCCCGGCGGTTACCGGATTCGCTGGAACGGACCTCTGCCGGCGAGCGTGCAGACAGGCGAACTGGTGGCCATGCGCGAGCCGAGCGACCCGCGCTGGTATGTTTCGGTCGTGCGCTGGATTCGCCAGGAAGCCGAAGGCACGTTCCTGGGCGTCGAATTGATCGCACCCAGAGCAATCCCGGTGGCCGCCCGCGTCGTCAACAAGCGCGGCGGCCCTTCGGAATACGCTCGAGCATTGTTGCTGCCCGAACTCCTACCCATCGGCCAGTCGGCGAGCCTGCTGACGCCGCCCCTGCCGTTCAAAGCCGGGCAGAAAATTCACATTTCCAGGCAGGGCATTCAGACAACCGCACAGTTGAATAAGTGCATGCTTAAAACCGAAAGTGTTAACCAGTTCACATTTCGTATGTTGGATGGTTACTTGGAAAACACTCAGATCAACATCACCATGAGGAACACTGAAAATACGTTGAATGACCACGAATCCGGCGAGTCTAGGTAGGGGTCGTTGGCTTAAATAAGGATATGTCGGACCAACATGCCCAACATGCGCCCGTGCGCCTATTGATTGCGGAAACATCGGAAAACGCAGCTCACAAGTATGACTCGCTGCTCCGAGACGCCGGAATTTCCACGCGTCTCGAAATTATCGATCTCCCCATGGCGAGCGACCGGCTTGCAGACGCCGACCTGATGCTCTGCAACGCCGCACTACCTCAACTATCGAAGGTGCTGCCACAGCTCGTCGCAAAGGCGCCAGACGTGCCGATCATCATCATCAACAACGATGAAGCAAGCATTTCCCCCATCGATGGTATCGGTCTGGGGGCAGCCGATGTCGTGCAGAGTTCCGACGCGCAGCATCTCGTGTTAGTCGTCAAACGCGAAATTGAACATGTTTGCCAGAAGCTGCGATTCGTGCAAACGCGACGCGCTCTTCAAGAAGCCGAACAGCGCTGCCAATTGCTGCTCCAGAGTTCCAAAGCAGCCATCGCCTATGTGCATGAGGGAATGCACATCTATGCGAACGATGGCTATCTGAAACTGTTCGGATTCAAAGATGCAGACGATCTGCTCGGGCTATCGCTGATCGATCTGCTCGACGCAGATTCGGCAAAGGAACTCAAGGCCCGGCTCAAAAAGTTCCGTAAAGATGAACAAGAAACCGTTTTTGACTTCACCGGGAAAAGCACCGACGGCAGCGTGGTGACGGCGAGCATGACCCTGGCCGGCGCAGAGTACGAAGGTGAACATTGCCTGCAGGTTACCGTGCGCACAAGCGATGTGGCACAAACGACTGCGGCCGAAAAAGCCGCAGATTCTCCAGGGAATAGCGCGAAGCCGACCGCCAACGAGACCAACCGTACCGCGACCACGAACGGCACGGCAAAACCTGAAGCCGGCCTGGCGCAAAATCTCACGCAGTTCCTGACCGCCGGTGAAGCTCTACTGAACGCACGGCCGACGGAATTCCGCAGCATTTTCGTCGCCCAGATCGACGGCTACACCCAACTGCAGGACAGTTTCGGCCTCGCCGGGGCTGACAATGCCTGCCGCCAGGTCGAAGCCACTCTGCTGGCTGCCACGTCATTTCCGTTCATGCGTGTCTCGCCATCGCAGTGGGCAGTGCTGGTGTGTGCTGACACACGTGATTCCGCGTTGGACATCGTCGGCGACTACCGCAGCGCGGTCGAAGCCATGCTGCTGGAAATCAACAAAAAGACCGTACGTCCGACCGTCACAATCGGAGGTTCAATATTTGACTCGGAAGCCTATGACTCCACGACCGAGGCGCTGGAAGCGACGTTGAACGCAGCGTTCAACACGATGCGCGCCGCCAGCGAAAAGCGCGATGGCAACCATGTGGAGCTGCCGACATTCGACACCGAAGAACAGGAGTTCAACGACGAGGCCAATCGCGTTCTGACCTTGATCAACGAAGCGATACAGAAGGAGAAATTTATACTGCTGTTTCAACCAATCATCAGCTTGCGAGGTGATTCCGATGAACACTACGAAGTGTTCCTCAGAATGCTCGACCGCAGCGGTGAGCAGATGGCACCTAACGAGTTTCTGCAAACAGCCATTGAAAACGGCGTGGCCGCCAAGATCGATCGCTGGGTCATCCTGCAATCGATCAAACAGCTTTCAGCTCATCGCGGGAAAGGTCACAACACACGACTGACGATCAATCTCACGAGCAACAGTGTCGCCGACCCGGAGTTCCTTCAGTGGCTCTCAGTCGCAATCAAAGCGGCACGTTTGCCCAGCGATGCGGTGATTTTCCAGATCACCGAGCAAGACTCAGCCAACTACATCCGGCAAACGCGTGAATTCGTGGATGGCCTGAAGGCGATGCACTGTCGTGCATCCTTATCGCGTTTCGGAGTCTCCGACGAACCTTTCGAGATTTTGAAGCATATTCCGGTAGATTTCGTGAAACTCGAAGGCTCGCTCATCGATAGCCCCAAGAATGATTCGGACCTCCGTGATGACCTCACCAAAATGATCAAGCGACTGCAGGCGCTCGGAAAGCTGACGATTGTGCCCAAGGTTGAAACCGCGAACGTCCTGTCCGCGTTGTGGCAGGCTGGCGCCAACTACATCCAGGGCCACTACCTGCAGGAGCCTTCCACGTCCATGGAATACGACTTCAGCACCGACGACTAGTAGCGTGCAAAGGCTGCCAGTACTGTGTACTAGCCTTCAGCCTTTTCTTTTCCATACTCGCCGTAAGGCGGCGGGTGCTCAATCCGCCAGCGCTTCTTCGATGTCCCGATCACTGAATCCCATCAGATACAGCACCGTGTCCAGGCCGAAGTTAGATATGGCGTGGCTTGCGGACTCCTTCACGACGGGCTTTGCGTGGTACGCAACGCCCAGGCCAGCCCGGCTCAACATCGGTAGATCGTTCGCTCCATCGCCAATCGCGATTGTCTGCTGCAGAGAGATGCCTTCGCGCAGAGCAATCTCTTCGAGCAACTCCGCTTTGCGCTTCGCATCAACGATTTCACCCTCGACTTCCCCGGTCATAACGCCATCGACGATCTCCAGCCGGTTGGCAAATACGTAGTCAATGCCAAGTTCCGCCTGCAGAAGCTCGCCGACGTACTGAAAACCGCCCGAGATGATGGCCGTCTTGTAGCCGAAATGCTTGAGGGAACGAATCAGCCGATGCGCGCCGTCGTTGAGGCGCACCGATTCTGCAACTTCTTTGAGCGCGGACTCGGAAAGTCCTGCCAGAAGACGCGCTCGCTCGGTGAAGCTCTCCTGGAAGTTGAGTTCGCCGCGCATGGTTCTATCGGTGATCTCCGACACAGCGGCTTTCACGCCGTGGTAGCCAGCCAGTTCATCGATGAACTCGGCATCAATCAGTGTGGAATCCATATCGAAAGCCACCAGCCGCCGGTTGCGGCGATAGACCGTGTCCTCCTGGATACTGAAATCGAATACCAGTTCGTCCGCGGAGGCCAGCAGATCGCTTTTCAGGTCACTGGCATTCATCACCTTGCCACGCAGGCTCATCTCAATACTTGTGCGCGATTGTTCATCACCAACCGCCAGCGGGATACGGCCCGACAATCGCTGTACCGCATCGATGTTCAAGCCATGGCGGCTGATCAACTCCGTGACCGACGCAATCTGGCCTCCCGTGAAACTCTGCGCAAGCAACGTGAGGATATAGCGGGCTTTGCCCTGACCGCCTACCCACTCTTCATAGTCACTGGCAGACACGCGGGTCGAGCGCAGCGTTATCGAGAGTTTTTCCGCCGTGGCCTGGAGCGCTGCAAGTAAATCGGGTATCGGCGTTTCGTCCATAATCTGAATCAGCATCCCCAGATTCAGTTCGTCGTGGATGACCGCCTGGCCGATATCGAGGATGCGCACTTGATAAACAGCCAGCTGGGATGTCAACATGGCCATCAAACCCGGTTGATCCCGTCCCGACACATTTATCAAAATTATATCGCTGGCCACTTGACCGTCTTCCTGCCTATCGACCCAAATTGACCCAGTTGCTGGTTAACACGAGCGGAGCACTCGAAGTTTGAAGCTAACGTCTTGGTTATTGCGCGTCAAACAAGCACGCCGGAATTTCCTGCTTGGACTCGCCATCAGCATCACCGTGGCACTGGGTCTTGGTCTGGCCTGGCTCGACGATAGCGACGTCCAGCAGCGCATTCAACTCTTCGGGGGCGCACTGGCGTCCGGTCTTGCGACCCTGGCCGTCGAACCGCTGACACAGCGCGATCAGATCCACCTCGGCGTGCTCGCCAACCGTCTCGCGGAGCTCACTGAGGTTTCCGGGGTAAGCATCTACACGGTGAACAATGAGATGCTTGCGGTAAGCGGCAATATCCAGCGGGGTCTCGCCTTCACCCAGCCCATCGTGCAGGGCGGCAGTATCGTCGGCTATGTGCGCATCCAACTCACGCCGGCTGCCGCGTTCGCAGAGAATGCCTCGAGCAGCCTGCTCGCGGTGTCCGTGCTGATCGTGCTACTGGTGCCATTGGCGTTGTTTGGCCTGAGCGAACTGCGCTTACCCGGCAGACTGCATTCCGCCAAACTCCTCGGCCCCGACGCTGCCAGGACCGAGACCGAGGACGTACCCGCAAGGTTGGATGAGCCGGAGGTGCCGCACTATCTACTCGTGCTCAACCTCTTCAATCAGTTGAGCCTCACGCGTGAGCAATGCGAGCGGGAACTCGCCCACGCCAGTATCTTCGCCGACGAAATTGCCGGCATCTACTACGCGAGAGTCTCCGAATTAACCGGCACCGGATTGCTGCTCGAGTTTGATGACACCGCAGACGCGGACCGGCCTTTTCAGGTCATCTGTGCCGCATTCGCCCTCGCGCAGCTGCTGCTGGAGGCAGAAACCTGGGGCACGTATCGACTCGGTCTGCATGTGATCGAATTACCCCGCAGCCGTTCTCCTGCGCCGGATGTTGCTGAAATCGCCGACACCGCGCTGCTTTCAGCGCTCGCCAAGCCATCAACGCTTGCCGTGAGCGCGGAGCTCTACGATCGTATCGGCGACGTCGAGCGATTCAACTCGCAACGCATGAGCAATCCACTACTGACAGAACTGGAATCGACCCCGCCTGCTGCGTGGTTGATCGACAGCCTGGATCCGGCTCACCAGTCGCTTATTGCCGCGCAGGTCAGCGAAATCGCAGACGCCGCCGGAGGCTATCCGGTCGATTCGACTTCCAGAGAATCCACCTTCTGAAATCCACGCGGCAGCTTCCGGCCACGCCGCGCACGCTCGCCGATGTAATGCTCGAGATCTTTGTACTTCATACGCAAATGGCGCTGCCCGGCGATAACAATCAGCTCATCGGACAGCCCGAGAATCTGTACGGCAATCATATACTCTTCGCGCGATTTGAAGGCCGCCGTCGGCACGTTGATCAGCTTGTTACCCTTGCCTCTGGCAAGCTCGGGGACTTCTGCCAGAGGAAATACCAGCATGCGTCCCTGGTTAGTCAATGCGACAACCTGCTGATCCTGCTCGAGATCTACCGGCACTGGCGCTAACGCGACGCCGTCTTTGGGCACGCTGAGGCAGGCCTTGCCCGCCCTGTTCTTCGTCACCATATCTTCGAGTGTGCCGATGAAGCCGTAACCCGCATCGCTTGCGAGCAACACTCTTGAGGTACCGCGTCCCATTGCGACCCCGACAAAGCGCGCACCGGCGGCCGGCTTCAAGCGACCTGTCAACGGTTCTCCCTGGCCGCGTGCCGAGGGCAGAGTATGCGGCGCTACGGCATAGCTGCGACCTGTGGAGTCCAGAAAGATGAGCACATCATTGGTTCTACCGCACGCCGAGTGACCAAACGCGTCACCACCGCGGTAGTTCAGCTCGAGTGGATCGAGCTCATGCCCCTTCGCTGAGCGTACCCAGCCTTTATCGGAGAGCACCACCGTGATGGGCTCATTGGTCAACAGGTCTTCATCGCTGTATGCAGACGCTTCGGTTTCTACGCCAAGCGGCGAGCGGCGTTCGTCACCGAATTTTTCTGCATCGGCAAGTAACTCCTTTTTGATGAGGGTCTTCAAACGGACCTTGGACTTGAGGATCTTTTCGAGATCCGTCTTCTCACCGGCAAGCTCGTCCTTCTCACCCTGTAACTTCATCTCTTCGAGTTTGGCAAGTTGGCGCAATCTGAGGTCGAGTATTGCGGTGGCTTGTGTGTCGCTGAGCTTGAACTTCTTCATCAACGCAGCTTTCACCTCATCTTCTTCGCGAACGATGCGAATGACTTCGTCGAGGTTGAGATACGCAACAAGCAATCCATCCAGGATGTGCAATCGCTCATTGATCTTCTCGAGCCGGAAGCTGAGTCGACGATGCACCGTAATCTGCCGGTATTCGAGCCATTCCTTGAGCATGACCACCAGATTTTTAACCCGCGGCTTCTGGTCGAGGCCAATCACATTCACGTTTACCCGGAAGCTTCGCTCGAGATCGGTAGTCGCAAACAGGTGACTCATCAATCGGTGTGCGTCGACCCGGTTCGATCGCGGCACCAGCACCAGGCGGGTTGGATTTTCATGATCCGATTCATCGCGAATGTCCGACAGCATCGGCAGTTTCTTTGCGTGCATCTGCTGCGCGATCTGTTCGAGTATCTTTGCAGGCGAGGTTTGATGCGGTAGCGCCGTGATCACAATGTCGCCACTCTCCACCCGGTACACGGCTCGCGCCCTGATGCTGCCACGGCCGGTTTCGTACATTTCGCGGATGTCTGCTTCCGGCGTGATGATCATCGCATCGGACGGAAAATCGGGTCCTTTGATGTGAGTCATCAGATCTCGAACTTTCGCTTTCGGTGAATCTAACAGGTGTATGCACGCACTGATGACTTCATTCATGTTGTGCGGCGGAATGTCAGTCGCCATGCCCACTGCGATCCCCGTGGCGCCATTGAGGAGCACGAAGGGCAGCCTCGCTGGCAGCAAGGTCGGTTCATCAATGGTACCGTCAAAATTCGGCGTGAAGTCCACCGTGCCCTGCTTGGTTTCCGCCAACAGAAGTTCCGCGTAACGAGACAGCTTCGCCTCCGTGTAACGCATGGCTGCGAAAGATTTCGGATCATCCGGCGCACCCCAGTTGCCTTGTCCTTCGATCAACGGATAACGAAACGAGAACGGTTGCGCCATCAACACCATGGCTTCGTAACAGGCGCTGTCGCCATGTGGATGGAATTTGCCGAGCACGTCTCCGACGGTGCGAGCCGACTTTGTGAACTTCGCTGCGTTGTTGAGTCCAAGCTCACTCATCGCATAGATAATCCGACGCTGCACCGGCTTCAAGCCGTCACCGATGTGTGGCAACGCGCGATCGTTGATGACATACATCGAGTAGTCGAGGTAGGCGCGCTCGGTGTAGGTGCGCATTGGGAGGGTTTCGATGTCTGGTGTTTCGGCGGGCATTCGGTTCACTTATGTTCGGTTGATTTTGAGACTGGTGTTACTGGAGAAGGATTCCACAGTTGAATTCTTGTTGGAACCTTCTAAGAGGGCTAGGTTTACGCAGCGCAGAGGAGCAGACCGGGGTTATCGCAGACGCTGCAAGCTGCATCTCGCCTTTCAAGGCTGTGCCAAGATTCAAGCGTGGGGAGTGTGCCTCGCCTTTCGCTACTGATCCAAGGTTCGGGTCGCGAAGAGGGGCTCGTGCAGAGTTCAGGATTTTGCTCACGCTATTTCAGCTGATCGAGGCTTGGTGACCGTTGGACTCCAGCCAGGCGCGTCGGTCCGGGGCGCGTTTCTTTGCCAGCAACATGTCGAGCATTTCATCGGTCTTTTCTGATGAGTCGAGTGTCAACTGGACAAGGCGGCGCGTGTCAGGGTCCATTGTGGTTTCTCGGAGCTGCAGCGGGTTCATTTCGCCGAGGCCTTTGAATCGCTGCACCATGACGTTGCCGCGTTTCTTCTCTGCAGCAATTCGATCGAGGACTCCCTGCTTTTCGGCCTCATCGAGCGCATAGAAGACTTCTTTGCCGACGTCGATCCGGTACAGCGGCGGCATTGCGACATAGATGTGGCCCGATTCCACGAGCGGGCGAAAGTGCTTGAGGAACAAAGCACACAGCAACGTTGCGATGTGGAGCCCGTCCGAATCGGCATCCGCCAGGATGCACACTTTGTCGTAGCGCAACCCCGAAAGATCGCTCGACGCCGGGTCGACGCCGATGGCGATCGCGATATCGTGCACCTCCTGGGAGGCCAATACCTGACTGGCATCGACTTCCCAGGTGTTGAGGATCTTGCCGCGCAGGGGCATTACCGCCTGAAATTCGCGGTCGCGCGCCTGCTTTGCTGAACCACCGGCAGAATCTCCTTCCACCAGAAACAGCTCCGCACGCTGCGTGTCCTGACCGGAACAATCGGCCAGTTTGCCCGGCAGTGCCGGTCCTGCCGTGACTTTCTTGCGCGCAACCTTTTTCGCTGCCTGCACGCGTCGCTGTGCATTGCCGATGGCCAATTCTGCCAGTCGGTCACCATCCTGCGCATGTTCGTTGAGATAGAGGCTGAACGCGTCCTTGGCAACGCCGCTGATGAATGCCGCAGAGTTGCGGGAAGACAATCTTTCCTTGGTCTGGCCGGAGAACTGTGGGTCCACCAGCTTTGCCGACAGCACGTAAGCGCATTGCAGCCACAGATCGTCGCCCGTGAGCTTCACGCCGCGCGGCAGCAGATCCCGAAACTCACAGAATTCCTTCAACGCATCCAGCAACCCGCTGCGCAAGCCATTGACATGGGTACCGCCCTGCAGCGTCGGTATCAGGTTCACATAGGATTCGGTGATGAATTCACCCCCATCGATCACCCATTTTACGGCCCATTCCACGGCTTCCTCGTTGCCCACTGCGCTGTGCATGAACGGCTCAACAGGCACGGTTTCCGCGCCGGCGAGTGCGTGCTCCATGTAACTGCGCAGGCCGTCTTCGTAGTACCAGGTTTCATTGTCGGCTTTACTGCCTTCGACCTTGAGCGACATCCGCAATCCCGGGCACAACACCGCTTTAGCCCGCAGCAGGTGTTTGAGTTTCGGCACCGAAATTTTTGCAGAATCGAAGTAACTGGCGTCCGGCAGGAACCACACGCGTGTGCCGGTGTTGCGCTTGCCGACCTTGTCGATCGCTTTCAATTTGGCCGTGGGCTTGCCTTTACGGTAGTTCTGCTGGTAGAGCTTGGCGTCGCGTTTTACCTCAACCTGCAGTTTTTCCGACAACGCATTGACCACGGAAACACCGACGCCGTGCAACCCGCCGGAAAAATTGTAGTGTTCGTTGTCGAATTTAGCGCCCGCGTGGAGTCTCGTCAGAATCAACTCAACGCCTGAAATTTTGTGTTTTGGATGGATGTCGACCGGCATGCCGCGGCCGTCATCTATGACTTCCACCGAACCGTCTTTCAGTACGGTGACTTCGATCTCCCGGGCATAGCCTGCGAGTGCTTCATCCACGCTGTTGTCGACCACCTCCTGCACCAGATGGTTGGGCCGGGTGGTGTCGGTGTACATGCCGGGTCGCCGGTGAACGGGTTCGAGACCCGTCAAAACCTGTAGAGATTTCGCAGAGTATTTTGCTTCTGCCATGCCTGCTGTAATCACTCCCTAGTGGCGTTGAGGTAATTCGATATTCAATGGATAGTCGGCGACACGACGCACTTCGCTCGTCACGCCACCGTCGCTAGCCAGATAGAGCCATCGGTAGCCGGGTTTCGTGTCGTCAATCGCGAACTTCTCGGAACGCGGCGCAAACTGAAAACACGTGGAGGGTGTTCCCAATAACGCAATCCGCCGGCCGGCGGATTCATAGTCACTTTCGATGATCTGATGCGCATGACCGAACACCATGGCTACGACACGGGTGTGTTCGGACAGCCATTCTAACAGCTCATCAGCATTTTGGATGCGATCCTTATCGAGCCACGGGCAGTCCACCATAAGCGGCGGATGGTGAGTGGCGAGTAACACGTGATTGTCACCGGCCGCCGCACAGGCTTCGCGCAACGCAAGCATGTCCGGTTCACCCAGTTCGGCGGCGGGCGAGCCGTCGGCATGACTGTCGAGACCAATGAGATCCCAGCCAGGCAGCGAGAGCACGCAAGGCTGACGCAGATAGCGACTCATCGGCGCCACCAGATCATGATTGCCGGGCAACACAAGCCGCGGCCCTGTGTAATATTCCTCGACAATGGCACTGAACCGATCGTAGGTTTCGGGCTCACCGTTGTGGGCGATATCGCCGGTGGCGAGCAACGCATCCGGCGTACGCTCGCTCAACGCTTGCCTCAGCACAGCGCGCAGACTGTCGGTCGTGTCTACACCCAGGAGACGCTCGTGTGTTCCTGCGAGCAGGTGAACGTCGGTAATCTGTAACACGTTCAACACGCCGAGGGTCCTGCCGGTGAATGTCCCGCCGGAGCGGGTGAATGTCCCGCCGGAGCGGGTGAATGTCCCGCCGGAGCGGGTGAATGTCCCGCCGGAGCGGGTGAATGTCCCGCCGGAGCGGGTGAATGTCCCGCCGGAGCGGGTGAATGTCCCGCC
>SMVA01097850.1_pt1 | contig 54070 bp, 43 predicted proteins | sample 2456451 | NCBI WGS metagenome assembly SMVA01 (sample SAMN11095933, study PRJNA526329) | marine sediment metagenome | biome: Marine sediment; feature: Surficial sediment; material: Deep marine sediment; isolation source: Hadal surficial sediment | place: Pacific Ocean | collected 2014-05 | depth...
CACCACGGCTCAACGAAGTACTCAGGGAGGCCGTCAATGCGCACCCGCCGCCCGTCGCGCGTCGCACACGTATCAAGCTCAGTTACGCACATCAAGGCGGCAAACGGCCACCCACGATTGTCATCCATGGCAATCAGACGAAACGGCTGCCGGGGAGTTACCGGCGATACCTCATCAAACGGTTTCGACGCGCGTTCAGGTTGACCGGCACTCCAATACGGCTCGAGTTGCGCAGTGGCCAAAATCCGTACGAGGGCCGCCGTAATCGCCTGACGCCGCGTCAGGCCAAGCGGCGCAAGCGCATTCGGCGGCGCTGATTATATGTTTATAACCAATGAGTTGCGTATGAACACGGGGCGGCCTCTATTATTGTGTCCGGAGGATACATGAGCAAATGGCGAACGCGCGACAACTAAAGAAATTTTCAGGCGAGTTCGAGATGCGCCGGGGCGGGTTCCTCACCGATCCGACGCTCGCCTATGAAACCTGGGGCGAGTTGAACAAGCGTCGCGACAACGCGGTTCTGATTTTCACGGGGCTTTCGCCATCTGCGCATGCGACGTCGTCGCCAGCTGATCCCGCACCAGGTTGGTGGGAGGAAATCGTCGGACCCTCACGGCCGATCGACACGCGGGAATATTTCGTGATCTGTGTCAACTCCCTCGGGAGTTGCTATGGTTCGACGGGCCCAGCGTCGATCGATCCGTTGACCGGCGACATTTACCGTCTCAATTTTCCAGTGCTAACGCTCGACGACGTTGCGACCGGGGCCAAGGTCGTCATCGATGCGCTCGGCATCGACACCCTTTATGCGCTGGTGGGGCCTTCGATGGGCGGTATGACCGCATTATCGTTCGCAGTGCAGTATCCGGGCATCGCCCGCAGCCTCATGCTGATTTCGACGGCATCGCGTTCGCAGCCATATGCGATTGCCTTGCGTTCCCTGCAGCGCGAAATTATCCGGCGCGATCCGGAATGGAAGAACGGCGAGTACGAGCCTGACGCGGGGCCGATGGACGGCATGAGGCTCGCGCGCAAGCTCGGCATGATCACTTACCGGTCCGGCAAGGAATGGAAGCAGCGCTTCGGCCGCGAGCGAATCGCTGGAGAACGGGCGACAGGCGATCCGTTCGCGATCGACTTTGAGGTCGAAGCGTATCTCGAGCACCATGCGCAGAAATTTACCGGGGAGTTCGATGCGAACTGCTATCTGTATTTGTCGCGCGCCTCGGATCTATTCGATCTGGCGGAGCACGGCGGCACGGTGACGGGCGCACTCAAGAAGATTGTGACCGACAGGATCCTTGTCATCGGTGTCGTATCGGATTTTTTGTTTACGATCGAGCAGCAGAGGGAGTTGGCAGCGGATTTCGAAGCGGCGGGCAAATCGGCCAGCCTGATTGAATTGGATTCAATGCAGGGCCACGACTCGTTCCTCGTCGATATGGACCGCTTCCGGCCTGTACTGAGCCGTTTTTTTGCCGGCGACTGGGCGGCTGTGTCGGCCAAAAATTAATTTTAAGGGTTAATCCCAGGGGCTGACCGCTCAGGTCGAGCCTTTCTTTTTGATCAATGCCTCGAACGTCCCGCGTGCGAGGCGACCGGCGATGGTTTGATCGATCTCCAGTTGGTTCGCGGCGCGGATGACTTTACCCGTTTGCTTGTCGGTTACCACGGCGTAGCCACGCTCCAGGGTACTGAGCGGGCTGACAGCCTGCAGTTCCGCGACGAGCACCGACAGCTTCTGGCGCAGTTCACCGATGCGCAGAGGCGCGGCCGCATGTAGCTTGTCGACGATATTCCGGAGCCTCAACTGGTCCATCCGCAACCGATTGTCGAGCGCGAGCGCCATGCGTTGCAGGAGTTCGTCGAGACGCTGCGTGTTCTGGCGCAGGATATAGCTGGGTTCGCGACGCTGCTGCCGTCCGATCAGTTGTTGCAGTTGTTCGCGGTGTTGTCGGATCAGTCGGGCGATAGCGTTCGCGGCGCGCGTTCGCAAGGCTTCGAAGGCGCGCAGCCAGGCCACCCCGTCCGGGACGACGAGTTCCGCGGCGCCGGACGGTGTCGGCGCGCGTACGTCGGCGACGAGATCGGCGATCGTGAAGTCGACTTCATGTCCCACGGCCGAAATAGTCGGAATCGGGCAGTTGAAAATGGCGTGCGCGACAATTTCTTCGTTGAATGCCCAGAGGTCTTCGAGCGAACCGCCGCCGCGGCCAATGATCAGGACGTCGCACTCTTCTCGCTCGGCCGCGGTATCCAAGGCTGCGACGATGTCGTGTTTGGCGCGGTCGCCCTGGACCCGGACCGGGTAGATCACCACGGGCACGGCCGCGAACCGGCGTCGCAGAATGTGCAGAATGTCGTGGATGGCGGCACCGGTCGGTGACGTCACGATGCCGATGCGTTTTGGCAGTGCCGGTAATGGCTGCTTGTGCGCCGCGTCGAACAGCCCCTCGGCTGCGAGTTTATTTTTCAATTCCTCGAGCTTGCGCCTGAGCAGGCCTTCCCCGGCGGGCTCCATGTGTTCGACGATGAGTTGATAGCTGCCGCGTGGTTCGTAGATTGTGACCCGCCCCCGTGCGATGACCTGGAGGCCGTCCTCGGGCGGAAATTTCAGTGTCCGGTTCGCGCCGCGGAACATGGCGCAGCGCACTTGGGCTTGCGCGTCCGTGAGCGAAAAATAGAGGTGTCCGGACCCGGGTCTGGCCAGGTTCGAGATCTCGCCGGCGACCCATAAGCTCGGCAATTCGTCCTCGAGCAACTCCCGGGCGGCCCGGTTCAGTTCGCTGACTGAATAGATCTGAGCCCCCTGCGGGACACGGGTTTCAACGGGTTCTGGCACGGGCTATGGTGGCTCTCGGATACTGGGAGTAGTTTACGAAGATTTATACGAAGCGTAACATTAAAGGTTTAACCCAACCGGAGGCAACGGGAACCGTCATGCGCGTAGAACAAGAAGCCCTGACGTTCGATGACGTTCTGCTCCGGCCTGCCTACTCAGACATCCTGCCCAAGGAAGTCGAGCTCAAGACCCGCGTCACGCGCGCCATTGAGCTCAATATTCCATTGTTGTCCTCCGCCATGGATACCGTGACCGAGGCTCGGCTGGCGATCGCATTAGCGCAGGAAGGCGGTATGGGGATTATTCATAAGAATATGAGCGTCGCGAACCAGGCGAGCCAGGTTGCGATGGTCAAGAAGTTCGAGAGCGGCATCGTGACCGAACCCATCACTGTGACGCCCGACAAGACGATCCGGGAAGTTCTCGAAGTGACGCGGGCCCACAACATCTCCGGCGTGCCGGTCGTCGATAAGGGCGAGACGATGGGCATCGTGACCAATCGAGATATGCGGTTCGAGACACAACTCGATGCTCCTGTGACGTCGGTCATGACGGCGAAGGACAAACTCGTGACGGTGCTCGAAGGCGCTGGCAAGGCCGAGGTCATGTCGCTGTTGCACAAACACCGTATCGAGAAGGTGCTCGTCGTCAATTCAAATTTCGAGTTGCGCGGATTGATCACGGCCAAGGATTTCCAGAAGGCGACGGACAAACCGTTTGCCTGTAAAGATGAGCGCGGCGCGTTGCGCGTCGGCGCGGCCGTCGGCACGGCCGTGGATACGGAAGAGCGGGTTGCGGCGCTCGTGGAGGCGGGTGTCGATGTGATCGTCGTCGATACGGCGCACGGATTCTCGGAGGGTGTTTTGCGTCGCATCAGGACGATCAAGAAGGACTATCCGGACATAGAGGTCATCGGCGGCAATATCATCAGCGCTGATGCGGCCAAGGCCCTGATCGACGCGGGTGTGGACGCCATCAAGGTCGGTGTCGGTCCGGGCTCGATTTGCACGACCCGCGTTGTGGCCGGTGTCGGCGTGCCGCAGATCAGTGCCGTTATCGATGTCGCCAGGTCGGCGGAGGCGTCCGGCGTGCCCGTGATCGCGGACGGTGGCATACGGTTTTCCGGCGATATTGCCAAGGCGCTCGTGGCCGGCGCGCACTGCGTAATGATCGGCGGCCTGTTCGCCGGCACGGAAGAATCGCCTGGCGAGGTCGAGCTCTATCAGGGCCGGTCCTACAAGTCATATCGCGGTATGGGATCTCTCGGGGCCATGTCCCAGGCGTACGGATCGTCGGACCGTTATTTTCAGGATCCGTCGGAGCAGCTCGACGACCTTGTCCCGGAAGGCGTCGAAGGCCGCGTGCCATACAAAGGCAGTCTCGTGGCGATCGTGCACCAACTGGTGGGCGGCGTGCGTGCGGCGATGGGGTATACGGGCTGCAGCAGTATCACGGAGATGCGCACGAAACCTTCGTTCGTACGGATTACCGGTGCCGGTATGCGGGAAAGTCATGTGCACGACGTGACGATCACGAAAGAGCCGCCGAATTACCGCACCGAAAGATGACCACACAGGTGATGACGGGGGCCGAGCTCAGCGATATCGCTTCGGACGAGGTCGCCGCACATCGAATCCTGATTCTGGATTTCGGATCGCAGTACACCCAGTTGATTGCCCGGCGCGTACGCGAAGCTGGCGTCTATAGCGAAATTTTTCCTTGGGATGCGGATGGCGAAGCGATTCGCTTGTTTGCGCCCGACGGGATCATGCTGTCCGGCGGACCCGAATCGGTCATGCGGGATGAGACGCCGCGGGCGCCCGACGACGTGTTCGAACTCGGCGTCCCCGTGCTCGGTATCTGTTATGGCATGCAGACGATGGCTGCCCAGTTGGGTGGCGACGTGGAGGCCTCGAGCCAGCGAGAATTCGGGTACGCGTTGGTTGCGCCGGGTGCGCCGAGCCGGCTCCTGGACGGCCTGGCCGAAACGCGGCCGGATACCGGAAAACCGGCCATACATGTTTGGATGAGTCACGGTGACCGGGTACAGTCGCTGCCGCCCGGATTCAAAGCCATTGCGAGTACGGCGAGCGCGCCGCTTGCGGGCATGGCGGACGAGGCGCGGGATTTTTACGGCCTGCAGTTTCATCCGGAAGTGACGCACACGGATCAGGGCCAGCGCATCATCGAGCGCTTCGTGCATGACATTTGCGGGTGTCCGGATACCTGGCGGCCCGGCAATATCGTGAGCCGGGACATCGAAAGGATTCGCCAGCAAATTGGCACGGATCGTGTGCTGCTGGGTTTATCGGGCGGCGTCGATTCGGCGGTCGTGGCGGCGCTGTTGCACGAAGCGCTCGGGGATCAGCTGATTTGCGTTTTCGTCGATCACGGGCTGCTGCGGTTGAATGAAGGTGACCAGGTCATGGAGGTGTTCGCCGATCACCTCGGCGTACACGTCATTCGCGTAGATGCGCAAGATCGGTTCCTCGCGGCGCTGGCCGGCGTCATCGACCCGGAGGAGAAACGCAAGATAATCGGGCGCCTGTTTATCGAGGTTTTCGACGAGGAGGCGCGTAAGCTCGAAGGCATTCGCTGGCTCGCGCAAGGCACGATCTATCCCGATGTGATCGAATCGGCTGGCGGGAAAACCGGCAAGGCGCAAGTCATCAAGTCACATCACAATGTCGCTGGTCTGCCCGAGAAAATGAACCTTAAATTGATTGAGCCGCTGCGCGATCTCTTTAAGGACGAAGTACGGCGGATCGGCCTGGAGCTGGGCCTGCCCGAGCAGATGGTCTACAGGCATCCGTTTCCGGGGCCCGGGCTCGGCGTGCGCATACTCGGCGAGGTGCGTCGCGAATTTGCCGATTTGCTCAGGGCCGCCGACGCCATTTTTCTTGACGAACTGCGCGCAGCCGGCCTCTATGACAAGGTCAGTCAGGCGTTCGCCGTATTCCTGCCGGTGAAATCTGTCGGCGTCATGGGCGACGGACGACGCTACGATTACGTCGTCGCGTTGCGTGCCGTGGAGACGGTCGATTTCATGACGGCGCGGTGGGCGCACCTGCCGTATGATTTTCTCGATCAAGTCTCCCGGCGCATCATCAATGAAGTGTCAGGCGTTTCGCGCGTTACGTACGATATCTCGGGCAAGCCACCGGCCACGATCGAGTGGGAATAAATGGGGTCTGACCCCGCTTCTGGCGATCCCGGCCCTTTGGACGAGGCCTGGATGCGCCGCGCACTCGGACTCGCGGAGCGGGCCGGTGCATCGGGGGAAGTCCCGGTCGGTGCTGTGCTCGTGCGCAATGATGAACTCATTGCCGAGGGCTCTAATGAACCCGTGGCCCGCGTGGATCCGACGGCGCATGCAGAGATTCAGGCACTGCGTGCGGCCGGCAAAGCCCTCCGCAATTATCGGCTATGTGATACCACCCTGTACGTCACGATGGAACCTTGCCCGATGTGTGCCGGTGCGCTCGTGTATGCGCGCGTATCACGGCTCGTGTTCGGGGTTCGCGATCTCCGCGTCGGCGCAGCCGGAACGGTCTTCGATATCGTGCGCGCGCCCGAGGTCAATCACCGTCTGTCAGTCACGGGCGGGGTGTTGGAAGCCGAGTGCCTGGCTCTGGTTCAGGATTTTTTCCGGGTTCGCAGATGAAAAAATTGGGGTCAGACCCCATTTCTCTGTGAGATTCTTGCGCGATCCGATTTGATCGGGGGAATTGGGGTCAGACCCCAATTTTTTCTATTTGTCTCTGGGCAACCGTCGCCGGTCGTGGTGCTTCCGTTTCCAGCTTGCCACGGTCGTTTTTCGTCAGCCAAATCAGGATGTCGAAATAGTTGCGGATGTTCTCTACATACATGACAGGCTCCCAGCCGCGCGCATAACCGTGCCGGGTTTTCGAGTACCACTGCTGTTGTGTCAGGAGCGGGAGGTTCTTCTTGACATGCACCCAGAGGTCGGGGTCCTTGCCCTGTTGCTGCGTGATGATGCGCGCGTCCTGCAGGTGTCCATAACCCACGTTGTAGGCGGCCAATGCGAACCAGGTGCGGTCGGGTTCTCTGATTTCCACCGGCAGGCGCTGCCGGATCAGTGAGAAGTATTCCGCACCGCCTTCAATACTCTGCGCCGGGTCAATCCGGTCTTCGATGCCCACGAGCGCCGCCGTACCATTGGTGAGCATCATGATGCCGCGAACACCGGTCGGTGAAACGGCCATCGGGTCCCAGTGTGATTCCTGATAGCCGATTGCGGCGAGGAGCCGCCAATCCATATGCTTCTCGCGCGCAGTCGTATGGAACAACTTTCGGAAACGCGGCAGTTTGCGCGTGTAGTCCCGTATAAACCGTCGCGTGCCCACGTAATCGAAGCGTTGAACCTGCCTGTAATAGCGGTCCGTCAATCGGTCGAGATCACCGCTCTGCCGAACGATTTCGAAATATTGATCGGCTCGCTCGGTCAGGGAGTCGTCGTTGCGCTTTGGAAATGCCCATGCCAGGGCATCGCGCATGTCGAGTTCGAAAGCGACACGGATCTCGGGCAGGTAATTTCGATAGATGCGGAACAGGTTCGAATCAGCGACCGTGAAGTCGATTTTCTGCGTCGTGACGTCGAGGAGTAACTCAGTCAGATCAGTATTCGGATTCTCGGTCCAAATCAGGCTCGGACGGAGGGTCTGTATCTGTTTCAGTGTTTCGACATAGCTTCTGCCGGAAACGACTTCAAATTTCTTACCTTGCAGGTCAGCGAGGCTGCGAGGCCTACCGGATCCGAGCTTATAGATTACATATTGTTTGACTTCGTCGTAAACGGGGCCGAAGTCGATACGCGTGGCTCGTTCCGGTGTTACGGTCAGGCCCGCCGCCGCAACGTGCGCACGGCCCGATTCAACTGCGGGGATCAAATCGGTGAACCGGTCGGCGATTAGCAATTTAAGTTTCACGCCGAGGAAACTCGCAAACCCTTTGGCGAGTTCATACTCGGGTCCCTCCGGACCGTTAGCCCCGGTGTAGTAGGTCGTCGGGCTGTTGCGCGTAATGACCCTGAGCTCACCCAGCGCCATGATTTCCTCAAGCAGCGACGGCGGCTGGGCACAGGTTGCCAATCCCGTTGAGAGAAAAACGACGAGCAGAGCTTTCCGGACGGCCGGACTTTCCAAGCCTCGAATTTTTAGTATTGGTGTTGCGAGCATGGCAAGGAATTATATCGCGGTACCGCCTCGCTGCCACGCAAAAAAGGCGTCAGATTTAGGCAACAATTATGTAAAAAATTATTAAAATCAAATACTTAAAAATCTCTTCTCACATAATGACAAAATGATTACCTGCCGGGCATAGCGGTCGTCGACCTGAATAAGTAACCTTGGTGGTTTGTTGATGCGGGTTTTTCCCCGAAGCGTGTAGGCCCATGGAACATGACTGGCTGGATTTGTGCCGCGAGGAACGCATCGATCCCGATGAAGTTCGTCTGGTGTTTGATCGCTACGCGGTTTTTAAGAAATTCCATGAGGAAAAACAGGGAGCCGAGATCACACTGGACCAATGGTTCCGGTTCTATCACATGGAGAAGGCGACCGAGGGCGATCAAACGGGGCCTTCACCATCCGGGTGCTCCGTCGATAGCGATGCCGTCAACAATGCCTGCATTAAGCGGCCGGGGCCGTTTCTGACAATCATGAAAGCTTATCGGGCTGATGATACGACCGGCTGATATACTCCGCGCACCGAGGAGGGATGCCGGAGCGGCCAAACGGCGCTGATTCGAAATCAGTTGGGGGCGTTAGCCCCACGGGGGTTCGAATCCCTCTCCCTCCGCCAGCCAGTTAATAACGGGCCCGGAAGGGCCCGTCAGTAACTGGCTGGCGAGGGGGAGCCAGGAGAGAAGCCGATGGTTTGACCCGGGTCCAGCAGACGGGGCGCGAAGCGCAACGGTTGGTGGGGAGGGCACGGAGGCGCTTTGGCGCCGACGTGAATCCCTCTCCCTCCGCCATTGCCATCAAAGAATTAAAATTTCAATTGCCAAGGATTCAACATGCCTGATAAAAGTCGCGTATGCCTTTGCCTGTTCATGGCCTCATTCATTTTTGCTGCAGCTTGCAGCGCGGAGGATGAACTCCAGAGTGACGATGAAAAGATGTTTTATTACCTGGGCACGGCGCTCAGCACGAACCTGGTGCCTCTGCGGCTCAGTGAGGACGAGGTCGATCTGGTGGTCCGCGGCATGCGAGACGCGCTTCGCGGCGACGCCAATGAGTTCGATGCGGCGACCTATGAACAAAGGTTGAACCGGATTGCTCAGGAACGACTGGCAACCGGAGCCGCGGGCGAAGCGGCTGCGGCAGAGGCTTATATTACCGAGATGGCGGCCGAGGAGGGTGCCGTCAAGACGGCCTCGGGCCTCGTGATACGGGAATTAATCCCCGGGGGGGGCGCCTCTCCGTCCGGCGACTCGGTCGTTAAGGCGCATTATCATGGGACACTGCGAGACGGCAGCGTTTTCGACAGTTCGGTCACGCGTGGACAGCCGTTTACATCTTCATTGAGTAATGTTATTCCGTGCTGGCGCGAGGCGATGCAGATGATGAAGGAAGGCGGCAAGAGCAAGATCACGTGTCCGCCCGATCTTGCCTATGGCGATCGCGGCAGCGGTGCGGTTCCGGCCGGCGCGGCCCTGACTTTCGAAGTCGAACTGATAGAAGTCGTCAACTAGCGGCCTTCGAAATCGCAACGCAGTATGTTTCGTCACAGTATTTTTGATAATCCTCTGGTGTGGGTGGTCGGCGGGGCTCTTGTCAGCATGTGGTTGCATGGGACGTTGCACGCCTACACCGCTCATGGCGGAGTTGACGCGGTCGCGGCGCTGATACTGCCGCCCTATGGGGTGTACATGTCCTCTGAGGATATGTTCGGACATTCCGGACGCTGAGGGAGGCCTGGCGGGTTAAGTTTCGTCAGCGTAGATTTTCGCGGGGATCTTCCTAAGGAATCGTTCCTCAAGTTCTTTGGCCGGCAGGGGCTTGCTGATCAGAAAGCCCTGAACCTGATCGCAGCCGTGCGCGCGCAGATATTCAAGTTGTTGTTCTGTTTCGACGCCCTCGGCGATCACTCTGAGTTCCAAGGTGTGAGCCATCGAGATAATCGCGGCGCAAATCGCGGCATTGTCCTTGGCACTCTCAATGTCTTTTACGAACGAGCGGTCGATCTTCAGCGTATCGAGTGGCAGCGACTTGAGGTAGCTTAGCGATGAATAACCGGTACCGAAATCGTCCATGGCCAGAGATACCCCCGCGTCCTTGAGTCGCGTCAGCGTGACACCGGTCTGATCGAGATCGTTCATGAGTATCGATTCGGTCAGTTCGAGATGCAGGGAACTCGGCTTTAAAGAGGCTTCGAACAGCGCCTTGAATACGACATCGGCGACATCGCTGTGAAAAAATTGTTGACTTGACAGATTGATGGCAATGGTCAAGTCGGTGTCATACTTGTCCTGCCAGGCTTTGAGCTGACGGCAGCCGTGTTGGAGCACCCACTCGCCGAGGGGTGCGATCAGCCCGCATTCCTCGGCGAGCGGGATGAATTCGACCGGCGGTATTTTGCCGCGCTTGGGGTGGTTCCAGCGTGCCAGTGCTTCGACGCCGACCATGGTGTCCGTCGCGAGGTCGACCTGCGGCTGATAGTAGATCTCAAGTTCATCACGCTCCAGGGCGTATCGCAGATCGTTTTCGAGTTCCAGGCGTTCCAGCGACCTCTGGCTCATGGTTCCGGAATAAAATCGAACACTGTTTCGACCGGCGCTTTTTGCCTGGTACATCGCGATGTCGGCATTTTTCAGCATGGCATCGAGATCACTCCCGTCGTCCGGGAATAACGACACGCCGATGCTCGAAGTCACGACAAATTCATGACCGAGGTGTTTGACGGGTTTGGCGAGTTCGCTGCGTATTCTCTCGGCCACTGCGACCGCGTCTTGCACGTTCTCGAGGTCTTGAATGATTGCGACGAATTCATCTCCACCGAGCCGTGCCAGTCTCGGGCCTTGATCCTCGGTGTCGGGCCTCGACACACGGTCTTCCGCGCGCAGGCAGTCGTCCAGTCGCTTGGCGATCGATTTCAGTACGTCGTCGCCGAAATTGTGTCCGAGTGTGTCGTTGATACGCTTGAAATTGTCGAGATCAATATACAAGGTCGCGACTTTCGTATCGTTTTCGGCCGCTTTCAGGAGCGCATCTGAAAGGTGCTGCTGGAATAACTGCCGGTTCGGCAATCCGGTCAGGGTATCGAAATACGCGAGACGATGAACTTTTTCCTCCGCGCGCCTGCGGTCTGTGATTTCCCGAACGATGGCGAGCGTCAGGTCATTGAGATAGGGTACGACCTGTAATTCGTAATGGTAATCGAGTGAATCCCGACTGAGGCTGAACTCGAGTTGCTGTGATTTACCGTCGGCAATGACGAGTCGAATGAGCCTGCTCCAGTCTGCCGCGACATCCTTCGGCAGGTAATCCGAAATTTGCGTCTGGTCTCCGCGCGGCTCGGGCAACGTTCCCGATTCGTTGCCCGCCAGGAAGTTGACGATGGCGCCGTTCCGTTTGATGACGAACAGCGTATCCGGCATTGCATTGAGCAGGGCATTGTTTTTGGCTTCACTGGTACGCAGATCTTTATAGGTCAGGCTCGCGCGCAGGACATAACGCACACGGTGCCCGAGCAGCGACCAGTTGATCGGCTTCGCGATGAAGTCGGTCGCGCCGGCTGCGTAGGCGCGATCGACGGAGTCGATGTCCTCCAGTCTGGTGACCATCAGGATGGGCACGTGCGCGCCGACAGCGTCAGCCCGAATGCGCCGGCACGCTTCGTACCCGTCGAGTTTCGGCATTTCGACGTCCATGAGAATGACCGCCGGCGGGTGCTTGATGAATTTTTTCAGTGCATCTTCGCCGTCGCCGGCTTCCTCGACCTCGAAACCGGCTTTCTCGAGCGTCGCACGCACGAGCACACGCAAAGTCGGGTCATCATCCACGACGAGAATCAGGTTGTTTTCTGCGCGTGTTTCGATTTCCATGTTGCGCTCAGTCTTTGACCCATCTGCTTAAATGTTGGATGACTTTTGAATGTTCCCGTTGAACGGCCGCGAACAAATCAGGCAGGACTGACATGTTGTTTTCCCTCGCGGCTGTTTCCATCTGCCGACAGATCCCCACAAGTCGCTCGGCACCGACGTTACCGCTGCTGGATTTCAGCGCGTGGGCGGCCGTGCGAACACCGTTCTCGTCCTGTGCGTCGAGCGCAATCGCAATCGATTCGATCAATTCTGCCGAGTTGTTCCCATAGATGCCGATGACGCGATTCGCGAGCTCTTTGCCTCCTTCAGGATCCAGGGCGCTGATCATGTTCAGGGCCTTTGTGGCAACGGTATTTTCTCCCATCACGCTGTTCTCGTCGGATTGATTCTCGGATGTGTCACGGTTGGCACGGGCGGGCGTGGATGCAGATGATGCCAGCGACCCGGTTATCACTTTGCGAAGTTCATCCATGCCGAATGGTTTGCTGAGATAAGCGTTCATGCCGGCGGCCATGCAGTGTCGCCGGTCTTCCGGCAAGGCATGGGCTGTTAGCGCAATGATCGGCACGCATCTGCCTTCGCCGGCATCGTGTTCCCAGCGCCGTATGGCCTGGGTGGCCTCATAGCCGTCCATGACCGGCATCTCGCAGTCCATAAGTACGAGATCGAAATCGATCTGTCGCACGATTTCGACAGCCTCTTGCCCGTTGGCCACTTCCTGCACCTGGCAGTCCATCGCCATGAGCATGTGCGTTGCGACCTCTCTGTTGACGGGGTTGTCCTCCACGAGCAGGATGTTTGATCCAGCGATACTCTTCTGAGACTCAGAATCCGCAGGCTTAAATTTTTTCATCACGAGGGTTGAGTCACCCGGCTCAACCCCGAGCGTCTGGGCGATACACTTTCGAAGTTGCGCGGGTCGCGCGGGCTTGGTTATCTGCGCGTCGACGCCGGCTTCAGCCATGCTTTTGCCGCCGTCGTCGGCGGTCGCCGAGGTCAGCATGATCAGGTGCATGCGGGCCAGGGAATCGTCGGCGCGGATTTCACGGGCCAGTTGCAGTCCATCCATTTCCGGCATGTGCCAGTCGAGTATCGCCAGTTCATAGGGCCTGCCCGATTCGGCGGCTTGCCTGAGTCGCTGCAGTGCGTCAGGCCCGCTGGCGGCCGAATCGGCGTTGATTTTCCACGCGGCGAGTTGGTACTCGAGTATTTCGAGATTCATCTCGTTGTCGTCTACGATCATGACCCGCAGTGAGGCCGGATCCTCGAGGTCCGACAATGTGCTTTCCTGCCATACGCGGTTGCCGGTTGCGAAATTCGCCGTAAACCAGAAAGTCGCACCCTCGTTCGGTTCGCTCTTGACACCGATCTCACCTTGCATGAGATGCACGAGTTGTTTACAGATTGCGAGTCCGAGACCCGTGCCACCGTAGCGACGTGTCGTGCTGCCGTCCTCTTGCGAAAACAGCTCGAATATCAATTCCTGGTTTTCGGGTCGCACGCCGATTCCGGTGTCTATGATCTGGAAATAGAAACTCGATACGGATGCTTCGGCGTCAGTGGCGCGGATGCGGACGATGACGTCACCCGCCTCGGTGAATTTGATCGCGTTACCGACGAGATTGGTCAGAATTTGCCGGAGCCGGGCCGCATCGCCGCGGATATAGGTGTTTATGGTCGGAGTGATGTCGCACAGCAGTTCAATGCCCTTGGCCTCGGCACGTATCGAAAGCAGTTCCATTACGCCTTCGACGACATCGCGCAGATCGAACTCCGCGATTTCCAGTTCGAGCTTGCCGGCTTCGATTTTAGAAACGTCCAGAATGTCGTTAATCAAGCTCAATAAGGACTCTGCCGAATCCTGGATCGTTTCCGCAAAGTGCCTTTGCTTGCTGGTCAGATCGGACTGAAGAATCAGTTCGGTCATGCCCACGACGCCGTTCATCGGTGTGCGGATTTCGTGGCTCATACGGGCCAGGAATTCGCTTTTCGCCGAGTTCGCCGATTCCGCCACTTCCCTCGCGGTAACGGATTCGGCCATGGCGTTCTTGAGTTTTTCGTTCGTTTCGGCGAGGCTCTTCGCCTGGGCATCGACCCATTGGCGGCTCTCGCTGAGCCTGCGATCGCGTTCGGAAATCCGTGCCAACATCGTGTTGAAGCCGTCGATCAGGCTGCCGACTTCGTCGTCGCCGGATTTTTCGGCGCGCAGCGTATAGTCCTCGTCGTTCGTGACCCGCCGCATCAGGTTCTCGAGGGCAAGAATCGGCCGGGATATCAGCGCCTGCAGGCGAAACGACAAAAAATAGGCGATGAGAACGGCCAGGATGACGATTATGCCGGCCACCCAGGCGAAACGGAGCAGCGTTCGTACGAGGGGTGCCAGCGTCGCGTTCAGGTGAACGTAGCCGATGATCTCCTGGTCGAATCGAATCGGACGAACAATGTCCACTGAGCTTAATCCGTTGAAAACGCGCACGGTGTCTCCACGCGCAAGCCATTCACTGAACAGTGCCTTTTTTTCCTCAATGTTAATGTCGGGGAGAAGCCTGAGTGCTTTTTCGGAGAAATACCGGGCCACCGTTCGGTGGTTGGGATCGAAGATTTGTCCGACGACGATGCTCGGTTCCGCCTCGAGCGAACGCAGTACCTGGTTCGCTAGATTGCTATCCTCAAACATGATTGCTGCGGCGCTGTTGGCTCCGATGACATCGGCGATCGTGATGAGGTTTTCCGAGATCTCGGCGCGGTAGGCCATGCCTTGCGTGGCCGCCTGCATCAGTGAGGCGAGCAATAACGCGGTGACCGTCGTCGCCAGCATGATTCTGATGAGCTTCTTGGCAATAGGGATGTCGGAAAATCGTTTCATCGAGTCCTTCCGGCGCTAATCCTTGATCGTTGCGAGTTGCAGTAGTTGCGCGCTGATATCGAGACCCGCTCGCTGACTCGCGCGTATATTGATCGCGAATTGCACCCGGCTCTGCTTGACTTCTAGCGCGATGATGCCGCCCGAATCGATGAAGTTCCCGCCGTCTCCGATGGTCAGCACCGGCGACTTGGAGATGCGATCGAGCAGTGCCCCATGCCGGTCGGCACTCGGCCGGCTCAGGTAGAGAATCTCGCAATCCGTCGTCACTGATTTGACTGCGCTCAGTCTCTGAACCTCGATCCTGCGACCGTGGATTATTTCACCCCTCAGGGCATCTATCGACGGACCGATCGGATCATTTTCCGGCAGGCAAATCGACAGCACGTCGTTATTGCTGGAATGTTCCGTTTCGGGCCAGTACACGAACTTGGCGATCTTGAAAACGATTGCAGCCTTGACCGCATACTCGGAAGCTGGCGTGTCGGCGCTGGACCCGACGGGCATGCCCGCGAGTAACACCGCGTAGACGGCCAGACGGTAGCCTCGGAGGGACTTGAGTATGTCAGGCGAAGTCATGTGTCGGGCAGTTTTTGAAGTTGGCGCTTAAAACTGGAATTGAATTTCCAGGTAGCCCTCACGAGGAATCTCGACCGCTTGATTGATCCCGAATTCCTCGACGAACTCGATATGTCCGCTATCGATCAAGTTTCTACCGACGATGCTGAGCCGGACGGATGGCACCGGCGTATAGCTGAGGCGCATGTCCAGGGCCGTATAGCTATCTACGCCCTGAGAATCGAGGTCGTCTATGTAGCGGAGCCAGAGATCAAAGTCCGTGTTGTCGCCGAGGTCCATGGTCGATCGAATCGACAGCTGGTGTTCCGGGCTGTCTTGTCCGACGGAAGATGGCAGGGGAGCCAGATCGTCGGTCTTCAGAAATGTGTAAGCGCCATCCAGTCGCCACCATTCCATGGCCTGATATACAAGGGCGAGTTCCAATCCGTAGGTGTTTTGATCCTGTTGGTTGGCGAAAGTGATAGGGAACTCCAGAAAACCGGTACCCGGAGGGCAAGATGAGGGAATAGGAGGAAACGCGGGAGCCCCCGACGGCTGGCACACCGGCATTCCGCTTACCCCGGTTCTGAGACCGTCGTAGCTATTAAAAAACAGCGCCAGGTCGAAGGTCATGCTCTCGAATGGATGACTCCGAAACCCGGCCTCGTAGGCAATGACTTCTTCGTTGCCGTACTGCGGGCTGCCGTTTATGGTGATGGCTGTCGGCGGATCGGTTGGCAGGGAAGGCGGTATGATGATGCCGACTATGCGACCGTTTTGCTCGATTCTCGATGGTGAGCGAATCGCTCGCGCGACGGAGGCCCACAATGTGCTGTTCTCGCTCATGAGCCAGCTCATGCGAACGTTCGGCGACCAGTCGAGGCCATCCGTGAAGCTGCTTTTCTCGACTTTGGTGCCGAGCGTCAGGTAGAACGAATCGGATAGCCGGATTTCGTCCTGCATGAAGCCACTGAGCAGGCGATGGCTGCGATCCTCGGGATCCAGGCTGACCGTAAATGAGCCGGTGGTCTGGTCTTCGCTATAACGATAGCTCGAACCCCAGACGATATCATGCCGATTGGCAAGATTAAAATGGTGTTGGAAATCGAAGTCGATCGTGTCGCGGGTTTCTTCGGGGGCGATGTCATCGATCGTATTGCGGTCGTAATAGGTCCGGAACTGAATATCTGAGGTCTCCGACAGGTCCCGGTTCCACGTGAGCAACGCGAAACCGCCCAGAAATTCCCGGTCGATATTCTCGCTTATCGAATAAGTCAGCGGCGGTGCCGGTGGCGGAAACGGCGTCGCCGAATTCATCAGGATATTCTCGCCTACGTCGCCGGCGTAGATTTCGCCGATCATCGTGATGCGATTATTGTCCTGGTCCGACCAGTCGAGGCGTCCGCCGAGGCGCGAGAAGCCCCAGTCATCGTAGTTGTCGTCGGCGTAGCCTTCGCGGTCGAAATATTTCGCGTAGGTGCGGAATTGCGCGTTGCCGACTTCACCGCCGTAGCTCACCGTGGTCTCGAACTTAGTGAAGTTGCCTGCCGCGACCTCAATGTTTGTGCCCTGGGTATCCTTGGCGTGCTTGGTGATGATATTGATCACGCCATTGACGGCGTTGGCGCCCCACATGGTGGCACCTGGGCCACGGATCACCTCGATCCGCTCGATCGAGTTCAGGTCGGTGTCCTGGATCTCCCAGTAGACGCCCGAGTAAAGCGGGCTGTAGAGCGTGCGGCCATCCATGAGTATGAGGAGCTTGTTGGCGAAAACGCCGTTCGAGCCGCGCGCGCTGACGGCCCAGCTGTTCGCGTCGAGCTGTGCCACCTCGATGCCGGGCGCCATGCGCAGGATATCGGGGATGGTCTTGGCCCCGGAGCGTTGGATATCGGATTGGCTAATAACGAAAATCGCCGCCGGCGTCTTGGATAGTGCCTGCGGCTTTCGAGAAAACGTCGTGACGTTAACCCGAAGGAGTTCCTCCAGGCTCAGGCCCATCAAATCTTCGGTTTCGGTTCCCGCTCGCTGCGCTGACCATGCGGATGCAGGCCAAAAAATTAACACGGACACTATGAATGTCAGCCACGGCAAACGGCCGACGGTCTGTTTGCCCACGATCATTATCGTCTCCCTAGCAGGACGTTTGCTGGTAAAAATATAATTCCGGGCCAGCCGGTCTGAGATACTGTGTAGTCCACACTTTCCGGCCCCGGAAAGCTGTGATCGAATCCACATCTGGGGATTTTGTTAAACGATTGGTCGTTTCGCGTCGAAAATCAGGCGCGCGGTGGGCTTGGATGGGGGCGGTTTTCGAGCGGTCAGGCGGCGGTTATGTGACGCGGGTCACGCAATGCCCGCAGGCGAATCTCGCGCTAGTCCTGGCGACGATAGAGATGAATCTGTACTTCGCCGGTTTCGGTGCCTGAATTATCAGCTTGATTTCCACAGGTCGAGCAGCCGGCGCTTTTCGCATGCCCGCGCCGCCAGCGGCGGTACAGTGCGAAGCAGACGATAACGGTGACGATCGACAGTGCGACTATTTCCTGAATTCCGATTGACATGACTTGCGTGTTTCCGTGGCGTGTTCTAGCTTCCGAGCTGATAGACGAGCAGGGCGCTCAGATAACCGAGCCCAGTCATATAGGTCCAGGCGAACAGCGGCCAGCGCCAGCCGCCCGTCTCCCGGTACAAGACCGCAATCGTCGCCGCACATTGCAGGCAGAAGGCATAAAACACGAGCAGGCCCAGGACCATCGGCAACGTGAAGACCGGGCTGCCGTCTGCATGACGCGCGGCGCGTAAGCGTGCCTTCAAATCCGTGTCATTCGTATCGGCATCGCCGACCGCGTAAATCGTACCCAACACCGCGATCACGACCTCGCGTGCCGGAAACCCGGCAATCACGGCCGCGGATACTTTCCAGTCCCAACCGAGCGGGGCGAACACAGGGGTGATGAACTTACCGGCGCGACCGAGTGCGCTTGCCTCAAGTAGTGCAGCGGCTTCCTCCTGTCCGAGTGCCGCCAGTGTTTCCGTTAGCGCCGCATCGCTCAGTGTCGCTTCGGCAGCAATACCCCGGGCATCATAGTCTTCGATGATTGCCACGGGTCGCGGGAAATAGGCCAGCGCCCAGATCACCACGGCGACGGTAAAAATGATGGTGCCGGCGCGGGTCAGGAAGATGCGTGCGCGGTTCATCAGCTTGATCATGACCGAGCGCAGGTTCGGCAGACGGTAAGGCGGTAATTCGATCAGGAAGGTTGGTGTCGGGCCGCGCAGACGCGTGCGCTTCAGGAGCAGCGCCGTCACAATGCCGCCGATGATGCCGAGCAGATACAGGCCGAGGAGCACGAGACCCTGCAGATTAACGAGGCCGTGCAGAAAATCATGTTTCGGTACGAATGCGCCGATCAGCAATGCGTATACAGGCAGCCGGGCCGAGCAGGTCATGAGCGGCGCTGCGAGCATTGTCGCAAGCCGATCGCGTTGCTCAGGGATGACACGCGTCGCCATGATGCCGGGTACGGCACAGGCGAAGCTCGACAGCATCGGGATAAAGGACTGACCCGACAGACCGGCGCCGCGCATCAGGCGGTCCATCATGAACGCTACGCGAGGCATGTAACCGGAGTCTTCGAGGAAAATAATGAAGGCGAACAGGATCAGGATCTGCGGCAGGAATATCACGACGCTGCCGACCCCGGCGATGATGCCGTCGGTCAGCAGGCTCGCGATCGCGCCCGGCGGCAGCGCATTGCTTATCACGGCGCTTAGCCAACCCGTCGCCGCATCGATGAGATTCATGAGCGGCGTGGCCCACGAAAATACGGACTGAAAAACCATGGCCATCACGAGCACGAAGAGCAGGGTGCCGATCAACGGTTGATTGGTGATGCGATCCAATCTGTCGGCCAGCGTTGGCGCGGGTACAGTTCGCTGTTCGACTTCGGTCAGGACCTCGCTGATCAGATCGTAACGCGCCTTGGCTTCCATGGCGGCCAGCGAACTGCCGGCGCTCAATCGGCTGCGCAGTTCCTCGAGCTTTGACCAGTAGGCGTCGCCCGCCGAGTATTCGAACCGGCGTTCCGCCATTCCGTGTGCGTCGATGAGCGCGCGCTCGACTTCGTATTCGGACAGCTGGATGCCCGACGTTTTGATTTTTTGCCAGAGCTCGGAAGCCGCACGATGTACTTCCGGCAGTAACGGTGCCCGCTTTGGCGGTGGCGCCTTCATGGCGCGGGACAGGGCCGCGCACAGGTCGTCGAGGCCGGCGCCCGTCGTGGCGACGATGGGCACAGCGATGACGCCGAGTTGCCGCCCGAGTTTCTCGACATCGAGCCGCAAGCCTTTTTTCGCGGCCAGATCCGTCATATTGACGGCCAGCACGACGGGTAAATCGAGTTCGACGAGTTGGGTCACGAGAAACAGGTTGCGGCGTAGATTCGTCGCATCGGCTACGGTCAGAATAACCTTGGGGTGCGCCAGTGTATCCACGTGGCCCAGCAACACGTCGACGGCGATCATTTCGTCGGGAGACTGTGCCGCGAGCGAATAGGCGCCTGGCAGATCGACGAGGGTGATGGGCTGGCCGTCCAGCGTGATCGAACCCGTGTGGCGCTCGACGGTGACGCCGGGATAATTCGCGGTTTTCTGTTTCAGGCCGGTCAGGGCGTTGAACAGCGTGCTCTTGCCGGTGTTCGGATTCCCGATGACGGCGATGACCGGCGCTGTCGATTCGGCCTGTACGGCGGACCGGGCCTGGGCCTCGGCGTTCATGCGGGTGCCTGTTCAGCGCGTGGCGTGACCTGTACGCGCCGCGCCTCCTCGAGGCGCAGGGACAGCGCATAACCCATGATTTCGACTTCGATCGGGTCGCCCCCGAGCGCCCTGCGTTTGACCGAGACCTCGGATCCCTCCAGCAGGCCGAGTGCCATGAGGCGCTGGACGAGCGGGCCCTCGCCGTCGATCGCCGCGACGGTCGCAGGCTGGCCGATGCTGAGTTTATCCAATGTTATCATTGCTTTAGTGGCAGATGCCAAAGCTCGCCGAGCTGCTCACAATAGCAGCATTCTAAATGAGAATTATTATCATTTAAATCGCCGCGGTCTATAGGGGTTTTCCGCAGCGGTTGCGCGGTCGGCGCATCGATGGGTGCCGGCTATTTGCGCCGGCCGGATTGCAGGGCTTGGACTTCCTGTTCGTAGGCGCGGGCAAATTCCTGGCGGAAGGCTTCGGGCAGCATCCCCTCCTCGCCACGCGTCAGTTCCGAAAAGGTGTCTTCGTACAACTCCCAGTATTTGAATTTGTTCGTGACGCCGAGCAGGCGATTGCGCTTGAGCCCGTGGTCGAATTGTTGCCGCAGCTCGTCGGGCGCCAAATGCTCGATGAACTCCTTCAACGCATGGACGAATGCGCGCGGTACGGCGCGTTCGTGATTGTTGACCTCCTCGAAGGAAATCTTGATCGTTTCCACGGCCGACAAATAAGACTCACCGCTGTCTCCGAGCAGGTACCTGAGCGCGTCTTCAGGCGTCGGGGAAATTTTCAGGGGATTGCTCAGGTTGCCCTGGTTTCCGGTCTGCGGCAGGCGCAAAGAATTCTTTACCTGAGCGCGTTCCTGCAGCAGACCGGTCAGGCCAATCACCAATTGCCGCAGGAGCTGACCGATCGTATGCAGGACCTCGTCCGGGTCTTTGGCCCCGAGATCCGTCGGCTTGAGACCCGCCGATTTCATGATCAGCGCCACAGCGCGTTTGTCGGGCTGTCCGGGGGGGGTGCGCTTCCGCGCGTTCGGCATGTCTTCGATCGACGGCAGTTTTTCGCTGAGTTGACTGTGTGGAACAGAGTCCTCTTGCAGATAGTGGTCGAACGACTCCTCGCCGATGATCCGCCGTTCGTCGATGAGTTGCATTTCGATCGACTCGTCTTCGGGCACGAGTTGGGCGCGAACGACCGAATCGGTGATGGCGTCGTCGGTTGCTTCGGCAGCGTCGGCCGTCAGCTCGACCGTGATCTCGAAGTCTCCAATTCGCAATAGGTCGCCGTCGAATAAACGTTGCGGGTGCCCGCGGTTGACCGGCGCATCGGCATCATTGATGTACACGCCGTTGCGGCTCGTATCAATGAGGTAATAGGCCCCGGCCTGGAAATCGATGAGAGCGTGGCGGCTCGAGACGTAGCGGTGCGGGTCGGGGAAAATCCAGTCGTTATCCTTGCTGCGGCCAATAGTTCCCCCGCAGCCATCGAATTTCTTGGCCTGCCGGGTGCCGAATAACGTTCGGTTATCGCTGGTGACGCGTAAGACTAGCGGCATCCGAGCTCTCCGTTGGGTCTGACAATGCAGCGTTGCCCACCGCCTGCTTTGGCGGTAGCGGTTCTGCCGAACCTCATCATGGGGCAAACCGTGTGAAGTCGCGCGGCCGCAGTTCACGTTTCGCGTGGGACCGTTGGTACACAAGGGTTGTGGCAACTGCGCTATAATCCGCGACCTGTTAACAAAGCACTTTCTTATTTAACTAAATTCCACAGGGTTAACTTATTCGATGGCCGATCGACATCTCTACAGAATTATCTTCATGAACCAGGGCAAGGTTTACGAGATCTATGCCCACAATATTTCGCATGGCGAACTGTTCGGCTTCCTCGAAGTCGAGAAATTGGTTTTCGGTGAGCGGACATCCGTCGTCGTGGATCCCTCCGAGGAACGCATCAAGTCGGAGTTCGAAGGCGTACGGCGAACCTACATCCCGATGCACGCCATCATGCGCGTGGATCAGGTCGAGAAACAGGGCGTCAGTAAGATCAGCAAGGCCGAGGGCGGTAACGTGACCCAGTTTCCGGTGCCGGTTTACACGCCAGGTGGCCAGGAAGGTGACAAGGGCTCGTGACCCTCAATCGAATGCCGGCGAACGCCTGATGCTCCAACTGCGCGGCTGCGCTGCCTTATCGGCTTTTCGTCGTGAAGGCCTGTTACGGTTGCTGCGCGTCGAGGTTCCCGCGGTCGAGTCCATTTCGGCCGACTTTATTCATTTCGTCGATTTAACGGCGCCGCTGGCGGCCGCGCAGGAAGCCGTGCTGAAGGTATTGTTGACCTATGGCGAAACGGCAAATGCTGACGCGCAGATCGTCGCGAGACATGTTGACAGGCTTATTGTCATTCCGCGCCTCGGCACGATCTCGCCATGGTCGAGCAAGGCGACCGATATCGCAATTATCTGCGCCCTGAAAAACGTCAGGAGAATCGAGCGCGGCGTCGAGTATTCGCTCGGCGCCGGCCGGCCGCTGAATGAGAACGAACTGGATGGCGTTGCCGCGCTACTGCATGATCGCATGACCGAGTCCGTACTGCCTGCTGCCGAAGATCTTTCCGAGTTTTTGTTCGCAACGCATATGTCGGGCAGTCTGGCGCATATTCCACTTCTCGAGCAAGGGCGTGACGCCATCGAGCGGGCGAACGGTGAGTTGGGTCTGGCACTGTCCGCTCGCGAAATCGACTACCTCACCGAAAAATTCGGCGCGATGGAACGCGACCCGACGGATGTCGAACTCATGATGTTCGCGCAGGCGAATTCCGAACACTGCCGGCACAAAATCTTCAATGCACGCTGGACGATTGATGGCGTGGTGCAAAGGCAGAGCTTGTTTAGCATGATTCGCTCGACACACGCCGCGAGTCCCGATGGTGTACTCAGCGCTTACGTTGATAACGCGGCGGTTATGGAAGGCGAATCTGCCAGGCGCCTCGTCAGCAACTTTGAAACAGCGGAGTACGCACTCGTCGAGGAACCCGTGCATACCGTCATTAAAGTCGAGACGCACAATCACCCAACGGCGATCGCACCGTTTCCTGGTGCCGCGACGGGCAGCGGCGGCGAGATTCGGGACGAGGGCGCGACCGGGCGCGGCGCCCGGCCGAAGGCCGGTCTGACCGGTTTCTCCGTTTCCCATTTGCGGCTGCCTGATGATATTCAGCCTTGGGAAACCGGTCCCGGCAAACCCGATCGCATCGCTTCGCCGCTCAAAATCATGCTCGACGGACCCATCGGCGGCGCGGCCTTCAATAATGAATTCGGCCGGCCGAATATTCTCGGTTATTTCCGGACCTTTGAGGCGGCGGACGAAACTCACCGTAATCGCACCTGGGGTTATCACAAGCCGATCATGATTGCGGGCGGGGTCGGCAGCATTCGTACGGTGGATGTGCACAAGGGGAACGTGCCGGCCGGATCGTTGCTGATCGTGATCGGAGGTCCGGCGATGCTGATCGGTCTCGGTGGCGGTGCGGCTTCTTCGATGGGAAGCGGCACGAGCAGCGAACAACTCGATTACGCATCTGTGCAGCGGAGTAACCCGGAAATCCAGCGGCGCGCGCAGCAGGTTATCGATGCGTGCTGGTCAGCGGGCATGACGGGTGGAGAGAATCCGCTCGTCATCGTTCACGATGTCGGTGCCGGTGGCCTGTCGAACGCAGTCCCCGAACTGGTGGATCACAGTCACCGCGGTGCGGTGATTGAATTACGCGAGATACCGAACGCCGAACCCGGCATGTCACCGCTCGAGATCTGGTGCAACGAAGCGCAGGAGCGCTACGTCTTGGCGATCGCGCCGGATCAACTCGACTGGTTCGATATGCTGTGTCGGCGCGAGCGCTGTCCGTATGCCGTGATCGGCAAGCTCGACGACAGCGGCGAGCTGCGCGTGACGGATGCCTTGACGGGCGAGAAGGTCGTCGAAATGCCGCTCGAGACCTTGCTTGGCGAACCACCGCAGACGGTCATGCGGATCGAGCGCGGCCGTGAAGTTCCAGTCGTGCCCGATTTCAGCAGGATCGATATCGAGGCCGCCTGCCGGCACGTGTTGCGTTTTCCGACGGTGGCCGACAAATCCTTCCTCATTCATATCGGCGACCGCACGGTCGGCGGGCTCGTTACGCGCGACCAGTTGATCGGACCCTGGCAGGTGCCCGTCAGCGACGTTGCCGTCACGGCGCTTGATTATGAAGCCTATCGGGGTGAAGCCATGGCGATGGGCGAACGGTCGCCCGTCGCGGTCATCGATCCGGCCGCGTCGGGACGGCTTAGCGTAGGTGAGGCCGTGACCAATATCGTGGCTGCACAGATCCAGTCGATTGATCAGGTGCGCATGTCGGCGAACTGGATGGCTGCGAGCGGTGTCACGGGCGAGGACGAGGCGCTGTTTGATACGGTGGCGGCTGTCTCTGCGTTGTGCTGCTCATTGCGTATCGCGATTCCTGTCGGCAAGGATTCACTTTCGATGCAGACGCGCTGGGAACAGGATGGCTGCGAAACCGCCGTCATTGCGCCCGTGTCCCTGATCGTCTCGGCATTCGCACCGGTCGGCGATGTCCGGCGCACGCTGACCCCGCAACTTGTCAACGAATCCAACACGTGTCTATGTCTCGTCGACCTCGGAGGCGGACGAGACCGGCTCGGTGGCTCGAGTCTCGCGCAGTGTTTTGGTTTTGCCGGCGGCGTGCCGCCCGATCTCGAGGATCCGGAAATCCTGATCGGTTTTTTTGGCGCGATACAGACGTTGAATGCATCGGGTTTGCTGTTGGCCTATCACGACCGTTCCGACGGCGGGCTTTTCGTGACGCTCTGCGAGATGGCGTTTGCTGGCCGCATGGGCGTGGAAATCGCTCTCGCGATTGATCCAGTGACCAATCCCAGTCGCCCCGACAGATTCCTCGCGGCCCTGTTCGCCGAGGAACTCGGTGCCGTTATCCAGATCCGCGAGTCGGATTTAGGGACTGTCGAGGGCGTATTTGCCGAGCACGGTCTCGCCGGCGCGGTCACCCGGTTGGGTAGCGTAAACGATAAAGATCGGATCCGGATTGATCATGCAGGACGAGATGTTCTGGAGTTTGCGCGCACGGAGTTGCATCGCATCTGGTCAACGGTCAGCTTTTCGATGCAGTCACTGCGCGATAATCCAGAGACGGCGCGCGAGGCGTTCGAGACTACACTCGATCCGAAAAATCCGGGGCTGAGTCCGCACATCGATTTTGCGCTGGACGAGGATCCCGCCGCGGCGTATGTTGCGTCCGGTCAACGGCCGCGTGTCGCCGTGCTCAGGGAGCAGGGCGTCAATAGTCATGTCGAGATGGCCGCCGCATTCCATCGCGCGGGGTTTCAGCCTGTCGACCTGCACATGTCCGACATCCTGTCGGGCCGTAGAGACCTGGCCGCATACGCGGGGCTCGTCGCCTGCGGCGGATTTTCCTACGGCGATGTGCTCGGCGCCGGCGGCGGCTGGGCGAAGTCGATTCTATTCAATGCGAGGGCCCGGGATCAGTTCGAGGCCTTTTTCGCAAGGGAGGACAGCTTCACACTCGGCGTCTGCAATGGCTGCCAGATGCTCGCGGCGCTACGCGAGATTATTCCGGGCGCCGGGCATTGGCCGAGGTTCGTGCAAAACAAATCCGAGCAATTCGAGGCGCACCTGAGTTGCGTTGAAATCATGCACTCAGCCTCGATTTTTCTCGACGGCATGGCGGGCAGCCGGTTGCTCATCGCGACATCGCACGGGGAAGGCCGTGCCGTATTCAATCATGCAGGTGACCTGGAGCAACTGGAGCACGATCAGCGAATCGCAATTCGCTATGTCGACAATCACGGCGAGCCTGCGCTCAGTTATCCCGCGAACCCGAACGGCACGCCGGCAGGTGTCGCGGGATTCTGCTCCACCGACGGGCGCGTCACGATCATGATGCCGCACCCCGAGCGCGTGTTCCGCACCGTTCAGCATTCCTGGTGCCCGGACGGGTGGAGCGAGAACGGCCCGTGGATGCGGATGTTTCAGAACGCTCGGTCCTGGGTCGGATAGATTCGTGACGCGAAACGAACTGCGCCGGCGTTGAACCGGCGCACTAAGTAATCGAATGGGGTTCGAACAAAACCGGTCGCGGTTAGCGCTGGCTTCGACTCTGTCTGCCCCAGGTTGGGCCGCGGCTCGAGCCCCGGTTCGCGTTTCGAGTCGAGCTTCGATTCGCGCTGCCTCGATTGGTGCCCTGGGTCTGGCGGTGGCGCGACGAGCGCTGCGTCGACTGCCGTTGTCCCTGCCGATCGACGTTGGCCGCTTTGCGATCGAGTCGCTCGTTTGTGCGCCGGCCCTTGTTGTCGAGTCGCGTGTCGATGCGGTCGCCCTTCTTGTCGAGCGCGGCGGCGCGTTGTTCATTCCCGTTTTCAAGCGCGCGCGCTGATTTCTGATCGAGCCTCGCGTTGACGCGATCGCCCTTGTGGTCCAAGCGTTCCTCGATACGGTCACCCTTTCTATCAAGGTGTTCTGCGCGCGTGACGTGACCGTCCTCCGCTATCGCCTTGCTGGTCAGGCCCGTGCCGATAATGGCCAACGTAATACCAATTCCTAGTATTTTCCTCGTGGTTTGCATCGCTATAATTCCCTGGATCAGCTGTTAATAAGGGTAATAACGCAGGACAGCCGGTTTGGTTGACAGGATGTCAATGCCGCGACAGGACTGCGTTCGATCCGCAGCCGATAATAGATGGATTTCCGACGACAGTTGTCTGTCAGTTCAGACCGACGCGTTTTTCGAGGCGCGGAACTGACCGGTCATCAATTGAGCGTTGCCCGATTCCTTGACGACGACGCGGTTCCGGCCCGCTTCCTTGGCTTGATACAGTGCTTCGTCGGCCAATTGCACGGCGCCCGCGAGGCTGCGTTTGGCATCGGGCCTGATGACGGCCGCGCCGATACTCACCGTGAGATATTGGTCCGTTAGAGATTTGCGGTGCGTAATTTTGAGCGCATTGACGTCTTGGCAAATATTCTCGGCGAAAATTCGGGCCGACTCGGCGATCGGTGCATCGGTGTCACCGGCCGGGCCATACAGAACCAGCACGAATTCCTCGCCACCGTATCGTGCCGCGAAATCGAACGGACGTTTGGCACTCCGTGACAGGACGTCCGCAACGGCCTTGAGCGCATCGTCGCCGGCCTGATGGCCGTAATGGTCGTTGTACGCTTTGTAGTGGTCCAGATCGACGAGCATGATGATAAGTGGCGCCATTTCCCTTCTCGCCTGGCGCCAGATGCGTTCGAGGTAGGCGTCTAAGCTGCGCCGGTTATTGAGGCTCGTGAGTCCATCCAGCTGCGCGAGCGCCTCGAGTTCCCTGGCGAGTTCCTCGAGCTGTCTTGATTCGAGGTACGAACGACGCTCCGCGAATTCGAGTTGGTAGCATGAGACAGCACCGATCGCGTTGATGATAAACAACATGATGATCTCGGGGCCGGCCTGTTGAATATCAATATTCAGGTAAAACAGACCAAATACGTAGGCGCCTGACATCAGAAGCGCAGTCGTTGCGGCCCAGCGCAACCGCAACCCGATGATCAGCCAGATCGCGAAGATCCAGGCGACCTCCATCGAAAAGTAAAATGGAATGTAGTGCACACCGGCCCCGAACACGATCGAGATCACGACGAGGCCCGATACGCAACCGGTCATTGCGAGCAATCCTTGGTAGAGCCGATATTTCTCCGGCAATGTCGATGCGTAAAGTGTTGCGAAGAGCAGCGGCAAGAAGACGAACAGATCGAATACGATCATGGCCGGCTTGGGGTCTACGCTGGTTAGCCGCACGACCGTCGCAATCAGCGTCATGATAATGGCGAAGCAGGGCAACAGGCGGGCGCGACTCACGCCGCTCTGCGAGTAGAATTTCCTGAATTCTTCTTCGAGGACACCCGAAAATAACAGGGTGCGAAAACCCTCGCGTAGCTGCCGCGCGTAAGGCGACTGCGGGTTAGTGATGGCCGGAGAGGTCACAATACGTCCTGATGGCGGTGCGATACGGTTAATGACTGGAAATTAAGCCTTTGACCGTATTTACGCGCGGGACCAGATCACAGTTTGCGGGTCGGCCATTTTGAAGGGCGGTTCGAAGCGAAATCGCAGACCGGGGCAACCGAAGAGGGGCTAAATATCCCTTATGCGTACAAGAACACGATCTTTAATGAATCGATTTATAGCGAATTCTGTGCGGCCGCTCGGCCTCGTCACCGAAGCGCTTGCGCCGATCCTTTTCATAGTCCGCATAATTGCCCTGAAACCAGAGGACCCGGCTGTCGCCTTCAAAAGCCAGGATATGGGTCGCAATCCGATCCAGGAACCAGCGGTCATGTGAAATCACGATTGCGCAACCCGGGAAATCCAATAAGCCTTCCTCGAGCGCCCTGAGCGTTTCGACGTCGAGATCGTTGGTCGGTTCGTCGAGCAACAGCACGTTGCCGCCGGCTCGCAACACCTTGGCCAGGTGTACGCGATTGCGCTCACCGCCCGATAACTGACCGATGCGCTGTTGTTGCTGCGGGCCGCGAAAATTGAACCGTCCCACGTAGCCGCGCGACGGCGTTTCGTAATTGCCGATACGAATGATGTCGTCACCCTTGGAAATCTCCTCCCAGACGGTCTTGGAATCGTCGAGCGCCTGGCGCGACTGGTCGACGGCGGCCATTACGACGGATTCGCCAATGGATATCTCGCCTGCATCAGGTTCGATTTGTTCCGTGAGCATATTAAATAAAGTCGTTTTGCCGGCGCCATTGGCGCCGATGACGCCGACGATCGCGCCGGGCGGGATCTGAAAATTCAGGTCGTCGATGAGCAGCCGGTCACCGAAACCCTTGCGCAGCCCCCTCACTTCGATGACTTTGTCCCCGAGACGCGGCCCGGGCGGGATGTAAATTTCATTCGTTTCCTGGCGGCGCTGAAACTCCTGTGACACGAGCTCCTGGAAACGGTCGAGGCGGGCCTTGCTTTTGGCGCGCCGCGCCTTGGGATTGGCGCGCACCCATTCGAGTTCGGAGCGGATGGATTTTTGCCGCGCAGCCTCCTGTTTTCCCTCGATCTTGAGCCGCGCCTCTTTCTGTTCGAGCCACGACGAATAATTGCCCTGCCACGGGATGCCGTGTCCCCGGTCCAGTTCGAGAATCCAGCCCGCGACATTGTCGAGGAAGTAACGGTCGTGGGTAATGGCAATGACGGTACCCGGATACGTTTCAAGAAAATGCTCGAGCCAGGCCACAGATTCGGCGTCGAGGTGATTCGTGGGCTCATCGAGCAACAGCATGTCGGGTTCGGAAAGCAACAGGCGGCATAAGGCGACCCGCCGCCGTTCGCCGCCGGAAAGCCTCGTCACGTCGGCGTCCCAGTCCGGCAGGCGCAGCGCGTCGGCGGCGCGGTCGAACTTGTGGTCCAGTTCCCAGCCGCCGCGTGCGTCGATCTGATCTTGCAGGTTGCCCTGCTCCTCGAGCAGCGCGCTCATCTCCTTCTCGTCCAGTGGTTCGGCAAACCGCTCACTGATTTCGTTGAACCGGTTGACGAGGCCCAGCGTGTCCGCGACGCCTTCCTCGACGATCTGCCTGACCGACTTGCTCGGGTCGAGCTCGGGTTCTTGCGCAAGGTAGCCGATGCGGATACCCGTTTGCGGCCGCGCTTCGCCCTCATATTCCGTTTCGATGCCGGCCATAATCCGGAGCAGTGTCGATTTACCGGCACCGTTCAGACCCAGGACGCCGATCTTGGCGCCCGGGAAAAAGCTCAGGGAAATGTCGCGCAGGATCGCGCGTTTCGGCGGCACGATTTTGGCAACCTGGTTCATGGTGAAGACATATTGGGCCACGCGTTGTTTCCTTATTGGCTAAATGAAAAAAAGCCGCAGCGATATAATCATGCGGTGATGACAAGCGACAGTAAAGTTCTGGTCCTGAAGGGCGACAATATCGCGGCTTATGGTTTCGGCGATGATCATCCCTTCGGGCCCGATCGCCACGGCGCGTTCCATGTCGAGTTGGAGCGCAGCGGTCTCGCAGGGCGGGTCCAGTTGCGCGCAGCCGGCGTCGCGTCGCGGGAGGAGATAACCGCATTTCACACGTCCGCTTACGTCGACCGGGTAACCGCCCTGTGCCACGTGGGCATCGGATTTCTTGATGGCGGGGATACGCCGGCCAGGCCCGGTATCGACGGCGCCGCGGCCGCCGTCGTCGGTGCGTCGATATTTGCCATGGACAGCATCATGGCCGGCGACGCACGCAGGGCGTTCGTGCCGATCGGTGGTTTGCACCACGCGGGCCGCGGTCACGCGGCGGGCTTTTGCGTGTTCAACGATTGTGGCGTCGTGATCGAGTTGTTGCGCAAACGGCATGGCTTGCGTCGCATCGCGTACGTTGATATCGACGCGCACCATGGCGACGGTGTGTTTTATGCGTTCGAGTCTGATCCCGATCTGTTGTTCGCGGACATACACGAGGACGGGCGGTTTCTGTATCCCGGCACCGGCCGTGCCGATGAGACCGGCACCGGCACTGGCGTGGGCACGAAACTGAACCTGCCGCTCGAACCCGGTGCCGGCGACGACGAGTTCTACACGGCCTGGTCGCGCGTCGAGAGCTTTATCGAAGCGTCGGAGCCGGAGTTTGTGCTGCTACAGTGCGGAGCGGACAGCTTGGCCGGCGACCCGATCACCCACCTGAATTATTCGCCGGCCGCCCACGGCTTCGCGGCAGAGCGCCTGTGCCGGATCGCGGACCGGTTCGCCGACGGGCGGGTGCTGGCAATGGGGGGCGGCGGCTATAACCGGGACAATCTCGCCCGGGCCTGGACCGCGGTCGTCCGCGCCTTCATCGAATCGGCCTAGGTTTCCGGGCCGGGGCGGTTCCGGCGCTGCTCTGGCTGCGGCGCTCGGGTACAATTGGCCCCTTTTTTCCGTTGCGGAGAACATTTGTGTCACAGGCTGACCGAACACTCGCCGATTTCGATCCCGATCTCGCCAAGGCGATCGCTCAGGAAGAGCGGCGCCAGGAACAAAATATCGATTTGATCGCATCGGAGAATTACGTCAGCCGCAGAGTGCTCGAAGCCCAGGGTTCGGTCCTGACCAACAAATATGCGGAAGGCTATTCGGGCCGGCGCTACTACGGCGGTTGCGAGTACGTCGACATCGCCGAGCAACTCGCGATCGACCGGGCGTGCAAGTTATTCGACGCCGCCTACGCCAACGTACAACCGCATTCTGGCTCGCAGGCGAATGCAGCCGTCTACATGGCGTTGCTGAAACCGGGTGACACGGTGCTCGGCATGAATCTCGCCGAGGGCGGCCATTTGACCCACGGTTCACCCGTAAATTTTTCAGGCATCTTGTACAACATCGTGCCGTATGGCGTCGATGACGCGGGACTGATCGATTACGCACAACTGGAAGCGCTGGCCGAGGAACACAAGCCGCGCATGATCATCGCAGGGTTCTCAGCCTATTCGCGCGTCGTCGATTGGGAGCGCTTCCGCCAGGTTGCCGATGCGGTCGGCGCCTTTCTGTTCGTCGACATGGCGCACGTCGCCGGTCTTGTCGCAGTCGGGGAATATCCGAATCCCGTGCCGATCGCCGACGTCACGACGACAACGACGCACAAGACCTTGCGCGGACCACGCGGCGGCATGATCCTCGCGCGCGCGAACGAGACGCTGACGAAAAAGTTCAATTCGCTCGTATTTCCGGGCACGCAGGGCGGCCCGCTCATGCACATTATTGCGGCTAAAGCTGTCGCGTTCCTCGAGGCCATGCAGCCGGAGTTCAAGGACTATCAGCGGCAGGTCAAGGTGAACGCGCGTCTGCTTGCGGAAGGTCTGCAGGCGCGTGGCCACACGATTGTATCGGGCGGTACGGACAGCCATATGTTTCTGCTCGACCTGATCGACAAGAACATCACGGGCAAGGATGCCGATGCGGTCCTCGATCGCGCGCATATCACAGTCAACAAGAACGCTGTGCCGAACGATCCGCGCTCGCCGTTCGTGACGAGCGGTCTGCGTCTCGGTACGCCTGCGATTACGACCCGCGGATTCGGCGCCGATGAGGTTGCGCGGGTCACGGGCTGGATAGCCGATATTCTGGACGATATCGCGGACGAATCCCGCGTCGCTGCTGTGCGCGAAGAAGTTACCGAGTTATGTCGGCATTTTCCGGTGTATAAATAGCATTTCGAAAGCTGTTTATTAAGAGCGCTTCGTGAGCGCGGCCAGATAATGCACTGCCCCTTCTGCACCAATTCGGAAACCAAGGTGATCGATTCCCGACTGACCGGCGAGGGCAGGCAGGTGCGTCGCCGCAGGGAATGTCTGAGCTGCAGTGAGCGATTCACGACCTTCGAGACGGCGGAGCTCCTCATGCCCCGCATCATAAAGCGCGACCGTGCACGCGAGCCGTTCGACGACGCCAAGCTGCGTCGGAGCATGGTCCGCGCCCTCGGACGCAGGCCCGTCAGCAGCGAGGCCATCGAAGAATCGATTGCTCGCATCATTCACGGTCTGCAAACCATGGGCGAGCGGGAAATCGCGTCGCGCATCGTCGGTGAGAGGGTCATGGAGGAACTCCGGTCGCTCGATGAAGTCGCTTACGTGCGTTTCGCTTCGGTCTACCGCCGCTTCCAGGATGTGACCGAGTTTCAGGACGAGATTGAGCGTCTGCGCGATGCGAGCGATATGGAGCGCCGCCGCGATCAGATGCCCCTGTTGCCCGACGACGATAAATGAACGGTTCGGCCCATGATTATGAGCATATGGCCATGGCGCTGCGACTCGCCCGCCGCGGGTTGTACACGGCTGATCCCAATCCGCGCGTCGGTTGCGTCATCGCGAACGAAGGTCACGTGGTGGGCATAGGCTGGCATGCGCGTGCCGGAGAGGCGCATGCTGAAATCCGGGCGCTCGAGGATGCCGGGGAGGCAGCGCGGGGCGCGACCGCGTACGTCACGCTCGAGCCGTGTTGCCATCACGGCCGGACACCACCGTGTACGGATAAGTTACTGGCCGCGGGCATCGCGCGCGTCGTTATGGCGACGCGTGATCCGAATCCGGCAGTCGCCGGCGCCGGCGAGCAACAATTGCGGGATGCCGGGGTCGAGATAACGAGTGGCATGCACGATGCTGAAGCGCGCGCACTGAATGTCGGCTTCTTCCGGCGGATGGAAACGGGTCGACCCTATGTGCGCGCGAAGATCGCCGCCAGTCTCGACGGGCGGACGGCGCTCGCCAGCGGCGTCAGCAAATGGATAACGGGCGAGGCTGCCCGCGAGGACGTGCAGCGCTTGCGTGCGCGAAGTTCCGCGGTCCTCACCGGCATCGGCACGGTCGTGGCCGATGATCCGTCGCTTAACGTACGTCTCGATGTCTTGGGCGAGGTTCGGCAGCCCGCCCGTGTCGTACTGGATTCGAGGTTGCGCATGGCGTCGGCGAGCAAGATGTTGGCATCGGGTGGTCCGGTCAGGATATTCTGTACGGAGTCCGAGCCCGATGCGGTGAAGCGGCTCGAGGGCGCGGGCGCCACAGTCGAACAGATTGGTGCATCCGCCGGCCGGGTTTCGCTGCCCGAAGTCATGCAGCGGCTGGCCGAACTCGAGTACAACGAGATTCTCGTCGAGGCCGGTTCCGGTCTGAACGGCGCACTGCTCGAAGCAGGCCTGATCGACGAACTCATCGTGTATATGGCGAGTCACGTGCTCGGCGCGGATGCGCGGGGTATGTTCGCGAATCAGGAATTGACGAACATGTCGAATCGGATTCCGTTCGAACTGGTAGAGTTGCGCCGGGTCGGTGCCGATTGTCGATTAACTTATCGGCCGCTTGACCTGTCGGCCGACTGATCTGAAAAAGTGAAATCGTTTACATGTTTACAGGCATTATTCATTCGATCGGTAAGGTAACGGCCATCGTTCGGCGTGACGGAGATATTCGTCTCGATATCGCGGCGGACGATCTTAACCTCGACGAGGTTGGTCTCGGCGACAGCATCGCCGTGAACGGCGTGTGCCTCACCGTCGCCGCGCTCGGCGCCGGGAAATTTTCGGCCGACGTGTCTCGTGAATCGCTTGCCGTCACGACCCTCGGCGCGTTCGAAGTCGGCAGTGAAGTGAATCTCGAACCGGCGTTGACGCTGGCTTCGCTCGTCGGCGGGCATCTCGTGTCGGGTCATGTCGATGGTATTGGCCGGGTTGTCGCCGTGGAACCGGACGCGCGTTCCATGCGCATGGTTTTCGAAATTCCCGCGTCGCTGTTTCGTTATGTCACACGCAAAGGCTCTGTGGCCATCGACGGCACGAGCCTGACAGTCAATGAAGTTTCCGCCGGCAATTTGACGGTAAATATCGTGCCACACACTCTTGAACGGACTATCATGGGTGGATACAGCGCAGGCCTTCAGGTCAATGTCGAGGTCGATTTGGTTGCGCGATATCTAGAGGGCTTGATCCAGAGCTGATGTTCCGATGTTAAAGACGGCAAAAACCGAGTTCGCCTTCAGCGATATAGAAGAAATTGTTGCCGACGTCCGCGACGGCAAGATGGTAATCATCGTGGATGACGAGAACCGCGAGAATGAGGGTGACCTGGTCATGGCGGCCTCGCGGGTGCGCACGGAAGACGTAAATTACATGGCACGCTATGGGCGCGGCCTGATCTGTCTGACATTGACGCGGGCACGCTGCCGACAATTGCGGTTGCCGCTCATGGTCAGCGAAACGGACGAGCAGAAGGGCACGAACTTTACGGTGTCTATCGAGGCGGCCGAGGGCATTACGACAGGAATTTCGGCTCACGACCGCGCACGCACTATTCGCGTTGCCGTCGCGCCAGACGCGCGGCCGGCGGATTTGCGCCAACCCGGCCATATATTTCCCCTGATGGCTCAACCCGGCGGCGTACTCAGTCGCGCAGGGCACACGGAAGCCGGTTGCGACCTCGTGCGGCTGGCCGGACTCGAGCCGGCCGCGATGATCGTCGAAATTCTGAACGAGGACGGCACGATGGCGCGACGACCGCAGCTTGAAGTCTTCGCGAAGGAACACGGATTGAAAATCGGCAGTATAGCCGACCTGATTCGTTATCGGCTCGAGAACGAGGAGTCGCTCGAGTGTATTTCCGAGCAAACTGTGCAGACCGATTTCGGCGAGTTTAAGCTCGTGTGCTTCGAGGATCACGTGAATCGCAATGTGCACCTCGCACTCGTGAGGGGCGACCTGACCGGTCCGGAACCGCCGCTTGTTCGCGTCCACGTGCAGCACACGCTCGGCGACATTATCGGCGTGCAGAGTTCGACGCTCGGGTGGCCGCTGCGGTCCGCGATGCGCCGGATCGCTGATTCGGACAATGGCGTCGTCGTCGTGCTGTGTTACGAAGAATCGCCACGTCAGCTCGTCGAGTCGATTCGCAACCTGAGCGGATCCAGGGTGCAGGACCTGCCACCGAATTCAGGTATTACGATCTTGCGCAGTTACGGCACGGGGGCGCAGATCCTGCGTAAACTCGGAGTCACGCGCATGCGTGTACTCAGCGCGCCAAAACAGATGCATGCGATTTCAGGCTTTGGTCTCGAGGTCGTCGATTACGTGGATGGACCCGATGCCGACGATTGAGGGACAATTGGTTGTGCGCGACGAACGGTTTTGTGTCGTCGCGGCACGCTTCAACGAAAGCATCGTCGACCGCCTGATTCACGGTGCGATCGATGCGCTGACGCGTCACGGTGCGAACGAATCGAAGATTCAGCTCATCCGCGTACCCGGAGCATACGAATTGCCTCTGGCTGTGCAGCGTGCAGCCAAGGCCCGGCAATATGATGGCATCGTGGCGCTCGCCACCGTCATCCGGGGTGCGACGCCGCATTTCGATTACGTATGCAGCGAATGCGCGAGTGGTTTGACGCGCGTCAGCCTGGAACAGGACATTCCCATCGGCTTCGGCCTGTTGACCTGCGATACGATCGAGCAGGCGATCGAACGGTCCGGCACCAAGGCCGGCAACAAGGGGTTCGATGCGGCTCTGGCGACCATCGAGATGGTTAGCCTGCTTCGCCAGATCGATAATTGAATCCAGATGGGCGCACGGGGTCGGCATGGAGCGCGCCGCCTGCTACTGCAGGCGCTTTATCAAAGACAGGTTGGCGGGCACGATACGGCCGAGCTGATCGATCAATATTCGGCCACGAAAGAATTCGAGGCGATCGACGGTGAATACTTCCTCACATTGCTTACGGAAATTGCGGCGGACACGGCGGCGCTCGAAATTCACATCGCCGCCGCTGCCGATCGCCCGGTCGAGCAACTCGATCCAATCGAACGCAGTGTCCTATGGATTGGTGTGATCGAACTCGAGGCGCACACTGATATACCCGCAAAGGTCATCATCAACGAGGCCATCGAGCTCGCCAAGGAATTCGGTGCGCAGGATAGCTATCGTTACATCAACGCGATTCTCGACAAAGCGGCTGGCGAACTTCGTCCTGCTTAGCTCGCACGATTTGGCATGCTGTCGTTCGATGGATGAATTCGCGCTCATCGAAGAATTTTTTGCCAGCCGGGTTGCCAAGCGCGCCGACGTTCGGCTCGGCATCGGTGATGATGCGGCGGTTACATCGATTGGCAGCGAAAGCGAACTCGTGATCGCGACGGACACGATCGCCGAGGGCACACATTTTCCGGCAGGCACGGCGCCGCGGGCATTGGGGCATCGCTGCCTGGCCGTCAATCTCAGCGACTTGGCCGCGATGGGTGCCGCGCCCTTGTGGTGCACGCTTGCGCTGAGTTTGCCGTCCGCCGATCAGGGTTGGCTCGAGTCGTTTGCCAGTGGTTTTTTTGATCTCGCGAACCGCTACGATATTGCGCTCGTGGGCGGCGACACGATCAGGGGCCCGCTCTCGATGACCGTTACGGCGCACGGTTGCGTCACGCCGGGGCGCCAGGTTGTGCGTTCCGGTGCGAGGCCCGGGGAGGGCATATTCGTGACCGGTTATCCGGGCGAGGCCCGGGCCGGGCTGCGCCTGCTCCAGGGCAAGGCATCGGCTGATACTGAATCAGCCGAACGGCTGACCCATCGGTTTCTGTTTCCCGACGCGAGGGTCGACGAAGGACGCCGTCTTGTCCGCTGCGCGACGGCTATGATCGATATCTCGGACGGGCTGCATGCCGATCTCGAAAAGTTGACGCACGCGAGTGGGGTCGGCGCCGACCTCGATGCGGATCGTATACCGTTGTCAGCGGCTTTGCTTAATTGCGTTGAGGAATCCGATGCGCTCGAACTCGCTTTGACCGGTGGCGACGATTATGAATTGTGTTTCACCGTGCCGCGCGAGCGCGAGGCCGAACTCGCGAGGCTGAGCTCGGATCCGCACTGTCCGGTTACGCGCATCGGCGAAACGAGCGCCAAGGCCGGCATTCGCTGGACGAGTCGGTCGCGGCCATATCGAGTGCCCGAGACGTTGTTCAGGCATTTTTGACTCTGCTTGTGAATCGATGCCTCTGAAATACAAGAAGCCCGACGGCCTGAATCGGCAGGTCATGACCGATCCGGTGCTTTTCGTCGCATTTGGTTTCGGCGCGGGCCTCATTTCGGTCGCACCCGGAACTTGGGCTTCGCTATTTACTGCGATCGCATTCTGGTTTCTGCCGGCGATGCCGTGGCCGGTATACCTGGGCGCCGTCGGACTCCTGTTTCTCTTCGGCGTCTGGATCTGCGGCGAAAGCGCCCGCCGTCTGGGCGTACACGATTTTCAGGGCATCGTCTTCGATGAAGTTGTCGGCATGCTCGCGACCCTGACCTTCGTTGCGCACGAACCCGTTTGGATACTGGTCGCATTTCTCTGTTTCCGAGTCGCGGACGTCTGGAAACCCTGGCCGATTCGGGACGTGGATCACAGTCTGGCCGGAGGTTTGGGCATTATGCTCGATGACGTACTGGCGGCTGTCTATGCAGCTTTCGTAACATTCCTGATGCAAAATATTTTCACGGTCATTTAAATCAAATAGCCCTTCAGATGGCCGAGACCGCGCATCAGAAATCTTCCTCCACGTCTGTTCCCGAAAAGATCGGGAAGTACGTCATTATCAATGAAATCGGGCATGGCAGCACCGGCAGCGTATACCTGTCGCACGATCCGTACTTTCACCGCGACGTCGCCATCAAGGTTTATAACATGGAGCCGAATGACGATCCGCAGCGCACGACGATCGCCCGCAAGATGTTTTTCAATGAAGCGCACATGGTTGGCATGCTCCAGCACCCAAACATTCTGCCGATCTATGATGCCGGTGAAGAGGGTGACCATTACTATGTCGTCATGGAGCATATTCAGGGTGCTCGCACGCTCGAGGTTTACTGTCGTCCCGATAACCTTCTGCGCATCGACGACGTCGTCAAGATTATCTTCAAGTGCGCGAAGGCCTTACATTATGCGCACCAGCGTGGCGTCGTACACCGCGACATCAAGCCCGGCAATATCATGCTGACGACCAAAAACGACGTACGCATCATCGATTACGGCATCGCGATAATGAAGGATTCAAATATCTCGCGAATCGAAGGCATCGCAGGATCGCCGAGCTACATGTCGCCCGAACAGATTCAGAGCGCCGAGATCACCCACGCATCGGATTTATATTCTCTCGGCGCGGTCATGTACGAATTGCTGACGGGCTTCCGCCCGTATCGAGCCAGTACGCTGTCCCGCCTGCTGAATCAGATCGTCTTCGCGACACCCGCGCCGATTCATACGCTGCGGGCCGACGTACCGGAAGAACTCGAGGAGATCGTGACGATCGCACTGCAAAAGGATCCTGCCGACCGCTATGCCGATGGCGGAGAATTTTCGGCGCGGCTCACGCAGGTTTTTCAGGGCTTGCGCGAGCAATACGAACAAATGGACAGCCAGGAGCATTTCGATCTGCTGCGTCGGCTGAGTTTTTTCCACGATTTTTCGCAGCAAGAAATCTGGGAATTGTTACGCGCCAGTGAGTGGCGAGCGTACAGCGCCGGCCAAGCGATCGTCAGGGAAGGAGAAATGGACGACCGTTTCTACGTCATCGTGTCGGGCCGGGTTCTGGTAGAAGCAAACGAACAGGTCGTCGGTTGCCTCGAACGCGGCGATTGTTTCGGCGAGGCCAGCTATGGGTCCGAAGGAAAGACGACGTCGACGGTCAAGGCGGAGCAGTCGGTTACCGTGCTCAGCGTCAGTTCGACGCTGCTCGAGCAGGCGTCCTCGGCCTGCCAGCTGCGATTCAACAAAGTCTTTCTGCGCGCGCTGATCATGCGGCTGCAAGGTGCCCAGAAAGCATCGGCTTAAACACAGGTCTGCCGATCACGAGTCTTTGTCGAGGTCCCCGGGCCCGATATCCTTGAGTTCCGAATTCATGAGCATCTGGACCTTCTGCTCAGCCTCGGCGAGAGCCTGCTGACATTCGCGGCTGAGTCTTACGCCCTTTTCAAATTGTTTCAAAGACTTGTCGAGCGTCAATTCGCCGGCTTCGAGTTGCTCGACGACTGCTTCGAGTTCACCCATCGCCTTTTCGAGCTCCAGTTTTTTTTTGCTTGTTTCGGTCACGATATGCCCCACTTTGCGTTCCGAATCCTTAGCCTTGCACAGGCGCGCGAGGTCGGTCAAACAATCTGAGGGTCGACGTTGACACTCCGGATCGAACGGTTGACAGTATTCGATGCAGTCATTATATTTAGACTTAGTCTAAATTGAACCGGGCCGAGCTTAGACAAGGAGAACAAAGTGGACCTCAAAGGCAGCAAAACCGAACAGAACCTCAAGGACGCATTCGCGGGTGAGTCCCAAGCCAATCGTCGCTATCTTTATTTTGCGTCGAAAGCCGACGTCGAGGGCTATAACGATGTTTCGGCGGTGTTCCGATCGACGGCGGAAGGCGAAACAGGGCATGCGCATGGACATCTCGAATACCTGGAAGTGGTGGGCGATCCGGCCACGGGCCTGCCAATCGGCCCTACGGGCGACAATCTCAAGGCCGCGATTGCAGGCGAGACGCACGAATACACCGATATGTATCCCGGCATGGCCAAAATGGCGCGCCAGGAAGATTTCGAGGAAATCGCCGACTGGTTCGAAACGTTGGGCAAGGCCGAGCGGTCGCATGCCAATCGGTTTCAAAAGGCGCTCGATAATTTAGATAACTGACCGACGTGTCGGAAGGTGGTTTAGAAGCACCGATACGCCTCCCGATCGATTGGCGTTCGGACGAGTTCTATAACGAGGAACCGCTTTTCACGGAACTCGAGCGGGTATTCGACATTTGCCACGGATGTCGGCGCTGCTTCAGTTTATGCAACGCGTTTCCGACGTTGTTCGATGCGGTCGACGCATCGGATACCGGGGAAGTGGACGCGGTGCCGAAGCCTGTGTTCTGGGACGTGGTGGACGAGTGTTACCTCTGCGACATGTGCTACTCGAAATGCCCGTATGTGCCACCCCACGAATGGGCTGTGGATTTTCCGCACCTCATGCTGCGTGCCAAGGCCAAGCGCTTTCGTGCGGATGGTGCCGCGTGGCGGGATCGAGTGCTTTCGAACACGGATCGCGTCGGCAGCCTCGCCGGCATTCCGGTCGTGGCCGAGATCGTCAACGCCGTGAACAGGAGCGGGCCGGGCCGGGCACTGCTCGAGAAGACCCTCGGCGTCGACCGGTCCGCGCCGGTGCCGAAGTACCATCGCCGGTCGGCGCGCAAGCGTCTCGCAGGTCGGCGGCAAGACCGCGCGGTCGCTGAAGGGTCTGCGTATTCGCCCGAGCCCGGCGCGCGCGGCCGCGTCGTGCTTTTCACGACGTGTTACGGCAATCGCAATCTGCCTGAGATCTGCGAGGACCTGGCGGCCGTTTTCGAACACAATGGCATCGTTGTCACGCTTGCAAATTCCGAACGCTGCTGCGGCATGCCGAAATTCGAACTTGGTGATCTCGACAGCGTCGAACGTGCCAAGGAGGCGAATATTCCGGAACTCCTGAACTGGGTCCGGGATGGCTGGGATATCGTGGCGCCCATCCCATCCTGCGTACTGATGTTCAAGCGGGAGCTGCCGCTGCTGTTCCCCGACGAGGAGGCTGTGATCGAGGTTGGCCGAGCCTTTTTCGATCCGTTCGAATACCTGTTTGCGCGTCACCGGGCAGGGCGCATGAAGACTGACTTCAAGCAACCGCTTGGCAAGGTCGCCTATCAGGTGCCGTGTCATCTGCGGGTCCAGAATATCGGTCTGAAGACGAAGTCGGTCCTCGAACTGGTGCCCGGGACCGAGGTTGACGCGATAGAGCGGTGTTCGGGGCATGACGGGACTTACGGTGTAAAGAAGTGTTCCCGAACCGCGTCCCTGAAAATTGCGCGCCCGGTCATTAGTCGTGTGAAGCAGTCGGAGCCCGATCATTTCATCAGCGACTGTCCGATGGCCGGTGCCCAGATCGCCGGCGGTCTCGACGCGACGGATGCCATGCACCCGATTTCATTGCTGCGTTCGGCGTACCGGTTGTAATCGAATGCCGGCGTCGGAAAGACTGACGATCGAGGATCTGTATTCACTAGAGGCTTACGCGAAACTCCGGCCCGAGTTTCGCGCCCGTGTCATCGAGCACAAGAAACATCGTCGGGTGCCGCTCGGCGAGCACATCGTCCTGTTGTTCGAAGACCGTTTGACGATACAGTACCAGATTCAGGAGATGCTGCGCATCGAGCGCATTTTCGAGGCAGCGGGAATTGAAGAGGAACTGGCGGTCTACAATTCGTTGATTCCGGATGGGTCAAACTGGAAAGCGACGATGACGATCGAATATCCGGTCGAGGAGGAGCGCCGCACGGCGTTGGCCGAGTTCGTCGGGATCGAGAACGAGGTCTGGGTACAGGTGGACGGATCGGGAAAAGTCCGCGCAATCGCCGACGAGGATATCGAGCGCACGACCGAAACCAAGACGTCGGCGGTGCATTTTCTGCGTTTCGAGTTGACCGTCGCCATGGTCGCCGCGCTGAAAAATGGCGCTTGCCTGAGTGCCGGCGTCAGCCACGCGAATTACTCGTGCGCGGTTGAAATGTCTCCGGCCACGCATGAATCCCTTATTGCCGATCTCGATTAGGGCCGATCTCGATTAGGGCCGATCTCGACTGAGCGGATTCCGACCGGGAAGTCTCGATTCGGCCAGGTAGTTCGCATACCATTCGCGCATTAACTTGGTGCGCAAACCAGATGAGTAATAAGTATGACGCCGCCGATATCGAGGTATTGAGCGGCCTTGATCCTGTTCGCCGCCGGCCGGGCATGTATACGGACACGTCCAGGCCGAATCACCTCGCCCACGAGGTCGTCGACAACAGCGTCGACGAGGCGATTGTGGGCCACTGCAAGCGCATCGACGTCAAGTTGTATAAGGACGGTTCGCTTGAAGTCGTTGACGACGGGCGGGGCATGCCCGTGGACAAGCACCCGAAGGAAAAAATTCCCGGCATCGAGCTGATCCTGACCCGCTTGCATGCCGGCGCCAAATTTTCGGGCAAGAATTATAAGTACGCCGGCGGTCTCCACGGCGTCGGCGTGTCCGTCGTGAACGCGCTGTCCAAGAATCTCGAAGTCTGGATCAGGCGCGACGGCAGGGAATATAACCTGAGCTTTAAAAACGGCAAGAAGGTCGGCAAGCTCGAGGTGGTTGGCAAGGTCGGCAAGCAAAATACGGGAACGACGATTCGATTCTGGCCGGACCCGAAGTATTTTGATACAGACAAATTCTCGGTCAACTTGCTGACTCATGTGTTGCGCGCCAAGGCCGTTTTGTGTCCGGGCTTGCAGATTCGCTTTCAGGTCGAGAAGCCCAAGAAGAAATACGAATGGCGCTATGCGGGCGGGTTGGAACAATATCTCGTCGAAGAGCTCGGCGATGTTGAGATTCTGCCCGCTGAGCCGTTCGGTGGCAGCATGCGCGGCAGTCGCGAAGAGGTCGACTGGTCGGTGGCGTGGGTTACGGGCGATGCGCAATGTGTCACCGAATCGTATGTGAATCTTGTGCCGACGCTCCAGGGCGGTACGCACGTGAACGGCTTTCGGGCCGGTCTGACCGAGGCGATTCGTGAATACTGCGATTTTCGCAGCTTGATCCCACGGGGGTTGCGCATCGCGCCCGAAGACGTCTGGGATGGCGTGTCATACGTCTTGTCGGTCAAGATCGAGGACCCGCAGTTCTCGGGTCAGACAAAAGAGCGCCTGTCGTCGCGCGAGTGTGCAGCATTCGTATCGGGCGTCCTCAAGGACGAGTTTGGCCTCTGGCTGAATCAGCACCCCGATACGGGCGACCGAATCGCGGAGCGCATCATCGACGTGGCGCAGCGTCGGCTGAAGGCCAGCAAGAAAATTGTTCGCAAGAAAGTCGTCGCGGGGCCGGCACTGCCCGGTAAACTCGCGGATTGCAGTAGCTCCGAGCCCGAACGTTGCGAGCTATTTCTCGTCGAAGGCGACTCGGCCGGCGGGTCCGCAAAGCAGGCCCGGGATCGCGAAATCCAGGCCATATTGCCTCTGCGCGGTAAAATCCTGAATACCTGGGAAGTGGATCAGGGCGAATTGCTCGCGTCACAAGAGGTTCATAATATCAGCCTCGCGATGGGCATCGAACCGGGCGACGCGGACTTGTCCGGCCTTCGGTACTACAAGATTTGCATTCTCGCCGATGCCGATGCCGATGGTTTGCATATCGCGACGCTGATCTGTGCGCTGTTCGCACGACATTTTCCCGAGTTGGTCCGTGCCGGTCACGTGTTCGTTGCGATGCCGCCGCTGTATCGCATCGACGTGGGCAAGGAAGTGTTTTATGCGCTCGATGAAGGTGAGCGCGAGGGCATCCTTGACCGGATCGAGGCTGAAAAGATCAAGGGCGCGGTTAATGTCACGCGGTTCAAGGGCCTCGGTGAAATGAATCCCGCGCAGCTCAGGGAGACCACGATGGCACTGGAGACGCGGCGCCTCGTGCAATTGACGGTCGACGAGAAAGATAAGACGGAGCAGCTCCTCGATATGCTGCTCGCGAAAAAGCGCGCCAAGGACCGTCGTAAATGGCTCGAAGCCAAGGGCAACCTTGCGGAGACATAATCGGAGACATGGTGAAAAATGGGGTCAGACCCCATTTTTCAGAAACAGGGGAAAAAATGGGGTCTGACCCCATTGTTCACCAGGGCAAAAGATATGGCGGTTCAGAATCAGCTCGACTTCGAAGGCATAGAGCGTGTGGCGCTCATGGAATTCACGGAAAAGGCGTACCTCGATTATTCGATGTACGTTATCCTCGATCGAGCGTTGCCGCATCTCGGCGACGGTCTTAAGCCGGTGCAGCGGCGAATTATTTACGCGATGAGCGAACTCGGGCTCGCGGCCAGTGCGAAGCCGAAGAAATCGGCGCGGACGGTCGGCGACGTCATCGGTAAGTTCCATCCGCACGGCGATACGGCCTGTTATGAGGCCATGGTGCACATGGCGCAGGAATTTTCCTACCGCTATCGGATTGTCGACGGGCAGGGCAACTGGGGCTCATCGGACGACCCGAAATCGTTTGCAGCCATGCGTTACACGGAGTCGCGATTGACCGCCTATGCGCATGTCCTGCTCGCCGAACTCGGCCAGGGCACGGTCGACTGGGCGCCGAATTTCGACGGCACGCTGCAGGAGCCGAAACTACTGCCGGCGCAGTTGCCGAATCTGCTACTGAACGGAACGACCGGCATCGCCGTCGGTATGTCGACGGACATTCCGCCGCACAATATCGGGGAGGTCGTCAGCGCCTTGATTCGTCTCCTCGATGCGCCGAACACGACCGTGCGCGGTCTGTGCAGTCATATCAAAGGTCCGGACTTCCCGACCGGGGGAGAGATCATCACGCCGAAAAGCGAGCTTCAGCAAATTTACGCGTCTGGCATTGGAACAGTCCGTGTGCGCGCGACGTACGAAATCGAAGATGGCGACATCACTATCACGAGCCTGCCGTTCCAGGCATCGGGAAGCCGGATACTGGAACAGATCGCCGCCCAGATGCAGGCCAGAAAGCTGCCGATGGTCGAGGACCTTCGGGATGAGTCGGATTACGAAAATCCGACGCGCCTCATCATCACGCCCCGGTCGAGCCGGGTCAATATCGATACGCTGATGGATCATCTGTTTGCGACGACCGACCTCGAGCGCACGCTCCGCATCAACCTCAATATCATCGGTCTCGACGGCCGGCCGGCCGTTTTCAACCTGAAGGACCTCCTGTCGGACTGGCTCGAGTTTCGCACGGCGACGGTGAAGCGCCGCTTAAAATATCGCCTCGAACAAGTCGAGGTGCGTCTCCACGTTCTCGATGGTCGGCTCGTCGCTTTTCTGAATATCGATAAGGTAATCAAGATTATCAGGACCGAAGACGAGCCTAAGCGGATCCTCATGAAACGCTTCAGAATCACGGAAGTGCAGGCCGAAGACATACTTAACATCCGTCTGCGGCAACTCGCGAAGTTCGAGGAAATGAGAATTCGCGACGAGCAGGCCGCACTCGGCGAAGAGCGCGACGAACTCGGTAAGATTCTCAAGAGCAAGGCGCGGCTGAAGAAAATCATTCGCGAGGAACTGCTCGCCGCTGCTGAAGAACACGGGGACGACCGGCGGACGGCCATCGTGGAGCGCGTGGCTGCTCAGGCCATGGCCGAAACGGACCTCATCACCAGTGAGCTCGTGACGGTCATCCTGTCGGAGCGTGGCTGGGCACGCACAGCCAAGGGCCATGAAATCGATCCGGCCGCCCTCAGTTTTAAATCTGGCGACGGTTACCTGAGTTCGGCGCGCGGCCGCAGCAATCAGCAGGCCGTGTTCCTGGATTCGACTGGAAGGGCGTACAGCATACTGGCGCATTCACTCGCATCGGCACGGAGTCAGGGCGAACCGCTGTCTGGCCGGCTAAAACCAATGGACGGTGCGGTTTTTTGCGGCGTGATGATCGGCGAGGCCGGTATGCGCTGGCTCGTGGCCTCGGATGCCGGGTACGGATTTTTCCTGCAACTCGAGCAGGTCTATTCACGCAACCGGGCCGGCAAGGCCTGTTTACGCGTGCCGGCTGGGGGGGGTGTCGTCATTCCGGCGCCGATCGGCGACGAGGACTTTCCGGGCGATGCGCGCATTGCGGCGTTGAGTTCGGCGGGGCGGCTGCTGATATTTCCGGCGGAGGATCTGCCCGAACTGGCGCGTGGCAAGGGCAACAAGATCATCGGAATTCCGTCGGCCAAATATAAATCGGGCGAGGAACGAATGACGGCCGTTTCGGTTCTTAAACCCGGTGACGGCCTGCTGGTCTTCAGTGGACAACGCAAGATGACCCTCAAGCCCGTGGACCTCGAGCATTATGAAGGCGGTCGCGGGTTGCGCGGCCATATGTTGCCGAGAGGCTGGCGCAAGGTTGATCGATTGAGCCCGTTGTCGGCCGACAAGGAACCCGCGGATTAGCGTCAGATCAGGGGCCGGTTACCCGGTCCGCGTGCGTCCCGGCGGACCGCTGGATTCTTCTTTGGAGTTTTTTTCGTCCTTTTTGCTGAGCGCTTCCTTGATGGCGGTGCGTTCGAGGATCTGGCTTTCGGTAAATTCATCTTCGTACTCGGTTTCCAGCAAGCTCATCGCGGCGTTCAGGGTGTTTGAAAGGGTATCCTCGTCTGCAATCTCGTCCAGGGGTTCGCCGAGGCCGATTTCAGTCAGCGCCTCGGTGAGCAGGTTCTCAGTCGGTGAGTCTTCAGTCTCGATGATTTTTCTTGACGTCTCGAACATTTCCTGCGGATCGAGGTTTTCGAGATCGGTCGAAAAGGCCTGGGAAAGGGTGGACTCGTTCATTTCGAAGATTTCATTCGACTCTTCAGCCTGAGTCGAGCGTTCCTCATCGGCCGCTGGTGCGGGCATTTCGGCCGTTGGATCGATGCTTGCATTCTCCGGCATGATTTCCGTCGCGCCAGTCTCGAACACCGACTGGGCTGAAAAGTCGGCGGACGGATCGATGACATCATGACTTTCGGCACTCTTTTCATCAAACAAATGGGCCATCATCGAGTCGTCTGATGGATCTATGGCCTCCGGTCCGGCGTCCGCATCCTCCGGCAAGGCCTGCATCTCGCGCAGTGTCGGTTCACTGGTTCCGGTGGCCACCTCGACAATGTAGGTATCCTCCTCGGGATTCCCAACCGGAATCAAGCCGGTTTTTGCAAACGTGTCGTTGGTCTGAAATGCTTCGCCAGCCAGCGTGTCGAGGAACTCGCTGGCCTCGGAGATAATGGCGTTCGCGTGTGAATCGGACGGTCGCTCCGACGCCTGGTTCTGGGTCGAGGCTTCGTCAGGTTTGCGTTTGGGAACCACGGCGGATACGTTTCGTCGCCGCGGCACCATATCGCCGAGCGCCGCGAGCAGGCGTTTGCGTAAGAGGATGAGGCTCAGGGCGCAACCGAGCAGTATGCCGGTGCCGACGGCCAGCAAGGTGCCGAGCACATCGTTCGCCGGTGCCACCGCTCTCGTCTGCGCCACGCTGGCCGGGGGCAGCGGGATCTCCGTTAGCTCGGCAGCGGGTTCGGGTACGGAGTCCACCGACGCCGGCATTTCGAGTGCGATGGGGTTCGTCGTGGTGGGTTCGAGCCGCGCAGATTCATCCCCGGTGAGCGTGGGCGTCTTGGCCGGCGGCGCCTCCGCAAAAATCCTGTTTGATGTTGCTGACACCGTTTCGGTCGGTTGCTCTGCCATCGCGCGCGGAGCCGGTGGTTCCGCGACGATCGTTTCCGGTGCGGGCAGTATCGATATCTGTTCGGCCTCGAAAACCGCTTCCTCGACAGCGGCATCCGGTGTCGGTTGCGCGGGCACAGACACGGCCGTTGACGCTTGCGCCGGTTGCAATTTGGTGGCCCGCAGCGACCTGAATGCTTCCGCGGCAGGCTCATTGAACGAGGCGAGCCCAGCCTCGTCCGGTATGCGCAGGATCGACCCGAGCTTGATTAAGCCTGCATCGTTGGCGACGAATGCATGCAGGTTAGTTGCGTAAACCAGCTGCGCGACGTTCCAGATTGTATCGGGTGGTCGCCCCAGGATGCGCTTCGCGATCGTGCCCAGCGTGTCACCCTCGCGAATGCGATACCGCGTGCCAGGAAGAATGTCGTTGTCGCTGTTGGTGAGTTCAACGACCGGCATCGATGCTGTTTCGTCAGTCAGCGGTGTTTCAATCGTGCCCGGAACCGGCACAGCTACGCTGCTCGATTCTGCTGCGAGTTCCGGTAATGCTGTGCCGGGCAGGTTCAGCATCAAGGAATAGTGTCTCTCGAGCATCGATACATTCGGACAATCGACGATGATCGAGAATTCGTACATCGGTTCGTGCAGCGGCCGCGGCGTGCTGATATGCAAGAGGTATTCACCCGGCTGTGTCGCGGCGGGTGCGATGATTTTCAGATTCTCGGGAGCCCGAAGTCCGGTCGTGCCGCGCGCAGTCTTGATGCAGTAACTCGACAAAGTTTCGCCGTCGCCTACCTGCATCGGCACCACGGCGCGTAGCCGATCGCCAATACCGGATTGGAGCTGGATTTCGCCGAGGCCGACTGCGCTGGCTGGGGCGGCGTGGATGAAGAACAGTGCTGTGCCGGCGCGGGCTAACGATTTTGCTGCGACCGACTTCCATTCATGGAGCCGGGGCGTACGTCCGGGCATCTGACCAGTGCCGAGAATTTCGGCGTTTTTCTGGCCCGGTATCCACCAGCAGTATCGAGGTCCCATATTGCGTCCCTGTATATCTGGCAACGGTTTAAAAGAATTTGCGCTGCAAGCGCCAAGAGACCATCTGCGACCGGCACGGTAAACGAAGGGCGTCTCGTTTTTACCGTGTCCCGCCGACCAAAGATTGTTTTACGTCCAGAATGTGAACAGAGTCACAGGAACGTCAATTCAGCCACCGATATGTCAAACGTTTGCGAGGCCCTGGGATGTCCCGGTGTCCTCGAGCACCACGCCCTGCATCTGTACATAGTTTCCCTGGATAAACGATATGCCGAGTTGCCATAGTATGGCTATGGTATTGGCGTCCTCGACGCGTTCGGCAATTGTCTTTATCTGGCGTTCTGTTGCGAGGGCAACAATGTGTTTCACCTGATCCTGCATTTCAGCATTGCGGTGGAGTCCTTGCATCAAACTGCCGTCGATCTTGACGAATTCCATCGGCACATGCTTGAGGATCCGGTCTGGATCGCGCTCGCCGCTGATGTGATCGACGGCGAACTGAAAGCCCGTCCGACGCAATTCCTCGGCAAGTGTTTTCACCTGCTTCAGGTATTTGACTGCAATTTCTTCACTGACCTGAAAGCAGATCCCGGAGGGCTTGGTTCGGGATTTGGCGATGCGTGTGTTGACCCAAATCGGTAGTGTCTTATCGGCAATCGAATCAGCCGATAGCCGAATGAAGATCAGCGACGGCTGCTGTTCCTCACAATAGGTGATTGATGCGTCGATCACCCAGCGATCGATGCCGACAATCAGATGCATGCGCTCGGCGGCAGATATGAATTCTCCGGCCAATATTGGTTTGCCGTTTTCGTCCAGCATCTGCACGCGTGTATCGAATGCGCCGTCGATGTCTTCGTTCAGGCTTGAGACCGGCTGGTGAACGAGTCGAAATGCGTTGTTTGCCAGGGCCGATTTGATCCGCGGCGCCCATTCGGCGTCTTCCTGGCGGACGGCCTGGATTTCATTCGTATTTTCGGTCATCTGTACCCGGTTGCCCCCGGCCTTGCGCCCAGCACGACAGGCCCGCTCGACCTCGGCGATGACCCGACTCAGAGACGGCGCGTCATTTTCGTACTCACAGAGGCCGATCGTGCAGGTGATGGATGTCGATTGCTTGTCGATCTCGAATACATGTTCCGCAATCGCGCGGCGGATCTGTTCGGCCCAAGCCTCGACGTCGTTCATGGTGCCGCGTTCGAGGATGGCGACGAACATCGTGCCCCCGAACCGGCCGTACAAATCGGCCGGTTGCATGAAGTCCTTTAGCAGGTCAGCCAGTTGAGTCAGCAATTTTTCCGTCCCGAGCATGCCAATGGAATCGTGTACGCGTGAGAAGTCGTCCGGCCGTAAATATACGATCGCGCGCATGCCGCCGGACAACGGCAGCGCCAGCCTTTCCTGCGCCTGCTCGAGAAAGTAATGACGGTGGTAAAACCCGGTCGCCGGGTCTATTTGCACGGCTTGTTCGAGCAGTTCGACCGGTGTGCCTTGACGGCCCTTGTTGCCGGGAATGATGACGCGCACCGCGGCTTCACCCTCGATTATCACGCGCTCGAGGTTGAGTTCGAATGTGGCGGTCTTGTTGTCGGCTCGGACGACGCGGACCTTTACCGCCGAGCCATCCCATTTTTCGCGCAAGCAGGCAACCAGCGCACCCTTGAGCATCGGCTGATCGGCTTCCACACAGAGATCCATGAAGGGGATAGCTGTTAGTTCCTTTTCATCTTTATGTCCGAATAACCTGACCCAGGCTGGATTTGCCGCAACGATGATGCCCTCCTGCACATCGGCAATCGCCTCGGTCGAGCTCTCCATCAGGGTCTTCAGTTCTGCTCTGTATTGATTGGCGGAGTGTATGACCCCGCCGAGCGCCACCTGCATGCGGTGTGCCTGCAATTCCCGGCTGACGACCGACTGAAAGCGATTCTCATGCGCGAGGGACACGACGTCACGCGCACCCTGCGTCATCGCATCGGAAATCGATTGCTCCGAGACCCTGTTTCGGGCGAGCAGCATCGGCGGGCTCGGCTTCAGCTTGCCCAGCAGTTTTGAGATGGCCTGGAGATCGGAACGTTGCTCTTCGTCAAACACGATCAGCATTTCTGGCGGCTGTTTCTTGATGGCTTGCTCGAGCTCCTTGAGTCGCTGAACACGGGTGCAATGCACCGGTATTCCGGCGTTTCTGAGCATCGCATTTATCAGGGCGATATTATCGTCCTGATGGCAGAACACGATGATTGGTACGCCGACGGACTTACGCAAGACAGGAACCCTTCTATTCAAATTGCTGTTAAACCGAACGGTGGTAGCACCGTCCTGCTTGAAATTTTATAGAGGGACTGGCCCGATTATGTGACCAGAGTCTGACTTACGTGTCGGGGAAATTATTATGTATCAGCGCCACTATCATTATGTAGTAACAACCTGGCTCAGGATTTATTTCGGAAAAAATATTTTGGTGTTCACTACGGAACCAGTAATGTTTTCGCCGGCGCGCCCGGAATTTCCCGCACGAGTTTCGGCACGAGGTAACCCGGCAATCTCGCCGTTACCGCCGCGATCAGCGCGCGCGCCCTGCCGTCCGTGACCTGAAAGTGAGCTGCACCCTGTACGGGATCGAGCTGATGCAGGTAATAGGGCATTATGCCGATCTCGAATAACCGCTCACTCAGCGCGGCGAGCGCGTCTTCGGAATCGTTCACGCCGCGGAGCAGAACGGCCTGATTGAGCAGCGTATTGGTGCAGTTCCCCAGCTTCGATATGCCTTCGGCCACCGTATCGTCCAGTTCGTTGGCATGATTGCTGTGCAGAACCAGGATCAGCGGTTTGCTCGCCTGTTCGAACGCCCGGAGAAGACCCCTGTCAACACGCTCCGGCAGGACGATGGGCAGGCGCGTGTGCAACCGGATTCGTCTGATGTGAGGAATCCGGCTCAGGGCCGTAAGCAATGATTCGAGGCGCCCATTGGACAGGCTCAGCGGATCTCCACCGCTCAGAATGACCTCCTCGATCGAGGAATCGGAATTCAACAAACGTAAAACGTTTTCGATCTCATTGGCAACGACCGAAGCCTCTCGATAGGGGTAAGCACGCCTGAAACAGTAGCGACAGTGGACACCGCAGGCGCCGGTCACGATCAGGAGCGCGCGTCCGCGATACTTCTGAAGAACGCCGCGCGCTCGCACACTGGCGAGATCACCGACCGGATCCGCAACGAAACCCGGAACTTCACGTGCCTCCTCGGCGATGGGCAGGACCTGCCGGAGCAGTGGGTCTGCGTAGTCGCCTTTGCGCATGCGTGAGACGTATCCATGTGGCACCCGCAACGGAAAGTCTCTGAGGATATTTTCGGGCGCTTCTTCATGGGCCGGGTCCAATTCGAGTTCGTTCAGCAGTTCGGCGACATTGTTGAACGCACGGGCCAATTCCTGCCGCCAGGTCCTTCCAGCGAACGCCTGGTCCGGATCGTTCGCTTGCCGCGTCTGATTTGTTCTCGACATCTGATTGATTGTTTTAGCGAGGGTGTGGATACAATACCGCGCTCAGACAATATGATGATAAGTGATTTATGGCCAGCTACAGTTCTAATGAGTTTAGATCCGGTTTGAAGATCCTCATCGACGGCGATCCGTGCGCGATCCTCGAAAATGAATTCGTGAAGCCTGGTAAGGGCCAGGCGTTTAACCGCGTCAAGATTCGGAATCTGAAGACGGGTCGCGTCGTCGATCGAACCTTCAAGTCAGGTGAATCGGTCGAGGCAGCCGATGTGGTCGAACTGGATATGCAGTATCTCTACTCGGACGGTGACCTGTGGCATTTCATGGAACCAGACTCCTACGAGCAATATGCGGCGGGTGAGGCGGCTGTGGCGGATGCGAAGCTCTGGCTGAAGGAGGAGGACATCTGCAAGCTCACGCTCTGGAACGGGGAGCCGTTGCTGGTCGAATCGCCCAAATTCGTCCAATTAAAGATTGTGGAAACCGATCCGGGTGTACGTGGGGATACGGCTCAGGGTGGCGTCAAGCCCGCGACACTCGAAACCGGCGCTGTGGTGCGCGTGCCGCTGTTCGTCGAAGAGGGCGAGGTTATTCGCGTCGATACGCGCTCGAAGGAATACGTGTCCCGCGTCAAGTAGCCGCGTTCTTGGCGTGGCCGAAACTCATTGCACTTGCCAGCGTGGGCAGTGCGCCGGCACTCATGACGACGCGGTCGAAGCCGACGGCAACGCCGCAACAATCCGGCAGGCCATGTTCCAGCGCGGCGAGCAACTGGTCGTCGGGCGGCATGTCCGCCAGTCCGGCCGCGCCGCGCCGCTGACGATCGTCTTCAAAGCGTTGGCGCTGTTCCCGCGCGTCGAGCAGTTCGCGATAACCATTGGCGAGTTCCAGGCCGTGAAAAAAGATCTCGAAGCGCTCCGCGACGCGCGTGTCGTCGGGGTCCAGACGTGCGAGCGCCGCCTGTTCGGCCGGGTAGTGGTGTACGGCAATCAGGCGCTCCCGCGGCAACGTCGGTACGACGACATGGCTCATCAGTAAATCGAGCCAGGCGCTTCGATCGCTGCCGAGATGGCGAATCAGGTCGGTCGAGACGGCGTCGATCAGTTCGCGTGCGCATCGAGTCAGCGCGTCCACTCGGGTGGTAAACGGATCGAGGCCAGTTGCATTCATGAACAGGTCCCGGTAGCGGTGCCGTTCAACCGGGGATTGCCCGGTGTCGGGTCTTTTCACCTCCAGCATCGTCGTGATCAGCGCACAGGTTTCATCGATCATGGCGTCGAGGTCGAAATTCTTGCGGTACCACTCGATCATGGTGAATTCGGGCTGATGCCGTGCGCCGAGTTCCTGATTCCGGAATACTCTGCATATCTGGTAGATATCGGGGCCGCCGGCCGCGAGTAGCCTTTTCATCGCGTATTCGGGGGAAGTTTGCAGATAAAAATTCTGTTGCGGGCGCGCGGCCAGCCGACATTCGATGCTCGCGATGTTTGGGTCGGTAACGCCACTCGTTGTAAGGGCCGGGGTTTCGACCTCGAGCACGTTGAGACGGGCGAAGAACGCCCGCGCGTCCGTCAGCATCTGTGCGCGTTGCTTCAGTACGTCCAGCGTCGCAGTTGGCCTCCAGTCGATGGCG
>SMVA01149928.1_pt1 | contig 54043 bp, 53 predicted proteins | sample 2456451 | NCBI WGS metagenome assembly SMVA01 (sample SAMN11095933, study PRJNA526329) | marine sediment metagenome | biome: Marine sediment; feature: Surficial sediment; material: Deep marine sediment; isolation source: Hadal surficial sediment | place: Pacific Ocean | collected 2014-05 | depth...
CCATTTGTGGCCCGACTTCGCCGACACCTGGCCGCTGTTCATGACCCCGGGCGGTACTGCGACGGAGGCGATGGAGGCGTGGGGCCTGCCCTTCATCAACACGGTTATTCTGGTGACCAGCAGCGTCACGGTCACGTTCGCCCATTGGGCGTTGAAGAAGAACCGCAGACTACAGTTGCAGAGCTGGCTTGCGATCACAGTGATCCTGGGCGCCACGTTCGTGGCCCTCCAGGCGGTGGAATACATCGATGCCTACAACGAACTCGGGTTGACGCTGGGGTCCGGAATCTACGGCTCGACTTTCTTCATGCTGACGGGATTTCACGGGGCGCATGTGACCCTGGGCGCGACGATGCTGGCCGTCATGTGGGTGCGGACGCTGAAGGGCCACTTCACGCCGGACAACCACTTCGCGTTCGAAGCCGCCAGCTGGTACTGGCATTTCGTGGATGTGATCTGGCTGTTTCTGTTTACGTTCGTCTACTGGTTCTAGCCGCCGGGAATCATGAACTTGGTGATAAACCCATACGCCAACAGACCGAGTAACAGGGCGGCCAGGGCGACCCGGATGCTCAGTGATACCACGGTGCGTTGGGTCTTGCCGCGATCCTGCACGAGGAATACCAGGCCGCTGCCCAGACTGACGATAATGCCGAACAGGACCAAGAGGATGAGGATGTCGAGCATTTGTTGCGGGGCCGTGCCAGGGGCAAGGCCGCATCGAATCAAGAGCATGGGATGATGTCAAGGACCGCCGAGATCAAAGTGACCGTGGAGCTGGACGACGATGACGTGCCCACGCGAATCGAGTGGGAAGCGTCGGAGGCGCGGGGCACCGGCCCGATGCCGTGCCAGTCGATGATGCTGTCGCTGTGGGACGACAAGCGTAAGACTATCGCGGCAATCGATCTATGGATCAAGGACACGGCCATCGACGACATGAATCTGTATTTCTATCAGGCGATTCACCAGATGGCGGACACGTACTTACGGGCAACGAAAAACCCGGATCTCGCGAAACTGATTCACGAGTTCGGCGAGAGTTTCGGCGCTACGGTGGGATTGGTGAGCAACGCCGGTAGCAACGGAGCGAGTCGGGCGAAACCTTTGGTGGATTTAATTTCCCTAGCCGACGACAACGCGCAGCGGAGTCCGGACTAGATGGGCGTTTCGATCGTTCCTACGTTGCGAGTGCTCAGGCCGGTCGGGCTGATGCTCGCTATCGGTGTCGTCGGGCTGGTGTCCGGTTATTGGGCGAACGCAGCTTTGTTCCCCGGGACCGCACCTGAACAACCAATCAATTTCAGTCACCGGATCCACGCGGGCGACTACGAGATTCCGTGCATGTATTGCCACACCCAGGCGCGCATCTCCACATCGGCCGGGGTACCCCCGGTCAGCAAGTGCGTCGGCTGTCACCAGAGCGTCGCGACAGAACGGCCACAGATCAGGCTCTTGATGAGCTACTGGGTCAACGAAGAGCCCATACCGTGGATCAAGGTTCACGACCTGCCCGACTTCGTTTACTTCCCGCACAAACGTCACGTCCAGGCCGGCGTGGAGTGCCAGACCTGCCATGGGCCTGTCGAGACGATGGACGTCGTCTCCCGCAGGGCGCCGACAAAGATGGGTCTGTGCCTGACCTGCCACAAAGAACACCAGGTAGAGTTTGGGCTCGATTGCTTGACCTGCCACAAGTGAATCGGGAGTAAAAGACTAGCGAGATGTCGAACATAGACCGCAGAGATTTCCTGAAATACGTCGGCGCAGGCAGCGTGGGTGCGGGTGCCGGCTTCATGCTGGCCGAGTCGATCAAGCATCCGGTGGAACACCTGATTCCTTACGCGGTCCCCCCCGAGGAGTTCAGCCACGGCATCGCAACCTGGTACAACACCGTTTGTTCGATGTGTTCGGCGGGCTGTGGAATCTCCGTGCGCACCCTCGAAGGCCGCGCCAAGAAGATCGAAGGCAACGCGGCGCATCCGGTCAGCCAGGGCCGGCTTTGCGCGCTGGGTCAGGCCGGCCTGCAGGATTTGTACAACCCCGATCGGCTGACCTCTCCGCTGTTGCGAACCGGGGGCCGGGAGTCCGGGGGCTTGATACCGACGACGTGGGAAGAAGGGCTGGCCCAACTCGCAGAGCGCCTGGGCGCGTTACGGGCCAATGGCCAGGGAAACCGCATTGTTTTTCTCACTGAGGGCGTCCGCGGGCACCTGGCCGGACTATTCGAGCTGCTGATGGACCAGCTGGGATCGGACCGGCTCCTGCACTATGACTTTGCCCATCCGCAGACGCTTTATGCCGCTATCGATCGCCTCTTCGGCGAGCAGTATCTGCCCTATTACGACCTCAAAAACACGCGTTATCTGCTGTCCTTCGGGGCCGACTATCTCGGCAACTGGATATCCCCGGTGCACCACGGTCTCGGCTTCGGGCACAGCCGTCAGGGCCGGGACGATGTCCGCGGGCGGTTCGTGCAGATCGAACCGAGGATGTCGCTGAGCGGCGCGGCCGCGGATGAGTGGATCGCCGCTAGCCCCGGCACGGAGGGGGTCCTGGCGCTGGGGCTCGCGAACCATATCGTCGCCACTGGGGGCTACCAGGGCGCTGATCGGGACGCTTGGGCCGCATCCCTGGAATCTTATTCACCCGCCGTGGTAGCTGAACAGACCGGTGTCCCGGAGGCCACGATCACGCGCCTGGCCGAGACATTTGCCGACACGCAACCCAGCCTCGCGATCGGTGGTGGCGCGGCGGGCAACCACGGTAACGGTGTCGCGACGCTGATCGCGGTCAACGCCCTCAATTATCTGGTCGGAAACTTGGGCCGGGAGGGAGGGTTGATGTTCAACCCGGCACCCCCTGTCGGGCAGGGCTCGAATTCCCGCCAGGCGAGTTATCGGACGATGCTCGAACTCGTCGAGGATGCGCGTCAGGGCAACATCGAGGTCTTGATCGTCAACCAGACCAATCCGGTGTTTACGTTGCCGGCGGCCGCCGGGTTCAAGGAGGCGCTGGCCGAGATACCGCTGATCGTCAGCCTGTCCAGCTTCATGGACGAAACGACGGCCATGGCCGACCTGATCCTGCCGAGCCACTCCTATCTGGAGAGCTGGGGCGACGACTTCCCTGAGCCGGGTGTCGGGTTCTCGGTCGGCGCCATTTCTCAGCCCGTGGTCTCGCCTCTGTACAATACCCGGTCGACTGGCGACATCATCCTGGGACTGGCACAGCAGCTCGGCCTCGGTGCCGCGCTGCCCTGGTCCAGCATGGAAGAGTATCTGCAGGAAGGCTGGCGCGAGATTCATGCGCGCAACGCCGCGGGCGGCGGGGCTGAGAGCTTCGAAACGTTCTGGACCGATGTCGTCAGAGCCGGCGTCTGGGGGGAGACGACGCGTCGCGACACTCAGTCCTTCACCGTCAACGCCAGCATCATCGCTTCGATCGGTGTCGACGCGCCCGAGTTCTCCGGATCGAGCGATGCGTACCCCTTCATCCTGCACCCGTATCTGTCGAATGCGTTACACGACGGTCGGGGTGCGAACCTTCCCTGGATGCAGGAGTTACCCGATCCCATGACCAGCGTGGTCTACGGGTCCTGGGTGGAGATGAACCCGGCGACTGCGGACCGACTGGGGTTAGCGGAGGGGGATGTGGTCGAGGTCGAGTCCCCAGAGGGGCGGATCGCCGCGCCTGTGTACCTCTATCCGGCCATCATGCCCGACGTCATCGCGATGCCGATCGGGCAAGGCCATAGCGAATACGGCCGCTATGCCAAAGACCGCGGTGCCAATCCGATCGAGATTCTCTCGCCACAGATGGAGCCGGTGACCGGTAGTCTCGCCTGGAGCGCTACCCGAGTGAGGCTGATCCCCACCGGGGAGCGGGTCGAGCTGTTGAAGACCGGTGGTGTGTCCCGCCAGCTGGGCAGGGAGATCATCCAGACGACTGGATCCGATGCGGGCGCGGGCGCTACTGCCGCGCTGCACAGTATTCCGATAACGGTGGTACCGTCATGAGCTTCATCGACGATTTTCGTGCCCGGTGGCGGGCGTACCGAGAACCCGGCTACATCTACGGCGATGAATTCGACGGCGCGCGCCGCGATTACGACGAATTCGACTACGCCTGGACCATGACCATCGACCTCGACCGGTGCACCGGCTGCGAGGCTTGCGTCACGGCCTGTCAGGCCGAGAACAATATACCCATCGTCGGCGAGGCGGCGTTCGCCAAGGGCAGGCAGATGCAGTGGATCCGGATCGAGCGCTACTGGGAGGGCGAGTATCCGAACATCAAGCTGGGTTTCATCCCGATGATGTGCCAACACTGCGACTCGGCGCCCTGTGAGACCGTGTGTCCGGTCAGTGCCACTTATCATAATCAGGATGGGCTCAACGCCCAGGTCTACAACCGCTGCATCGGTACCCGGTCGTGTGCGGTCTACTGCCCTTATGAGGTCCGTTACTTCAATTACAACAGCCATGTCTGGGACGCACCGCTGGGCGAGCAACTGAACCCTGACGTGTCGGTGCGGGAAAAGGGCGTGATGGAGAAATGCACGTTCTGTATTCAGCGGATTCGACAGGCCAAGGATCAGGCCAAGGACGACGGTCGCAGACGAGTGCGCGACGGCGAGGTCCAACCGGCCTGCGTCCAGACTTGCCCGGCCGAGGCTCTGATCTTCGGTGACCGAAAAGACCCTGAAAGTCGAGTGTCGATATCGATGAACGATCCCCGGGCCTACCGCGTGTTGGAGGAACTCAACACCGATCCTTCCGTGATCTACCTCAAGAAGGTGGCTGACGATGCCGGCTGACGATCGCAATATCAGCTACGCCGATGTTAACCGGGACGTCGTCCGTTCCCTCGTGGAGACTGGCCGGGCTTACTACATCACACTCGCGACGGCTATCACTTTAACGCTGGTATTCTTTTTCTTCCCCTGGTTCTATCAGCTCTTTTACGGTCTCGGCGCGTCCGGGATCAACCACCCTTCGGTTTGGGGGACCTATCTCGCCAGCTTCATTTTCTGGATCGGGCTCAGCCACTCGGGCACGCTCCTGTCCTGCGTGTTGCACATCACCAATAGCCCGTGGCGCAAAGCTATGTACCGCAGCGCCGAAGCGATGACGCTCTTTTCGCTGATCGTGGCCGCCACCATGGTGATGGTGCATCTCGGGCGCCCGTGGTTCATACATTGGGCGGTGCCGTATCCCAACCAGATGGAGTTGTGGCCCAACTTTCGTTCTCCGCTGTTGTTCGACGTCATGGCCATCACCACCTATCTGACCGGTAGCACGATCTTCATCTACATGGGCACCATCCCGGACTTCGCGGCCGTCAGGGACCGTACGAGCGGATGGCGCCATCACATGTATGTCTTGCTGTCGCTGGGGTGGCGCGGTACCGACACGGAATGGCACCGACTAGGGTGGGCCTATACATTCTTGGCGGTCCTGATCATTCCGCTGGCGGTCTCAGTACACAGCATTGTCTCCTGGGACTTCGCGCTGTCCATCGTGCCGGCATTTCACCAGACGATATTCGCGCCGTACTTCGTGGTCGGGGCTATCTACTCCGGAACCGCGGGCATCGTCACGGTGATGTTCATGCTCAGAAAGTACATGGGCTTCAGCCGATACATCACCGAGCTGCATTTCGATAATCTCGGGAAGCTGTTGCTCGTGTTGTCGCTGATCTGGACCTACATCAACGTCCTGGAGCTCTTTACCGCCTGGTTCAGCGGTACCTCGACCGAATACGAAGCGCTGACGTACAAGTTGTTCGGTTATTACGCGTGGTTGTACTGGGAGATGATCTTGTTCTGTGCGCTCGCGCCGCTACTGCTCATCTCCACACGATTCAGAAGTTCCTTCGTGCCGATGCTGATCCTGTCGATCGCGATCAATATCGGCATGTACACCGAGCGATTCCTGATCGTCGGCACGTCGTTGTCGCGGCAGTATTTACCGGATGCCTGGGGAGTGTACGTGCCGAGCCTGGTGGAGCTCTCGATCCTTGCCGGCACGCTTGCGTTGTTCGTGACGATGTTCTTGGTGTTCGTCAAGATCTTCCCCAGCGTGTCCATCTACGAAGTGAAGGAGACGCTGCCGGAGCCGCAGCCCGAGTCCGAGACAGGAGTGCCCGAATGGCAACCAACGCAGTAGGACTCTTTCACGCGCCGTCGACGGCGCTCGTGGCGGCTGGAGAGCTCAAAGGCGCCGGCTTCGCCAGGCCTTCGTTGATGTCGCCGGTCCCTATCGAAGGCGTCGAAGAAGTGCTCGGCAAGAAGCGGTCAGCGATTAAGAACTTTACTTTCTTCGGTGCCGTTTTCGGCGGGATATTCGGCTTTGCCCTGGCGGCCGGCACGGCCGTGCTCTATCTGCATCCTACCGGAGGCAGGCCCATCATCACGATTCCGCCGTTTCTGATCATCACTTACGAGATGACGATCTTGTTCGGCATTTTGGCGACCGTACTTGGTTTCTTCGTCAGCGCCCGCTTTCCCGCCATCCGGGAGCGAGTGTATGTGCCGGAAACGGCCGTCGACAAGTTCGCCGTGACCGTGGTTTGTGAGGACGATGACATCTTCAGGCGCGCTGAGACGATACTGCGTGACGCCGGCGCCGAAGAAGTCAGGAAAGTGACGGAGGACGGCGGATGAGGCGTACAACGCAGGCCGCGATTGCATTGACGCTAATGGGCCAGTCGGTGGTGGGTTGGGGCAACCCCTGGGACAAGGACATGGTCGATCAGCCGATCGCCAAGGCGCAGAGATCGGTAGCGCCGGCCGGACCTGGCGGGATCCCCGTCGTCGGGGGCGAGACCCTGCCGGCCCCGACGACCGAGGCCGGTATGTTCGAGGCCAAGGACGAAGCGGTGACGCTGCAGAATCCGGTTCCCGCGACGCCCGAGTCCGTCGCCACGGGTCAGTATTTGTTCGAGCTCAACTGCCTGGTCTGCCACGGCGTTGAAGGCCGTGGAGACGGGCCGGTCGGGGTCATGCTCGAGACCTCGCCGGTGGACATGCACGAGCCCTACACGCAGGACCAGGCCGATGGGCAGCTGTTTTTCACGATTACGCGCGGACGAGTGACGATGCCGTTTTACCGCGACGCCCTTAGCCAGGAGGAACGGTGGCACGTGATCAATTACATCAGAGCGGAGTTCGGTTCGGAATGAACGGAGATCAGACTGCGGTGGCAGCTCAGCGTACCACGTCAGCCTGGCGGCCCGGTCCAGCGCTATCGGTGCTGATGGTCCTGTTCGCGGTGGGCGTCGTCAGCCTGATCTATGGAGGGACCAACGACAGCGCTCAGCTAGATGGCAGCTTGCTCGTCGTCTCGTATCTTTTTCTGATGGGTGTGAGTCAGGTCGGCGTGGTGTTTTGCGCCATTACCCGTCTGGTTCGCGCGCAGTGGGCCAAGCCCTACTACCGGCTCGCCGAGCTGAGTACGTTGGCGTTTCTCCCATTCGCCCTCGTCGGGATAGTGCTGATCTATCTCTACGCCGATGAAAGCTTTTTCTACTGGCTCTCGCCCTCGCCCGAGGAACACTTGAGTCCATGGCTGAATATCAACTGGTTGTTGTTCAGGAGCCTCTTCGGCCTCGCGTTATTCTATGGCCTGAGCGCACTCTATGTGGTGAAAGGCCTCAAGCCCGACCTGGCGGGCGCCAAGGACAATAACATCGACTATCGCGAAGTCGAGCAACAGCTCTACGCGCTGTCGCCCCTGGTGATCGCGGGCTTCATAATTTGTAATACATTTTTCTCCTGGGATTTCGCCATGATGCTGATACCTCACTGGCACAGCACCGTGTTCCCGATCTTCTTCTGGTTCGGCAACCTGTTCGCGGGGACGGCTGCGCTCATCGTCTTCCCGGCGCTTCTCGGACAATCGAGTGGCTTCGGCTCCCATTTCGGGCCCGTTCAGATCCGCAACCTCGGCATGATGATGACCTGCTTCACGTTACTGTGGCTGTACTTCTTCTGGGCGCAGTTCTTCGTGATGTGGTTCGGCAACCTTCCCCAGGAAACAGAGCCGTTATGGCGGCAAATGTACGGACACTACGGCCCGTATTTCTGGACCATGATGGCAGGCTGTTTCTTCGTTCCGTTCGTCGCTTTCATCTTCGCGTTCGTCAAGCGGTCGATATGGGCGACGTGCCTGATCGCGTTCGGTATCAATCTGGGAATATGGCTCAGCAAATACCTGATGATAATTCCGGTCTTCTCACCCGATGACCGGCCGTTCAGCAATTGGCTGGATATCACCGTCGCGGTCGGATTTGTGGCGGGCTTCGTCGCTGTAGTGCTCTGGCTCGTGAGCCGGTTTCCGATGTACTCGCACTGGGAACTGGCGTTGAAACCCGTACCGAGACACTAACCCGCATCGTCAAACGCGCGATAGAGCGTGATGGCCGCGTTACTCGCATTGGTCATCTGCTGGCTGTGGCGAATGCGCATTGCCGCGACGCCTTGTTAGGAATTACATGAAGAAGAATAAACAAGTAACTGATATATAGATAAGTATATGTATACGCCGATGCCTCCGTAGTGCGAGTAGAATCGCAGGCTTGCGCAATGACGCTGGGTATTGACGGGGCGATGAGACTGCGAGCCGCTGCTTTGGGACTACTTGTGATGCCGTCCGCCGCGGCCGCTCACCACTCACACGGCGAATTCTCCGGGGAGACGTATGAGATCGAGGGTCAGCTCGCGAGTGTGGTCTGGCGGAACCCTCACCCGGCATTTACTTTGCGGCTCGCCAACGGTGACGGCCAGGATGAGATATGGCGCGTTCAGGTGCAGGGCAATGTCAACGGCTTGAGACGCGACGGCGTGAGCGGGGATCGATTTGTCGTTGGTGAGCGGGTGCGGATCGAAGGCCACCTGTCTACCCGCCGTCCGACGCTCTTGCTGGCCACCCGCGCGCGGCTCGCGGATGGGACGGAGATCATTCTCGGGCCGGACGAATCCTCGGGATCGGCAGTGTATCGGCGCAGCGCAGCAGCGTCTGATCCGCAAGCGACGGCTCAGGTTCGAGGACTGTTTCGCGTGTGGACCGTCGCGAGCCGGGTCCGCACACAAGACCTGCCGTTGAACGAGGCCGCGCGTTCGGCAAAGGCCGCGTGGGATTCGCTACTCGACGACCCGCAGCGGGGCTGCCGGCCACTGGGTATGCCGGGGGCCATGATGAGCCCGCATCCCATCGAGTTTCTGCAGGCGGCCGACGAGATCATCCTGCACCTCGAGGAGTGGGACGCGATCAGAACGATACACAGTGCCTCCGGTAACGGCACCGGCAATCACGACCCGACTCCGATGGGTCATTCCGTCGGCCGCTGGGAAGGCGACACGTTGGTCGTTACCACGACCCATATCGACTATCCGTACCTCGATGAGCACGGCACGCCGCAGAGCGACGCCGTGGAAGTCGTCGAACGTTTCACGCTGAGCGCCGACGAGCGCAGCCTGAACTGGACGGCCACGGTATCCGATCCTGGAACGTTGACCGAGCCTGTTGTAGCATTCACAACGCGTTGGGAGTGGGTGCCGGGTGAGGAGATACAACGCTACGATTGCGCGGAGCTCGATCCGCTCTAGCGTGGTGTCGGACGTGTTGCCACGCAGGGGGGGTCGTCGTGAGAGGTCGTAACGCCGTGGCGGTTGTTGCGGTCTGCATCGCTTCGCCGGTCGCGGGACATCACAGCGCCGTGATCTTCGACAAGAGTTCATCGGTGGCGTTTACCGGCACCGTGGTGCGCTACGACTGGACGAATCCGCATGTCTATGTCTACGTCGAGACTACAGCCGACGTGGGCGAGCCGGTCGTCTGGCAACTGGAGACCGACGCCACATCCATCTTGACTCGGAGCGGCTGGACGTCTGAATCAGTCACTGTCGGAGACGAGGTCGTCATCCGCGCGAATCCCGACAGGAACACGGAGAGGAATCATGGCCTGCTCGTTTCGCTCGCCACGGAGGACGGTGTCGTCCTGACACCTAGATCCGGTGGTCGGGCAGCGCTGATCGGCGCTTCCGATCTCTCGGGGGTATGGGACGGCCTGCGGGGCACTGCAACGCGACGATTCATCTATGGTGCTTTGACAGAGAAAGGCAGGGCCGCTCAGGCCCAGTACAGCGAATCGGATAATCCGGTCGCCGACTGTGTGCCGTTCCCTCTGCCGAGCATTGTCGCGGCACCCTATCTGAGCGAGATCGAGATTCGAGCCGACACGATCCTGATCAGGAGCGAGCTCTTCAACGTTGAACGAACGGTCTACATGGATGGGCGCGAGCATCCCGTGAATGGGCCACGAACCAACCAGGGACATTCCATCGGCTGGTGGGAGGGCGAGGTGCTCGTCGTGGATACGGCGCTCTTCGCGGACAATCGTGCCGGAAACCGCAGCGGCATCGCGTCGGGCGCACAGAAACACGTCGTCGAGCGATTCGAGCTCAATGCGGGGGGTACCGAGATCTCGATCGAGTTTATTGTCGAGGATCCAGAATACCTGGCGGAGCCGATGATCGGCGGCATCGTGTGGGATCATGCACCCGATCGTGCATTCGTGCCATTCGGCTGCGATCCGGAGGTCGCACAGCGTTATAGCTCAGAATAGTGAGCGCGCGAGCTCTCGCTGAGTTGTGGTGTTTCCTCTAGTGGGGTGTAACATCAGTCATCACGAGCGTCGGTGTCACCGAGGGAACAGCACAATGATGATTCGAGCGACATTAGCCTGTGCCGGGATTCTATTCGTGGCAGCGCCGTTAATCGCTCAGGAACGCAGCGATTCGGCTAGCTTTTCTCAGGCAGCCGTCACCGCAGAAATGGTCGCAGCCGCAGACGCACTGCTGGCTACGATGGACAGCGAAGCCCGCCGGCAGCGAATGCTGGGAATCTCGAAGAGCGAGTTCCTGCAGATGTCGTTGCAGGATGACGCCAGAAAGGACTGGAGCTATTGGCCGAGGCCTCGTTCCGGGCTAAGCATCGAGCTCATGACGCCGGACCAGCGGACATTGACCCATGACCTCTTGGCTACGTTGCTGAGCGCGGAAGGCCATATGAAGGTCGTCCATATCATGCAGCTGGAGGAGATTCTGTGGTCTATGGAGGACGTCGGTTTGCCCAGGGGCGTCGAGAAGTATTTCCTGAGTTTCTTCGGCACCCCGACGCTGACCGCCCCATGGGCATGGCGGTTCGAAGGACACCACGTGTCGCTTAGTGTCACCGTCGCGCCAGACCATGTGACGGTGACGCCCTCGTTCTTCGGCGCGGACCCGGCTGAGACGCTGATGGGCCCGCTGGCGGGATTCCGCCCGCTTCGTGACGAGGAGGATCTTGCCCGTGACCTGGTTCTGTCTCTGAGTGAGAGTCAGCGGGCCCGGGCGGTCATCTCCGCAGAGGCGCCGAACGATATCTTCGCGACGAATGCCAACAAGGACCAGAGCGCCTGGGAGACGTGGCGATCCGCCCTACAGCCTGAGGGGCTAAGCATTTCCGACATGGACGACTCGCAGCGAGTACTGGTACGGAGGCTCGTCGACGAGGTCATTTCGCGCTACCGGCCCGAGATCTCCGACGCCTATCTGCAGAGCATCGATCTCGATGAGCTCACATTTGCGTGGATGGGCAGCGTGGAACGTCGCGCCCAGTATTATTACCGTCTGCAGGGCGGCGATTTCATGTTTGAGCTCGACAATGCTCAGGATAACGGTAACCACATCCACTCGGTATGGCGAAACCCGACCGACGATTTCGGCGATGATCTGTTGGCGGACCACTACCGCCTCTCACATCGATAACGTGCCGGAAAGAGTGGCCTCGGACTAGCGACGCAATGTGGCGCGGGCGGCGAGCAGCTTCAACAGCTCGACGAATAGCCAGAGGAACACCAGCGGCAGGATAATCGTCTGTAACAGGAATATGACGATCAGATTGATGATGTGCTCGCTGACGTTGGAGACGCGGTCTCGCAGGCGGTTGAGACGATCGCCGATATTCAAGGCGTCCAGCGAACTGTCGAGCATCGAGCTGAGTCGTTCGATGACACTCTGATCTTCGGCATCGGACTCCGGCATCGCCACGTTCTCATTGATCAGTTCGATCTCACTACGCGTCGCGTCGAGGGCCTGGCTGGCGGCCGCCTGTTCGGCGGCGAGAAACGTGTCGAAGACGAGGTTGCTGCCGATCACGAGAATCGGGACGGCGAAACGCAGGAACACGGTCACCAACAGCACTCGCAGCGCCAGAGGCCTCAGTGTGCTTTGATCGAGCTTAGGCCACCACAGAGCGACCAGGGTAAAGACGACAGCCAGAACCAGCGCCAGACTCGTGCCCCACCACGTCGTCATCCGCAGCAGGATGTTCTGCAGTCCGAGCGAACTCGTGGCGACGAGCATCACGGCCGAGAACCGTTCGACGAGATCGTTAATCGGATCGAGTACCTGGCCGACGGTGAAGTTGACGCCCACGCCGCCGGGTTCAATGGCGATCTCAGTACCCTGGGCGACGGAGATGACGCCGTTGAGCGTACGCGCTACCGCGAAGGTAATCAGCGCTCGACTGAACGCCTCGTCCGCGTAGCGCTTGCCGGTGTCATCGATGAGTCCGCTGAGCGCGGCGACCGCCGCGAAGACAGCCAGGCCGCTCCAGATGGTTCGACGGCTATAGAGGCGGCGTCTATCCGCGCCGGACATCGCCACGATCTGGCGCGCCTAAACCGGCATCCGCCATCCGGCTGTCGAGCGAGCGCGCTGGCATAGCCGGACGTCAGCTCGTGTTGTCGATGACGACCGGTCGTCGGGGGTCGCCGGCGCGCGTCGCGGCGTGAGAGTCCATGCTGGTGCGAGCTTCTTCCTCGCTACCGTACGGTCCATTCCAGGTATAGCGTGTGTCATGCCAGTACCAACCCGCGGGCCACGGTTCAACTTCGAACTTGGTCGCGTACCATTGCGACGCCCAATACCTGGGATTTCGCTGCTGTGACATGGTCAGGCCTTTCCTCCGTTGCCAGAGTATAGCTCGATCCCGGCGGTTCCGATCGGCATCATGACGTGGCGTCTGCGAGCGTTCAGGGAGCGAGGTGGAATCTTCAATAGTCTTCTATGCTATTGAAATAAAAGCAGTAAACATCCGGTGTCTATTGTAGCGTGGCGACGATGGCCGCGGCCGCGCGCTGTGCTTTCTCCAGCGCATCCTCGATCGTTTTCCCGCGTGCCAGCGCCACGCCCATGCGTCGATGCCCCCTGACTTGTGGTTTACCGAACAGGCGCACCTGCGTATCGGGTTCTGCCAACGCCGCGTCGATGTGATCGAAGCGAATGTTGTCGGAATCACCTTCGACCAGTACCACACTGGACGCCGCTGGTCCGTGGGTACGGATATTCGGAATCGGCAGGCCGAGAATTGCGCGTGCGTGTAGCGCGAACTGCGACAGGTCCTGGGAGATCATCGTCACCATCCCGGTATCGTGCGGCCGTGGCGAGACTTCGCTGAAGATCACCTCGTCACCGCGAACGAACAGTTCTACACCGAAAATTCCGCGGCCGCCGAGCGCGCCGGTGACGGTGGCAGCCATCTCGCGTGCCATGGCGAGAGCGCCATCGCTCATCGATTGCGGTTGCCACGACTGACGATAATCGCCATCGACCTGAACGTGGCCAACCGGATCCAGGAACGACACGCCGGCGGCATGTCGTACCGTGAGCTGGGTGATTTCGTAGTCGAAGTCGACGAAACCTTCGACGATGACCTTGCCGGCGCCGGCGCGGCCACCTTCCTGAGCGTATTGCCATGCCGGGCCGATATCGGCCTCGGACTTCACGAGGCTCTGGCCTTTGCCGGACGAGCTCATGACCGGTTTCACGACGCAAGGCAGGCCGATTTCGGCGACGGCCTGATCGAACTCGGCTCGCGTTGCGGCGAATCGATACGGCGATGTCGCCAGCTTCAGTTCCTCGGCAGCAAGCCGGCGAATCCCTTCGCGGTTCATCGTGAGTTTTGTGGCTCGCGCCGTAGGAATCACGGTGTAGCCTTCCTGCTCTAGCTTGACGAGTTCGTCGGTCGCGATGGCTTCAATTTCCGGGACAATCAGGTCGGGGTTTTCGGCCTCGATAACGGCTCGCAACGCAGCACCATCGAGCATGTTGACGACGTGGCTGCGGTGGGCGACCTGCATGGCGGGGCTATTCGCGTATCGATCGACGACGATGACTTCGACGCCGAGCCGTTGCAGCTCGATCACGACTTCCTTGCCAAGCTCACCGCCGCCGCAGAGCAGGACACGTGTCGCCGACGGAGTGAGCGGGGTGCCGATAGAGGTCATCGATAGAATTCCGGTCCTGAGTCCAGCCCCCCGCATTATAGGTCGCGACCGGCTCGTCTGGCACACGAGTGAGGCTGCGTGTACCCTGCCGGAAACGCCTGCGATTCGCTGCTCAAGAGGGTCCGAAATGTTGTCACGCCGAACGTTTATCGAGAGATCACTGAGCGCGGGAGTGTTGCTTGGCGCCGGCAATTCGCGCTGGGCGCTCGGGCAGGAAGCGGATCTGCGCGCGCGCAACAAGGAACTGGTGCGGCGCTATAAGGAGGCTCAGGGCACGCCGGAAGCTGCCCGCGTAGCCAGTGAGGTGTTCGCGGCGGATTATCGAAGGCTACGAGCGGGCATGGCCAACCTCGGCGACAATGCTCGCGATCAGGATTTCCCGAGCCCTGGTCCCGGTCTGCGCACGGCTTTTCCCGACCGCGTCGACACGATCGAAGACATGATCGCGGATGGTGATCGGGTCGGAATGTTATTCCGAGTCACCGGCACTCACCTTGGAAATTTCTATGGTATCCCGGCGACGGGGCGCACGATCGATATCCTTGAAGTCGGTTTTTTCAAACTGGCCGACGGCAAGATAGTCGAAGCGTGGTTCATGGCCGACGAGGCTGGCCTGCTGCAACAGCTGGGTGCCCAGTTACCGCCACGAAATGACGGGCGGCTGATCGCGCCGCCGATCACGGCTACGGGCGAAGACGGCGACACCGTCGTGTCGCGGCTGACGGCCACGCCACCGACGAGCCAAGAGGAACGCAACAAGATTACGGTCGCGCGTTCCAAGTCGTCGTCACCGCCGAGCGATCTACGGGCCGCAGACTACACACGACTGCGTGCGGGATTTCAGCATCTCGGCGAGTTCGGCAGGGCGACGGGCGCGGGTGACCAGACGATTGGCCGGGCGTTCCCGGACCGCCGCGATAAAGTCGATAGCCTATTGGCCGAGGGCGACAAGGTATGGATGAGATTCAGGCTGGCCGGCACCAACGTCAATAGCATCTACGGCCTGCCGCCGACCCATGACCGCGTGGAAGTGCCCGAGGTCGGGATCATGCGCTTTGTCGATGGCGCGTGGACAGAAGGCTGGTACTTCGGTGACGAACTCGGGCTGTTGTTGCAGCTCGGCGTGCCGAATGCGCTCGTATGAGCGCTCGCATCCCGTCGCCTCATACCGCACTGCTGGTGATAGCCGTAGCGCTGATCGTTTCTGCCTGCGGCCGAGCCGAAGATGAGGCTGATCAGAGCGGTGTGCTGCTGAAATGGATGCCGCCATCACGATACGATGATGGCGGTGCGCTCGCAGATAATGCCGTGACCGAATACCGATTGTATGTCGATCAGGAAATGGTGCGGCGCGTGGAGCCGGATCTGACCGAATTCTTTCTTGAGTTACCGGCCGGCGAGTGGGAAGTCACGGTCTCCGCCGTGGTCGGCGATATCGAGAGCCGCCTGAGCGAGCCGATGAATGTGGTCGTCGAGTGAGCGCGGCTCGCCGGAGTTTTCTGAGCAGCGTGCTAGTGCGTCATCGAATAGACGAGATAATTGATGCCCATGCGGAAGGCGTCGGTCGACGGCCTGAGCGGGTAGCTGCCCTGATCGATCCGATCCCAGAAATTCGCTAGATCGTTGTTGTGGCACGCGACGATCACGATCTCGCCGCGGTCGTTTAGCATCCCGTAGTAGGTCAGGCTCCCGCCCGGCACGTACGGAGCCATGCCGTACAGATCCTGAAGCTCGAAGATCAGATCGAAGATCGGATGGTCGATGGTCAACGGGAAAAGAGTACGGTCGGGAAACGCGCGCCATAGCTGGCTGCGCAACTGCGCCAGGTGCCGTGGGCCGTCGAAATCATCGATGAGGATGAAGCCGCCCCGGTCGATGTATTCGCGAAGATTCTCGACTTCCTGGTCGGTAAGCTCCATCTCGCCCGGTTCGGACACATAGGTAAAGGGATGATCGAATACGTCGTCCGTCCCGAGTTCGACGATCCGGTAGGACCGAGACTGGACATCGATTCGGGTAGTTTGGGCGACGAACTCGTTGAGGTGCAATTCGGAATACGGGTAGTTGTGTGACCAGCCCATATGTCCAATGAGACCGTTGGTGCCGAAATGCCAGCGCGCCGCGATAAACTCTGTAGCGGGCGGATCATTCTGCTCGATCGTATAACGCCCTCTGAAACGCTGCCCGTACGCCAGGCTCGAAAGGAGCGAGACGATCAGCATCGCGGCGAACGCTAATGTGCGTGGACGATTCATACGCCGGCGCAGAATATCATGATGCCGCAGCTTACTCGAACGCAGCGGGCTACGAGGCGCGTGTCCCTTCTGCTCCGGATCCTGGGCGCCTACTATGGGGACACACCTAGACTGAATCCCGAGAGCGCATGATCAAGAACCGCTGGCTCATTCCCGCGCTGGCCTTAAGCGCTCAACTTTCGGCACAGGTACCGTCGGTAACGTCGCCGGAGGCGCTCTCGCGACCGCCGCTAAACAGCGAGCGTATCGCTCAGGAATTCGGTAATTACGGCGTCGCTATCTTGGAGAGCGATGACCGCGTCCGAGTATCCAATCTCTATAGCCTGCACGGTGAGACCAAAATCTGTCGAACGTACGCCGTCGTTTTGTATCCGGATGCCGCCGACGCGGCTGTCTCCGTTGAGCATCGCGCGATTCTCTCTGGGCAATCGATCGGAGCGGTCTTCACGCGGCGGGGCTGGGCTATCGAGAAGGTCAATCGCTACTTCGGCGAACTACCTTCCTCAGGCAAAGTTGCGGGCTTGATGGGCGGCATACTTCCACAACCGCTGGCGGTGCATATCTATGACTTGGTGGTTTCCAGGGAGGGCAAGTCATTGACCTACGCGACGATCGCGGAGATCCATCATCCCGATTATCTGTCGATAGTTGAATTACGTGGGCTGTACGGCGAGGTGTCGGCCGCCGCCGCTGGGGCCGACGCTGCGCGCGAGTCGATGCTGGCGCTGATCCGCCAGAAGATGAAGTGACGTGGATGCATCCGGCACACGTCGCTCTAGCGGGCCAGGCTGGACTGGGCAGCGCCAAGCTTGAGCTGTCAAGGGTCTGTAGAAGTAGAAGCTGTTTCTGAGCTCGTTAGGCGCGCCGCGGCGAGCGCCGTGTTGGCCAAAAGGCTTGCGATCGTCATTGGGCCGACCCCACCCGGAACCGGCGTGATCGCGGCGGCTCGTTCGACCGCGACCTCAAACTCGACATCGCCGACCAGCTGGCCGTCGTCAGTTCGATTGATGCCGACGTCGATCACCACAGCACCCGGCTTGATCCACGCACCTTTGATCGCGCGAGCGCGGCCGAGAGCGGCAATAACGACGTCCGCACGACCAACCTCGCTCGCAAGGTCAGCCGTTCGTGAATGGCAAACCGTCACGGTCGCATGCGCGTTGGTGAGCAGCATCGCCATCGGTTTGCCCACGATATTTGAGCGACCGACAATCACCGCCCGCTTTCCGGAAAGCTCGATGTTTGCCTCTGCCAGGAGCCGCATGCAGCCCTTGGGCGTCGCGGCTACGTACCGCGGGCGCGCCTGGGCCAGACGCCCGATGTTGTCGGGGTGAAAGCCGTCGACGTCTTTGTCCGGGTCGATGGCGTCGAGGATTACCGAGGAATCGATGTGGTCCGGTAAGGGCAGCTGAACCAGAATCCCGTGAACCTTGTCGTCCTCGTTGAGCTTATGCACGAGCGCGAGCAGGTCTGCTTGCGACGTATCCGCCGGAAGCGTGTGGTCGAACGCTGCGATACCGACTTTCTCCGCCGCTTTCCGTTTGTTGCGGACATACACGTGCGAGGCTGGATCGTCACCGACGATTACCGCTGCCAAGCCAGGGGTTACTCCGCGTTTCGCAAGCTCGGCGCACTCGGCGGCAACCTCTTCCCGGACACGTAGCCCGAGAGCTTTTCCATCGAGAATGGTTGCTGTCACTTCGCTTCCTTTGTGTTGGAACTCGAGTTGGAGTCTGAGGCGAGTATAGGCGGTTTAAAGCCCCTGTCAGTGCCTGCGACTTGCAGGCGCACGACGGCGGAACGTCCGATGCAGAAATTAACTGTTCATCGATCCTGCAGACGTCGCTGTGGCGGGCCAGGCTGAACCGGGCAGTGCTAAGATCTAGCTGTCAAGTAGTTATTAAATAAGTGAAAATAGTGACGCTGTCAGCTATTGAGCATTCCTGTCCGTGAGGTCGTAGACTAGTTTGAAAAGAAGCTCCTCGAGCCAGAAGGGGGATCCTGTGACCAACCGAATCCGCGTCGCGGCCGTTTCGGTAGCCGTAGCGATCGCATCGTTCGTCATGGCCGGTTCTGTCGCCGCCCAGTCCTGGGTAACCGACTCCGTGTGCCCCGAAGACGCCCATGCGGTGTTTCATGCCTGCGCGCTCGAAGCGGCCAGGGTGTCTGACCCGCCGCGCATGGTAGATGGGAGGCCGGACATGAACGGCATCTGGCGGCGCAGGGCGGCGGCGCACGAGAGCCTCGAAGAACATCCGCGGACGCTCGACGACTCCGGCGCGACCAGCGTCGTCGTCGATCCGCCTGACGGCATCGTGCCGATACAGCCGTGGGCCGAAGCCCAGCGGCGCTACAACCGGCGGGCCTATGTCCATCACAACGCCATCTGTCGTCTGGACGGCGTCCCGCTGACGATGTACATGACGGGCACGTTTCAGTTTATGCAGAATGCTGATCACTTCCTGGTCCAAGGAGAGGAAGCGCATGCGTTCCGAGTGATTCCGATGAACAGCCGCCCACACATCGGTGAAGACTTTCGCTTATGGAATGGCGACTCGGTCGGACACTGGGAGGGCGACACCCTGGTCATCGACACGGCGAATCAGAATGCTCGCGCCTGGCTCGATCAGCGCGGCCGATTCTTCACCGACGAAGCCCATGTCGTGGAGCGTTTCACAATGATCGACGACGATACGATTCACTACCAGGCAACGTTGGACGATCCCAACGTCTACACTGGACCCTTCACGATCGCTTTCGCTTATCGACGCAGTACGGTCGCAGGTTACGAGTTGTTCGAGGAAGCTTGCTTCGAGAACAACGAATTCGCCAGACAGCGGTATATCAACGTGGGCTACGGCGTTTATCCCGCCATAACGGGCGAAGAAGCCCGGCGACTCAAGGCTGCCTGGGAGCTCGAGGAGGCTGAACGATGACCACAAGAACGAGCAAGGCCTCCGTCGTAGGTGCCGTTGCGGGTCTGGTGATGTTGTCGGCGGGCCCGCCCGTTTCAGCTCATCACTCGGTCGCATTACAGTACGACATGACGACAGAGATAACCCTGGTCGGAGCGATCGTCGATCTCGAGTGGCGAAATCCGCACGCGTGGCTGCACCTCGAGGTGGAAAATGATGACGGTATCCTTGAACTCTGGAGAATCGAGTTCGGCAGCGCCAACTCGCTGTACAGGAGAGGCTGGCGACCGGCGCATCTGCCTATCGGCAGTATCGTCACCGTCCACGGTCTTCCGGCACGGGACGGCTCGCGGTCCGTCGATGGGGAGGAGGTCACGCTGGCCGATGGCAGGCGGCTGTTCTTCGGCACGCGCCCGGAAGATCGTTGAGCCGCCAGCAGCCGACAAGGAACCGGGCCGCTGCCGGGTTCGTAGCGGGATTTCTCCTGTTGCTGCCATCGATCGGCACCGGGCAGGATTACACGGCGCCGCGAACGAGCGCCGGACAGCCCGATCTCCAGGGCGTCTGGCAGGCCCTGAATACGGCCGTGTGGGATATTCAGGACCACTCTGCCGAACACGGTGTGCCGGCAGGGCAGGGCGTCGTCGTAGGTAACGATATCCCTTACCAGCCGTGGGCCGCACAGCAACGGCAGGTGAACTACGAGAACCGCCTGACCGATGACGCGGAAGCACGTTGTCATATGGTCGGCGTTCCGCGCATTACCTATATGCCTTACCCGTTTCAGATTATTCAGACCACGGACCAGATCGTGATGACCTACGAATGGGTACACACGATCCGAAATATCTACATGGGTGGGGAACGTCTGCCGGGGCCGATCGAGTGGTACATGGGAGATTCCCGCGGCCACTGGGAGGGCGACACGCTGGTGGTCGACGTCGTTCACTTCACCGGCGAGACCTGGTTCGACCGATCAGGAAACTTCCACAGCCCCTCCCTGCATGTCGTGGAGCGTTACACGCGGACCAGCCCGGATCACATCCTGTACGAGGTCACTATTGAGGACCCGGAAGTCTTTACCGAGTCGTGGCAGATGCGCATGCCCCTGTACCGGCGTGTCGAAGACGCTGTCCGGGTCCTCGAGTACGAGTGTTACGCTTTGGCTGAAGATCAGGCTGCTCAATAGTCAACGGAGACGTATCGATGTCGTCAGTGTACGATCGTGCCGAGTTGGGCTTGGCAGGGCGGTCGGAATGAAGCGTTGGACTCTAATGGCACTCGGCGTCCTGATGGCGCCTGTGCTTCCGGCGCAAGCTCAGAGCACCGACGGCCCGGACGTGTTGTTCATCACGATCGACGATCTCAACGACTGGGTGGGTGTACTGGGTGGGCACCCGCAGGCGATCACGCCGAACATCGACGCGCTCGCCGCCCGCGGCATGTTGTTCACCAACGCGCATGTGCCCTCGGCGCTGTGCAACCCCTCGCGTACCGCGATCTTCACCGGGCTGGCGCCGTCTACCACCGGAGTCTACGGTAACTCGCCGGACTGGCGCACCGTCGAGCGACTCGAAGGCATCCCGACGATACCGAGGTACTTTCGCGACCGGGGCTATCGGACTGTGGGCGCCGGCAAGCTGTTCCATGCGCATACATACTCTGACGCGGGTTTTTCTGGCTATAACGATCTCACGGCCTGGGACGCGTATTACCCGTCGCTCGACCGGCAGCTTCCGGACGAGGTGCGTCCTTTGAATCGACCGGCAAACGGAAATCCGTTTAGCTGGAACATCGATTGGGCAGCACTCGTCACCGAAGACTCGGCGATGGGTGACGGCCAGGTCGTCGGCTGGGGGCAGCAACAACTGGCCGCTGCCGGCGATCAGCCGCGGTTTGTCGCTGTCGGCATCTACCGGCCCCATCCCCCGTGGTATGTGCCGCAAAAATATCTGGACCTGTACCCGCTGGAAGAGGTCGAGCTCCCACGGGTCCTGGAGACGGATCTCGATGACGTTCCTGCTGCGGCGCTGATAGACGGCTATTCCGGGAATATGCCGCCGATGGGATTGCACGACTGGATCGTCGAGGCGGATCTCTGGAAGGAAGGCGTGCAGGCGTACCTGGCGAGTGTCAGCTTCGCCGACGCGATGGTCGGGCGGCTAATTGACGCGCTGGATCGTAGCGGGAGGGCGGAGAACACGATCATCGTTCTATGGTCGGACCACGGTTGGCACCTGGGAGAAAAACTGCGCTGGCGCAAGCAAACGGCCTGGGAAGAATCGACGCGGATACCGTTCATCATTGTCGCGCCCGGGATCACCACGCCGGGGAGCCAAACGGACGAAGTCGTGTCGCTCATGGACCTCTATCCGACACTGACCGAACTGGCCGGGCTCGACATGCCGGGGCATGTGGAGGGGACCAGCCTGGTACCGTTGCTTCGAGATCCGGATTCGCCCTGGGAAAAGATGGCACTCAGCACGTTTGGGTTCATGAATCACGCCGTCAGGAGCGATCGCTACCGGTATATTCGGTATTTCGATGGCTCTGAGGAACTCTACGACCACGAATCAGACCCACAAGAGTGGATAAATCTTGCAGCGGACCCAGACTTCTCGGATATTAAGAGCCAGCTTGCCGAGTGGCTGCCCAGCGAAGATGCGCCTGACGCGTACTATCAATAGCCGAGTCACGCCGGGCCGAGCAGGGCAGGCCGATCCGAGCTCGATCGGCGGCGAATGAACCTAGAAAGCGTGTATTCATCGAGGGGAATGGGTCAATGAGGAAGGCAATCACCACTTCACTGCTAGCGCTCGTCGTCGGCTGTCCCGTGGCCACGGCACACCATTCGAAAGCGGCGTTCTATGATCTCGATTCGATTAGGGAGATCGAGGGCGAGGTGACGCGGATCATGTGGCGGAACCCCCATATCCGGTTCTGGGTCGACACGGACATGGCCGGCGAGCAGGCGACCTGGGAAGTCGAATCGACGCCACCCGGTATCCTTGAGCGGCACGGCATCGGGCCGGACGTACTGGCCGTCGGCCAGACGATTCGGATAGCGGGTACACCGGGACGAAACGACATGCGCATCATGGATGTCACGAACATCCTGATGCCCGATGGGCGCGAAGTGTTGATCCAGCGTGACGCAGAGCCGCGTTGGTCGGACGACACCATTGGCTGGGGGGCGGCACGCTTCAGCGATGCCGACGTCGACGCGGCGGAAGCGCGCTCCAGCGGAATATTCAGGGTCTGGAGCCGAGACTTCAGAATCCAACGGGAGCGTTTCGGCAGATCGAGCTACCCGTTGACGGAAACCGCCCAGTCGTTCCAACAGAATTTCGATCCGATTGCAGAAAACCCGATCCCGGGTTGTACGCCGAAGGGTATGCCATACATCATGAATCAGCCGTATCCGGTGGAGTTCATCGACGACGGTGATCGGCTTCAGTTTCGTATTGAAGAGTACGATCTGATACGGACGATCCATATGACCGACCGGCCGGCACCGGCGTCTAAAACTTCATTGGGGCACTCGGTGGGCCACTGGGAAGGGAACGTTCTGATCGTCTCAACATCGGCGATGCTGTCGCCTCACTTTAATGCCTTTGGAATCTTGCTGAGCGATGCAGCGGACGTCGAGGAGCGATTCGAGTTGAGCGAGGACGAGGCACGATTGGACTACCAGTTGATCATCACGGATCCAGCGACGTTCACGGAACCCGTGACGCTGGAGAGATATTGGCTCTGGCGGCCCGGTGAGACCATCAAGCCGTTCGAGTGTGTCGAGTAGCGTGCGTTCGTCGATCCCAGACGCGTACTAAAGGCGAAGGAGGCTTGGTTATGAGATTAGTCAGATGGAACATTGGCCTCGTCAGCGCGGTTATGCTGCTTCCAGCCCCCGGTGTGGCCCACCACGCGTTTACCGGTGTGTTCGACATGGACAATGTCATCGAGGTCACGGGCGAGCTAACCGAGTTACTATGGCGCAACCCGCATGTGCGGTTCTCCATTCGCACCGCCGAGGGAGAGACCTGGGAGATCGAGACGAACTCGGTCAGTATCCTCCGGCGCATGGATATCTCGTCCGAGATCATGAGTGTAGGCGATCACATCTCGATTGCCGGGTATAAAGCGCGGTCCGGCAGTCAGGACATGTGGGTCAACAACGTACTGTTGGCGAACGGCCGGGAAGTCGTGACGCGGCCGGGTGTCGAGCCCTATTGGTCGGATAGCACGCTCGGCACGTCCGAACTCTGGCTGGCCGAGGGGACCGATGCCAGAGGTTCCGAAGCCGAGGCCAGGGGCATTTTCAGAGTGTGGAGCACGCATTTTACGGGCCCGAGTCGCGACCTGTTCGGGTCGGAGTTGCCGCTGACGGCTGCCGCGGCGGCCGTACAGGCAGCGTTCGACCCGGTGGCGGATAATCCCATCGGCGACTGCAATCCAAAGGGCATGCCATGGATCATGTCGCAGCCGTATCCGATGGAGATTCTCGATCAGGGTGACGTCATCCTGTTCCACATGGAGGAATACGATTCCGTGCGGACGTTCTATATGGATCCCGAAGCCGAGATCGATGAGTCGCCAACGCGACTCGGTCGTTCGCGCGGGCGCTGGGTGGGAGATGAATTGCACGTCACGACCCGACATATCGACTGGCCGTACTTCAATTCGAGCGGTATACGCCAGAGCGACGCCATCGAGTTATACGAGCGTTTCTCGCTGAGTGAGGACGGCAGTCGTTTGAACTATCGCTTGACGGCGACGGACCCGACAACATTCACGGAGCCGGTAGAACTCGACAAGGCGTGGATGTGGAGGCCAGGTGAGGTCGTCAGGCCGTATGAGTGCACGCCGTCCGAATGAGAAGACTACCTTAGGGTGGTAAGGAAAGTCATGGTGCGCATCCGATCACTCGTCTGGTTGGCTCTGATCGGCAGCCTGGCCGCATCGGCTCAGACGAGTTCTGACTGGCCCACGTTCGGTGGTGCGCCCGGCGGGACACAGCACTCTCCTATAACCCAGATCAATACCGACAATGTCGGCGATCTCGAAATCGCGTGGGTGCATCACTCAGCCGATCATTCATGGTTGGAGGTCACGCCAATACACGCGAACAACATGCTCTATTACTGCACGCCGATGAATCGCGTCATCGCTCTGAATCCGGTCACCGGTGATGAGATCTGGCGCTTCGACCCCCACGGAGACGAAGGCGGGCTGGGATTGATCGAGGAGCCTCGGCAGGCGGTCCGTTGCCGCAGCGTAGCCTACTGGGAGGCAGACGCGGTGCAGCCCGATACACCGTGTCAGAAGCGGGTTTTCAAGGGCGATATCAACGGAAATATGTATGCGATGGACGCCGACACAGGAGCGTCTTGCCGGGACTTCGGTGCGAGCGAAGGGCATCCGGGTTATGTATCCCATTGGGACTTCGACGGTAACGGGGCCGGCCCGCGCCACACGACGTCCGGACCGATTGTCGTCGGTGACATCGTCGTCGCGGCCGTTGGTGTCGAGGACAGTTTTGTCAATGCCAGCGACGGCTTCGTGCGCGGCTTCGATGTACGGTCAGGCGAGTTGGTCTGGGAGTTTAATCCAATCCCAGCGGAGCGAATCAATCAGACCGGCGGTGCAAACGTCTGGTCGACGCTAAGTGCGGATACTGAGCGTGGCCTCGTCTTTCTGCCGACGACGAGCCCCTCTTCGGACTTCTTCGGCGGTACGCGAACATTCGACATACCGTACGGGACTGCGACGGTGGCGCTGGACGCCGCGACCGGCCAGGTTGCCTGGCACTATCAGACCGTTCATCACGATGTCTATGACTATGATCTGCCGGGGCACCCACTCATCGCGACGATCCGCAAGGACGGCGGGACGCGCGACGTCGCGATCCAGCAGACCAAGTGGGGCTATCTGTTCGTGTTCGATGTCGAGACGGGCGAGCCGGTGTTCCCGATCGAAGAACGTCCGATTCCGAGTTCCGACATCCCCGGAGAACAAACGTCTGCAACGCAGCCGTTCCCAGTGCTGCCCGCGACGTTTACGCCAACAATTCTGTCGCGGGACGACATCTACGGAGTGACGCCATTCGATCGGGCCTGGTGCCGCGCCCGCTTCGATGAGCTCCGGTACGACGGCATGTTCACGCCGCCCAGCGTCGAAGGCACCTTGCACTTCCCCGGCTTCGGCGGCGGTGGCAACTGGGGCGGCACAGCGTTCGACCCGGTTTCGAATTTGTTGATTATCAAGTCGATGACCATCGGAACCGTTCATCACTTGATACCCAATGAAGGCGGGGCAATCACACCGATGCCAGACCCCGGCAGCCTCGGCATTCCGGGCGATAGCTACCGGACTGGCGCCGGTGACCCGATGCCAGGAACCCCGTACAGCACGCTCACGGAGAACTTCCTGTCGCCGTTGGGGTTGCCGTGCACGCCGCCGCCCTGGGGTACGCTGACGGCGATCGATATGGACTCCGGTGCCGTCAGATGGCAGATCCCGTTCGGTCAGGCACGTCGATTCGGTATAACGACACCGAAATTTCTCGGCTGGGGTAGTGCCATCATCGGCGGCCCGATCACGACGGCCGGCGGGCTCATCTTCATGGGTGGCTCGATGGATAAGAAATTCCGCGCGCTCGATGTGATGACCGGAGAGGAGTTGTGGCAGGCTAGCCTGCCCTATGCCGGCATGGCGGTTCCAATGACGTACATGGCAGACGGTAAGCAGTACGTTGTCATGGCCGCCGGTGGTAACCGCCGTACCTATACCGAAGAAGGCGATGCAATCGTCGCGTTCGCATTGAGCGGATCTGACTAGGCACCACACCTAGCCCGCAGATTGTCGCAGGCCTGACCCCGAACCGGCAGGGCGTGCGACGACGCTCGTCAGCTCGCGCGGGCGGCGCGCCTACCCCCGGTATGGAGTTTTCGGTACAATGGCGATCGAATTGACGGAGCAATGGCTGAAAGCCGCCATCTGATTGGCATAAAGATCAGTTGGTTAGGGCTTATTGTTAAGAAAAAGGCTTTAGTATCGAGAGCCCCGTGAGGGGCTTTTTATTTGGCGCGACCCGGGAATCGAGGGCGGGCGCGGAGTCGGAACGATGGGCCTTGGGCCCATTTTTTGTACAGGGTCGGTGAGAATTCGGATGAGCCACATGGCGCGAAAAGACCAGTTGATTGAATTGCTGGAAGCTCCGATTCGGGCGCTTGGGTATGAGCTGGTCGACCTGGAGATCCGCACGGGCGGTCAGGGCCTGCTGCGCATCTATATCGATCAGGAGAAAGGCATCAACCTCGATGATTGCGAATCGGTCAGCCGTCAGCTTAGCGCCCTTTTGGACGTAGAGGACCCGATGCGCGGCAGGTATGTGTTGGAGGTATCGTCGCCGGGCTTAAACCGGCCGCTTAGAACGCCCGAACATTTTCAGCGTTACTGCGATCATGTCGTCAGGGTGAAGCTCAATCAATCGCTTGACGGTCAACGGAACTTTAAAGGCCGGCTATTGGGTGTAGAAGACCGGGACATTGTCGTCGAAGTCGATAAGCAAATTTTTCGTCTGGCGCTTTCGGAGATAGCGTCGGCTCAACTTGTGGCAGAGCACTAACATCGCTTACAGGATCTCCTAGGTCATGAACAAAGAAATCTTGATGGTGGTAGACGCAGTCTCTAACGAGAAGGGTATCGAGAAGGAGATCATATTCGAGGCCATTGAGGTGGCGTTGGCATCTGCAACCAAGAAAAAGCACAGCGAAGAAATCGATGTGCGTGTCTCAATCGATCGTGACAGCGGTGAGTACGACACGTTCCAGCGCTGGATGGTCTTTGCGGATGACTCCAGGGAACTGGAGGAACCGGAGCGTGAGCTCAGGCTTCTGGATGCCGTGGACGTAGACCCGGACGCTAAACCCGGCGAGTACGTTGAGGTGCCGATGGACTCCGTCGAATTTGGAAGAATCTCGGCTCAGGCGGCCAAGCAAGTCATTGTCCAGAAGGTACGGGAAGCCGAACGTAAACAGGTCGTGGAGGAGTTCCTGCCCCGCGAAGGCGAGCTGGTCAGCGGTATTGCCAAACGCGTCGATCGCAATGGCGCGTACATCGATCTAGGCGGAAATGCCGAAGGTTTCGTTTCCAGGGACGAGTTGATTCCACGGGAACCGATCAAGCCCCAGGATCGCATCAAGGGCATTCTTCGCGAAGTTCGAGAAGAGCAGCGAGGCCCACAGCTGTTTATGACCCGGACGTCCCGTGAATTTCTCGTCGAACTCTTCAAGCTTGAGGTACCCGAGGTTGGACAAGGTCTGATCGAGATCCTCGGCGCCGCCCGCGATCCGGGTCTGCGTGCCAAGATTGCCGTGAAAAGCAACGACAGCCGAATCGACCCCGTCGGTGCATGCGTGGGTATGCGGGGCTCTCGCGTTCAGGCCGTCTCGAACGAATTGGCGGGCGAACGCGTGGATATCATCCTGTACGACGAGAATCCTGCGCAGTTCGTCATCAATGCGATGTCACCGGCCGATGTGCTTTCTATCGTGATGGATGAAGAAGCGCATAGCATGGATATCGCCGTGGACGAGGAGAAGCTCTCCCAGGCCATCGGTCGTGGCGGTCAGAATATTCGTCTGGCCAGCGAGCTGACTGGCTGGGAGCTCAACGTCATGACGGAAGCCGATGCCGAGGAGAAGACCGAGCAGGAAGCAAAGGAATTAGTCGCTAAGCTCATGAAAGAGCTCGATGTCGATGAAGATGTCGCGATGATCCTCGTCCAGGAAGGTTTCTCGTCGCTCGAAGAAGTCGCCTACGTTCCTGCCAGCGAGTTGCTAGCGGTCGAGGAATTCAATGAAGACATCGTCAATGAGCTTCGAGCGCGAGCTCGCGACGTCCTGATAACGCAGGCTATCGTTAGCGAAGAAATTATCGATCAAGCTGAGCCCGCGGAGGATCTGCTGAGCCTCGAGGGAATGGACAAAGAGATCGCCTTCGAGCTCGCGAGCCGCGGCATCGTCACCCGTGAAGACCTGGCCGAACAGGCCGTTGACGAACTCGCCGACATCGAAGCGCTCGAGCCGGAACGCGCTGGGGAATTGATCATGGCGGCGCGAGCCCACTGGTTCGAAGCCGAGTCGGAAGCGTAGGCGCCGAGGAGATCGTCATGTCGAAAGTAACGGTCACAGAGTTCGCGAAAGTCCTCAAAGTTCCCGTTGAGCGGTTACTGGCTCAGCTGGGCGAGGCAGGCATCGAAATCTCAGGTGCGGACGACGCGATTACCGACGACGCAAAGTCGGAGTTACTTACTCACCTCCGACGATCTCACGGTCGTAAGGATCCGGGTGCTTCCGCACCCACAAAAATCACGCTGAAGCGAAAGTCACATAACGAGCTCAGGCTCGCTGGCGGCCAGGGGCGTTCGCGCACGGTGAGTGTCGAAGTCAGACGCAAGCGCACCTACGTGAAGCGGGATGTCTTGGAGGAACGAGCGCGCCAACAGCAGGAAGAACTCGACTCGCAACGCAACACCGAAGCGGAAGGGCTGAAAGCCGAGCGTGAAGCCGCTGAGGAGCAGGAAAAACGCGCGGCGAGTGAAGCGAGTGAAGCGGAGGTTCGCCGTCAGGCTGAAGAAGAATCACAACGCCGGGCTGCCGAGGAAGAAACGCGTCGACAGGCAGAAGAGCAGCGCCGTCTGGACGAAGAGGCGGCCAGGGTACGCGCGAAACAAGAGGAGAAGAAACAGGTTGACAAGGGCCGAAAGCCGGTCGAGATACCCACCGTGGATCACACCCTGCACGTCGCCAAAGGCGCGAGCGCACGGCGGCGTAAGAGGCGCCCACGTCGTCGTCCGGTACAGGTCAGCGCAGACAGCCAGCATGGTTTCGAACGCCCGACCGAGCCCGTCATTCGCGAAGTCGAGATCTCTGAGACGATGACCGTTACGGATCTGGCCCAGCGCATGGCGATCAAGTCGAGCGAAGTCATTAAGGTCCTCATGAATATGGGCATGATGGTGACGATCAACCAAGTCATCGATCAGGATACCTCCGTGCTGGTTGTCGAAGAGCTGGGGCACAAGGCGATTGCGCTGACGAAGACCGGCCTCGAAGATGAACTGCTGAAGTCGCTAGAAGAGGCGACTACTGACGCAGAGGCGACGGCTCGGTCTCCGGTCGTCACGGTGATGGGGCACGTCGATCATGGCAAGACGTCGCTACTCGATTACATTCGCCGGACACGTGTGGTGGACGGGGAGGCTGGTGGCATTACCCAACACATCGGCGCGTACCACGTCACGACAAAAAAGGGTGTAGTGACTTTTCTGGATACACCCGGCCACGCGGCTTTCACCGCTATGCGGGCTCGCGGGGCACAAGCGACCGATATCGTGATCTTAGTCGTCGCAGCTGACGACGGCGTCATGCCGCAGACCGTGGAGGCGATTGAGCACGCCAAGGCGGCCGACGTACCGCTTGTCGTGGCGGTCAACAAGATCGACCTGGAAGATTCCGATCCGGATCGCGTACGCAACGAGCTGACTAAGCACGAAGTCGTCCCGGAAGATTGGGGCGGCGAAACTCTTGTCGTGAATGTTTCGGCGAAAACGGGGGAAGGAGTCGACGATCTCTTGGATGCTGTCCTGTTGCAGGCGGAGATTCTGGATCTGAAGGCGGTCTCTACCGGCCCGGCCGCAGGCGTCGTGCTGGAGGCGAGTCTGGAACGTGGCCGTGGCGCCGTCGCCACCGTGCTCGTCAACCGAGGTACGTTGAAACTGGGCGATATCTTACTGGCAGGGCAGGAATATGGGCGCATACGCGCAATGTTCGATGAGACGGGCGCGCCCGTGGACAGTGCGGGGCCCTCGATGCCAGTGGCAGTTCTCGGCCTGTCGGGTACACCCATGGCTGGCGACGACATGCTGGTTGTCGCCGATGACCGCAAAGCCCGCGAGGTTGCTAGGTTCCGTGAAGTTCAAAAACGCGACATCAAGCTGGCGCAACAGCAGACCGTGAAGCTAGACGATGTCTTCAGCCAGATGACTGAGAGGAATGCCGCCAGTGTGCACCTTTTGGTAAAGGCCGATGTCCAAGGTAGTTCTGAAGCGTTGAGGGACGCACTTGAAAAAATCTCAATAGACGAAGTCAAGGTCACCGTCATCTCGAGAGGTGTGGGCGCAATCACTGAGTCGGATATTCAACTCGCTTCGGCCGCCAAGGCCATCGTCATTGGCTTCAATGTACGTGCTGACTCAGCGGCCCGTGAGGCGATTAACGAAACGGCTGTCGATGTCCGCTACTACAGCATAATTTATGAAGCGATCGATGACGTGAAAGCCGCGGTAAGCGGGCTGCTCGCACCGGAGATCAGGGAACAAATACTCGGGCTCGCGGAGGTCCAGGAGATATTCCGCTCGCCGAAGTTCGGTAACATTGCTGGCTGCATCGTTGCCGATGGCTATGTGCGCAGTGCGAAACCGATTCGAGTCCTGCGTGACAGTGTTGTCATATACGAAGGGGAGTTGGAATCTCTGCGCCGCTTCAAGGAAGACGTGAGCGAAGTTCGCGCGGGGACGGAGTGCGGCATTGGTGTCAAGAACTACAATGATGTCAAGATCGGAGACCAGATCGAGTGTTACGAGCGTACCGAGATTGCTCGAACTCTTTAGCTGATGCCGCGAGATTACCCGAGGAAGTTACGCGTCGCCGCCGAGCTGCAACGCATTCTGAACGAGTTGCTTTCTAACGAAGTTAAGGACCCACGGCTCGTTGGCGTGACGATCAGCGTCGTCGATCTCAGCGGTGACATGGGTCTTGCGAGAGTCGCCTTCAGCACACTGAAACCTGATGACGATCCCGGTCCGGTTGCCGCGGCGCTGAAGAAGGCCGGTGGTTTTCTACGCTGGCGCGCAGGGCAGATGTTAAGCCTACGCCGCGTGCCGGAGTTGCGTTTCGGACAAGACCTAGGGCCGCGTCAAGGCATCGAACTCACACGTCTGATAGACGAAGTCGTCGCAAAAGACCGAGACGCCTCTGAAGCCACCGAAGATCCGCCGAAAAGCTCTGACGGTCCGAGCAATGCCTGATAAGCACGACCACAAAAGGAACATTCACGGCATACTGCTGCTCGACAAGCCGAGCGGCCCGACGTCGAATCGTGTGCTACAGCGCGTGAAGCGGCTTTTTCGTGCAGCGAAGGCGGGGCATACGGGGAGCCTTGATCCACTTGCGACCGGCATGCTTCCGATCTGTTTTGGGGCCGCTACGAGAGTCTCATCCTTTCTTCTTGGGGCTCGTAAGAGTTACACAGTCTCAGCCAAGCTCGGTGAGGCGACTGACTCAGGAGATTCGGAAGGTGCGCTCATCGCGCAGCAGGATCCGTTGACTCTCAGCTTGGCAACCGTGCGAACGACACTTGCGGAGTTTCTCGGTGAGATCGATCAGGTTCCCCCGATGTATTCGGCGTTAAAGCACCAGGGGCGAAGGCTTTATGAGCTGGCGCGCCAGGGCATCGAAGTGGAGCGGCCACCGCGCTCGGTGCAGATCGCAGCGATCGAATTGCTCGCGTACGACTGGCCTAGCCTCGAATTTACAGTGACTTGTTCCAAAGGGACCTACATTCGGACTCTGGTCGAAGATATCGCCAGGGAACTGGGGACGATCGGCCACGTCATCGGGTTGCGGAGGACGGCCGTGGAACCCTTTCAGGAGCCGGACATGGTCTCGATACAGACGCTAGAGGCGCGCGCAGCTGACGGCCTGGATCGCCTCGACGAGGTGCTCAGGCCGATCGACAGCGTTCTGACGCAGTGGCCTCGTCTGGTGGTCCAGGACGAGCTTTGTGGCCGTCTGAGTCACGGCCAAGCCGTACCCGCCGAGCGCGACTGGCCCAGAAGTTGGGTTCGCCTGTACGATCCGGATGAGGTGTTCTTTGGAATTGGAGAAGTGGAGCCTGAGGGCCGGCTCGTGCCACGGCGCATCTTCCCTGGCCTGAGTTCTTGGAGCTGAAGGGATTGTGCGAGTACAATACGCGGCGTTCCAGAAGGGCATCTAGCCGTCCCAGAGGCGGTTCGGGGTAATTGAGAATGGCATTGAATGTGGAGCAGAAAGCCGGGATCGTCGCTGAGTATCGGCGCAGCGACGCCGATACCGGCTCATCCGAGGTGCAGGTGGCGCTATTATCGGCGAGGATCAATGATCTCTCTGCGCACTTTTCTGATCACAAGAAGGACCATCACTCGCGCCGTGGATTGCTCCGGATGGTCAATACCCGTCGCAAACTGTTAAGTTACTTGAAGGACACTGATAAAGCCCGTTACCAGGAACTAATCAAGCGCCTTGGGTTGCGACGTTGAATCCGAGTTTTTTTCATAGAGAGCCGGTTCGCTGACTCTGAACCGTTTAACACCTCAGAATTAATCACCTAAGGTCCCGCGTCTCGGGATCCTGTCTTTATATTGCAGGGAATGGAATAGTGAAAGCTAGCAGAACATTTGCATATGGCGGCCACGAGGTCAGCATCGAGACGGGCGATATCGCTCGACAGGCCGATGGGGCTGTGATGGTGAGCATGGCCGAGACTGTCGTACTCGTAACCGCGGTCGGCGAGAAAGGGCAGGGAAAGGAGCGCCCGTTTTTTCCTCTGACGGTTAACTATCAAGAGAAAACCTACGCCGCAGGTCGCATACCAGGGGGCTTCTTTAAACGCGAAGGCAGGCCAAGCGAGAAAGAAACCCTGACCTCGCGGCTGATAGACCGACCGATTCGCCCGTTATTCCCCAAGGGCTACCGGAACGAAGTTCAGGTGATCGCGACGGTGATGTCGATGAATACGGAAGTTGATCCGGACATCCCGGCGCTTATTGGGGCGTCTGCCGCTTTGGCGCTGTCAGGGTTACCGTTTTCCGGGCCTATCGCGGCCGCCAGAGTCGGTTATCGGGACGGGGAGTATCTGCTCAATCCCGACTTGGCCGATCGAGCTACGTCGCAACTCGATCTTGTCGTTGCCGGCACCGAAAAAGCCGTTCTGATGGTCGAATCAGAGGCAAAGATCTTGTCTGAAGACGTGATGCTTGGTGCGGTGATGTACGGCCACGAACAGATGCAGGTCGCCATTCGGGCCATCAACGAGCTGGTTAGCGAAGTCGGCAAAGAACCGGTGCCGTGGGAGCCGCCTCAGGAGGACGAGGCACTGGCACAGTCAGTGGAAAGCGCCGTCGGCGACCGGCTGGTTGAAGCTTATCGTATTGCCAAGAAACAGGACCGTTCTCAGCAGCTCGCCGAAATCAGAGCCGAACTGGTCGGTGCTCTGGCGGATGAAGAATCATCTCGGTGGACCAAGGAGGAGGTCGAGGGCGAGTTCGAGCGACTCGAGAGGCGTACGGTTCGTGGCCGGGTTCTGGCCGGAGAGACGCGGATCGATGGCCGGGATTCCAAAACGGTGCGGCCTATCAACGTGAAGGTGGGGGTACTGCCGCGGGCGCACGGCTCGGCTTTGTTCACCCGTGGTGAGACACAGGCGATGGTCGTGACCACATTAGGGACTGGCAGGGACGCTCAGATCATCGACGCTTTAGAAGGCGAGCGGAAAGATCCCTTCATGTTGCACTATAACTTTCCACCCTACTGCGTTGGTGAAACTGGATTTATGAGTGGGCCGAAACGCCGGGAGATCGGCCACGGCCGCTTGGCGCGCCGCAGTATCGAGGCGGTTCTGCCGGACATGGAAAGCTTCCCCTATGTGATTCGCGTCGTCTCGGAAATCACGGAATCGAACGGGTCAAGCTCAATGGCGAGTGTCTGCGGGACGAGCCTGTCGTTGATGGACGCGGGTGTGCCGACGGTGGCACCCGTCGCCGGTGTCGCGATGGGCCTGATCAAGGAAGGCGACAGTTATGTCGTTTTGACCGATATTCTTGGCGATGAGGATCACCTGGGCGATATGGACTTCAAGGTAGCGGGCTCAGCCGAGGGGATCACGGCTCTGCAGATGGATATCAAAATCGATGGGATTACGCGGGAGATCATGTCAGCGGCCCTCGCGCAAGCCCGGGATGGGCGACTGTATATCTTGGATGAGATGAACAAGGTACTCGGTGAGTCGCGAGAAAAGATGTCCGACTGGGCGCCTAGCATCATTACGATGAAGATCGATCCAGAGAAGATTCGTGAGGTCATCGGGAAGGGGGGTTCAGTCATTCGCGCGCTGACGGAAGAGACGGGCGCCACGATCGACATCGAGAACGACGGCACGATACGCATTGCATCCGTGGATGGTTCGTCAGGCCGGGAGGCGCAGCGGAAGATCGAATTGATTACCGCTGACGTAGAAGTCGGTCGGATCTACGAGGGTAAGGTCGTTCGGCTTATGGACTTTGGTGCATTCGTCTCGATTCTTCCGGGCAAGGACGGCCTCGTGCACATCTCGCAGATATCCAACGAGCGAGTAGAGCGCGTCAGCGATAAACTTACGGAAGGCGACATCATCAAGGTCAAGGTGCTGGAAGTGGACCGCCAGGGCCGAGTCCGGCTCAGTATGCGCGACCTAGACGCAGCCTGAGACCCTTATTCCGTCTCGTTCCGCGTAAAAAAAAGCCCTCGAAAATTTCGAGGGCTTTTTAAGAACCGGTCGTTGCCGACCGGCGCAAAGCGTTGGGGGAGTAACACTCTGCTGCAACGCAGCATAACACTAAATCACGCTGGTTGTCAACATAACAAAGCCCACGGATCGGGTTTAGGGAGTCTTGTCGCTGTTAGCCGGAATTCGGCCGCTTGGCCCAATACCGTCACCGTCAGTCGATGTGTCGATCTTTTGCTGCTCATCTAGAAAAAATGCTAACGCCTCTTCCAGGTAGCCACGAACCATCTGCGGCATTTCGCCGCTGTATGCCCGGATAATCCGAGCGAGGAAGTCTTCGCTCATCACGGACTCGCCGCGTTCCTCTTGTTCCGCGATGACGTGGAGCAAGATACTGCGGGTGATTTGCTCACCCGACTTCTTATCGATCACTTCGAATCGTTCGCCATCTACCACGAGCTGGCGAATATCGCTGAGCGTAATGTAACGACTGTCCATCGTGTCGTACAGCCGTCGATTCGGGTACTTTTTAATTACCCGCGCTTCCTTCATGGCTTGTTCATAAGTCCAAGACAAGTCTTCGTAGATCGATGCATCCGTTATTCGCAATCAGCAACTCGCGGCTACTGTAGTCTATTTTCGGTGTATCAACCATGAAGCGTCTCGACGAGTTCGGTCTGGCCCTGCATCGCGTCCGGTGGCCAGTATTCACATGCCCACGCCCACAGTTCCCTTGGACGGGCGCCGCGCATGGACACGGGGGGCTTAAGTCCTAGATACATCAGAATCTCGTGTGCACAGGCGGCCGTATCCTTTGGCTCGACGGGCCGTGCGCCGGTTCTCTTAGACAGCTTTTGCCCAGCGGAGTTGACGATGATGGGGACGTGGAGATACTTCGGTGTCGTCAGGCTCAGGGTTTGCTGCAGATGAATATGCAACCCCGTCATGTGGAGCAGATCTATCCCGCGCACGATGTGTGTGATGCCTTGTCTCGCGTCGTCCAACACCACGGCGAGATGATAGGCAGGCAGCCCGTCACTCCGGAATATTACATAATCTCCCACGCTCGCGTGGACATCATAGCGGTGAAGTCCTTGCAGCCCGTCGTCAAAACTGCCGGCTGAGCCATCGGACCGTACCCGGATCGCGGTAGCACGCTCATGGCGCTTGCGCTTGCGGCAACGACCAGGGTAGCGATACCCTAGCGGGCCTGCACTGCCTTTTTCTCGGATATCACGCCGTGAGCAGCTACACCGATAGGCGTGGCCCTTGGCGAGTAACTCAGCGGCGACCCGTTGATAGTCCTCAAGGTGTTGACTCTGGTAGAAAACAGCCCGATCCCAACTCAGCTCGAATGCCTCCAACGCCTCAAGAATCATCCCTGTCGCCCCCGGCATCTCGCGGGGTGGATCGATGTCCTCGATACGAACGAGCCACTCACCCTGCGAGCGGCGGGCATGAAGGTAGCTGGCGACGGCAGCGGTTAGGGAGCCGAGATGCAGGGGTCCCGTGGGGGAAGGTGCGAATCGGCCGACGTATTGCACAGGACCGCCGCTTCAGCGGCTAGGCTTGGTCCGCGCGATGAAGCGCCTAGCGATAGTAGTCCTCGCGATCACGGTACTGTTTTTCTGCACGCTCGCGGCGTTCCTGAGCTTCCACGCACAGCGTCGCGACCGGACGAGCCTCTAGGCGACGAAGCCCGATCTCTTCGCCGGTCTCCTCGCAATATCCATAGGTCTGGCCCTCCACACGCTGAAGCGCGGAGGCGATCTTCTTCAGGAGCTTTCGCTCCCTGTCCCGGGTCCGGAGTTCCAGACCGAATTCCGACTCCTGAGTCGCCCGGTCGCTGGGATCCGGGAAGTTTGCTGCATCGTCTTTCATGTGCAGCATCGTACGATCAACTTCTTCCATCAGTTCCGTTTTCCAGGCGTCGAGCAGCTGTCGGAAATGCGCGCGTTGCGGTTCATTCATATACGATTCGCCGCGTGTTGGACGGTAGGGATCGAATCCTCGCACGGGCCCGGAAAGCAAGTTCCGCTTCCCCGCACCACCCCTTCGCGCACGTACGGGCGATCGCTTAGTCGTTATCCGCTTTTTGCTGGGACGTCTCTTGTCAGCAGCTTTCTTGGTCGTTGATCTTGTCTTCGTTCTCGTTTTCTTCGCGACAGTTCCTGCCTTCCTCTCCCTCGTCTTCGCCGAGGCCGTTTTGCTGGCGACTTTTTTCTTGACGACCTTCTTGACGGCGGCCTTTTTCTTGCCGGTCTTTCGTGTGACGGCTTTCTTCTGCGCGGTCTTCTTAGCCGCCTTCCTGGCTACTTTCTTACCTGTGGCGGAGCGCCGAGTGGATGTCCTGGGGGCCGCCTTCTTATGCGACCGCTTCGGGGCGGTCTTTGCCCCGGTTTTTCTGACGGCCTTCTTTGCAGCCATCGTTCGAGCCTCCAAGCTGTTTTCTCGAAACGGGCGATTATACATTCGCCTCGGCTCAGAGGAAGCCTCTGGGTCGCAAAAATCGCGAAGATTGATCTCTAGGGTAGCGGTATGAGCGGGGCGGGCTCCCAATCAGGCCGTCGATGTTCCGCTACCACGGTTGTGTGGATTCCGCCACGAACGTTGAACTCGGCCGTCAGACGCATGAATCTGGGCTCGAGTAGCGCTCGAAGATGGTCCAGAATCTCGTTCGTCACCGCCTCGTGGAACGCGCCTCGGTCACGGAATCCCCAGAGATACAGCTTCAGGGACTTCAGTTCGACACAATGGTCATCGGGCACATATTCCAGGTGCAGCGTCGCGAAGTCCGGCTGGCCGGTCTTCGGGCAAAGACAGGTAAACTCAGGAATTCGAACTCGTATGGTGTAATCGCGCTCCGGGTGAGGGTTAGCGAACCGCTCGAGACGGCTATCAGGAGCGGTCTGAGCGGTCGATCTGACGGCTGTGGACATTCGGTAGGCTCGTTGTCGAGGGAATCATCAGCAATATCGTTTTGTCGAGCTTTTTACTTTACACTAGCCCCGTCGAAGCAGCTATCGCGGCCTGATTATTTGCTCGACTAATTCAGAGTTTTATGCGCCTGAGTAACATTAAGCTTGCGGGCTTCAAGTCCTTTGTTGATCCGACGACGATCGCGTTCCCCAGCAACCTGCTTGGGATCGTCGGCCCCAACGGCTGCGGAAAATCCAACATTATCGATGCCATACGCTGGGTGCTCGGCGAGGGTTCCGCTAAGACGTTGCGCGGTGACTCCATGGCTGACGTTATCTTCAGCGGCTCCAGCGGACGAAAACCCGTTGGGCAGGCCAGCATCGAGCTCAATTTCGATAACTCCGATGGGACGATCGCCGGGCCGTATGCCGGCTACGCCGAACTGACCGTTCGCCGAGTGGTTTCCCGCGACGGGACGTCCCAGTACTACCTCAATAACACGCGTTGCCGGCGCAAGGACATCACGAATATGCTGCTGGGCACCGGGTTGGGCGCTCATGGCTACTCGATAATCGAACAAGGCATGATCTCCAGGCTCGTCGAAGCGAAACCAGAAGAACTCCGCGCCTTTCTGGAGGAGGCGGCGGGTATCTCCAAATATAAGGAACGACGACGCGACACGGAACACCGCATTCGCCGTACGCGCGAGAATCTTGAGCGGCTCCGCGATCTGCGAGAGGAAATCGATAAACAGCTTGCACATTTGCAGCGTCAGGCGCGCAGCGCCAAGCGATATAAAAAACTCAAAGCAGAGCAGCGGCGGGTCGGTGCGGAGCTTCTGGCCCTGCGCCTGATCGCTCTAAACGAAGTAATTCGTGGCCAGGAATCGGAACTCAACGAGCGGCAGGTCGCCTTGGACGCCGCGCTCGCCAAGCAGCGTTCCGCGGAAAGTAGGATTGAGAGGCTGCGAGTTGATCTCACAGAGCGTAACGACCAGTTCAATGCGGTTCAGGGCCGCTACTACAAAGTAGGCGCAGAGATCGCCCGGCTGGAGCAGTCGATCCAGCACAGGAAAGAGCTCAGCCAACGCCAGAGCGAGGATTTCGAGGAGACGGATGAACACCTGAAGGAGATCAGCTCGCATATCGCGAACGATCTAACTGAAATTGACGAGTTCGAGCGCGTGCTACAGGAACTCAACCCCGGTCTAGAGGAGGCACACCATAGCCGGCAGGCGTCCCAGGAGGCGTTCAGGCAAGCCGAGGAAACGACAGAACGATGGCGGGAGGACTGGGAGCGGGTCACGGGCGAACTCGCCGAGGCCGAGCGTTCCATGGAGGTAGAGAAGACCAGAATCGAGCAGCTCTCGACCCAGCGACAGCGATTGGAACGGGACACCGAGAAGCTTAGCGCTGAACGTACCGCGCTGAGCACGGTTGAGCTCGAGCAGCACCTGGAGCAACTGGTCAGCGAAGAAGAGACACTAAAGGCTGCGTGTGACGAAGCCACGCGTGTCTCAGAGTCCGTATGGCACGAAGTCCAGACGCTTCGAGAGCGTAATCAAGAGGTCTCGACCGATCTGGACCAGACGCGTAGCAAGCTCCAGAAAGATCGTGGCAGATTGACGTCTCTAGAGGCGCTGCAGGAAGCGGCGTTGGGCAAAGTCTCAGCACAAGTGACTGGATGGCTGGAGGCCCAGGATCTTGAGTCCAGGCCTCGCCTCGCACAAAGCCTGGAGGTCACGCCGGGTTGGGAGCGCGCCGTGGAGACAGTCTTGGGCGCCTACCTGCAAGCCATCTGTGTTGATAGCATCGACGCCGTTGCGGCCAGCCTCGCCGATCTGTCGGACGGTGGCTTAACGCTGCTCAGCGCTGCGGCGACGAAGCAGAAAGCTGACGCTCGGCCGAATATGCTCAGCGCCTATGCGGACGGGCCCGGGGTCGATCGCCTGCTTGACGGAGTTCATGTAGCCGAGTCTCTGCAGGCAGCGCTCGGGATGCGGAAGGACTTGTCCGGACGCGACTCTGTCATTACCCGTGACGGCATTTGGCTCGGCCCGGGCTGGCTTAGGATCAATCGAAGCGATGACCCGCAGGTGGGGGTGTTAGCGCGTGGAGACGAGATCAAGCAACTGCGGATCGACGTGAGTTCCGGCGACCGCCAGGTCGCGGAGATTGAACAATCGCTGACGGACGTCCGAGCGCGATTGGAGGGACTCGAACAGACCGGGGCACAAGCGCTGACCGATGCCAGCGAACGGCAGCAACGCTACGCCGAGGCCAAGACTGAGCTCGGGACGAGTCGGACGCGATTGGAGCAGGAACGAGCGCGGGTAGCGACCTTAAGCCGTGACCTGACGGACCTTGACGCCGAAGTGCGATCTCTCTCCGGTGCCCTAGAGGATAGCCACACGCGTTCGACGAGGGCCGCTGAGCGTCACGACGAGTTGGAGCTTGAACGGGGACGACTTGAGGAGACTCGCGCGCATCACCTGGAACGCCTAGTCGAAGCGCGCGAGCGGGCTGAGGAAGATCGTGAGCTCGCTCAGGATATGGCGATTAAGATTGAGTCGCGACGCAGCTTTAGAGAATCTGCCACCGTGGCACTGGAACGAGTTCGCGTTCAACAGGAGCACCTGTTGACACGTCGTCGAGAATTAGAAACTCAGCTGGAAGAAACCAAGGCGCCGCTCGAGAAGGAAGAGCGGTCACTCGTCGAGCAGCTTGACGGGCGGCTGAGCGTAGAGGCGGATCTCTCAACCGCTCGAAAGTCGATGGAGACAGTCGATGGTGAGCTTAGGGAGGTTGAGCAGGAAAGAGTCGATAAGGAACAACAGGTCAACAGTGCTCGGGAGAGTTTGGAAGAAAGTCGCCTGTCCGTTCGTGAGACTCAGGTGCGTGTCGAGGCGGTTGGGGAACAGTTCGCACAGACGGGCTTCGATCTTGACGTCATCAATGCAGAACTTCCCGGAGAGGCGACGTTTGAGCTCTGGGAGGAGTCGTTTGAAAAACTCGAGCATCGCATCCAGCGGCTAGGCGATACTAATCTCGCTGCGATCGATGAGTTCGAAGAGCAATCGGAACGCAAAGAGTACTTGGATGCGCAGTTCACCGATCTCAATGACGCCTTGGAGACGCTTGAGAAGGCCATTCGAAAGATTGACCGCGAGACGAGGACTCGCTTCAAAGAGACTTTTGATCAGGCCAACGTCGGGCTTGCGCGACTGTTCCCACGGCTGTTCGGCGGCGGCCAGGCGTTTCTGGCCTTGGACGGAGATGATCTCCTGAGCGCTGGCGTAACCATCATGGCGCGTCCGCCGGGCAAACGAATCAGCACCATCCACCTAATGTCTGGTGGGGAGAAGGCATTGACTGCCGTCGCACTCGTGTTTGCGATATTTGAGTTAAACCCTGCGCCGTTCTGTCTCCTGGACGAAGTGGACGCGCCGTTGGACGATTCTAACGTCAGCCGCTTCTCAGACGTCGTCAAGGAGATGTCAGAGCGTGTTCAATTTGTCCTAATCACGCATAACAAAACGACTATGGAATATATGCACCAGCTTATCGGTGTAACGATGAGTGAGCCAGGTGTATCTCGATTAGTGGCCGTCGATATCGACGAGGCGGTCCAGCTTGCGGCGATGTAAGCGCAATGGCCACGTGGGAGTTACGCTGGATTCTTCTTGGTATGGGCGCCGTGTTCATTGCCGGGGTCTATATTTGGAGCCGCAGACCGTCCATTCGCTTCTTCCGGTTGAGCCTTGATAAGTTAAAGCGAGCCGAGCCCCCTCTCTCAGAGATCGACGTCACAGATCCTTCGGACGCGAGGGAGGCGTCCGGAGACACCGCGGCTTCCCTGCCTCGCAAGCGGCCTGGGGATACCGACAAGGTAGTGACTCTGCGATTCATTGGCCGAGATCAGACGGCACTGAGCAGTGAGCAAGCGGTAGTCGCTCTAAGAGGCGCCGGGCTCGTGCACGGCAAGTACGGTATTTTTCACTATCTACCAGGAAAAGAGTCCGATGAACCACTCTTCAGCGTCGCCAATCTGACGGAGCCCGGATCATTCGAGGTTATAAACTTCAAAGACACGACGATCCCGGGCATGAGCTTCTTTATGGTGCTACCTGGGCCCGGCGATCCTGTCGTCAGTTTTGATGCAATGGTCCAGACCGCCCGGGCGTTGACGCAGGAATTGAACGCCGAACTCTTCGATGAGCGGGGCAGTTCTTGGAGTATTCAAAGAGAGCGATTTATCCGAGAGGAAATTATCGAATACCGTCACCATCTGACCCAAGCCTGACGCTACACACATGGGTACGAGTTCTGCAGTCGTCCGCAAAAGGCTGATCGAGCTACGCGACACGATAGCTCAACACGATTTCGCCTATTTCGTTCTCGATGATCCGGTAGTTCCGGATGCCGAATATGATCGCATCGCGCGTCAGTTGAGAGAACTCGAAGCCGAACACCCGGACCTCGTGACCGCTGACTCTCCCACCCAACGGGTCGGCATCAAGCCGGTCGGTGAGTTTAGTGAAGTTCAACATCAACTCCCGATGCTGTCGTTGGATAACGCGTTCAACAAGGAAGAGTTACAGGACTTCGATCGCCGAGTGCGGGAGAGGTTGAAGACGTCGGATATAGATGCTGAGGAAGTCGAGTACGTGGCCGAGCCGAAGCTCGATGGCACGGCCGTGAGTCTGCGGTATGAAGACGGCCGGCTCGTACTCGCTGCGACGCGGGGTGACGGACGTAGCGGGGAGAACGTTACCCACAATGTGAGAACCATAGCGGCGGTGCCGCTTCGATTGCGAGGTACAGCGATTCCACCGGTGCTGGAGGCTCGAGGGGAGGTTTTCATGCCGAAGGCCGGATTCCTTGCCTACAATCAACGTGCGTTGGAAGCGGGCGAGAAATTGTTCGTCAACCCCCGCAATGCAGCCGCAGGCAGCCTCCGACAGCTTGATCCCACGATAACCGCCCAGCGACCCTTAGACATTTTCTTCTATGCGCTCGGCGATCACGAAGGCTGGACACCTCCGCCAACGCATAGCGGCGTTCTTGAACGATTGAGGGAGTTCGGGCTCAAAATCTGTCCGGAGTGGAAAAAGGTAGACGGATTTCTGGGCTGTCTGGCCTATTACGCCAAAATCAGGTCAAAAAGGGACGATTTACCCTACGAAATCGACGGAGTCGTTTACAAAGTAAACGATCTTCGCTGGCAAGCGGCGCTGGGATTCGTCTCCAGAGCGCCTAGGTGGGCGATCGCCCACAAATTCCCAGCCCAGGAGGAGCTGACAGTTGTCCAGAATATTGAGTTTCAAGTCGGCCGAACGGGAGCAATCACGCCCGTGGCCCGCCTGGAGCCGATTTTCGTCGGTGGCGTCACGGTCAGTAATTCCACGCTCCACAACATAGATGAGTTGGCCCGAAAGGATGTACGGGTAGGAGATACGGTCATTGTGAGACGCGCGGGCGATGTCATTCCCGAGATCGTCAAGGTCGTCAAGGAGTGGCGTCCGGCCAAAGCGCGTCGTGTACGGTTTCCGAAGCGGTGTCCGGTCTGTAAATCCACGGTCGTTCGTGCGGAAGGGGAAGCGGTTTCTCGATGCATCGGCGGGCTGTTCTGTCCGGCGCAGCGAAAGGAAGCGATTCGACATTTCTCTTCCCGAGCGGCGATGGATATCGAGGGGCTCGGGTCCAAACTGATCGATCAATTGGTCGAGCGTCAACTTGTGAATGATCCGGCCGATCTTTACCAGCTCACCGCCGGGCAGCTCAAGGAGCTTGAACGAATGGGGCCGAAGTCAGCGGATAATCTTCTAGCGGCGCTGGAGAAAGGCAAGTCGACTACATTCAACCGGTTCCTCTACGCTCTCGGGATCAGGGAAGTAGGGGAAGCAACCGCGCTTGCGCTCGCGAATAGTTTCGCAGATATCGATCAGCTAATGGCAGCCGATGAAGAGCGGCTACAGCTTGTGCCCGACGTCGGCCCGATAGTCGCGTCGCATCTTCATGCCTTTTTCCGTGAGAAGCACAACCGGAAAGTGATTCGCCAGCTGCTGGCCAGCGGCATAGATTGGCCTGCTAATACAATGGTCAGCGTTCTCGACTCGCCCATGGCCGGTAAAAGGGTCGTTCTAACTGGAACGCTAGCGTCCATGACGCGAGATGAGGCCAAGGCGCGCTTAATTTCTCTCGGCGCTAAAGTTACAAGCAGCGTATCGAAGTCAACTGACATCGTCATAGTCGGGGAAAACCCTGGCTCAAAGTCGACGAAAGCCGCGGCCCTAGGTGTTACGATCTGGGAAGAGCAGGATTTCTTGGAGGCAGTTGGGTAGCTAAGGGATGAGATATGCCGTGCAGAAAACTCTGCTGACATCTTTGGTGTCTATGCTTCGCCCAATTGTGCGTCTGACATTGAAATGCGGGCTTAGCAGTCAGGAGTTCAACGAGGTCGCTCGCTCATTGTTTATCTCTGTGGCAAGCGAAGATTATGGCATTAGGGGCAGACCTACAAACATATCGCGAGTGGCGGCTATGACGGGAATCTCGCGTAAGGAAGTTCGAAAGATTCGGGATCGAGATGACGCCTCTCAATGGACGCCAGAAATGGAAGCTAGTCCAGCTAGCATGGTGTTGCACCATTGGCACTACGATGTCGAATTTAGCCTCAGCTCGGGCAGACCAAAGGCACTTCCATTGAATGGAAACGGAAGTTTCTCAGAGTTGGTACGGAGCTGTGCTGGAGATATCCCCGTAGGCGCGATGAAGGCAGAGTTAGAGCGGGCTGGTGTCATCGTGGAAGATTCTAGGGGCCGAGTTGTCGCAATTAAACGTTATCTTTATCCTACGGAGTTCGATGAAGATTTTGTTCGCACTGTTGCCTTTTCAATTCAGAATCTTGCAACAACGATTGCACACAACGCGAATCTTCTGCAGGCCGAGAATTATTCTGAGGAAATGAATCAGAGGCGCGGTCGTTTCGAGCGCTTCGCCTGGACCAATCACATTAGCGCAGATACTGAGAACGACTTTCGAGCCTGGGTACGTAAGGAAGGCGCGGAGTTCGTGGAGCGAGCGGACGACTGGCTTGGTAAGAAGGAGTTACCACGATCGGAATGGGCATCACAAGCTCCTAGGACGGCCGGGGTGGGAGTCTATTACTTCCGCGAGGACAGCTAAGGTACAGGGGTGCCAAAAGTACCTTGTCTCTGTGAAACGCCGTGTTTAGTCGCTCAAGAACTTACATACTCTCGACGTTCTGAAGCTATACGAGCGCAACTATCTTTTCGATATAAACACCGTTTAGTCGATACGCCTGACTAGGTAGAGCCGTCGACGCTTCAGAAACTAGCCTTTTTCCCCGCCGGGCTACCTGAAGCGCGTAAATCACTTCATTTAGTTCGGTACCGAGCATTATCTAAACTCCATACCGATCATCCCAGCGCCGAGTGTTCTCTACCAGTACCAAGAACCGAAACCGCTGAAGGAAACCGACCAATTTCTCACCTGAGTGACTTGCGAGACTCGGCTTTGCTCGTTACGCCTCCCGCCTAACCGATAACCCTCTGATCTCGATGGAGGAAATACATAGCATCTGTGCAATCTAACTCGAACCCCCTGAGTGTCAGCCGACCCATCTGAAGGGATAGCACGCTGATAGGGCTGTGTGATACGGACAAGTGACAGATTCCTGGAGAGAACCACATATAAATCAAGGAATTACATAGGATCCGATTCGATTAACGGCCGGCACTTCAGCTAATCACTCTGAAGTCGCCTGTAACCCCCGAAATCATCAGCAATTTCTCCTAGAAAATCCTTGACGTAATTAGAAAATGGGAAGAAAATCCCTAATATTGCATTATGTTGAACGACTCCTGAGTTCAAAAAACTGAGTGTGCGATCTGAGATCGCGACGACAGAACAAAAAGAAGGATAAGCGATTCACGCGAATCGGGCTGGTTTCAGTACCGCGATTTCTGAAGCTGGAGCCAAATAGGAATGCGTAAATTCCATAATATTTGTACGACCTCGGTCTTCCTCCACGCAAGTATTGTCGGGCTAGCTATCGGTGTTGGAGATTCGGCGTTAGCCGAGTTGGATCTGCGAAGCAGCGTGCAAGGCATCCATGGCGGCGACCGATCGATTCGAGGCATCCATGGCGGCGACAGGCGCACCGCCGGAATTCATGGAGGCGACCGATCGATTCGAGGCATCCATGGCGGCGACAGGCGCACCGCCGAAATTCATGGAGGCGACCGATCGATTCGAGGCATCCATGGCGGCGACAGACGCATCGCCGGAATTCACGGTGGTGATAGACGAATCTTCGAGTCGGCGGCCATGGGCCCAGTTGAATCTCTGGAAATTATAGATGAAGGCTATCGACTAACGATCTTAGGCCAAACATTCATCACGAATTTAACATCCATACCTGTTGCGGAAGGGGACTACGTGCTCGCTGCGGGATCTGGCGAATCGCTAGACCTTCTGATGCCAATCGCGATGCCGTATGTCGCTGGAGCCTCGCCAGTACTAATCAGAGGAACGGTTAGCAGTATCATGGCATTAACTGCGGAGTTAACGGTTGGTGCCCTAGTTATTGATTACTCAGCCCATCTGTCGATTGATGCTAGTTTTTCTCCTGAGGTGGGCGAGGTAGTTGAGTTTATGGGCGTGCAACCGCTACCAGGCGGTAACGCTATCCTAAATATTCAGGGCGGCACAGAAAGTTATGTGCGCGGAATTCACGGTGGCGACAGAAGATAGCCCCGTGCCTAGACTGGTACCGGGGAATTAGCAAGTCTCACTGCTCACGACCTGGCTTAACTAGTTCTATCCTGCATTCGGCTCGTGTCAACTCGGATATCTTCCTATTTTAACACTACAGACTTCTTCGAGATGCAGTCTGCAACCGACATCTCGGAAAATGCTCTCTGACTGTGATATTTCTGACGCGTCATGACGCATTCAATCAGGCATGGTCTTCTGTCAGCATATCGTGTGTTGATGCAGCCCCTAATTCGGATCCTAGTTCGGTATGGCGTCTCCTACAATGAACTCAATGAGGTCTTGAAAGGCGTATTTGTCGAAGTTGCGGAGCACGATTTTGGGATTCCTGGAAGAAAACCGTCGCAATCACGTGTGGCGATATTAACGGGTCTAACTCGCAAAGAAGTCGCAAAGCAAAAGGCCATACTTAAAGGTGACGTGGAAATTCAGGACGTTAGTAACCTAAATCGTGTTACGCGTGTCCTATTGGGCTGGCATACGGATGTCGACTATACGGGACCCTACGGTATGCCATTGGAACTGCCGTTTGACTCAGCGGACAGTGCCAGTTTTACGGGCTTAGTACGGAGATATAGCGGGGATATGGCGCCGAGAGCAATGCTTGACGAGCTGCTTCGCGTTGGCGCAGTTGAGAAAGTCTCAGCCGGGGGATTTAAGATTCTCACTAGAGCGTACGTTCCGGAGAGCTTACATGTTGACGCACTTGAGAGACTCGGAAGAGTAATCAGTAACTTCGTTACTACCGTCGAGTTTAATATGGAGAAGACTGCTCCAGGTGCTGGTCGGTTTGAGCGTGTAGTCTTCGCGGACAATGGCCTTAGAGTCGAGCTTCTGCCTACTTTCGACCGACTTGTACGAGAAAAGGGACAGAATTTGCTAGTCGAGCTGGATAACTGGCTCAGCGCCCAGGACCCGATAGATGCAGGCGAGAGCAGAAGTGCTGGTACCGTAAAGACAGGAATCGGTATCTATCATTTTATTGAGGAGGACTAGGAGCGCCAGATCCTCAACCCTTAGCACCTGCTGCATTAATCAAGAGCCCCCTCGCCATAACTAATCTCCGCAGTCTGTTGCAGGGACTCTAAATAGACCCGGATTTTTTCCTGCTCGACGAGGCTCGTAATCTCATCTCTCACGGCGTCTAACCCAGGCGGCTGCTGATCAGCCGAATCTTCCAGGAGAATGACGTGCCAGCCGAAACGAGTCTCTACAGGCTCAACGGAAAATGTACCGACCTCCATCGAACTCGCTGCGTTGGCGAATGGCGCAACCATAGAGTCGGGCGTGAACCAACCAAGATCACCGCCGTTCGGACCGGATGGCCCTGTGGATCTCGTCCGAGCTAACTCTTGAAAGTCGGCGCCTTGCTGAAGCTCCTCAATAATTTCCCGAGCTTCCTCCTCCTCGTCTACGAGGATATGCCGAGCCTTAAACTGCCGACCAGACAGCTGGGGGAGACTTTGCTGATACGCACTCTGCAGTTCGGCTTCAGTTGCAGGGTTTTCCTCGAGATAACTGGACGCCATGACACGAGAGAGTGCTTGTAGTCGATAAATCTCTAGCTGGGCAGCTAATTCTTCTTGATCGGAAAGTCCTTGGGCTTCTGCTGCGCGGGTCAGTAATCGAAACTCAACGAGTTCTTGAAGGAGCCCGTCATATTCCTCATCAGTCAGAAGCACGATGTCCTTCTGTAAGCGCCCCCGCGCGTAGTAATTAAAGAGCGAAGTCTGGATGGGGATGCCGTCGATCGTCGCAACGCTCTCTTCGCCAAGAGGATCGATCCCAGCACTTTGTTCCTGCGTGCAGCTCACCAGCATGGCTAATCCGAGCGAAGCGATTACGCCTTTCATTCCGTTGTTCATAAAGATCCCTTTAATCACTACTCGAGTTCGATGAGCGGTCAGGGGCAGATGCAGCGACGCTTAGCGCATGGATGTCCGTGTTCATCATGTCTCCGAGCGCTTGAAACACCATACGATGCCGGTCAATAGGCCGGGTGTTTGAGAATCGGTCAGAGACTATGCGAACACGAAAGTGGCCTTTCCCTTCCTTCGCGCCTGCATGGCCTTCATGTAGGTGGGTGTCATCCTCAACCTCTAACTCATCGGGAGCGAACTCAGCTTGTAGATACGCTCGTATCCGATCGACTCGCTCCTGTGTCACGGGCAAACCTGTTTGAATGGTTTAACGATCGAGCGCTCATAAACGCCGGCTGTAACGTACGGGTCTTCCTTGGCCCAGGCTTCGGCGTCCTCAAGGGAATCGAATTCCGCCACGAGCAGACTACCGGTGAACCCCGCTTCACCGGGATCCGTGCTGTCGATCGCCGGAAACGGTCCGCCGACGACGATCCGACCCTGCGCCAGGAGTTTGTCCAGGCGCTTAATGTGGTCGGGCCGCGCCATTTTACGGAGCGGCGAACTATCGGGCACATCCTCACTAATGATTGCGTAGAGCATGCCTCTCCTAGCCCTCTTCAGTCTGCTGTTCAGAAGTACGTATTGCGATCCAGAGCGCCTGACCCACGGCCATCAACAACGTCAGCCCAAGCATACCGAAGAGCTTAAAATTTACCCAAAAAGCTTCGTCATAGTTATAGACCACGTATAGGTTGGCAGCTCCGAGGACGGAAAAATTACCCACCCACATCAGATTCAGTTGCCGCCACATGGCCACGTCCAATTCCACAGCCTCGCCCATCATTCGTTCGGTGAGAGTTTTGGCGCCTACGAAACGGCTCCCGAGGAATGCCGCCGCGAAGAGCCAGTTGATGATCGTGGGCTTCCACTGGATAAAGATCGGATCTCGAAGAAGAAGCGTGATCCCACCGAAGACGCCTACCAGTGCACCGGAGATCAGCAGCATCTTATTGACCTTACCGTGCCGAAACCACTGGATTGCTATTTGAATAGCCATCGCAGCCATAAGCGCCGCGGTCGCAGTAAACACATCCGCAAGCTTATAGGTGACGAAAAAGACGACGATGGGGAAGAAATCTAACAGTATCTGCATCGGAATCGCGGCCGTTTCTGAGGCGGAGCATCTTAACGCAACTGGACGTCGGACGAATAAAAGCCCTCCAAAGTCACTCAATGAGCCACTTCTTCAAGATTCATCCTGATAATCCGCAGGGGCGGCTCCTCGATCGCGCTGCCGGGATCATTCGGGCCGGTGGACTCCTCGTTTATCCTACCGACGCCTGCTACGCATTGGGCTGCCAGATGGATGATAAGGCCACGATGGAACGTATCGGCCGCATCCGGCAGGCCGGGCAGGGATCATCCCTACACACTGGTCTGTCAGGATCTCTCGGCGCTTGCGATCTATGCCAAGGTTGATAACTGGGCTTATCGGTTATTGCGGGCCCAGACTCCCGGCCCATACCCGTTTATTCTCCACGCAACAGGCGAGGTACCGAGGCGGTTGCAGAGCTTGAAGTGCCGGACGATCGGCTTCCGCGTTCCGGATAACGCGATAGCCAGGGAGTTCTAGAAGCGCTCATAGATGGTGGTGACCGTGGGCCCGAAACGACTGTTCCCGAACTCAGTGAAGGCGACGTGACGATCCTACGTCAGGGCAAAGGTCCGATCTCTGGCGTGCCAAGCGGCTCGACTTCGCGCTGACCGCCGAGTGGCGGAGCGCGTATAATGAGCCGATGCTGGGAATCGATATCGACGTATTCCTCTACCGTTTCTCGGTCGCTGTTATTCCGATCCTGTTTGCGATCACGCTGCACGAAGTCGCTCATGGCTGGGTCGCACGCCACTTTGGAGACCCGACGGCCGAACGAGCAGGCCGTCTCACGCTGAACCCCTTGAAGCACATCGATCCCGTGGGTACCGTGGTCGTCCCGCTGGTAATGCTGCTTTTCAGCGGCGGTTCGATGATCTTCGGCTGGGCGAAACCGGTACCGGTGATGTTTCAGAACTTGCGGAATCCGCGTCGCGACATGATCGTCGTCGCGGCAGCAGGGCCCGCGGCCAATCTGGCGATGGCGATGGGCTGGGCGGTCCTAGCGGCGAGCCAGTCGACGTTGTTGGGTCTCGGAGAATCCGCAACCATGTGGTTGTACAACGTCTGTGGGTGGGGAATTCTAATCAACTGCGTGCTCGCCGTTTTCAATATGTTGCCTTTGCCGCCGCTCGATGGCGGTCGTGTACTGGCCGGCCTGCTGCCGCCGGCACAGGCACGAATCCTTCAGCGCATCGAGCCGTTTGGTTTTATGATCGTCGTGATCCTGATGATGAGCGGAGTACTATGGACGCTGCTGGAGCCGCCGTTGTTTTTCTTTACCGATTTCTTCTCGTCGGTCGCTGGATTCGGCTAATCGGTTATGCCTACTCGACAATCTGGAAAGCCGGAACTCAGACTCGTACCGACTGCGCCGCCGGTGACTGATGAGGCAGGTGTGATAGCCCAAGGCGAAATGCCGTTCGCGGTCGTGTCGGGTGAACCCGTCACCGAGCTGCCGCGCGACCTCTATATTCCCCCGCATGCGTTGGAAGTCTTCCTGGAGGCCTTCGAAGGCCCGTTGGACCTCCTGCTCTATCTCATCCGGAGGCAGAATCTGGATATTCTGGATATTCCCGTCGCCGAGATCTCCCTGCAATACACACGCTACATCGACCTCATGTCCGATATGCAGTTCGAGCTGGCTGGCGAATATCTGGTAATGGCAGCGACGCTGGCGGAAATTAAGTCCAGGATGCTGCTGCCCCGTTCAACGCAGGAGGAAACCGACGAGGAAGATCCCCGCGCAGAGCTCGTTCGCCGCCTCCAGGAATACGAACGATTCAGGCAGGCCGCCGAGGACCTTAACTCCCTGGAGCGCTTAGAACGAGACGTCCTTCCCGCCGGCGCGGAAGTTACCGAGCGACGGATCGTGACGAAGCTGCCGGATGTGACCCTGAAGGAAGTACTGATCGCCTTCAAGGACGCCATCGAACGCTCCGATATGTTCGCGCATCTGCATGTCCAACGTGAACCGTTATCCGTGCGTGAACGAATGTCCGCGATTCTGGTCTCGCTGGACGGAGATCAGTACACGAATTTCTCCGGTCTGTTCGATCCGACGGAAGGACGGACGGGTGTGACGGTCACTTTTCTTGCAATTCTAGAATTGCTTAAAGATGCCTTGATCGACGTGGTACAAAACGAACCCTACGGACCCGTTCACGTTCGAGCAGCCCAGCGTCGACCGAAAGACGCCCAAACTGAGCCTGCGTGAGTCCCTGCAGTGGATGACACACAGATCAAGCATGTTCTAGAAGCCGCGTTGTTCGCTGCAGGACGACCGGTGACTCTAGACAAGCTCGGTGAGCTGTTTCCAAAACGCTCACGCCCCGATAAGCAGAATTTGCAACGCGTGCTCGAAATGCTTGTGGCGGACTACGAGGGTCGCGGCATCGAGTTGAAGGAAGTGGCTAGCGGCTACCGAATTCAGATCAAGCAGTCCATGAACGATTGCCTGACACCGCTCTGGGACGAACGCGCCCCGCGCTACAGTCGTGCTTTACTCGAGACACTCTCGCTGATCGCCTATCGCCAGCCGATCACTCGCGGTGACATCGAAGCTGTCCGAGGCGTCGCCGTCACGACCGGCATCATCCGTACCCTGCTGGAGCGCGACTGGGTCCGTGTCGTCGGCCATCGTGAGGTACCCGGTAGACCGGCCATGTTCGGCACGACCCGAGAGTTTCTCGATTACTTCGGTCTGAAGAAACTAGATGACCTCCCGCCCCTGTCGGAGATCAAGGACCTCGACGATTTCAAACTAGCGCTGGACTTTCCGGAGTTCAGCCCGCAAATCGATCTGGTTGACGGCCTGGAGGACGAGCAATCAGACCCGGCAGCGCACGAGGACGCTGCGCTGGAGGCCGCCCAGTTACCCGCAGAAGATTCGGGTGATGATGGGGTGATCGTGCCGATCTCTCGCCCAGAGCCGGGCTGAGGGGCCCTGCCGCTGGCTTGAGGCGGTCTTCGAGTCACCCAGTTCCCGAAAACCTCTGAAGTGGCAGATCGAATCCAGAAAGTCCTGGCGAACGCCGGTCTAGGGTCACGTCGAGAGATCGAGCGCTGGATAAAACAGGGTCGTATCGTCGTCGATAGCCAACCCGCCCAACTGGGCGACCGCTTGGCCGGTGGGGAAAAGATTCTTCTGGACGGGCGCCCCGTTCGGATCGTCGAAAGCTCGCGGGAACGCAAGCACTATCGCGCCTATTACAAGCCTGCTGGTGAGGTCACGACCCGTAGAGATCCGGAAGGGCGGAGGACGGTCTTCCAAGAACTCAAGCCACCTCGACACGGACGCTGGATCTCGGTCGGGCGGCTGGACATCAGCACGCTAGGACTGTTGCTACTGACGTCTGATGGCGAACTAGCCCATCGCCTGATGCACCCCAGCTATGAGATCGCTCGAGAATATGCCGTGCGGCTCATGGGGGAGCTGACACGCCAGCAGTTGAAGCAACTCAAGCAGGGCGTGGAACTAGACGACGGCGTTGCAAAGTTTGACCAGGCACGCAGGGACGGCGGCTCCGGGCGCAACATCTGGTATCGGGTCACGCTGCACGAAGGCCGTAATCGCGAGATTCGGCGGATCTTCGAAGCGCTAGACATTTCTGTCAGCCGCCTGATTCGAGTGCGCTACGGGCCGGTGTCGCTGGGAAAGCTGCATCGAGGCGAGTCCCGGCCGTTGTCGGTGGAGGAAATCGACGCGCTCTACGACGCGGTCGGTCTCCGGACTCCCTGAATCTACGGGCTCGGTTGGCGGGCTGGCGGGTTGCCAGGTCGGCAGTCGATGCGCTCGCCGGAGACACCACGGCTCTCGGGTCCGAGCATGTAGAGATACGGGCCCGTGATGCTCTCTGGCGTGGGTAGCGATTCCGGATCTTCGCCCGGAAACGCCTTCTGGCGCATGCGGGTGCGGGTCGAGCCTGGGTTGATGCAGTTCACGCGGATCGAGGTGTTCTCGCACTCATCCGCCAGGACCTGCGCCAATCCCTCTGTTCCGAATTTCGAGACGCAGTAGGCCCCCCAATAGGCACGGCCCACATTGCCGACGCCGCTGGTCGTGAACAGCACAGAGGCATCCTCCGAGCAGCGCAGGAGCGGCATGAGGCAACGCGTGAGAATAAACGGGGCGTTGAGGTTGGTGTGAATGACCCGTTGCCAGAGGCCGATGTCGTAGTGTTCGATCGGGCTGAGATCGCCGAGAACACCGGCGTTATGGAGGAGG
>SMVA01013059.1_pt1 | contig 53766 bp, 50 predicted proteins | sample 2456451 | NCBI WGS metagenome assembly SMVA01 (sample SAMN11095933, study PRJNA526329) | marine sediment metagenome | biome: Marine sediment; feature: Surficial sediment; material: Deep marine sediment; isolation source: Hadal surficial sediment | place: Pacific Ocean | collected 2014-05 | depth...
AATAAACGCTTCTCGTCCATGGTTGACGTCTCGCTCCAAGGCATCGGGGGCCACCTCCTGGCCCCTATGCTGCGAAATGTGTAAACCATGTCCCTGGACTGTTGTGTAAAGGATGTGTCTGGACCGTACCTTCGCGAGACCTAACAGGACACCGCAAAACATGCCAAGCAGCTGGATCCATTCAGATCCATTTCTGGCACTGCAAGGATCCCGAAATTCCCAAGGCGTCGAGTTGCCGGGTCCATCTGCTGGGTGTCGATGCTCTCTATCAAGAGGCGATCCAGCAGAGAGTGGTCCATCCCAATGGACCCATCGAGGACAAACCCTGGGGCTTTCGCGAGTTCACGGTGATTGATTGCTGCGGCAATTCAATCATTTTTGCGCAGCCCTTGGAGCCTGGTCGCTCGACATCGTGATCTGGCGGATTCATTCCGAGTCGTCGAAGGACTCGAAGGAAAATCTGGCCCACGCCTCTCGCGCGCTCGCTGGCGGCCCTACTTGAGATCGTGCCGCGAGCACCAGATCAGACCACCATCCAGGTAGATTCTCTCCGCGAGTGCGTCGGCTTCGCGGGGAGGGGCGACGAATCGCACCTGGCGGATCTCGGGCTCGAAGCTGGAACTCGATACGCTCGGCGCGTTCGAAATGACATCGAACGCCCAACCAATATTCCGCTCTTCAGCGAGTCGCAAGACGTACACACGCACGGCTGGAAGCCTCCGAGTGAACTACCTGCAAAGACTGCGCCGAGCGCCTGAAGCCTCCGCAGGATGTTCCGGAGACCGGTCATGCACGCCAACCGTGCACTGGCTGCCGCGATTTTAGGCTCGAGGCCGAGTAAAGCCTCTCTCCTCGGCGCACAACGCGGCTCGCTATGATCGAAGCCAATCATGCGTAACAGGCAGGGATACGGATTCCGGGTGGCCCCCGGCCTCTTCCACGAGGGATCAGCGTGATACCGATCTTTTGGATTGGCCTGCTCGTCGTGCTCGTCGTCATGCTCGCTCTCGATCTCGGTGTCTTTCACCGGGAGGCTCGCGCACAGACAACCGGAGAGGCGCTGGCGTGGTCGCTCTTGTGGATCGTGACAGCGCTTTGTTTCAACGTGTTCATCTATTTCGCGTACGAAAATCACTGGATGGACATCGGCCTCGCGGAAGGCCATGAACTTGGGGGTCGCGAGGCTGCGATCGAATTCTTCACCGCCTATGTGATTGAGAAGTCTCTGAGCCTCGACAACATCTTCGTAATCGCAATGATTTTCACGTACTTCGAAATTCCGCTCAAGAACCAACACCGCGTTCTCTTCTGGGGTGTGGCGGGCGCGCTCGTGATGCGGGCGCTGTTCATCGTCTCGGGCCTCGCCCTGGTCGAGCGCTTCGCCTGGACGACCTACGTATTCGGCGCTGTGCTTGTCGCGACGGCCATCAAGATGCTCGTCGAACGAGACGACAACCTCCATCCGGAGAAAAATGCGCTGGTGCGCTTCGTGGAGAAGCGCTTCGCGGTGACTTCCGAATTTCATGGGCCCGCGTTCTTCGCGCGCTGTGAAGGGCGCCGCGTGGCAACTCCGCTGTTCCTGGCCCTGATCGTCGTCGAGACTTCAGATCTGCTGTTTGCGATCGACTCGATTCCAGCCGTCATCGCCGTTACGCGCGATACTTTCATCGCGTTCAGCTCAAATGCATTCGCGATTCTCGGCCTTCGAAGCCTCTACTTCGCAATCGCGCCGCTCATCTGCCGATTCCGATGGCTGAAGCTCAGCCTGATCTTCGTCCTCGCGTTCGTAGGCGCCAAAATGCTGCTGGCTCATCACTACCCGATTTCAACTATCGTATCCCTTTCCGTCATCGTTGGGATTCTCGCAGTGGGGATCCTCGCATCCGCGCTAGGAGCGAGGCGGGAACCCACCTAAGCGGCATCACTCGTGGAAGGTGATCTCGATCGACGCGTGCGCTTTCGAGGTGCGCGGCGGATCGCGCTGAACGCGTTCACTCATTTGATCGAAAGGTAGAGCGATCCCGTAGCTTCAACTCGCTCCGGGAGAATCCTCGTCGGCCGCTTCGCCCTGGTCCGGCGCCGCGAGCGCAACCCGTAGCTTCTGAACACGCCGGCGCGACGCATCGGTCACCGTAGCCACATAGGGACCGACGCGAACCGTGTCTCCCTTTTTTGGAAGCCTGCCAAGACGCGCGGTGACGTGCCCGCCGATCGTGTCCTCTTCTTCGCGTTCTTTCTCTGGAAGATCGAAGTCGAGGCGATCCTCGAGTTCCGGAAGAGGCATGCGGCCGCGCAGTTCGAAGCTGCCATCGTCGAGCTCCACCATATCCGGTTCTTCATCGTCGAACTCGTCACCCAACGGGCCGACGATTTCCTCGAGCGCGTCTTCGCGAAATGCGAGCCCAATCGCCGTACCGTGCTCGTCGAGCACGACCGCGCACTGTTGTCGATGCTCTTGGAGTTCGCGAAGAAAATTGGAGATCGACATCGTATCGGGCACGAAAACCGGCGGGCGCGCGATCGCACGCAGATCGGGCGTTTCCCCGCGGAGCGTCGCGTCGAGCACATCCTTCGAATGCACGATCCCCACGATCGTATCGAGCCCGATTTCGCACAGTGCGAACCGCGAGTGCCCGCTCGTTCGGATGTGTTCGAGGCTTTCCTTTAGCGGGTGGTCGACAACGAGGAAGACAATCTCGATACGCGGCACGACAATGTGGCGAACTTCGAGTTCGATGATTCGGAAGACGTTCTCGCTGAGCTCGTACTCGTGTTTCGTGATTTTCCCCGCGCGCGCCGAGAGCGAAAGGATGCTGCGAATTTCCTCGGAGCTGTGGCTCGCCTCGTAACCGAGATCTGCTGGAAGGCCGATCATCCGAAGCAGGCCATTCGAAATCCAATTGATCAGGTTGATGAAGGGTCCGAACATCCATGCGAAAACACGGAGAATGGGACCGGTCGTCAGCGCGATTTTTTCGGCGCGCCGCAGCGCCCACATCTTCGGGGCCTGTTCGCCGACCGTCATGTGAAGGAGTGTGATGACCGCGAACGCGAGCCCAATGGATACGACGGGCAGCCAACCCGCATCCGCGGCGATCGGCATCCCGAGCCACGACGCCGCAGTAATCAGCAGCACCGACACGGCCGGCTCGCCGAGCGCTCCGAGGATGAGGCTCGCGAGGGTAATGCCGAGCTGACAGGCGGAAAGGTAGCGGTCGAGATTCTGCAGCATGTGCTGCACCGTGGGTGCTGCCCGACTTCCATCGCGAGCGAGTTGCGCGATCCGGGGCTCTCGCACCTTGACGAGCGCGAACTCGGCAGCTACAAAAAAACCATTGAGCACGACGAAGAAGAGCGTCGCGCCGAGCCTCCAGGCAACGCCAAATAGATCGACGGACTGGGGAAGGTCGTTCAATCGACGGCGCCCAATTGGAGGCCGCTGCCATCGGCCCGAGCAGCCTGCAGCGGATCCGGTAGTGGGATTTCGCTTTCGAACATTCCCGGAACCTCCCTGCACAGCTCATCGGATGGCGCGCCCGGTCGATACAGCTCCTGAACCCGACCCGTCCCAAACCCATTGGAACAGGCGGCGTGCCTGCGTTTTGTAGCAATCTCGTGCTGTTCCGCCTCATTCGACGCAAGGGAGGGGAGCCCCACAGGACCCCGGTTCGGGAGCTGTGCACTCGATCTCGAGGCAGCGTCGAAAATTTCCACTGGAGGGATGGCGGCCGGGCTCGCGACGCCTTTGTTTGCAGCTGGCATGGGCCTTATCCTACAGGAAGTGACAGCCAGGGTCGTCGTCCGGGTTCGCGGGGCCGCCGTTCGGGTTCGCGAGGTCGCCGCTCGGGTTCGCGAGGCCGCCGTTCGGGGTAGGCGAAGGCACCCGGTATGAAGGCCCATCTGTCGCAAGGGGCAGGATTCCGGAGCGAGGTGACGAGTTGATCGACCAGCGGAGATTGTTGCGGTTCGAGATCAAGGCGCCCGAAAAACTCGAAACCGAAGAATTTCGGCTTCGGATGCTGACCGTAAATGATCTCGTCAAAGACTACGACGCGGTGATGTCCAGCGTCGAACACCTGAAGTCCACGTTCAGCGTCATCTCGGAAGACAGCTGGCCCGAAGGACTCACCCTCGAAGAAGATCTGATCGACCTCGGTTGGCACCAGCGCGAGTTCACGCTCGGCTTTTCGTTCGCGTATACGGTGATGAACCTCGACGAGTCCGTCTGCCTGGGTTGCGTCTATATCGAGCCCACGTCCAAAGCGGATTACGATGTGGTGATCACGATGTGGGTGCGAGAGTCGGAACTCGCGGGCGGGCTCGATCGCAGACTGTTCCGGGCCGTCAAATCTTGGATCACCTATGAGTGGCCGTTTTCGAATCCCGCCTACCCGGGCCGCGACATTCCCCTCGCGTCATGGCAGGCACTCGCCGACAAATCGTAGCGACACCTCGCCAGCGGTGGCTCGCTAGGCCGCTAGATCGCCTATTGGGGGTTTTTCCCCGCTCACGCAAAATTGTGACTTCCGATTCCGCCGCTTAGATGGCATGATGAAGGGACTCGATTCGCGGAGCGCCCATGGGGTTGACCTACTCGATCGAGAAAGACCTCACCACGGTGATCGCCGAGGGTTCGTTCAGCGTCGGCCACCTCCTCACCGCCTTCACCAAAATTCGATCCGAGTTCGACGGCTCGACGCCCCTGCAGATCTTGATCGTCGATCATGGATCCGAGTTCGAACCCAGCCGGGAAGAGGTTCAGGAAATGGTCAAGGGATGGGGCGCGATCTTTCGCGACGTCCCGACGCGGATCGCACTGCTGGTCGAAACGGATATCCACTATGGACTCGGGAGGATGGCTTCGGTCTACGCCGAACAGCACGGTCTCCCATTCGATGTATTTCGCCACAGCCTCGATGCGATGCAGTGGTTGTCGAACGACACCGGCGCGAATCCCCCTTCTCCTCCCGCCTAGGCGAGCTCTCGCTTCAAGATCTTGCCCGTCGAACCCTTGGGGAGCGAATCGCGGAACTCGATCACGCGCGGGTACTTGTAGGCCGCCAGTCGCTCTTTGCAATACGCGATCACATCGTCGGCGCTGAGTTCAGCGCCCGGGGCGAGCGCGATGACGGCCTTGATCTCTTCGCCCTTCTCCGGATCTGGAATGCCAATCACCGCGACTTCGATGATCGCCTCGTGGCTATAAAGGACTTCCTCGATTTCTCGCGGATAGACGTTGAAGCCGCCGCGCAGGATCATGTCCTTCATGCGATCAACGATCGTGAAGTAGCCTTCCGGGTTGCGCGTACCGATGTCTCCCGAGTGGAACCAACCGCCGCGCAACGCTTCCTTGGTGGCGTCGGGCCGCTTCAAGTAACCCTTCATGACGTGATGACCCCGGATGCATATCTCCCCGGGCTCTCCGTCGGGAAGCGGGCGATCCTGTTCGTCGACGATTCGCATTTCGGTTCCCCAGACCGGATAACCGATCGTGCCGGGTAGTCTCGGGCGACCGACCATGTTGAAGCTCGCAACCGGAGACGTTTCGGAGAGCCCGTACCCCTCGTAAATCTCGACCGGAAACTTCTTCTCGAACGCCTTCATGACTTCGACGGGCATCGGAGCACCGCCGGACATGCAGTACAGAAGCGCGGAAAGATCGTGCTCGCGCTCGGCTTCGTGATGGAGAAGCGCAAAGAACATTGTCGGTACGCCCGCAAAGATCGTCACGCGGTCGCGCTCCATGATCTGCAACGCGTCTTCCGGGGTAAATCGTGGCAGCATCGTGATGGTCGCGCCCGCCACGATCGACGCGTTCTGAACAGCGGTCTGCCCAAATGAATGGAACAACGGAAGCGTCGCGATCATCACCTCGTCTGATCGGATGGGCAGCAGTCGCGGCACCACCACCGAACAATTAAGGAAGAGATTCGAGTGGGTGAGCTCAGCGCCCTTGGGTTTTCCCGTTGTGCCCGAGGTGTAGAGGATCACCGCCGTGTCAGTGGGTAGCGTCGCATGAAGATCTGCGAGCGGCGGTAGCGTAGCCATCGCTTCGAGCGTGTCGTCGCCTTCGCCGTTGCTCATGATGACCGGAACGTCGGCCTCGGACGCGCCCGCACGCGCAGATTCCGCAAAGAACGGATGCGCGATCAGCAGCTTCGCCTCGGAGTCTTCCAGGTGGTAGGTAATTTCGGGCGCGGAAAGCAGCACGTTGATCGGGACCACGGTGCAACCCGCGTAGAGAACTCCAAAATACGTCGCCGTGAATTCCGGAACGTTCGGAATCAAAACGGCAACGGCCTGACCGGGCGCAATGCCGAGTTCTCTTAGCCCCGTCGCGATGACCCGAGCCTCGCGGTCGACTTCCGCGTAGGTCAGCGTTCGTTCGTTCAGGCGAATCGCGATCTTGTCGGGATCACTAGATGCGCTCTCATGCAAGATCACGCCGAGGTTGAGGTGCATGGTCTTCCTCCAGCTGGGCTACACCACACCACTTCAGACGGGAAGATCCGCCCGCCCGAAGAGTGCCTCGAGTTCGATGCCCCGGGCCGCGAAAGCCTCCGCGGCCCCCTCACCACGATCCACGAGACACAGAACCCGCACCACCTTACCACCCTCCGTCTCGACTGTGTCCAGCGCTTCGATCGTCGAACCGCCGGTCGTCACCGTGTCTTCGAGTAGCGCCACCGTCTGGCCCGCCTCGAATCCGCCTTCGATCCGTTTAGCCAGGCCGTGCTGCTTGGTCTGTTTGCGAACGAAGAATCCGAGCAACGCGGTGGTGGGGTCGCGAGCGGCCGCGGAGGCCAGCACCGCAGATATGAGCGGCACAGCGCCGACCGCCATGCCGCCCACGGAGTCGACCGGTGGCCCGGCGAGCAGCCGGTCGAGCACGAGCGCGCCGGCCAGCGCCAGGCCGCGCGGCCGCATCAGCGTCTGGCGCAGATCGAGGTAGAAGTCGCTTTCGGCGCCGCTCGCGAGCGTCACCTTCTGCCGGCGGAACGACACCTCGAGGATCAGCTCGAGCAATTCGGCGCGCATTTCAGTCGTCCCCACAGCTCCTCCGGCTTCGATTCGGCCCGAGTGTAGCCCCCGGGGGCCGGTCCGGCGCCTGGGATGGACACCCCGGCGTGCATTGCTAGAATCCGTCCTCCCGTTAACCCGTGTTTGGAGTTCAGCGTGAAGAAAGCCAAGGCCCTGCCGCACCGCAATCGCGGCAAAACCGCGCGCCACCGGGCGAGGCTGAAGCGCAAGCACCAACGGGTACGCCTGCGCAAGAGTTCGGGCGAGCGCAAGACCTACCGCTGACCGGAGGCCGTCGGCGGTGGCCGCGGCACCCCTCAAAAACTTCTCGTTTGAACTCGAAGCGCGCAGCGGAGCCGCGCGAGCGGGTTCGTTTGCCACGCCACACGGTAGCTTCCACACGCCGGCCTTCATGCCCGTGGGAACCCATGGCGCCGTCAAAGCGCTGACCGCCGATCAGGTGCGCGCGACCTCTTCCGAAATCGTGCTCGCCAACACCTATCACCTCGCACTGCGCCCGGGCGAAAAGATTGTCGAGAAACTCGGCGGCCTGCACTCTTTCATGAATTGGCAGGGACCGATCCTTACGGACAGCGGTGGTTTCCAAGTCTTCTCCCTTCCCGGCGTCGAAATCGACGACGGTGGCGTGAAGTTCAAGAACGCCGTCGACGGTTCCTCGATGAAGCTCACTCCGGAGCGATCGATCGAAATACAGCACGCTCTCGGCGCAGACATCATCATGGCCTTCGATGAGTGCTCTCCGTACCCCGCCGACGCGGCGACGCTGCGCGACGGCGTGCGGCGCACGCTCGCGTGGATGGACCGCTGCCTCAAGGCCCACCAGGGTTTCGAGAACAAGCAGGCGTTGTTCGGAATCGTGCAGGGTGGCGTCGATCTCCGCCTGCGCACCTCCTGCGCAGAAGTGCTCGTAGCGCTGGATCTTCCCGGCTACGCGATCGGTGGAGTTTCCGTCGGTGAAGGGCACGAATTGCTCTGCAAGATCACGGAGCACACCGCACCGCTGCTTCCCGATACCAAGCCCCGCTATTTGATGGGTGTCGGCCTGCCGGAAGACCTGCTCGCTGCGATCGGCTACGGGATGGACATCTTCGATTGCGTGATTCCGACCCGCTACGCGCGCAGTGCTACCGCCTTCACGAAGCGGGGGAGAATCCGCCTCACCAACCGCCGCTTTCGGCGAGACGCCTATCCGATCGACACCTCCTGCGATTGCGCGGCATGCGCGCAGGGTTATTCGCGCGCCTATCTCCATCACCTCTTCGCCGCCAACGAAGTCCTATCCGCAGTACTGACCTCGATCCACAACGTCCACTTCTACCAACGCATCGTCCGCGATGCGCGAGAGGCGATCGTCGCGGGGCGCTTCGACGAACATCGCCGTGAATTTCTCGCTGCCTATTCGGGCGAAGGGCCAAATACCGACGAAGCCCCAGAATCGTGAACCGAACGCGGTCGAGCGCCGCTATGGTCCCCGCGCAGCCACCCACTTCAGTCGGGTGCATCAGACTTGTCGAGATCATTGGATCGGTGGAGTGAATGGGATACCGCAGCTCAAGTGAATTATTGACGCCTGAAGAGGTTCTGCTCCGCTACACGGGCGGACCAAAGACGGGTCTATTTACGGACGGCTCCTGCGAAGGGAATCCAGGACCCGGCGGCTGGGGGTTCGTATGGGTCGATGAGGACCGCATCGTCGAAGAAAAGAACGGCACGGATCCCTCCACCACGAACAATCGAATGGAACTCGCGGCGTTGATCGCCGCCTACCAGATGTTGCCCGAAGACAGTCAAGTCACCGTTTATTCAGACAGCCAGCTCTGCGTCAAGACCGTCAACGAGTGGGCGGCCGGTTGGGAGAAACGCGGTTGGCGTCGAAAATCTGGCCCGATCGCGAATCTCGAATTGGTTCGCGAACTCTACGCGCTCGCCAACGCCCACGCGGGCGTCACCCTCGCCTGGATCCGGGCCCACGATGGCTCGCGCTGGAACGAATACGCGGACGCGCTGGCCTCTGCCTACATGCGCGACTGAGCGCGCGCTTCGACCAACCCTACGAGCTCGCGCTTGGACCAGCCGTGCGAGCGAGCGCTTGGGCTGCCCATACGAGCGGGCCCGCATCACTCGCGTTCAGCGGCGAGCAGGCGCGGCTTTCCCGAGTTTGACGATCCACTCGAAGGCCGATTTTTCGAGCGGCATCACCGACAACCGCGAGTGGGTGACGAGCGGAATCTGCGAAAGCTTCGGGTCCGCCTTGATCTGCGCGAGCGTCACCGGAACCGAGAGCGGCTTCAGCGGCGCGACGTCAACCACCACCCAGCGATCGTCGTCGGTGGTCGGATCCTGGTAGGCGCTTCGGGTCACTTTTGCGACACCGACGACTTCCTTTCCCTCGTTGGAGTGGTAGTAGAGCACATGGTCGCCAACTTTCATCTCGCGCAGGTTGTTTCGCGCCTGGTAGTTGCGCACACCATCCCAGTAGGTGGAACCATCCTTGACGAGATCGTCCCACGAGTATTTGAACGGTTCGCTTTTTACGAGCCAATGAGCACGGGCCATGTTGCGTTCCTCTGCAAATTTGGGCGGCCGACGGTATCACAAAACGGGGACAAACCTGTCACCGGCAATACCACGACACTAGAGAAAATTTTCGCCAGCGGTACCACACCCTCGGAGCGAAACGAAGTCGGCGATCTAACAACCTCTCGTTGAACCGTAGCGGGCGAATACCCAGCGCTCGTGGCTGCAATTGGCGGGCCTCATTCGTCAGCGAATTGGTCGGCTCGCGCTCGCACGATCTCGCCGAACTTCTCGCAATCTGGAAAGATCGTGCGCTCGGTCGCCTCAGCGCGGAGGGTGAGGGCCCGGAGCATGATGAGCGTGTCCCCACTGCGATCGATTCTCCAGTCGGGGAATTGGAAGTTTTCTTGCGCGAGGCGCGCGCGTGCTTCGTTTTCGAACGCCCAGAGTTCGACGCTACAGACCTGCGAGGCACCAGTCGATCTGCGCGTGTAGTGACGGGTTCGCTGTGCGACGACGCCCCATTCGACGAGATCCGGATCCCCCGTTGGATCTTGCGGCATTTCTTCCACGATCTCCCAATCGAAGCCCACGTCACTCTGGTCGGGCAACGTCCACTGGAGCCTCTCGTCGGGCGACGTGATCTCGCTGAGATCGGGCTTCTTTTCCTTCGCGAGCGTGGCCGCCGACGGAGCGCGATCCACGCGACCCTTCAGGTTGTGTGGCTTCGCGTTGGGGCACGCGCTGCGCTCATTTACGAAGGTCACTTTCCCGGCGGCATCGACACACTTGAAGATTTCTGAGGTCGCCGGCGCAGCAATCAACGCGACCGGCGCGAGTGCGATGAACAGTGCGCGTTTCATTCCGCGAGCTTCTCAAAGGCCTCTCGGACTTCCCGAGGAGCCTGAACGAGTTCGATCAGCACGCCAGCGCCGCCGATCGGCGAAGCCTCGTTGCCCTTTGGGTGGATGAAGCAGATGTCGAATCCCGCGGCGCCCTTGCGCACGCCACCGGGCGTGAAACGGACGCCGTTTTGTTCGAGCCACTCGACGGCTGCGGCGAGGTCGTCGATCCAGAGCCCAACGTGATTCAGCGCGGGATCGTGGACCTTCGGCCTCTTGTCGGGATCGATCGGTTGCATGAGATCAACTTCGACCTTGAGGGGCCCCGAACCCGCGACCGCGATGTCTTCGTCGACATTTTCAGACTCGCTCACGAAATCACCGACGACCGTCAACCCGAGCATGTCGATCCAGAGCTTGCGAAGAACGGCCTTGTCGGTCGCCCCGACTGCGATCTGCTGGATGCCCAATACGCGAAAGGGTCGGTCACTCATGGTTGGGTCGGTCACTCACGGCTGGCTCGGTGGTTGCTCACAATGGGCTCCGTCTGTCAGTCACGATTGACTCCTGGCCGCTCATTGAACCGGGCCATCCGAGGACCCAGAGCGTCCTTTATAACCTCTTCCGAGCAGATAACGCTCGCTACTTCCAGGGCGCGTGGCGCTCGGTTTGACGGATTTCGCGGTCTCGAATTCGCCCCGCAGCCGGCGATCGACGAGCGCGGCATCCGGCCCTTCGAGGATCTTGACCAGGAGCGTTCCGCCAACGCGCAGAAGGTCGCCGAGCAGGGCTTCGACACCCTCCAGCAGGGCGCCCTCCCGGGCCTGATCGACCGCGCGGATGCCAGTCAACTTGGGGGCGGCATCGCTCAAGACAACGTCGGCGAGGCCGCCGAGTCTGTCAATAAGTTCTTTTGTAACACTGGCTTGCGTGATATCTGAACAAAATGCGATCACGTTCTCATTTTCGATCGCAGGGTCGATCGCGGCCAGATCGACCCCGACCACGCGCCCCTTCGGACCGACCCCTTCAGCGGCGACCTGTAGCCAACCGCCCGGCCAGCAGCCGAGATCGATCACCCGCTGGCCCGGCCGCAGAAGACGCTGGCTCTTTTGGATTTCGAGCAATTTGTAGGCGGCGCGAGACCGGTAGCCTTCGCGTTTGGCGCGCTGGTGAAAGTGGTCTTTGCGGTTGTAGGGCGTCACGGTGATCGCTCGATCTGGTGGCACCGCGGGAGAATCAGGAGCCGCTTTAGCCCTTGACGGTCTGTCGCACCCGGACGATCGCGTTGTTGTGGCCGGGGACCGAACCGTTCACGAACAGCAGACCCCGCTCGGCGTCGACGCGCGCAATTTCGACATTGATCGTCGTGACCTGCTCGTTGCCCATTCGCCCGGGCATCTTGAAACCCTTGAAGACGCGGCCCGGATAGCTGCCCGCGCCAATCGATCCGCCGTGGCGAAACGCCTCGTGGGTACCGTGAGTGCGCCGCATGATCGCAAAGCCGTGGCGCTTGACGACGCCGGCCGTCCCGCGCCCCTTCGAGGTTCCGGTCACGTCGACGCGCTGGCCCTTCTCGAAGATTTCAACCTTGATCTCTTGGCCGACCTCGTAGCCCTCTGCTTCTTTGGCGCTGATTCGAGATTCCGCGAGGTGCCGCTTCGGGGCCACGCCGGCCTTTTTGAAGTGCCCCTGCTGGGCGTTGTCCACACCCGACGGGCGGCGGTCGCCGAAGCCGAGCTGAATGGCCGTGTAGCCATCCGTTTCTTCGCTTTTCTTCTGAATCACGAGGTTCGCCGACGCGTCTAGTACCGTTACCGGTATCGCTCGGCCGGATTCTTCGAATATCTGGGTCATGCCGATTTTTCGGCAGAGCAACTCGATCGACACGGGATTTATCTCCAGAGCGCCCAGTGGGCGGTGTTGGGAAAAGGCGCGACAAGATAGGGGATTTGAGCGGTCTGTCGACCCTCGCCGCCTCAGAGCGCCCCGCGGGCGAATCTCCCCGCGAGGTGCCCGGACCCGCTCATTCGACCAGCTTCGCACGCTCTTCCGCGACGATCTCCTGGATGAGGCCGACCGAAAGGGGCCGCACCATCGCCTCGATGCCTCCCCCCGCTTCCTGCATCAACGACGGCATCACCTCGATGCTCTTGCGCCCGACCGGGGTGCGGTAGAAGGCGAGCATTTGCCGGAGTTCCTCCTCGCTGAAGGTCTTGTCGTAAAGGGGCAGGTAGACGGCTTCGATGATCTGCGAGAAGTTGAGCCTCTCTGTGAACAGCTCGCGGAAGCGCTCTGCGAACGCGTCGAAATCCGCGAGCTGAACGAGCAGCAGTTGGCGCTGCTCCTCCGATAGATCGGTCTGCTCGGACGCCGCAAACTCCATCATCTGGGGATAGGTGGGCCGCATTTGCATCAGCTCCACGACGCTCTGCTGATCGCGCATCTGTTCGGCCATCCCAACGACCCCGACGATCGTGAGCAGCTCGCGAATCGTCTGCTGTTTCGATTCCGTGAGCTCCGCGTCGCTCTTCGCAGGTTGCATCAACGCGCTGACCACCAGGACCGAAACACCGACTGTTCGGATTCGCACCATCACCTCCGCTCTTCTCGAACGCATACTCATACCCTCACACCCGCTCGCCGCGGATACGCAAATTCAGTCTCGAACAGTCGATACCGCATCGACAGAAAGCCTCCAGTCGGGGCCGAGATGACGACCGGCTACACTCCCCGGGAGGCCTCGTATCCTCGGTCGTTCGCGCACCCCCGCCGTTCGATTGAGGCGGCGGGGATTTTTGCGTGCACCACGCGCCGGTAGTGGCGGGAGGATCCAGCGACCCCGATGGAAGAGACCGCGGCAAGCGAGCCGATCCACGAGGATCTCGACGGTGTTGCTCGGCGCATCGCGGCGCGAAGTGGCGTGGTGCATCTCGCAGGCTTGCGGGGCGGCACAGCGGCCGTCGTCGGGGCAAGGCTCGTTACCCAGCTCGGTAACGCACCCGCTCTCTTCGTCGCCCCAAACGCCAAGGCCTGCGACGCACTCGTCCAGGATCTCTGCGCGGCACTCGGTGAGCCCGCCGAAGGTGGGCGCGTGCACGCGTATCCAAATCACGACACCCACCCCTACGAGCGCTTCTCCCCGCAACCATTTCTCGTCGCGCAGCGGATGAACATCCTGTATCGCTGGTTGGCGAGCGCGCAATCGGATGCGCGCACCGAACCCGCACCCATCGTGGTCGCGCCGTGGACCGCGCTCGCGCTGCGTGTTCCCGCTCGCGAAGTCGTGCGCGGTCGTACAGTTCACCTCGAGGTCGGTCAGACCACAGATCGCGATGCGCTCGTCGAGACCTTGGTTTCCGCGGGCTACGCGCGGATGGCCCTCGTCGAGGAGCCGGGCGAACTCGCCGTGCGCGGAGGCATCCTCGACATCTACCCCCCCAATCGCGCGCATCCGATTCGCATCGAGTTGTTGGGCGACGAGGTCGAATCGATACGCGAGTTCGACGAAGTCTCGCAGCGATCGCGAGATGCGCTCTCCCACATCGTCGCACCCCCTCCACGCGAGCTGATCATCAGCCGATCGCTCGTCGTCGATCGGTCCGAAAAAATTCGCGAACTCGCCGTCGAACAGGATATTGCAAATCGCGCGGTCGACGAATTACTCGACTCCCTGCTACGCGGACACATTCCGCCGGGCGCCGAAGCACTCGCACCACTTCTCCAGCCAGCCATCGAAACGGTGTTCGATTTCCTCCCCGACGACACCTTGATCGTCATCGACGATCCGGAAGCCGGCCGTGACCGCATGCGGCAATACGCTTTGGATGCGGAGGAAAATTACGAGGTCGCGATCGAAAGCGGTCGGGTGGTATCGAAAACGAGCGAACTCGCGCTCTCACCCGAAGAAGTAGAGCGCGAGATGTTCGCCCACAAGCCGGTCTTGCTGGATCGCCTGGACGTCCTCGACCTCGATGCCGAGGGCGAACACCTCTCGCTTCGCTGTGGCGGCCACGACATCCTCCGCGGCGAGCTCAACAAGGCGCGCAGCAGCGATCGCGCACTCGAACCGCTCGTCGAAGCGCTCGCTCAATGGTGTGACAAGGGTTGGCGAACCGCGCTCTGCGTTTCTTCGCTCTCCGGCGCAGAACGCCTGCGCCATCTGTTGAGCGGGTACGGGCTCGAAGTCCGAATTGCCGAGAAACCCCGGCCCGCGTCGCGTTGGTCGTCACCAGGGCGCGTCGAGATTCGCGTGTGCGATTTCTCGGAGGGTTTCGTCTATCCGTCGGAACAGCTGGTCGTACTGACGGAAGAGGCGATCTTCGGCCCGCGCCAGCGCCGCCGGACGCGCGCGCAGTGGCCCGACGGTGCAAGCGTGGAGGGTCTCGCGCAACTCGAGAACGGTGACTACCTCGTCCACGCCGAGCACGGAATCGGCACCTACCGCGGGCTCGTCGAGCTCGATCTCGGAATCGCCAAGGGAGAATTCCTTCGACTCGAATACCAGGACGGTGATCGACTCTTCGTTCCCGTTCATCGCCTGAGTGTGATCCAGCGTTACAGTGGATCAGACGGCCACACCCCGCGCATCGACAAGCTCGGCGGCATCAGCTGGGAAAAGGCGAAGAATTCCATCAAGAAGAGCCTGCGGGTCATGGCCCACGAGTTGCTCTCGATACACGCGGCTCGTGAACTCACGCCGGGTCACGCGTTTGCGGGGCGCGATCGTCACCTAGAAGAATTCGAAGCGACTTTTCCGTTCGAAGAAACCGCCGACCAGGCGGCAGCAATCGAAGACGTGCTCGCCGATCTGCAACGCCCCAAGCCGTCGGACCGGATCATCTGCGGCGACGTAGGTTATGGAAAGACCGAGGTTGCCGTGCGCGCGGCGTTTCGGGTGGCGATGGACGGCAAACAGGTGGCCGTCCTGGTTCCCACGACGATTCTCTGCCAACAACACGAAGAGACCTTCAAGGAGCGGTTTGCTGGACATCCGATCGAAATTGAATCGCTCTCGCGATTTCGCAGCACAAAGGACGCGAAAGCGGTCATCGAGCGGTTGGCGGACGGGAGCGTGGACATCGTGATCGGAACCCACCGCCTGCTGCAGAAGAACGTCCGCTTTCGCGATCTCGGTTTGCTCGTCATCGATGAGGAACATCGATTTGGTGTGACCCACAAGGAGCGAATCAAACAGCTCAAGAAGACCATCGATGTCTTGACGCTGACCGCGACACCGATACCGCGAACGCTTCAGATGGCGTTCAACGGAATCCGTGATCTGTCGGTGATCAACACGCCGCCCGCGGACCGGCTGGCCATCCGCACCCAGATATGCCGCTTCTCGGACTCCCTGGTCCGTGAAGTCATCCTCCGGGAGTTGCGCCGGGGCGGCCAAGCTTTCTTTGTCCACAACCGGGTGAAGACGATCGAAGCGATGTACAGCCGCCTCTCCCGTATCGTTCCCGAAGCCAAGATCATTGTCGCGCACGGGCAAATGAAGGAACGGGAGCTCGAAGATCGAATGCTCCGCTTCATGCACGGCGAGGCAGACGTACTGCTCTGCACAACGATCATCGAGAGTGGCATCGACAATCCGCGCGCGAATACGATTTTGATCGATCGCGCAGATACCTTCGGCCTCGCGCAGATCTACCAGTTGCGCGGGCGCGTGGGTCGAAGCAAGCAGCGCGCCTATGCGTACCTGATGATCCCGGGTTCCGAAGATGCGCTCACCCCCAATGCGAGGCGGCGACTCGAAGCGATCCAGGACCTCAGTGAACTCGGCAGCGGATTCCGCCTCGCAAATATGGACCTCGAAATTCGGGGCGCGGGAAACCTGCTGGGAGCCGCGCAGAGTGGCTGCCTCGCGACGGTCGGCTACGAGACCTACCTCGCCATGCTCGAAGAGGTGATGGATGAGTTGCGCGGTAAATCGCATGAGGCCGAGATCGACCCGGAGATTCGCCTGCCCGTGACCGCGCGGTTGCCGGAATCCTACGTGAGCGCCGTGAGTCAGCGTCTGGTTCTCTACAAACGCCTCGCGAGTTGCCGCGACGACGACGAGATCGAACGGATTCGGGACGAACTACTCGACCGCTATGGATCGCTGCCCGAAGAAGCCGAGAATCTCTTCGAGGTCATCCGATTGAAAACGCGTGCGCGCAAGCTCGGCATTGCGGCGATTGATTTTGCAAAGGGCGAAATCGTGCTCACCGCTGCGGACCAGAGCAAGGTCGATCCGCAGCGGCTTCTCGATCTACTCAAGCAAGCTGGCGCCGGGATGCGCGTGGCACCCGACCGCAAGATCTACGCGCGCGTACCGAAAGCCGAGCCCGCAGAGTTGTTCGTCGCGGCCCGCAATCTGCTCGCCAACCTCGGCGCAGCCTGACGGCGGGTTCCCGCCGAAACCGCGCTCAGGTGCGCTTCATATCCGCGGGAACGACCGTGGTGCCTACCGCGCGGCATACGAGTACCGGCTCCTTGAGCACGTCCGCCGCCGAGTCGTTGACGTCGGGTCGGACTGCGATGACCTTGTAGGCTTCGAACTCGCAGCGGCGCGACGTGTTGCCCACCTTCACGATGCGGCCCTTTGCCTCGATGAAGTCCCCGCTGTAGACAGGGGCCAGAAAGTCCACTTCGTGATAGGCGCGAAACAGGCCTTCATCGCCATCTTGCTGAATTGCGAGGTCGGTAATGAGGTCGCCGAAGATCTCCAGCATCTTGGCACCGGGAACCAGGTTGCCCCCGTAGTGGGCATCGCGGGCAGACATGCGAACCCGGATCGTCGCTTCTTTGGACATCAACTTTCTCCTATTTCGTCTTTGGCAACCGCGAGTGCATCCACAGCAACCGCGCGCCCACCGGTTATGATGATGGGATTGGCTTCAATTTCGATAATTCGATCGGACAGATCTTCTGCGAGCCACGCAAAGCGTTCGACGACACCGGTGAATTCTTTCAATTCGGAATCGGACAGCTCGATGGATGCATCGGCCGCCGCGCTCGACGCGATTTCCGCCGCCTCTCCGCCACGCAGGGGAAGCAGGTTGAATGCGGTTTCTCCGGATACGCCCCCACCACCGCTGCGCACCGTCATCGCGGGCCCGTAGATCGGATCCACCGTCACGCCGATCAGGAACTCCGGCCCGGCCGCGAGTTGCTCCTGCACCAACAATCGAGTCGCGTCGACACCCATTTCGCGCGCGCGGTCCTGCACGATCTGCGCGGCGTCCTGCACCGCAGTGGGTGTATCGAGGCTCAGCTTCACGAGGCCCTCGCGCGCCTTGTGGGGCACCTCGGCGCAGACCAGTTTGACGACGATGCGGCAATCGATTTCGCGGGCAAACGCCGCCGCTTGCTCGGGATCGCTGACGACCGCTTCACGCGGCCTCTCGATCCCGTATTGGGTGAAAATCTCGGCGGCCTGCACCTCGTCCAAAATTCCCGGCGCGACCGAAACATTCGGATTGGCGACAGTCCGCTCGGCGATGGGCTGGCGTTCCCGAGAAATTTCGTAGAGGCCAGCAATCGCAGTCGCCGCGGAAGCGTGCCCTTGAAGCAACGCCACGCCCTGCTTGCTGAGCAATTCTCTGGTTTCACCCGTGTAGGAGAGGGGGGTCGCCAGCACAGAGATCACGGGCTTTCCGCTCTGCCGCTGAGCCTTTCCCGCGTGGGTGAGAATCGTCGTGAGATCGGAGTCGCCGGGATGCGACCGACTCGGAGCGACATCAATCACGACCATGCCCACTTCGGGGTCGGCGACCAACACATCGATCGCTTCGCAGTAGATCTCATTGTCGAAGATCGCCTGGCCGGTCACGTCGAGCGGATTGCGCGGTTCGCTGAATTCCGGAAGAACCTTGGATAGCTTTTCATTGGTTGCCGCGCTGAATTTTTCGAGCGGCACCCGAACGTCGTTGAGCGCATCGGCGAAGAGTGTGCAGTTTCCGCCGGACTGCATGGCGGCCGCGAGTTTTCCCTTACAACGCCCCGGGGCCTTCTCCAACAACAGAGAGGTTTCGAACAACGCGATTGGATCGTATACGACGACAGCACCGTGACGTCGAAGCATCGCATCACGCAATGTCGTGTCTCCGAGGAGTTCTCCCGTGTGGGCGATCACCGCAGCTTTCGCGGCTTCGCCCGCAACGCGCGGGCAACAGATGACAACCCCCTTGCCGGCGCGGTTCATCGCTTCGAGCCCCTTCGAGAGGCCACCGATGTCGCGAATGGTCTCGATGTAGCAGGCCGCAACGGTCGTCTCTGAATCGCTCGCCGCCCACTCCAAGAGCTCACCAATTCCGAGCGTGGCTTCGACACCCACACCGGCTGCGACGCGGATACCAACGCCGCGATCTCCGGCCATATGGATGAACGTCCAGGCCGCGGTACCACTTTGGGAGAAGACCGAAATCGAACCGGCCGTCGAAGCCATCGGCATCTCGGCACCGTAGGCGGCGACTCGGCCGGGATAGTTGATGAAGCCCTCGACGTTTGGCCCGATCAGCGTGACGCCGGCCTCGGCTGCCGCCGCCGCGAGTTGGATCTGGAGTTCGGCGCCTGCGGGGCCCGCGTCGCGAAAGCCGCTCGATACCACCATGACGCCGGGAACACCGGCCGCACCGCACGCCTTGACGGCCTCGATCGCAGCCGCAGCGGGAATCGCGATGATCGCGAGTTCTGCCGGTTCGGGTGTCTCAGCCAGGCTCGCGTAGGCGGTCTGATCCCAGACCGTCGTGCGGCGCGGGTTGATGGGAAAGATCGCCCCCGGAAAGTCCAGCGCTTTGAGGTTGGAGTAGATTTCCTTGGTCCACGAACTGGCGCGATCGCTCGCGCCGACGATCGCGATCGTCTTGGGATTGAAAATCGAGTCCAGTCGTTTGCTGATCATGGGGGAATTCTCTCGTACGGGTTGGGGTGGAGTGGCTCGTCGAGTCGCAGAATGCGGCGAGCCCTGCCGCTGTGTTGCGCGTTGCGGATGTTTTACATCCTGCGGAGCACAGCCAGTTTTCAGAATCCTCTGTTCTTGCAGCTCTACCTTTCTAACATTTTGGTTTTATTAAGTAAATATCTATGTTTGGGAGAGGTCGCCAACACCTTGATCGAGAATGGAAGAATCTCGTAAATGTTGAAAATAGTTAACAACTTAACGCTTTGGAGGCAACGCGAGAAGCGCTCCGCGCAGATCCCAGCCCTCCTCACGGGCCGTGGCGCGAAGCGCCTCGATCCGATCGGCGTTGACGGGATGGGTGGAAAAATAGCCCGCGAGTGCGCCCTCCAAGAGCCCGTCGGGCTCGGGGAGGTGCTCGAAGAACACTTCGGCTCCCGAAACGTGACCGTACTCGGCGGCCAGTAGAGCGAGCCCGAAGTGGTCTGCCTCAATTTCTCGATCTCGGTCGGCCTCGCGCTGGGCGAGCTGGCCAGCCAATGACGCGAGCTGAACCGCGCTGCCGCCACCGCCCAGACCGACAGCGACCAACAACAGCGAGAGCGCGGCGCCGCGTCCAAGGCCGCGCAAGTGGTCGCGGTTGTGGAAGTGCCCAAGCTCGTGGCCTAGCACGAAAGCGAGTTCGTTCTCGCTCTCGACCCTTTCGAGCAAGCCCCGGGTCACCGCGATCACTCCGCCCGGAAGCGCCACGGCATTCGGCTCGGATTCGTCCCAGATCGCGATTTCGTACGCGTAGGGATTGTCCGGCCAATGGCTCACCATCCGGTCCAGCAGCGGTTCGAGCAGCCGTTCGCGCGGAGAGGCCGTCTCGTCATCCTCGAAGCCACGATCGAACCAATTGGAAAACAGGCGCACCTCGAGTTCGATCGGGATGTGAGGCGCAGCGAGGTCGACCCCGACAGCAATCACCACGACCAATGCGACGGTGACTCCGACGATTCCCGCCCCGAGCAACAGGGCTTCGCGCAGCGGATGCGCGCGCGAAACATTGATTCCATCCTTCGGTAGCGATGGATCAAATTTCACGGAGCGTCGACGAGCTTGAGGCCGGTTCCGAACACGAGTACCTCGATGCCTGCAACGCTCTCGGATTTTCGCGCGTTGGCGATCCGGCAGGTTTCGATTCGGACATTGATGATCGCGTGATAGCCCCGCTCGGCGGCTTCTTCCTTGACGCGCAGCAGCGCTTCGCGGCGCGCGCGATCGAGCAGCGTCTCGTAAGATTTGATGCGGCCTCCGAAGATCATCTGCAGTCCCGAAATAAATCGCTTGAAGTAGTCGACAGAGACGACGACGCTTCCTGCAATCAAACCACTGTCCGTGACCTGCCAGCTCGGAGGAACATTGCGAAAGGTAATTGCGGGGAGACTCCGCCAGCGCAACTCACGCTCGCGGATGGACGCGTAGTGGCGTCGCTCGAGGGTCGTTCCGGTGAAATAGGCCACGACCAGGAGCACCAGTGGAATCCCAAACTGGATGGATAATTCTACGATCGGATCCATTCCTATTCGACCTTGACCGCGGTGCCGTAGGCGAAGAGTTCGGCTGCGCCCTGCGCGACGGAGCTCGTCGAAAAGCGGACGTTCACCACGGCGTTCGCCCCGAGAGATTCCGCCTCCTTGACCATTCGAACGATCGCCTCCTCGCGCGCTTCCGAAATCAGCTCCGTATAGGCTTTGAGTTCACCACCGATGATGTTCTTGAAGCCTGCCAGAATGTCCTTGCCGATGTGCTTTGCGCGCACCGTACTTCCCGACACCACGCCGAAAAATCCCGTGATCTGTTTTCCGGGGACTGCCTCGATATTGCTGAGAATCACCAATCACCTCCTTGTGATGGATCGATCGAGCTGCGGTGAGTTCGGCTCGGCCGCCGGAACCCTGGGTTCAGAAGTTCAGCCTAGCGTGACGACAGTTGGGATCCCAGCAACCCGGAACCTGGAAGGCACCGCGGCTCTCTTATCAACAGCTCTCTGGCATCGTCCGAGCACGGCGCCCGAGCTACCATTAAAGGCCTTGGTTCGATCGTCTTTCGGGCGGCTGCCCGACATCCCGCAGGGGGGCTCGATGCGACGCATTATCCCGTGGATTGCCACGGGGGCACTTCTCGTAGCCTCGTCGGTCTCGTCCGATGAGATCCTGGTCGACGGCATCGCGGCTCAGGTTGGAGGAGACGTCGTCCTCTTCTCCGAAGTACTCGCGATGGTCACCGAAGGGGAGCGGCAGATGCGTGCTGCCGGTGCGCCGGAAACCCAGATCGCGGCGCTGCGCGCCCAGGGACTCGAGCGACTGATCGAAGACAGATTGATTCGTAACGAGGTGAAGCGGATGGAGTTATACGCTTCCGATAACGAGATCGATGAAACGATTGCAATGATCGCAGGCGATAATGGGCTCACACCCGAAGAGCTCGAGCAGAGCGTGGTTGATCAGAATCTCGATTTCGAGGATTACCGCGAGCAAATCAAGGAAAAGATCGAGTATCAAAGAGTCATCCAGGTATCGCTGATGTCGAAAATCGAAGTCGAGGAGACTGCCGTTCGCAGGCTCTACGATCAGCGCTTCAAAGATCAACCGGAAGGTGGAAATCAGGTTCATTTGCGCCAACTGCTGGTTCCGACTGGCACGGACAAGAGTCTCGATGCGGCTTGTGCCGAAGTGAGTGCCGCGGCCGCGAAGATCGCCGCCGGAGAATCGTTCGAGGCGGTGGCTTCCGAGCTTTCGGTGACCGCACCAGAGCAGGGCGGAGACATCGGCTGGCTGCACGCATCATCTCTGGCGGACTGGATGGCCGAACTCGTAGCGAAACTCGAACCCGGTGAGGTCAGCCCCGTCAACCGGCAGCCTTTCGGATGCAACCTGCTCAAACTCGTCGAGAGGAGAGCTTTCGAGCGGATCAGCTACGAGACCGCGCAGCCACAGCTTTTCAGAGAAGTCCAGCAGATGATGATGGAGACAGAGTTCGTGGACTGGATGGAGGAGCTCCGAAAACACATCTTCATCCAGCGCTACGGTTACTTCGCGGACGCCGCCAGAATCGATGCCTTCTCCACAGACCCCGATGACATGGAGAAGGGTGCACTATTCCAGTGAGCGCTGAGGCCTCATCGCTCACGCACATCCTGATTCGAGGCGCTCGCGAACACAATCTGACCGACTTCGACGTCTGCATCCCGAGAGACAAGCTCGTCGTCATCACTGGCCTGTCGGGCTCCGGAAAATCTTCTCTCGCGTTCGACACGATCTACGCAGAGGGCCAACGTCGCTACGTAGAATCTCTTTCCGCCTACGCGCGTCAATTTCTCGAACAGATGGCGAAGCCCGACGTCGATTCCATCGACGGACTATCTCCCGCAATCGCCATCGAGCAGCGTACTAGCGGCAAGAGCCCTCGGTCCACAGTCGCAACCGCAACCGAGATCTACGACTACCTCCGACTCCTCTACGCGCGAATCGGCTTGCCCCACTGTTATCGATGCGGCAAGCCGATTTCCAGCCAGACCATCCAGCAGATGACGGATCGCGTAATCGCTTTGGGGAGTGGAACCAAGCTGCAGATCCTCGCGCCCGTGATCCGAGGGAGAAAGGGCGAACATCGCAAGGAGCTTCAGGAACTTTCCAAGCAGGGATTCGTACGGGTGCGCATCGATGGCGAAATGCGCGAACTCGCCGACGAGATTTCGATCGCGAAACAATCAAAGCACGACATCGACGTCGTCGTAGACCGAGTCGTCGCCAAGAACGAAGCGCGGAGGCGCATCGCCGAGTCGATCGAGACAGCCGTGCGGCTTTCGGGCGGCCTCGCCACCATCGACGTGGGTCCAGGGCAACAGGAGTGGCTGCTCTCCGAGCACAGCGCGTGTGTCGAATGCGGAATCTCCTACCCGGAGATCGAGCCGCGCTCGTTTTCCTTCAACAGCCCTCATGGAGCCTGCCCGCGCTGCAGTGGGCTCGGGACGCACGACGAATTCGATGCTGCTCTCGTCGTATCCGATGCATCGCGGCCGATTTCACAAGGCGCGATCGAACCCTGGAGCGGTCGGCGGATTCCCGCCTACTACCGGCGTCTGCTCGAAGCGCTCGGCGAGCACTACGCGATCTCTCTCGAAACACCCTGGCGCGAACTTCCCCAAAACGCGCGCGACGGAATTCTTTTCGGCACGAGCGAAGAAATCAGCTTTGCACCAGAGAAGAGCGGGGGCAAGGGAGCAATCAAACGCCACTGGGATGGCGTGATGGGGGAACTCGATAGGCGCTACGCGCGCGACGACGAAGCCGGGCGCAAGAAACTCTCGCGTTTTCGATCGCCCCGCAGTTGTCCGGATTGCGGCGGATCGAGACTTCGAATCGAAGCTCGAAGCTTTCGAGTGGGTGGCGAATCGATTTCCGAGCTGACGCAGCAATCCATCGCAGATGTGGCGATCTTCTTCGAGCGCCTCCAACTTTCGGCTGCAGAAAACGCGATCGCAGAGAAGATCGTCGTCGAGATCCGAGACCGATTGCGTTTTTTAACGGATGTCGGCCTCGGCTACCTGACACTCGATCGCGGCAGCGCGACCCTTTCAGGCGGCGAAAGCCAGCGCATCCGCCTCGCGACCCAGGTCGGCGCCAGCCTGATGGGGGTTCTCTACATCCTTGACGAACCCTCAGTCGGCCTGCACCCAAGAGACAACCAGAGATTGCTCGAGACACTCACGCGGCTGCGTGACGGGGGCAATAGCGTAATCGTCGTGGAGCACGACGAGGCGACGATTCGCTCCGCAGATTTCGTAATCGATATGGGACCTGGTGCGGGGATTCACGGCGGACAGATCGTCGCACTCGGAACACCCGCAGAAATTGCCGAGAGCGAGCACTCGATTACCGGCGACTATCTAGCTGGAAAGCGCCGCATTCGTGTGCCGAAGCAGCGCAGGTCTCCCGATGATCGGGCGTTGATCCTCGAAAATTGCCGAGGTCACAACCTGAAGAATCTCGATGTGAGAATCCCGCTGGGCCTATTCACTGCCGTGACCGGAGTCTCCGGTTCTGGAAAATCGACTCTGATCAATGGCACCCTCTACCGCGCACTGGCCGCTCGCCTTCACCGCGCCGAGTCGCCGGCGGCTCCTTTCGATCGAATTCTGGGCCTCGAAATGATCGACAAGGTGGTGGACGTGAGTCAGGCGCCGATTGGACGAACACCGCGCAGCAATCCCGCCACCTACACGGGCGCGCTCTCCATCATCCGCCAGCTCTTTAGCCAAGTCCCCGAAGCGCGGATTCGCGGTTATGCGCCGGGGCGCTTCTCGTTCAACGTGAAGGGAGGCCGCTGCGAAGCCTGCCAGGGCGACGGAACCCTGCGCGTGGAGATGCACTTTCTTCCGGACATTTTCGTGAGGTGCGAAGAGTGCATGGGCCGCCGCTACAACCGCGAGACACTGGAGATCCACTACAAGGGTCGATCGATTGCAGACGTACTCGAAATGACAGTTGAGGAAGCGCTCGCATTCGCAGAAAACGTACCCTCTCTCAAGCGCACCCTTCAGACCTTGTTCGACGTTGGACTCGGTTATCTGGAGGTCGGCCAACCTGCGACCACGCTCTCGGGTGGTGAAGCGCAGCGCGTCAAGCTCGCAAAAGAGTTGGCGAAGCGCAGTACGGGTCGAACGCTGTATCTCCTCGATGAACCTACGACCGGACTGCATTTCGCAGATGTCGAACAGCTCTTGCGTGTGCTCGACCAATTGGTCGAGAAAGGCAACACGGTGGTCGTCATCGAACACCATCCGGATGTGATCAAGATGGCTGACTACGTGATCGATCTGGGTCCAGAGGGGGGCGAAGAGGGCGGGGAGATCATTGCTTCGGGAACACCGGAAGAGGTGGCCGCGAATTCGGCGAGCCACACCGGACGAGCGCTGCGAGAGGTCCTGTAGCCGAGCGGATGCGGACGGCATCCGACCGGGGCGCTGTCTCCGAGTTTGGCTGAAGTGAGCGGTGCCAGTGTTTCGTCCTCTCGCGCGCCCGAGGTCTTGGGTAGGGATTTTCCTCGAGGGAGCGCGGGGGCTTGGGTTCAGCCGAGGCCGAGGCGCCGGCGAATTCGCTCGGCGATGATGGCTTCGATTTGGGCTGGCTCGCCGTTGCCGGGCACGCGCTCGATGTACGTGCAGTCGAGGGCGTCGAAGACGGATGCAACGAGAGAGAGAAAGTCGCGGCGCTCGAAGACGCCTTCGATCTCGGACCCGCGCGCATGTATGCGCTCGAATGCGACCTTCGGATCGATCTCCAGCAGCAGGACGAGGTCGGGGATCGGAAATTCGTCTTCGCTGTCTGCGAGAATCTGCTCGTAGTCGAGCCCGCGTGCGCCCTGATAGGCGACGGTCGAAAGGTAGTAGCGGTCCGTCAGAATGATGCGATCGGCGCGCAGCGCGGGCTTGATGATTTCGTCCACGTGCACGCGCCGGTCTTCGACGAACCAGCTCAGTTCTTCCTCCGGTTCGAGCTCCTCGCCCGAGCGCGCCATCTCGCGAATTCGCTGACCACTCGGAAACTCGGTGGGCTCGCGAGTCGTGACGACATCGCAGCCGGCCGCGCGCAGGTGCGCGGCCAACAGATCGAGTTGCGTGCTCTTCCCGCTGCCGTCGAGACCTTCGAACGCGATCAGGCGCCCGCCGTTCACGGGTGTACGCCCGAAAACCGTTCACACAACGCGGAAACCGGATCGGCTCGGAACATCGAAGTCCTCGACACCGCTACGAAAATCCAATCGCGGCTGAGATCCACGGGTCGGCACGGCACTTGCTCTACAGGCGATGTGCTTTCGAGCACACCCGCCAACGCCCCTTCAAGGGACCGGGGGCCGGCGGGATTGGAGTCGTCGGGCAGAGACACTAGGTTCGGCGTGGAATATTCAGGGGTGAGTTCCACGTCGAGTTCCCGCCCGGCGGCTCCGCTTCCGAAATGGATCGGTGCAAAGAACACAGGCTTGCTTTAGCGCCACCCAAGCCGAGAGCATCGACGATCAGGTGATTGCCAGCACCAACAAAATGGCAATCACAAATCCGTAAATCGCAATCGATTCGATCAACACCATGCCAAGAATGAAGTTGGTGAACATCGGACCGGCCGCACCCGGGTTTCGCGCGATACCTGCAGTCGTGTTCCCGGCGGTCATTCCCTGGCCAATACCGCAGCCAAGCCCGGCAAGTCCGATGGCGAGCCCAGCGCCAAGCGCATAACCCCAGCTCCCGTCCGGGCTGCCAGTGCTTCCGTCCTCGGCACCGGCCACCATCGGCAGTGCCAAGAAAAACAAACTCCAAAGTACAGCCTTCCCAAAATTCTGAATCACGTTTTTCTCCTTGGTGAACGAGGATCTGGTACTCAACGCTCCCCTTTAATGGGGTTCTTCAAGCGCCAATCCGATGTAGATCATGGTAAGCAGTGAAAAAATAAACGCCTGCAGAAACGCGATGACCACGCCTAGCCCCATAAATATCGCCGGGATGCCGATCGGAATCAGCATGATCCACACACCAATCACGGTGTGGTCTGCGAACATATTGGCAAGCAAGCGAATTGCCAACGTCATCATCCTCGCGAGATCAAGCGGAACCTCGATGATGATCATAAATGGAGCCAACACGCGTACTCGAAGTTCACGGCCGAAAACCCGCGGCCGCCACAAAACGGGGCCCATGAACTTGAGCGCGTAGTTGCCTTTGTGTCTGACGACGCCCGCCCACGTGTAGGCGACCCACGAGATAATTGCCCAACCGGCCGTCGTGTTGATGTCGGATGTCGCGCTACCCAAACCGGGAATCAGACCTAGTAGGTTCGACACCAGAATAAAGAGAAACATCGTGCCGATGAGGGGGAAATACTTACGCCAGTCTTCACCAATGCGATCGCGGGCAAGATTGGCGAGTGCCTCGATGAGCACTTCCATTAAATTTCGGATGGTCACGCCTTCATCAGGAAGGAGGCCGCCGCCCTCAGACGCAATCCGCCTCCGCACCAGAATTCCAACCAGAAGCAGCAGGGATGCGGAGAGGACCGCCGCCTGGATCACCCAGGGAACCTCATGCGAAAGAGGGGTGAAGATATTCACAAGTTCTCTCCCTCTGATCCTTCGATCTCTTCTTCTTCGCGCACCAGCCATGCATTCCAGCGATCCCAACTCGGATCATCGGGCTCAAGCGCCGGTGCATTTTCATTCACTGGTGGGCGTGTGCGCCAGGCTTCGAGAATCGTCGCCGGAACAACGAGTGACAGGCCGAGTGCCAAGCCGATCACGTTCGCCCCGAAGTAGACCGCCCCGACGATCCCGATTGCGAGCAGAACGAAACGGACTGCATATACCGCGCTCCACATCCGCTGCCCTGCAATTTCCCCCGAAAATAGGAGTTGGGCGGAACGCCGTAAACTGCGAAAGTTGACCGCTTCCAACGCAGCGCCGACAGCAACGCTGATCGCAAAAGTAGGCGACGCCACCACGAGTGAAGTCGCCACCGCACCGGCGGAAAATACAAGGCTCCAGCGCTCTATGGGATCAATGGTCACTTTTCGCTCTTTTCCTTCGACTCGCCGGTCGAACTCGAAATTGCGCCCTTCATCCAGCGGCCCAGCCGAATCAACCGCACGGTAAACGACACAAACCCCACCACGATTCCGATCAAAAGAAGTACGGGCGCGGTGTCTAGATATCCGTCGAGCCAATAACCAATGCCCGCCGAAATCAGAATCGCGATGACTGCCTCGAATGCGCCCTGGTAGACGGCGCCCTGTCGGCGGGCCTGCAATTCCTTTTCCTGCCGCGGGTCCGTCACAGTAAACGAGTGACCCGAAACGCGGCATCCCCCGGCAATCGCTTCGAATCGCGATCCCGGAGGACGGCGCGCATGCTAGCCAACGCTCGGGAGGGGCTCAACGCACCCTCGCGGCTTTCTTCATCGCGACCCGAGCGGCCACGAGTGCGGCGTCGATGTCCGCTGGCTTGTGGGCCAGCGAGGCGAATCCACACTCGTAGGGGGACGGTGCGAGGTAGATGCCCTGCTCGAGCATGCTCTGGAAAAAACGCTGAAAGCGGCCCGCGTGGGCTTTCTGGGCGTCTGCGAAGTTCTGGACCGGGCCCGGGTGGAAGAAGAAACCAAACGCGCCCCCGACCGCGACCGCGGTGAATTCGACCCCTATTTCCAGCGCGATCTCGCTGAGGCCGTCCGCGATTCGCCGGGAGGTCGCGCCGAGGCGCTCGTAGGCGCCGGCCTTGGCGAGCTCGCCGAGTGTGGCGAGCCCTGCCGCCATCGCGAGCGGGTTGCCAGAAAGCGTACCGGCCTGGTAGACGGGCCCTTCCGGCGCGACCTGGGCCATCAGATCTCGGCGGCCCCCATACGCGGCTGCGGGCAGGCCACCACCCACGATCTTGCCGAGACAGGTGAGGTCGGGCTTTACGCGGTAGAGCTCTTGGGCACCTCCCCAGGCGAGGCGGAACCCCGTGATGACCTCGTCGAAGATCAGCAGCGCGCCGGTGCGATCGCAGCACTCGCGCAACTCCTCGAGAAAACCAGGCAGTGGCGCCACGCAACCCATGTTGCCCGCGAGCGGTTCCACGATCACGCAGGCGATTTCGTCGCCCCAGCGATCGAAGGCCTGCCGGACTGCGCCCACGTCGTTGTAGGGCGCCTGAATGGTGAGATCCGCATAGCACTCGGGCACACCCGGTGAACCCGGGATGCCGAGTGTCGCAACCCCGCTGCCCGCACCGAGTAGCAGCGCGTCGACGTGACCGTGGTAGCAGCCCTCGAACTTCAAGACGCGCTCGCGGCCGGTTGCGGCGCGCGCGAGGCGCAGCGCGCTCATCGTCGCCTCGGTACCTGAGCTCACCATGCGAATTTTCTTCACGCTCGGCAGCGCGCTCGTGATGACTTCGGCGAGTTCGATTTCGAGCTGCGTCGGCGCACCGAAACTCGTCCCCGACGCCAGCGTCGCGCGCAGCGCCTTGAGGACGGACGGATTCGCGTGGCCCGCAATCAGCGGGCCCCACGATCCCACGAAATCGATGTACTCGTTGCCATCGACGTCCCAGATGCGACAGCCCTTGCCGCGCTCGATGAAACGCGGCACCCCGCCCACCGAACCAAACGCGCGAACGGGGCTGTTGACGCCGCCGGGGATCACGCGCTTGGCGCGCTTGAAGAGTTCCTTCGAACGTTCGGTGGTCACAGTTGGGTCTCTCGGGGCTAGCCGGCGAATCCGCAGGATTCGCTTGCGTCGTCTAGCAACCCCACTATGGGGTTGCTCGCCTAGCTGCCCTCGCCTCCGTCGGTCTCGCCCGGCTCCGCGCCGTTGGATCCTACTGCGGCGCCATTGCCCTTTGGCGCCTCGCTTTCGGTCGCCCCCTCGGGCGAGGGGACGTCCTCGTCGCGGTCGGCGACACGCGCCATCGAGGCGAGTCGCTCACCGCTGTCTAGATTCATGACGCGCACGCCCTGGGTAGCGCGACCCATCGTCGAGATGCCCTTGACGGGGCAGCGCAACACCTTGCCGCCGTCGGTAATCAGCATGACCTCATCGTCATCAACGACTTGCGCGACGCGCACGACCTTGCCGTTGCGATCGCTGGTCCGGATCGTGATGACTCCCTGGCCACCTCGGCGCTGGAGTCGATAATCCTCCAGCGGCGTCCGTTTCCCGAAACCATTTTCTGTAACGGTAAGGATCGTCGCACCCGGCGATAGGATTTCCATCCCGACAACCTCATCTCCCGCAGCCAGTGTCATCCCGCGCACGCCCGCCGCCGCACGCCCCATCGGCCGCACCTGTTCTTCGGGGAAGCGGATCGATTTGCCTCCCTGACTCGCGATGATGACCTCTTGCGATCCGTTCGTTCGACAGGCTGCGATCAACTCGTCCTCGGAATCGAGGTTGATCGCGATGATTCCGCCACGCCTCGGATTGGAGAACGCGGTCAGCGGCGATTTTTTGATCACACCCTTCCGGGTGCAGAGCAGTACGAAATCGCCAGTGACTTCGCCGAAACTCCGCACCGGCAGCGTGGCCTGGACACGCTCACCATCGGCAAGCTGGAGAACGTTGTTGAGCGCACGACCGCGCGCCGCGCGACCGAGTTGCGGCAGCTCGTGAACCTTCAGCCAATGGGCGCGGCCGCGGGTGGTGAAGAAGAGGATGTAGGCGTGGGTCGAGGCAACGAAAAGGCGCTCGACGAAATCCGCCTCGCGCGCCGCCATGCCCTTCACACCCTTGCCGCCACGCCGTTGCGCGCGGTACTGGGTCAGCGGATTGCGTTTGATGTAACCGCTGTTGGAAACCGTGACCACCATATCCTCTTCGACAATCAGATCTTCGGTGCTGATTCCCTCGACAGGGCCAACGAGTTCGGTCTTCCGGTCATCGCCAAAGCGATCGCTGATCTCCTGGATCTCCTTGATCGCCACGTCGAGAATTCGCGTGTCGCTCCCGAGCAGGTCCGCGAGGCCCGCGATCTTGGTGCGAATCCCCTCGAGTTCGTCGAGTACCCGCTGGCGCTCCAGCGCAGTCAGCGCCCGGAGGCGCATCTCGAGAATGGCGTTGGTCTGTCGCTCGCTGAGCTCGAAGCGCTCCATGAGTCGGCCGCGGGCGTCAGCCGTGGACTGCGAGGCGCGAATGATTGAAATCACTTCATCGAGGTTGTCGAGCGCGATCTCGAAACCTTCGAGTAGGTGCGCGCGCGCCTGGGCCTGGGCGAGGTCGTAGGTCGCGCGACGCACGACGACTTCAGTACGGAAGTCGAGGAAGTGTTGGAGCGCCTGCTTCAAGGAGAGCAGCTGGGGTCGGCCGTTCACGAGCGCGAGCAGATTCACGCCGAAGGTCGACTGAAGCGGCGTCTGCTTGTAGAGCTGATTGAGTACGATGTCGCCCTGCGCGTCGCGGCGCAGTTCGATGACGACCCGCATCCCTTCGCGATTCGATTCGTCGCGAAGGTCAGTGACGCCGTCGATCTTGCCCGCACGAACGAGGTCGGCGATCCGCTCGACGAGCGACGACTTGTTGACCATGTAGGGGATCTCAGTGATGACAATCCGCGGACCGCGTTTGCTCTCTTCAAATTCCGCGCGCGCGCGCACCGTAAGCAGGCCACGGCCAGTCGCGTATGCGGATCGAATGCCGTCGCTGCCGCAAATCATCGCGCCGGTCGGGAAGTCCGGCCCAGGGATTTTCTCGAGTAAATCATCTACCGTGCAGTCGGGATTGGTTGCCACGAGAACGATTGCGTCTGAGAGTTCGCGTAGATTGTGCGGCGGGATGTTTGTCGCCATACCGACCGCGATGCCCGACGATCCGTTGGCGAGCAGGTTCGGGAAGCGCGCTGGCAGGACGACCGGCTCCATGACGCCGCCATCGAAGTTCGGCACGAAGTCGACCGTCTCGCGGTCGATGTCCTGAAGCATTTCTTCGGCGAGGGCTTCGAGGCGTGCCTCCGTGTAGCGGTAGGCGGCAGCCGAATCGCCATCGATGGAACCGAAGTTGCCCTGACCATCGACGAGGGGATAGCGGAGCGAAAAGTCTTGAGCCATTCGCACCATCGAGTCGTAGACCGCGCTGTCGCCGTGCGGGTGGTAGTGCTTCAGGACCTCACCGACAACTCCCGCGGACTTCGAATAACTGCGGGAAGAGAGCAGCCCTTCTTGAAACATCGCGTAGAGGATTCGCCGATGGACGGGCTTGAGGCCGTCGCGCACATCGGGTAGCGCGCGGCTGATGATGACCGACATCGCATAATCGAGAAACGAGCGCCGGACCTCGTCTTCGATATTAACGAGCGGCTGGTTAAAATCCGGGGGAGCACCTCCTCCCGCATCAGCTCCAGCGGCGCCGTCTTCCGGTATTCTCGGTTCGTCGCTCACTGCAGTCGCTTCCTAGATATCGAGGTTCTGGACATCGAGCGCGTTGCGCTCGATGAACTCGCGGCGCGGTTCTACTTCGTCACCCATCAACGTCGTGAAGGCGATGTCTGCTTCGACGGCGTCGGGTACGCGCACTTGGAGCAGCGTCCGACGCTCTGCATCGAGTGTGGTGTCTGCGAGCTGGTCGGGATTCATCTCTCCGAGTCCCTTGTAGCGTTGGATGGAGAGTCCCTTCTCACCGATCTTCAGCAGGTATTCGAGAAGCGCGACCGGGCTGTCAATCTCCTCCGTCTCGGAATCACCCGAGCGATTGACGCGGAACGGACCGGATCCGATGCTGGTGATTTGAGCGTGGAGTTCCGCGAGGCGCACGTAGTCGGCCGAGCGGATGAAATCGGTATCGAGCGCGGTTTGGTAGACAACGCCCGAGCGGCGCGCTCCCGCAACGAGTCGGAAGCCCCCGTGCTCGGGGTCAGGCGAAGTTGACCAGCTGATCGGTTCAAAATCCGGATACAGGAGCTGAAAGCGTTCGTCGATCACCGGGGCAATCGTCTCGCGCAGCGCGCTTTCGTCGGCGAGATCTGTCTCGCGCGGCACGCCTGCACTGACCACGGCGTCGACCACCCGGCTATCGAGACGTCGAAGCTCGAGTCGAGCGAGAACGGCGCGATAGTAACTTGCGAGCTCAAGCAGTCGGCGCAGTTCGTCGGCTTCGAGGAGCGTCGTCGAGCCCGCGGGTGTGACCTCGGCGTTCTCGAGAGCGAGCCCGAGCAGGTACTCTTCGAGACCCCGCTCGTCCTTGATGTAGCGCTCTTTCTTCCCCTTCTTCACCTTGAACAGCGGCGGCTGGGCGATGTAGAGAAAGCCGGCGTCGATCAATTCCTTCATCTGTCGGTAGAAGAAGGTGAGCAGCAGGATGCGAATGTGGCTGCCGTCCACATCGGCATCCGTCATGATGATGACCTTGTGGTAGCGAGCCTTTGTGACGTCGAAGTCTGATCCGATCCCGCAGCCAATCGCCGTAATCAACGCCTGAATCTCCGTGCTCGAGAGCATTCGATCCAACCGCGCTCGTTCGACGTTCAGGATCTTGCCCCGGATCGGCAGGATTGCCTGGGTTTCGCGGGATCGACCCTGTTTGGCAGTGCCGCCTGCGGAATCGCCCTCGACGATGAAGAGTTCAGCCTTGGAGGGGTCGCGCTCCTGACAATCCGCGAGTTTGCCCGGCAGGCTGTGGTCCAAGAGCGCTCCCTTCCGGCGAGCCAGATCCCGGGCTTTTCGCGCGGCCAAACGGGCTCGCGCCGCCTCCTGAATCTTGGAGAGGATTTGTTTCGCCGTAGCGGGGTTTTCTTCGAGGTAATCGCCAAGCTGGTCATAGACGATGGCTTCGACGAGGCCGCGCACCTCACTGGTGCCGAGCTTGGTCTTGGTTTGCCCCTCGAATTCAGGCTGAGGGAGTTTGACGGAAATGACGGCTGTAAGTCCTTCACGAGTGTCGTCTCCGCTGATTGTCTCTCCCGAATCTTTGCTGTTTTTCTTCTGTTTGGTGAGATACCGATTGAGGGTTCGGGTCAGCGCTGTTCGAAAACCGATCAGGTGGGTTCCACCCTCGACCGTATTGATGTTGTTCGCAAACGAAAAAATGCTCTCGTTGTAGGATTCGTTGAATTGGAGCGCGATCTCGATTTGTACGGGAACTTCGCCGTGCTTGGTTGGATAACGGCGTTCGCCGGAAATGAGGATTGGTGGGGTGTGGAGTGGCGAACGAGAGCGATTCAAATGTTCAACGAAAGATATGATGCCTCCCGCGTAGCAGAAGTCATGGCTTTTGCCCGAGCGCTCATCGGTAATCTGGATCTTGAGCCCTGCGTTCAAAAACGAGAGCTCCCGCAATCGCTGTGAGAGCACGTCGAATGAAAATTCTGTCGTCTGGAAGATTTCTGGGTCGGGCGAAAAAGTGACGCGTGTACCTGTATTTTCTGTGACCCCGATTTCGTCGACACCCGAAGTCGGGTGACCTCGTTCATAGGTCTGCCGCCAGACTTTTTGATCTCGCCGGATTTCGAGTTCAAGATGGATCGAAAGTGCGTTGACGACCGAGACGCCAACCCCGTGAAGGCCGCCGGAAACCTTGTAGGTTTCCGCGTCAAATTTTCCACCGGCGTGCAGCGTTGTCAGGACGACTTCCGCAGCTGGGCGGTTTTCGGTCGGATGAATATCAACCGGGATCCCCCGGCCGTTATCGATCACCGTGATGCTGTTGTCCTGGTGGATGGAGATTTGGATTTCCGTGCAAAATCCCGCAACCGCTTCATCGACCGAGTTGTCGACCACCTCGTAGACGAGGTGGTGCAGCCCATCCGGTCCGGTGGTTCCGATGTACATCGCCGGGCGCTTTCGTACCGGATCGAGTCCCTCGAGAACCTCGATGGACCTAGCGTCATAGGAGCTCAAATGAACCTGTTCCTTGCACGGATGGCTTTGTGGTGGGGCGGGTTGAAGGATGCTCAACCATCGACTCACCAAATTGGCGAGTTGAGGGTACTAAATGGCTAAGTCCGCGTAAAGTCTCGCAAACCGCTGAATTTTGGCTCAAACCCGCATAGGCATGACGACCGCAAGTGCGTCATCGTCGTCTGTGGGTACGAGCTGCGCGGGAGAAGTCGCATCTCGAAAGCTAAGTCGAACTTCCTTGGCTTTAACGCTCGTTAAAGCGTCAATCAGATACCGTGCGTTAAACGCAACAGTAAGCGGCTCGCCCTCATAATCGACGTCGATTTCCTCTTGTGCATCACCAAGATCGGGGTTGTTTGAACTCAGGCGTAGCTGCCGATCTGACAGTTCGAATTTCACTGCCCGACTTCGCTCTGCTGAAAGGAGCACCACACGTCTCAGCGCGCGAGAAAATGATTCGACCGTAATGGTAAGGTGAATATTGGTTTCACGTGGGATTACTTGCTGATAATTTGGAAATTCACCCTCAATCAAACGCATCACCAGGGTTACGTCGCCTTTTCGTGCCAGACCACTATTTCCATCAAAGCCCAACTCGACTTCATCAGAATCTTCTTCATCGAGCAAGCGCTTGAGTTCTACGAGGCCCTTTCGAGGAATAATGACTCCAGGTTTGAGGCCAGAGAGGTTTGCGCCAAGCATTCTGTCGACAATTGCAAGACGGTGACCGTCCGTAGCGACCATTCGAACCTTTCCGGTATCTGGCAATTGCTCGAGATAGACACCATTGAGGTTGTATCGGGTCTCATCGGCGGATGCTGCATAGATCGTTCGTTCGATCATCTCCGAGAGAAAAAGCGCCTGAACGATTGTTGTTTTACCAGACGTGAAATTAGGAAGCGTGGGATATTCTTCCGCTGAATTTCCGGCAAGTGTGAATTTTGCGCGGTCGCAACAAATCTGCATATAAGAGTTTGAGGTAACTTCAAGTGAAATTGGCTCATCAGGAAGCTCTCGGACAATTTCATAGAACTTTTTTGCGGAAACGGTCGCTTTACCAGGTGTTTCAACTTTCGCGGGATGAGAACCTTGAATTCCTACTTCGAGATCGGTTGCCGCGAGAACAAGACGGTCACCCTTTTTCCCAGTTGCATCGAGAAGAACGTTTGCGAGGATCGGCATTGTGTTGCGTTTTTCAACCACCGATTGAATTCGAGTGAGGCCTTTTTGAAGTTCACTCTTCGATATGGTGAGTTTCATTCTGTTCCCCGTACCTCTTTTTGTTCTTTTAAATACTTAGTATTTAATGATAATAAGTGCTCTCAAAACCCGACAAAAGGCACCGAATCTGCTGAAAATGTTCGGTTTGTGCTTTTGTCGGAATTGTTCGTAGTGAGCTGAGACCTCATAGAGAATGAGAGGCGTTAGCTCCGATTATGCCGATCTTAACACGCATAGTGGGCCTCGTTGCTGAGTTTGAGGGGGAAGTTTGAGATGATTGGCGCAGAGAAGATGCGGTCGCTACCGTCTCGGGCCTGAGTATTTTAGAGAAACGAGCTTTTTAACCAGAGTTAACGAAAACGAATACCCGGGATGGGTAAATTGGATGTTCTCCGGCACAAAGCGCTGGGTGTCCGACGGAAACCTACCCCGCAAACCTCTCCTACCCTCGAAGAAACGAGAATGAAAGGCCTCCGATGAAACGCACCTATCAGCCGAGTCGCATTCGCCGAAAACGAGTGCATGGATTTCGAGCGCGAAGCAAGACGCGGGGAGGGCGTGCAATTCTCAAGCGCCGCCGGACCAAAGGCCGGAAAAGCCTCGCAGCGACTGTTTCTTCGAAGTAAATCCGTGGCTTACGAAACTGGTCGCTTTCAACAAGCGGACCGAATCCGATCTGCTCGGGGCTTTCGACGCGTGGTGAAGTCTGGAAAGCGTACGGCTTCAGGAAGTTTTGTCGTCGTGATCGCATCGAGAACGAGCGGTGCAAAAGCTGAATCCGGCGAGAATCGAAGAAAATTGGGGGTAACGGTCAGCAAGCGCGTGGGAAACGCTGTTGTCCGCAACCGAGTAAAACGCTGTATTAGAGAATGGTTTCGCCATGCACGCGAGGATTTACCCCTGGGATCAGAAATCGTAGTCATTGCACGCCAGAAAGCACGAGACCTCTTAGGTGGTGAAATCGCGACCGTTCTTGATCAGTTGATTCAGCGCGAGCAAGGCCACAGAGGAGCTGTTTGAACTGTGACTGATCTTCGATGAGGGACCTCAGCAAGAAGATCGTTCTGCGGCTTCTACAAGTCTACCAAGTCTCGGTCTCACCGTTTTTCGGACCCGCCTGTCGTTTTGAGCCCAGTTGCTCACATTATGCCGCAGAGGCAATCGAGGCATTTGGACTGGGGCGAGGTTCCTGGCTCGCGATTCGACGGGTGGCTCGCTGCCATCCGCTAGCAGACAGTGGTTACGACCCCGTACCTGAGCGAGCAACTGATGGACCGTAATTTCGTTCTCGCCAGTGCTCTTTCTTTGGCCGTTCTCGTGGGCTGGATGTACCTGACGGGCGGTGCCGATCGCGATCAGGTGGCGGGTGTAAACCCGCCCACTCAAGCTGAAGCGATTGATTCAATTCCTGATTTTTCAGAGAAAGCTGAACCGAGTGCCCCCCAAGCCCCGCTCCTAGCGACCAGGGAAGGGACATCAGCTGCCCAGGCACCGACGGCAGATCGAATCGAGGTGCTAGAGAGGCAGTTTCGGGTCGAGATGCCCCTTTATACGGTCGAGTTGACCAATCGCGGCGCTGGCATTTCAAGTTGGAAACTCAATGAATTTCGCCAGACGTCGAACCCTGCGGCTCCGCTGATTGAGCTCGCAACCGCCGGAGCGGCCGGCCGACCCTTGTTCACCACTCCGTTTTTAGAATTGGGGATCGGGAATTTTGCCGATCGCGTCTTCGAGGTGGTCAGCGAAGATATTGCGAGTATCACCTACGAAGCTCGCGAAAATAACATCACGATCCGTAAGACATACACATTTGAGCCCGAATCCTACTCCTTTCGACTGTTAATCGAAATATTGAACGATTCAACGGGTACGGTGGCACCACGGTTCCAGGTCGATGTTCCCGCGATGCAGGTTGATGCAGACGATTTCCGCGAGCAAGCGCTCGCCGCGCTCGAGGACGGTAGTCGCGTAGCGGTCCCCCTCGCAGGCCTGGGCCGTTCGGGATTCTTTCAATCGATCACCGGTGGAAAGACGGAACCGTTTCAAGATTTTGTTGGAGAGATCGACTGGGCGGGCGTTCAGACCACGTATTTCCTGACTGCGATAGTTCCCGACAACCCGACTCAGGCGGGCGTCCGGATTACAACGCTCGAGCCAGGTGTATCTGGGGCTGTACTGCTTTCGTTCGGAGAAACGATGCTTCCGTCGGACCGCTCGGTTTCCCGCGAATTCCGGGGCTACATAGGCCCGAAGGAGATGGAGCGTCTCGAGGTCTTCGGGGGCGAGACCGTCCGCGCAATTGATCTCGGTTGGTCGTGGGTCGAGCCCCTGACGCGTTTCTTCTCGCAGTTTTTGAAGACGCTCTACTCCATCGTGCCGAACTACGGCATTGCGATCATCGTCCTCACGATCATGGTTCGAGTCGTCACGGCGCCGCTGACCATCAAGCAGATGCGCTCGATGGAGCGAATGCGCGCGCTCTCTCCTCAGCTTCAGAAGATCAAAGAGGAATTCGCCGACGATCGGCCGAAGCAAAGCGAGAAGACGATGGCGCTCTACAAGAGCGAGGGCGTCAACCCGCTGGGTGGCTGTTTGCCGATGCTCTTACAATTTCCTGTGTTTATCGGTTTGTTCTACGCGCTGCGAAGTACGATCCAATTGCGCCAGGCACCCTTCTTTGCGTGGATCGACGATCTCTCCGTGCCCGAGACACTCTTTGATATTCCCGGTATTGGAGTGCCCATCCGGGTTCTTCCATTGATCATGGGCGCGACGATGGTCCTGCAGCAGAAAATCACGCCGATGCAGGCTGACCCCGCGCAAGCGAAGATGATGATGACGGTCATGCCGGTCATGATGACGGTGATTTTTTATCAGTTCCCGTCGGGTTTGGTTCTCTACTGGATGGTGAGCAATATTCTTGCGATCCTTCACCAGTTGTGGATCGGACGCGGCATTCGAGCAAAAACAGCGAGTTAGGAGGTAGCGGTGAGCGATGCACATAACGGAGCCCGAGAATTCGTGGGCGAAGGGCGAGACGAAGCAATCAGCAAGGCATGTGTTTTCTTTGGTGTCGACGATGCGTCGGAGTTGACCATTTCGGGGTACGAACCAGGGGCGATCTATGGCCTTGCGACGCGTACGGTGATCGTTGCCATACCCAAGGGCAGCGGAAGACCTGCTCCCGCGCGCTCTCGAGACGATGAAGGCCGCGGACGTTCTGGAAGAGGCGCAGGACGGGATTCGAATCGCGGGAGGGATCGCGGCCGCGACGATCGCGGACGGGAATCTTCGGCGGCTCCGCGCGAGAGTCGTGAGCCCCGCGGGAACCGAGAGCGAACTCCAAAACCCGAAGCCAGTCGCAACGACAGAGACCGCAACGACCGAGGCAACAACGACCGAGACCGCAAGGACCGAGACAACAATGATAGAGAGAGCAACGACAGAGACGATCGAACAGAGTCGGCTGTCGAATCAACCGGTCGGTCGGTGGGCGATAAGCTCGGAGAGATCGGGGAATTCATGCTTGGAACCATTGAGCGAATGGGGCTGGGTTCGTTCGAGATATCCGAAAGCAGAGAAGGCGAGATGATCGTGCTGCAGGTGAGGGGAGATGCCAGCCATGCGCTGTCTTCAGGCCAGGGCAGAACCGTCGATGCACTCCAGCTACTCGTCAACCAGGTATCAGCGCGTATCAGCCCGGACCGACAGCGCGTTGTGCTTGACGTCGAGGGAAATGCTGACGCACGAGAGGAGTTTCTCGGGAAGCTCGCGGAGCGGGTCGCGAAGCGAGCACTTCAGACGGGTCGCCCCGTGGCTCTCGACCCGATGAACGGTCGAGATCGACGCCTGATTCATATGGCGCTTCGAGACCGAGAAGATGTCGCGACCATGAGCGAGGGCGAGGGCCGGTACCGCCAGGTAGTCGTGGTCCCCGAGAGTTCAGACGAGTTCGAAGACGCGCAAGTCAAATCGCAGCGAACCGACGACAACGACTGAGCGGTTCCGTAGCGCTTCCGATGTTCCACGTGGAACGACTCCAATGGCGTTCCACGTGGAACACGGCCCCGACCTGCTATCCCCAGCACCGATGACCGGGGAAGACTCCTCCCAAACCGCCCGCCAGCTCCTGGTGGAGGGGCTCGATGAGCTCCCGCTGGCGGTCACCGACCACCAGCTCGAATTGTTGCTGGATCTCAGCCAGCTACTCCATGAGTGGTCGAAGCGGATCAACCTGACTGGCCACCGAACGGCTGCTGAAATCGTCCGAAGGCTGATCTTGGACGCAGCGGCGCTCACCGCGCAGCTACCGGAGATCGCTTCACTCGCTGACATCGGGTCCGGAGCGGGTTTCCCGGGCTTTCCGGTCGCGATTCTGCGCTCGGAGTGTCGCGTGACACTCGTGGAATCCCGCGAGCGGCGGCATCACTTTCAGCGTCAGGTCATTCGACAGCTCGGGCTCGATAACGTTCGCGCCGAACTCGGTCGCGCAGAAACCCTTGAGCCGTCGATTCACGCCGCGGCGATCGCCCAGGCCGTGGCGCAGCCCGCCGACGCTCTACCCCTTCTGTTGCCGTGGGTTGGAAGTGGCGGATGGATGTTCTTTCCCGGCTCGGTGCCCCCTCCGCCAATACCCGAAGACGACCTCCGGGTGCGTTTCGAGCCCTGCGCGACCTATCAAGTGCCCTTGGGCGGCCCGGAGCGAGCACTCTGGACTGCACGCAAAGTGTCTGAGACATCCGCGTAATGCATCGGGAAGTCGTTTTTTTCGATAGCGCAAAGAATCTCTGCGACAGCCGCTGAGTGGTGTGTTAGATTTGATGAATCAAGAGTGACCCCGCGGGGAAAATCCTGTCCGAATTCGAAAGCACAGCACAGCAGCAGCGAGAGCCCGCTTCGGGGCTTGTGTTCGCCGTCGTCAATCAAAAGGGCGGGGTCGGCAAGACCACGACCGCGGTGAATCTGGCCGCGTCATTCGCTGCATCAGAGCGGAAAACGCTTCTGGTGGACTTAGATCCTCAGGCGAACGCGACGAGCGCCTTCGGCGTTTCTGTAACGCGTCATATTTATGACGCAATCAGCGGACGCTGCGTGATGAAAGATGTCGTGCAATCTACCGAGCTCGAATTCCTCGAGTTGATTCCGTCGGGCCGCGATCTCTATGGCGCCGAGATTGAACTCGCCTCGATGCTCAATCGCGAGCGCCAGCTGGAGCGCGCGCTTCTCGATCTCCGCCAGGCCTACGAGTTCGTCTTCATCGACTGTCCGCCCTCTCTCGGCCTGCTGACACTGAACGCCTTATGTGCCGCGTCGCGCGTGATCATTCCGCTCCAATGTGAGTACTACGCGCTCGAGGGTCTGGCGGGCCTGCTCGAAACCATCAGCTTGGTGCGCGAACAGCTGAATCCGGATCTTGGCCTCGAAGGGATCTTGCTCACGATGGTCGATCAACGGAACAACCTGAGTCGCCAAGTTGGAAAGGATGTCCGCGATCATTTTGGCGTGCAGGCATACGAGACAGAAATTCCGAGAAACGTACGGCTGAGCGAAGCACCGAGCCACGGCAAGCCCGCGCTTCTCTACGACATCCGCTCGAAGGGTGCGGTCAGTTATCTGAAGCTCGCGGATGAAATCTTGCGCCGTTATCCGCGTCCATCACACTCCACCAGAAGCACGGCTCCCACCGACGGTATGGCGCCCGAGGAGAACAACAATGAGTAATCCCCACAACGCACTTGGGCGCGGCATCGGAGCGTTGATTCCCGGCGTGGCACCCGCGAGTTCGCCCGTGCCCGCACCGGAAGCGGGCCCGATGCGCATCCCGCTCGACGCCATCGAGCCCAACCCCGACCAACCCCGGCGCGTCTTCGATCCGGAACTCCTCGAGAGAATGGCGAAGTCCATTGCTCGCCACGGCGTGCTGCAACCCGTGGTCGTTCGCAAAGCTGGCCGTCGTTACCAACTGATCTGTGGCGAGCGACGTTGGCGGGCGGCGCGCCTCGCGGAGCTTTCGTCGATACCGGCCGTGGTGGCCGACGTCGACGACCAGGACCGGCTCGAATTGGCGTTGATCGAAAACGTGCAGCGCGCGGACCTTAATCCGATCGAACTCGCGCACGCCTTCAAGGCGCTCTGCGCGTCCGGGGCGACCCAGGAAGAGGTCGGCGAGCGCGTGAGTCTCGACCGCTCGACGGTCGCCAACCACCTTCGGATTCTCGAGCTGCCAAAAGAGTTCCAGGCCGATATCGAAGCCAGCCGTCTGAGCATCGGACACGCCAAGGCGCTGCTCTCGATTGGAAACCCCGAGCGTCGCAGGCAGCTTCGGGATCGGATCGTCCGCGAGGGCCTTTCGGTCCGCTCCAGCGAGGGGCTCGCCCGCGATGTTTCGAAGCCCAAGAGCCCACGCACGACAAGTCGCTCGGCCGCGGACCCCAACCGCCAGATGCTCGTCGACAATCTGCGCCGGCGCCTTCAAACCAGCGTCCGGATCAACGGAGACGATGCGCGCGGGCGCATCGAGATCGAGTACTTCGGTGCAGAAGACCTCGGGCGAATCACGAATATGCTGCTGGGCGATGCCTGAGCGGCTTTCCGGCGAACCGCGCGAAGGCCAGATGCCCCCGTGCGTGTTGCGCTCCGGCGCCCGGTTCGAGGGCCTGGTCGCCCTGAAAGCGCCCGGTAGAATCGACGGCTGCGTGAACGGCGAGGTGGTCGCCTCGGGCTTGCTTTGGATTGGCGTGTCCGCGCGCGTCAAAGCTCGGGTGGTGGCCCCTGAAATCGTCATTGCGGGCGAATTCGAGGGGGAAGTAGAGGCCAGCGGACGCATCGAGCTTCTCGAGACCGCTAGGGTCCGGGCAAGGCTCGATACCCAGAACCTGATCCTGGCCGAGGGCTCCTTCTTCGAAGGGCGCTGTCGGACCCACCCCGATTCTGATCTCGATACCGACAGCTGAAGGAGATCGCCACGGGTTGGCGCAACTCGTGGGCAGGGCCCTTCGCGCCTTGAAGTTCCCGTCAGCTATGTAAAACTTCCGCCTCTTGGCCTCCGGCGGGTCGCTGAAATCGGCGCTCCGCCGGAGACTTTTTGCGTCCAAGCGCCGTTGGCTTTCAACGCGCCGTGATCGGCGAAACCGTTTGAATTCTGGTTCGGTTGAACGACTCGGTGCCCATCAATTCGATGGAAACTCTCCGGCTCGTGACGGGATCCTGCTCGTGCTCGTGATAGGGCCCAACGATTCGTCGATGGGGACCCTGAAGGTTGCAGCAGAAACCCCGCTGCCTGCGGTAGAAATCTCGGCACCTTTGGATGGGAACCTCGGTCCCGTCCTCGGGACCAAATGGGAATCACGGAGCCCGTGGTGAAAACCTCGGGATCAGGTGGAAACCCCGGAATCCGGACTCCGATCGGAGCTTCGAAGCTCGACAAGGATCGATGGAGGCGCGCGGCTCGTCGAAACGGCGCGTGACGAGAACAATAAGAGTGGATCGTTCATCAACGCGTTGTAGGAAGTCCAAAATTTTCGAATCGAGCCCCCGACAATTTCGGGGCGGAGTACAGTGAAAGCCCAACAACAATTGAAATCGAAGTGGATCGCGTGTTTGACATTCGTCGGGTGCGTGTCGTGCGCGGGTGCCGCTCTGGCCAGCGAGGGTGGCCTCGTCCTGATGCCAGATTGGACGGGCAAGCTGCCGATTCTGATTGTTCTGTTCGCGTTACTGATGATTCCCGTCAACGCCATGCTCTTCAAGCCGATCTTCAAGGTACTCGACGCGCGCGAAGAGCGAACCAGCGGTACGCGCGAGCGGGCCGAGAAGATCATGAAGGACGCCGAAGAAACCCTCGCCGGATACGAGCGAGCGGTGCGAGAAGCCCGAGTCGAATCCGAACAGGCGCGAAAGAACGAAGCCGCCACCGCCCGCGTGGAGAACGCGACGGTGGTCGACGCAGCGCGTGCTGAATCCGAGAGTCACCTCCAAGCCGCGAGGGCGGAACTCACCGCAGCAATCGAGCAATCGCGGCAGGCTCTGGGCGCCAGTGCCCGTAGCCTCGCCGACGAAGCCGCTTCGCGGGTACTGGGTCGGATACTATGAATATTCGTAGTGCGGTCGCACTGTTGGTCCTCCTGCACGCGCTACCCGCGTACGCCGCGGACCCTTCTGAAGAAGGCCTGAAGGCTTTACTCTGGCCCGCCGTCAACCTCGTCCTGCTGATTGCAGTTCTGGTGTATTTCACCAGGAAGCCCCTTCAGGCCTATTTCGAGAAACGCCGCGAAGATATCCAAGGCGAGCTTCAATCGGCCGCCGACCAGCTCGCGGCGGCGGAAACCGCATATGCGAAGTGGCAGCGCCGCATGATCGACCTGGAGGGAGAACTCGAAGAGATTCGTGCGACGTCGAAACAGCGCGCCGAGGCCGAGCGCGAACGAATCATCGAAGACGCTCGCGCGACCGCCGAGCGGATTCGGCTCGACTCCATGGCCGCTGTCGAGTTGGAACTTCGGCGCGCTCGGGAAGCCCTCCGCGAAGAAGCGGCGCAGCTCGCGGTTGAACTTGCCGGCGAGCGCCTTTTGCGAGAAGTAACCGACTCTGATCGGGACCGCCTGGTCGACGAATTCATCGATCTCATCGCCTCGACGCCAGATTCTGGCGCGGGCCAACGGAAGGACGCCTAGTCGTGCAGAGCAAAGCCGCTCGCCGCTACGCGCGCGCTCTATTCTCGTTGGCCCAGGAGGAAGGTGACGTTGCGTCGATTCGCCAAGAGCTCGATGACATGGCCCGGCTACTCACCGCGAATCCCGATCTTCGGCGGCGGCTCTTCCAACCGCTGCACCCCGTTCATGAGCGACGAGAGGTGTTGAAGAGCATCTGCGAGCAGGGGCAGGGAAGTCAGATGATCCGAAACTTCTTCGCTTTTCTGATCGACCAGCGACGCCTGGTCGCGTTCGATCTGATCCACGATGAATTCAATCGCCTCGCCGATGAGGCAGCCGGCCGCGTTCGCGCAGAAGTACGAAGCGCGAACCCGTTGCGCGATGAACAGCGTGTGCGTCTCGTCGCCGCGTTGGCCCAGAGAACCGGCAAGGAAATCGAACTTACCGTGCACGTCGACCCATCGCTGATTGGCGGAGCAATCGCCACGGTGGGTGGTCTGGTATTCGACGGCAGTCTTCGCACGCAACTCATGCAGTTGCGCAGCACCCTGACAGAAAAACGGAGCTCACACGGCACCATTTAAGAGCGCAGCCCCAGAATGGGACGGCGCGACGACGTAAAGGGAAGTCGAAGACTTCCCCAGCTGGCTCGAAGAAACTCCAGCGAGCGCAACGGGCCCCAAAGAAAAAGAGGAAACAGTCTTGGACATCAATCCGGCCGAAATTACCGACATCCTGAGGCGTGAAATCAAGGATTACGATCGCGAGATCGACGTCGCAGAGACAGGAACCGTGTTGTCGATCGGCGACGGCATTGCGCGGGTCTACGGACTCGGAGCCGCGATGGCAGGAGAGCTCGTCGAGTTTCCCGGTGGCATCTCGGGCCTGGTGCTCAATCTCGAGGAAGACAACGTTGGCATCGCGGTGATGGGCGAGGCGCACCACATACGCGAGGGCGATGTGGTCCGGCGTACAAACCGCATCCTCGAGGTTCCCGTGGGCGAGGCGTTGATCGGTCGTGTGGTCGATGCGCTAGGCAACCCCATTGACGGCGGCGCGCCGATCGATTCCACTGAAACCCGCCGCGTCGAGCTCAAGGCGCCCGGCATCGTCGCACGAAAATCAGTTCACGAGCCGCTGCATACCGGCATCAAGGCGATTGACGCGATGACGCCGATCGGGCGCGGGCAACGCGAGCTCATCATTGGCGACCGCCAGACCGGAAAGACCGCGATCGCGATCGATACGATCATCAACCAGAAAGATACCGACGTCTTCTGCATCTACGTCGCGATCGGACAGAAGCAGTCGACGGTTGCGCAGGTCGTCGACAAATTCAAACAATTCGGCGCGATGGAGTACACGACGGTCGTCGCCGCAACCGCGAGTGAGCCAGCGCCGCTGCAGTACATCGCCCCTTATTCGGGCGTGACGATGGGCGAGTGGTTCCGCGACAGCGGCAAGCACGCGCTGATCATCTATGACGATCTTTCGAAGCAGGCGGTCGCCTATCGGCAGCTCTCCCTGCTGCTGCGCCGCCCGCCCGGACGCGAGGCCTACCCGGGCGACGTTTTCTACGTGCACTCTCGGCTGCTCGAGCGCGCGGCGAAGATGAGTGATGCAGAAGGCGGCGGCAGTCTCACTGCGCTGCCGATCATCGAGACGCAGGCGGGTGACGTGTCGGCGTACATTCCGACCAACGTCATCTCGATTACGGATGGCCAGATTTTCCTAGAGGGCGATCTCTTCAACTCCGGCGTGCGCCCCGCAGTGAATGTCGGCATTTCAGTTTCGCGGGTGGGTGGTGCGGCGCAGACCAAGGCCACCAAGAAGGTTGCCGGAAAGCTCAAGCTCAGCCTCGCGCAGTATCGCGAGATGGCGGCTTTTGCGCAGTTTGGCAGCGACCTCGACAAATCGACCCGGGAGCAGATCGCAAACGGCGAGCGCCAGACCGAGATGCTCAAGCAGCCCCAGTACTCGCCCATGAAGATGGAGGAGCAGGTCATTTCGATCTTTGCAGCGTCACCGCGGGAAGACCGCGCTTCCTGGGTGCGAGCCTACGAAGTGAGCGATCTACTCCGCTACGAAAGGGAGCTGCTCGATTTCATTCGCCAGAATCACGCAGGCGTTCTCTCTGTGATCAGTGAAAGCGGGAAGCTCGAGTCCGACACAGAGGAGAAGTTGATCGCGGCGCTCGACGCGTTCGCAGAAATTTTCGAGCCGAGCGCGAAAGCGGGGATCGGGGCCAGCTAATTGCCGAATCTAAAGGACATTAAGCGCCGGATCAGCAGCATCAAGAAGACGCAGCAGATCACGCGCGCGTTGCGCATGATCGCTGGCGCCAAACTGCGCCGCGCCCAGGCCGCGAGCGAGAACGCGCGCCCGTACGCGGACCGGATGCGTGCGACGCTCTCGCAGGTCGCTGAAGGGGTGTCGGACGACTCCCATGCGCTCTTTGAACAGCGCGAGGCGGTCAAGAAGGTCGAGTTCGTGGTCGCGGCCTCCGATCGCGGGCTCTGCGGCGGATTCAATTCCAACGTGCTCAAATTCGCTGCTGCGCAGATCGGCGAGCGGGAGTCTGCGGGATGTGCGGTTTCGATTACGACGGCCGGCAAGCGGGGCCAGGAGTTCTTTCGCCGCCGCCGCCCGAACCAACTCGAGGGCAATTATCCGCAGCAGGGCTGGGTCACCTACGCTCAAGCTGCCGAGATTGCGAAGGCAGTCGCAGGGCGATTCGTTGCACGCGAAGTCGATGAGGTTGTCGTGATCTACAACGAGTTCATTTCAGTGATGACGCAAACCCCGAAGGCGGTTCGCTTGCTGCCCTTTGCGCCAGATAGTGATGCGAGCGGGGACGCGCTGCCATACGAGATCGAACCCAACGCTGAAAGCCTTCTCGCAGTACTCGTACCGAAAGCAGTCGAGGTCGAGATCTTTCGGGCACTGCTGGAAAACCAGACTGGCGAGCATGCTGCGCGGATGACCGCAATGGAATCCGCAACGCGAAATACCAAAGAGCTGGTCGAAAAACTGACACTTCAATACAACCGCGCGCGGCAGGCGGCGATCACCAAAGAATTGGTGGAGATCGTCAGCGGCGCCGAAGCACTCTAGGAAGGGCGATGGCGAACGAAAACGGGCAAGTCGTACAAGTAACGGGACCGGTCGTAGACGTGAAATTTCCGCCGGGGTTGCTCCCCGAACTCTACGCCGCGTTGAGGCTCACCAATCCGGGCATCGATGACCGCGAGCACAATCTCGTTGTCGAAGTGGCGATGCACCTCGGCGAGAACACGGTGCGCTGCATCGCGATGGACACGACCGACGGTCTGGTGCGCAACCAGGAGGTCGTGAATACCGGCGAGCCGATTTCGGTTCCGGTGGGTCCTGGGACGCTCGGTCGGATCATGAACGTGATCGGCGAACCGATCGATGAGCGCGGACCGATCGAACACGACCTCCGGTATCCGATTCACCGCCCCGCGCCGGCCTTTGTCGACCAATCGATTGCGATCGAAACGCTCGAGACCGGTATCAAGGTCGTCGACCTGATTGCCCCCTACCCGAAGGGCGGCAAGATTGGCCTGTTTGGTGGCGCGGGCGTGGGCAAGACGGTCGTCATTCTCGAGCTGATCACCAACATCGCGAAGGAACACTCGGGCTACTCGGTGTTCGGTGGCGTGGGAGAGCGAACTCGCGAGGGCAACGACCTCTGGAACGAAATGGCAGACGCCAAGCTCGCGGATGGTACGACGGTGCTCGATAAGACTGCACTCGTCTACGGCCAGATGAACGAGCCGCCCGGAGCGCGCGCCCGCGTCGGACTCTCGGCGCTGACCGTTGCGGAGTATTTTCGCGACGACGAGGGTAAGGATGTCCTGCTCTTCATCGACAATATCTTTCGCTTTACCCAGGCCGGCTCCGAAGTTTCGGCGCTGCTCGGGCGCATTCCGTCCGCGGTCGGCTATCAGCCGACGCTCGCGACCGACATGGGCGAACTGCAGGAGCGGATCACCTCGACCAAGAAGGGATCGATCACCTCGGTTCAGGCGATCTACGTACCCGCCGACGACCTCACGGACCCGGCGCCCGCAACGGCCTTCACTCACCTCGACGCAACCACGGTGCTCAGTCGGGCGATCTCCGAACTCGGAATCTACCCCGCCGTCGACCCGCTCGATTCGACGAGCCGGATTCTCGATCCGGAGGTGGTGGGTATCGAACACTACGAGGTTGCGCGCGACGTCCAGCAGGTACTGCAGAAGTACAAGGATCTCCAGGACATCATTGCCATTCTCGGCATGGACGAACTCTCCGATGAGGACAAGATCACGGTGGCGCGAGCGCGCAAGATCCAGAAGTTTTTCTCGCAACCGTTTCACGTCGCCGAGCAGTTCACCGGGCAGCCCGGCGCGTATGTTCCGCTCGCAGAGACGGTTCGCGGCTTCAAGGAGATCCTCGAGGGCAAGCACGACGCACTGCCCGAGCAGGCGTTCTTCATGGTTGGCACCATCGACCAGGTCGTCGAAAAGGCGGGAAAGCTCTAGGCGATGTCCTTCGAACTCACCATCGTTACTCCCGAGGGTCAGGCCTATCAGGGAAGCGTCGAGCGGGTGGTGCTTCCCGGCCGCGAGGGAGAATTCGGAGTGCTCACCAACCACGAGCGCTTTCTCGCACCGCTACGGGTGGGTACGGTCGAAATTCTCACAGGCGATGGCTCCCTCTACGCGGCAGTCGCAGATGGCTTTGCGGAGGTCGACGGTGGAAACGTCACGGTGCTCGTTGATTCGTGCGAGCTCGGGCACGAGATCGACGCGGCGCGTGCGGACGCCGCGGTGACGGCCGCGCAACAATATCTCGACAAGGCCGCGGGCGAAGACGACCCCGAGCGCTATGAACAATTCGAGGCAGCGCTCGAGCGTGCCCGAACGAGGGTCGCCGTCAGTCAGCGTAAACGCCAATAGCCGAGCTGCTGCGCTCGCTCAGCTCTCCGGCATTCGTCTGTAGCGGGATTTAACCAACCCGGGATGCGGTGAGCTTGGCTTTGCCGCCTTCGACCACGACCTTGAAGCGCACCTGGGTGTCGCCGAAGCGTTTTCGCAATTCGCTTTCTTGTTTGTCGAGCAGTTGATTGAGCTTCGAGGCTGTCAGGTCCGAGACGCTCTGACCACAAGCCTGCCGGGCCTCTACAAAAGCGTCATAGATCTCCCTGCGGTCCTGGGCTGGGCGCGCCGTGGGTTCGGGTGGTGTCGCGGCGCGCTCGTGCAGATTCGCCTTGAATAGATGCCGCGCGTAGGTGCCCGTCTCGATTTTGCGCAGCGTGTCGGTCCACTGGCGCTTGAAGGCCTGGTAGCGCGAAACGATCGAGTTGAACTTGAATCGCAACGCGGTGTTCTTGATCGCCTGGTTGGAATAGGTGATCACGAGCTTGCTCACCTCGCTCGCCAACATGATGGGTTCGCGCGGGCGGGAGCCCAGGAAATATTGTTCGTAGGCAAGTTTCAGCGATGTCAGTTTGCGGCTGAGAATCTCCAGATCTTCGTCCGTGGGCACAGCTCAGCCTCCTCGGTACGGTTCGCTCGTGCGTTACCGATCGCCGAATTTCCTCAATCGACCGCTCCAAGTCTCTCCTTGAGGGTTTTTACCTACACATCACTCACCAGAAACTCGTGACGTTCATGTTTGCTGCGTCAATGTTGCGTCATAGTGGTCTGGTGCGAGAAATTTTATGACGCGTTATGACGCATGGATTTGGTAGTGCGTGGCGCTGTGCTCGGGGGCGGTAGGGGCTGCGCGCTCTAACCTCATGTCGCGCGCAGCCCCTATCGCCCCCCTCCCCGACATCCCGGTTGCTAGCGCGTCAAAGGGAGTCGTCGAATCGAGAGTCCCCGACTGGCGGAAGCGAAATGATTGCTAACGCGTCAAAGAAAGTCCTTGAATCGATGGCCCCCCATTACCCCGCCCGAGCACCCAACCCTAAATTACCCAGCTGAAACCATATCGAGAACGAATAACTCGATCGCCGAGGCGGGTATCAGGTGGTTTTTTGGTGAAAGCGGAGCCGTTGCGTCAATGCATCAATATCGATTGCATCGGGTGGTGGCGATTCGCCTGGGCCGAGGGGTGGGATTTCGCCGATCAGGCGGTTGCCGAGATAATTCTTCAACGCTTCTAGATTGGAGGCGTCGGCCGCAGAGATGGGCCCGTCTGCGTGGGAGATGATCACGCCCAGAACGGGCAGCTTTTTTGACGCAGCGACTTCGAGCGTCAGGGCCGTGTGATTGATCGTGCCGAGACTCGCACGTGCGACGACCAACAGTGGCAGGTCGAGCCTGCGCGCGAGATCCGCCATCGTACAGTCGCCGCGAATCGGGACAAGCAGCCCGCCGGCTCCTTCGACAAGTATCAAATCCCGCCCTGTTGCGAGCGCTTCAAAGGCGGCGTCAATCGCGGCAAGGTCCACTTCGCGATTTTCGGCGTCTGCTGCTGCGTTTGGCGCAGCGGGCAGCGCGAATTGCTGCGGGCAGATCGTCGCGAGCGGGTCGGTCGAGCCGGCCGCGTCGCGAAGCGCGATCGCGTCGAGGGGGCCGGCTGAACCCACGCCGGTCTCGATGGCCTTCATCACCCCCACCTTCAGGCCGCTCTTCCGAAATGACGCGATCAGCGCACACGACACCAGCGTCTTCCCGACGCCCGTGTCGGTTCCTGTGACGAAGATTCCGGCTGTTTGCGCGCTCGCCAAGGCGTCTATCCGATCCGCTCTTTTTCGAGCAGGTCCATCAGGTGGTCGATCTCGCTGCTGCGGTGGGTGGCCATCAGCGTGATTCGCAGCCGGGCCGTGCCCTCCGGGACCGAAGGGTGGCGAATTCCCTGCGCGTAGACGCCGCTTTCGAGCAGCCGTTCGCAGAGCTCCATCGTCGCGTCATTGCTGCCCACGATTACCGGGAGAATGTGTGTCGTGCTCGGCGTGGTCGAGATCCCCCGGTCCGCGAGCCCATTGCGCAGCCGGTCGGCATTCTGCGAGAGCTGCTCTCGCCGCCACGGTTCGCGCTGCATCACCTCGAGTGCAGCCCGTGCCGCGGCCACCTGCGGTGGGGCGAGTGCGCAGCTGAAGATGAAACTGCGCGCGGTGTTGACGAGCAGATCGCGAAGCGCGCGGCTGCCCGCGACGAACGCGCCAAATGAACCCAATGACTTTCCGAGCGTTCCGAGCAGGATGTCGACGTCCGCATGCACGCCACAGAGTTCAGCGGAACCCCGCCCCGTGGCTCCGAGTGTGCCGGTTCCGTGGGCGTCGTCGACGAGAACCGTCGCCCCCCAGCGTTTTGCGAGCGGAACCAACTCGGCGAGCGGCGCGAGATCGCCGTCCATGCTGTAGATCCCATCAACGACGACGAGAACCTCGCGCTGCGTCGACGCGGTTTCGCGCAGCACTTTCTCGAGACAGTCGAGGTCGCCGTGCGGAAAGACCCGAACCTCTGCTTGAGAGAGTCGGCAGCCATCGATGATCGACGCATGACTCAGCTCGTCTGAGATCACCAGATCCCCTTGGCGAGCGAGTGCGGGAATGACGCCGACGTTCGCCATGTAGCCGGTGCTGAAGACCAGTGCGGCCTCGGTCCCGAAAAATTCGGCGAGTTCCGATTCGAGCGCTTCGTGGATCTCGAGGTTGCCGTTGATCAGTCGCGAGCCTCCCGCCGCGCAGCCGAATTCGCTCGCCGCGTTTGCGGCTGCCTCCACGACCTCCGGGTGATGGGCGAGGTCGAGGTAGTTGCTGCCCGCAAAGAGCAGGGCGTTGCGGCCGTCGACCGACATCCGCGTGGCTTGAGCACCCGCCATGACGCGCATCTGCCGATGGGTGCCGCGCGCACGGAGCGCGCCGAGTAGAGAGCTCGCGCGAGATTCGACGCTCATCGATGAGTCCGGCATCGCTCGAACACGGAATTCTCCAGGTCGGATTGGAGCGGGTTTCGCCCGCTGTCGCGGATTTTCGGATGGCGCGCGGCGAAATCAGCAAAGCAACAACCCAGGGCGCTGTCAACCAAGGCGACGCCTGCTGGTTTACAGCAAACTGATCGCGCGAAAAGAGTAATTACTCCGTTTATTCAACGACTTGGCGGGGTAGAACCAGCGATCTAGGTGATCGAGTGGGCCGCTGCGGCCAGCCGCAAGCGGTTTCCCCAGCCCACCCGGGTGCTGGACGCGCGCGGCGACGTACCTCACACTCCGCCGATCCCGAGGTTCCGCGGCTGAAGATCAGGTGGCTGCGGCCAGAGTCGATTGCCGCTGAGCGGCACGACCATTTGCTGAAGGAGGACGGATGAATGCCGACTAGCGCGCAGACCCTATACAACCCCAAGGACGTCGATGACCTCATCGATTGGGGGATCGTGCCGACCATGATCGAGGGGGAGTCGAGGACCTCGGGGGTGTTGCTCCAGAAGAGCGCGAACGGCGAATCCGAAAGCGGACTCTGGATCTGCACACCCGGAACCTGGGAATGTCACGTCACCCACGACGAGTTCTGCCACTTCCTCACGGGTCGTTGCACCTACACCCACGAGTCAGGTGAAGTCATCGAGATCGTTCCGGAGACAGCAGCCTTTTTCCCAGCCGGCTGGAAGGGCACCTGCCAGGTTCACGAGACCGTCCGGAAGGTCTATATGATCCGCTGATCGCGGATGGACGCCTTGCGCATGACGATGCGCGGCTTTGGTGACCCGCCTCACAGAGCGAATAGGCAAGCTGGACGTAACGGTGCTCGTACAGATCCTTGGGGGGGGGCCCGTGTCCAATCTGAAGCCGTTTGATTTCGACCTGTTCAGCGACAAACATCTGATCGATCTGGAGACACAGCTAAGAGACGAGATCAAGCGGAGGCGGGATCTCGCGCAGTCGTACAGAGAGCTCTCCGAGAAGGGAGGGCCCGCCTACCGAAACCCCTCCAACTCCGCCGAGACCTGGACGGGAAGGGGGCGAAAGCCGAAGTGGGTGCGCGATGCCATCGCCCGCGGCGTGTGCCTCGAGGATCTCACGATCGACCGTAACTAGCGCTGCAAGTGAATCCGTAGGATTCACCAGCCAGTAGTGGAAGCCCAGCATGGGGTTGCACAACGCCGCAAGTGAATCCGCAGGATTCACCAGCCAGTAGTGGAAGCCCAGCATGGGGTTGCACAACGCCGCAAGTGAATCCGCAGGATTCACCAGCCA